>WBZY01000632.1_pt1 | contig 20560 bp, 21 predicted proteins | sample 5204191 | NCBI WGS metagenome assembly WBZY01 (sample SAMN12344363, study PRJNA552823) | activated sludge metagenome | biome: Activated sludge suspended growth; feature: Anammox Sidestream; material: Wastewater; isolation source: activated sludge from anammox sidestream of wastewater treatment...
AGATGCTCCAAGTCGGGCGTTTGGCGATGCAGGACCATGAGCCGCGAGGCATCACGGGGCTCGGCCGGCTCCTGGGCGATTTGCGCGGGCGGGAGGAAGAAGTCGAAGTCTGCGGTGCGCATTCCACAAGCGAGGATTGCGCTTTCTGGGGGCCCGGTCTACGGTGAAAGCTCTTCGGGGAGGGAGAACCTGGTGAATGGTAACGGCTCTTCTGCATCAAAGCTGGCCGGCGACCGTGTCGACTCATTGGCGGCCACGCATGTAACCATCGACCGGAGTGCAGTGCGGAGCGTTGAGGCCGGCCAGGCACAGCTGGAACGGGCCGCGGTTCAGCGGTTGCGGGCGAAACAGGCATCAGTCGACCATAGCGCCATCGCGTTTGCCACGTTCGACCAGGGAACCATTCGCCAGAGCAATGCGGGGGCGGTCGTAGCGAAGTCGGTGGCCTGCGATGAAGTTCGGACTTTTGTGCTTGCTTCGCCCGTGGTGCGGGGAGAGGTGCACACGTGGCTCGACCTGCGTGCGGCGCTGGCTATCGGCCTGGGGATGGCGCTGGGGAAGGTGCTGTTGACGGGGATTCGCGCCCTGGGGCGGAAGGCGCTTTCCTGAAGGCGTTCGCCGCTGCGGTGCGAAGCTGACCGCAGGCGGCGGCGATCTCGGTCCCTTTTTCGACGCGGACGGTGCAGTTCACGCCGGCGGCGCGAAGAGCGCGCTCAAAGGCGAGCACGCGCTGGCGCGACGGGCGAACGAACGGCCCGGCCGTGGGGTTCACCGGGATGAGGTTGACGTGGACGCCGAGGTTATGGAGGACGCGTCCGAGTTCTGCTGCCAGCTCCGGGGTATCGTTCACGCCTTCGATGAGGGCGTATTCGAAGGTCACGCGGCGACCGGTCTGGTGATAGAAGCGCCGGGCGGCGGCAACGAGGTCGCCCACGGAGTGCGGGGTGGCCGTTGGGATCAGCTCCTGGCGAAGGGCATCGTTTGGGGCATGCAGGGAGATGGCGAGCCCTACCTGGAGCCCTTCGCCGGCGAGGCGATCGATGCCGTGAACGAGGCCGACCGTTGAGATCGTGATGCTCCTCCGGGCGAGGCCAAAGGTGCGGGCGCCGGTGAGGAGGCGAACGGCGCGGATGGTCTCGGCGTAGTTCGCCAGGGGCTCGCCCATGCCCATGAACACAACATTCGTGACGTGCTCACCTCGCGCACGCAGCAGCCGGGCGAAGTGCAGCACCTGGGAGACGATCTCCTCGGCGCGAAGGTTGCGTTCGAACCCCATCTGCCCCGTGGCGCAGAAGACGCAGCCCATGGCGCACCCTGCCTGCGTTGAGACGCAGACGGTAGAGCGAGGATGGCTGCCGGGCGCACCGGGATACTGCATGAGCACGGTCTCGACAAGGGTCCCGTCGTCAAGGCGCAGGAGGAGCTTGGTGGTGAGGCCGTCCTCGCTTTGCGAGTGGCCGGCCTCCTGGGCGATACCGGCCACGTAGCCTTCGGCGGCGAGCCTGGCGCGAAGCGAGGCCGGGAGCCCATTGATGTCGTCGATGGAGGTCGCGAATCCTCCGTAAAGGCCGCGCAAGAGCTGATCGGCACGGTACCGCGGCTGACCGAGGCGGGTGACAAGCTCCTCGGTCTCTCCGGGGAGGAGCCGCAGAAGGCTTTTCGCGTGTTCAGCCGCAGGGGGACCTTCCGGGGCGTCGAAGGGTTCCGTCATGCCAGCGTTGCCAACGGTTCAAGCTTACCGCGTTCGCCGTGGAGGAAGTCGCGCCCGGCCTGCCGCCGGGAGCCGGCGCGCTGCACTTCGTCGAGCACGAGCAGGCCGTTCGAGAAGGCAATTGCCGGTGAGCCGCTGCAGACCGCAAACGCGCCCGCAGGGGCAGCGTCTTCCAAGCGCCGTGGCTCGACATGAGCCTTCCAGATGCCAAGCCGTTCACCGCGGTAGAGGACGTAGGCCCCGGGCCAGGGGCTGTAGGCGCGCACGGCACGCTCCGCCTCTGCAGCCGTCATCTCGCCGCGCAGGTGGCCGTCTTCCTTCTTGAGGAGCGGGCAGTAGGTAGCGAGGGGGTCTTCCTGCGGAGCGGCGGAGATCGCCCTGTCGTACCAGCCGGGAAGGGTCTCAACGAGGAGGCGGGCTCCGAGCACGGAAAGCCGTTCACTGAGCGAACCGGTGGTGTCGTTCGCCAGCACCGGTGTAGTCGCGCTGGCGACGACCGGGCCGGCGTCCATGGCGGGAGCCATCTCCATGATAGAGACGCCGGTCTCGGCATCGCCGGCGAGGATGGCCGCCGCGATGGGTGAAGGGCCCCGCCAGCGGGGAAGGAGAGAGGCATGCACGTTGAGACAGCCACGCCGCGGGATGGCGAGGACGCGACGGGAGAGGATCTTCCCATAGGCAGCGACAACGAAGAGGTCGGGGGAGAGTTCTTCGATCTCGCTCCGGGCGGCGTCATCCTTGAGGGTGTCGAACTGAAAGACGGGGATCCCTGCCTCGAGCGCTGCCTGCTTCACCTCAGGGGGCGCGAGACGCCCCCCACGGCCGGACGGACGGTCGGGCTGCGTGACTGCTGCCACCACCTGGTAGCGCGCCTCCAGGAGGGCCCTGAGCGACGGGACGGCGAAAGCGGGAGTGCCCATGAACACAACGCGGGTCTCGGCGGGGTTCAACGGGCGCGTACCAGCACGGGGTCGCCACGGCTGGCGCCCAGCAGCTCGGCGGCGCTTCCCTCGTTCACGGCGATGACGATGAAGCCAGAGCTGCCGGCGTGGCAGAACGGCGCTCCGCGTGGGGCCTCTGCGAAGGTGCGCACGCGAACGTCGATTTCGCACCCGCAAGCCTCAATGACGAACTGCGGAAAGAGCTGCGAGGCGCGGATGGTGGTGACCAGGTTGCCGTAGCGATCGATGTGGACGATGTGGCCGCGTAGGCGCCCGAAGCCATCGGGCTCGCCTTCGCACGGCGGGAGAAGCACGGGTTCGGACGCCGGCGAGCCGACGCGGCGGAAGTCGAGGCCGGCCGCGAGGTGCGCCGCCACGGGGGCGAAGATGTCTCGCCCGTGAAAAGTGCTGCTCACTGTTGCGCGCTGGAATTGCGGGGCCGTGATCTCGCGAACGTCGCACTCTCCTTCCTGCCGGCCACGCAGGCCTCTCAGGACGGGGGTAAGGACCCCGTTGTCCGGGCCAACGAAGTAGCGGCCATCGCGGCAGGCTGCCAGGGCACGGCGGGATGTGCCCACGCCGGGGTCAACCACGGCGACCAGCACGGCACTCTCGGGCAGGACCGGAAGGGTGATCTCCAGCATCCAGGCGGCCTCATCGATGGCGAATGGCTCAATTCCGTGCGAGATGTCGACCACGGGCGCGCGCGGAGCGATCCCGGCGATGACGGCCTTCACGTGGCCCACGTAGTGGTCGCGGTCACCGAAGTCCGTGAGAAGGAAGATGGGAGGCGCTAGTACTTCCACCGGTGGATATCCACAAATCGGAGCGATGCCGAGAAGAGCACGCCCGGGTTCGGCCCCTTCAGCGCGGATGGATAGGCGTAAGTGTAGCGCGGATAGGCAATCACCACGCTCGGCGAGAGTTCCTGCCAGACCTCCTGGAACTGCCGGTAGCTGTCCCGGCGCACTTCGACATCGGTATCGGTACGGCCCCGGGCGATGAGACTGTCGGCGACGACGTCGGCGAAGTTGGCCAGGTTGAGGCCGGCGGTGCCCATCTGCGAGCTATGCCAGCCGAAGTAGGGGTCCGGGTCTGGTCCCTGGTCCCAGCCGGCGATGGCGGCGTCGTACTTGCGCTCTTGAAGGAAGTCGCGTCGCAGGACGGAGAAGGTGGTGCTGGCCACGGTGGCCCGGATGCCGATCTGCTGGAGCTGGCGCGCGACTTCATTGGCGACAGCAACGCGCAGCGGGTCGTTGTCGGTGCGGATGGTGATGCGGAACTCAGCGCCTTCGCGGACGAGGATTCCCGTGGTGGCGTGGGGTATCCAGCCCACTTCCTGGAGCAGCTGCTTTGCTTCCTCGAGACGGGGCTCAACGAGGTCGTACTGGCCGGCGTAGGCCCACGTCTGCGGGGGAACCGCGGAGCTGGACGGCGTGGCCACGCCACGGTACACGCGCGAAACGATCTGCTCGCGGTCGAGGGCAAGGGAGATTGCACGGCGTACGCGCTCGTCCTGGAAGAATGCTGCCTGGTCGTTGTTGAGGTAGAGAAGGATGTAGGCGCCGCGCTGGGGGTGTTCAATGTCCAGGTTCTTGATGGCGTTGAGGTCGGCGAGCTGGGCATCGGTGATGCCTTCGCGGAACATCACGCCCGCGACCTCTCCCTGCTGGAGGGCACGAAGGGCCGATGGGTAGTCGCTGTAGAGGCGCAGCCTGAGGCGGGCGATCTGGGGCTTGCCGAGGTGGTATTCGGCGTAGGGCTCAAGCACGGCCTCGGCCGAGTCGAGCGACTTGAGCACGTAGGGACCGGCGCCAACCGGGGCAGCGTTGAAGGGCGCTTCGAGCAACTCGGGTCCGGAGAGGTTGCGGAGCAGGTGCTCGGGGAGGATACCCAGCGTGGCATGACGGGCGAGGAAGGGGGCATAGGCCTGCCGGAGCTTGAGTACGACGGTCAGCTCGTCGGGGGTTTCCACCTCGACGCCCAGCCAGGGGTCGGCCAGGGAAGGTTCGCCCTTGAAGTCGGGCGAGGTCAGGGCAGCGATCGTGAAAGCGACATCGGCTGAAGTGAGGGGTTCGCCGTCGTGCCAGCGCAGGCCGCGGCGGAGGCGGAAGGTGTAGGTCTCACCGTCCTCGCTGACCTGGGGGAGCGCGGCGAGGTCGGGAAGGACCTCTCCGGTAGGTCCAAGGCGGACGAGGCCCGCGAAAACCAGCTGGACGAGGTCCTGGTCGACTTCGTTGGTGCTGGCGAAAAGGGGGTTGATGCGCTTCCAGGTTCCGGCGACCCCTTCGACGTAGGACTGGTCCACAGGCGCCAGGCTGCTGTCCTCATCGTAGAGCCCGAGAACGAGGGCGGCGCCCGCACCGCCAAGTGCTATCACGAGGGCGGCTGCGACCAAGAGCTTGCGGCGCGAACCCGAAGGCCGGCGGCTCATGGGCAGGCTACTGAGAAGCGACGCTCAAGAACGAGACCATGATGAAGACGATGACGAGCAGGATGGTCGCCTGGAACAGGGTGCGTTCGAGACCGCGCTTGGTGCGAAAGACCGAACCACCGGACATGCCCCCGAGGGCGGCGCCGAACCCCGAGCCCTTCACCTGGAGAAGGACCACGATTATGAGCGTCACCGAAACGGCTATCTGGAGGATGTTCAGCATGGGTTACCGCGTTATGAGGAGTGTCTCGTCGGCGCGCTGGCGGGCAGCGCTGGCAGGCGCCGAATCACGCTCATAGTACAGGCGCAGGATGGTAGCAGCGAGTTTTGCCGGATCGTGCCGGTAGCGGTTCTCCTCCGCCACCACGTCGGCCTCTACGAGCCGGACGCCGGCGAGGATACTGTTGCCGTTTCGCGCCAGCTCGACGGGTGCGGAATGCCACGCCTCGGGCAGGGCCTGCACCATGTTGGTATTGGCAACGACCGCATCGATCAGCCCGTGCCCGAGGTGGCGTTCGACGGCCTCAAGGTGGTCTCCGACGGTGAATCCGTCGGTCTCTCCGTGCTGCGTAGCGACATTGGATACGAACACCTTGAGCGCATTGGAAGCGACGAGGGCCTTGCGGATGCCTTCCACGAGGAGGTTGGGCATGACGCTCGTGAACAGGCTGCCGGGGCCAACGACGATCACGTCGGCATCGAGAATCGCGCGCACGGCGTCGGGATGAGCTTCCGCGGAGGGGGGATTTAGGAAGACCTCGTGGATGGCGGCGCCGCGCTCGCTGATGTTGTGCTCGCCGTGCACGACCTCGTCTTCCGAGGTGCGGGCGCTGAGGGTGACGTCTTCGAGAGTCGAGGGGAAGATGTTGCCGCGGACGTTCAGCACGCGGCCGGTCTCGTGGACGGCAGCTTCGAAGTTCCCGGTGACTTCAGACATGGCAACGATGAAGAGGTTGCCGAAGGAGTGCCCTTCGAGGCCGCTTCCCTCGGTAAAGCGGTACTGGAAGAGCTTCGTCATGAGGGGCTCGGCTTCGGCAAGGGCGGCGATGCACTGCCTGATATCGCCGGGCGCGACGACACCGAACTCCTGGCGAAGCCGGCCGGTGCTGCCGCCGTCGTCGGCGACGGTGACGATGGCTGTCAGGTTGCTGGTGTAGCTCTTGAGGCCGCGTAGTACCTGGGAGAGGCCGGTACCACCGCCGATGGCGACGATCTTTGGCCCGCGGCCGAGGATGCGCTTGTTGTAGATGGATTCAGAAAGGCTCTTTTCGCGGTCGGGGCGGACGAAGGCGAAGAGGAGCGATTCGTTCAGCTTCCAGATGGCGATACTGATGGTGGAGAGCGAGAGCGTCATGAAAAGGGCGCCGCGGCCCCAGCGGGGCATGAACTGGAGCGTGAGGTAGTAGAAGACGCCGGGGAAGGTGTAGGAGAGGTAGGCCTCGCGCAGAAGGTAGGCGATACCGAGCCCCATGAGTGACACACCAAAGGCAAGCAGCAGGAGCCACCGCTTGATGTGCATACCGGGGTAGAGCCACTTGATGGCGCTATGGTCGCGGAGGCGTTCGAGCGTCATCGGTGTGAATTATACCATTGGCCCGGGCTATCGCTAGGGAAAGTAAGCATTTTCATTCGAGCTCCCGTGCGATGAGGTCCTGGACTGTTTGAGGGTTCGCACGCCCGCGCGTTTCGCGCATGACCTGGCCCACGAGAAACTTGACGGCGGCCTCCTTGCCCGCGCGGTAGTCGGCAACGGCCTTCTCGTTCGTTGCAAGCACCTTCGCAACAACCCCTGCCAGTTCGTCGCTCCCGCTGATCTGGGCGAGGCCGGAAGCTTCAACAATCTCGGCCGCGCTCCTGCCCGTGGCGGCCATCTGGTCGAACACTTCCTTGGCCACGCTCGCGGTGATAGCGCCGGATTCCACCATGCCAATGAGCAGGGAGAGAGAGGCGGGAGTGACTTTGAGCGCCGTGATCGGCTGTCCGGTTGTGTTCGTCCAGCGGCCAACTTCGCCGAGCACCCAGTTGGCGGCGAGCTTGGCCGCGCGTCCGGGATCGTTTCCCAGGGCTGACACCACCTCTTCGAAGTAGCCGGCGCGATCGCGGGCGCCGGTAAGGGTGGCGGCCTCGTGTTCGCTCAGGCCGAGGGCGAGGAAGCGGTTGCGACGCGCTTCGGGGAGCTCGGGAAGGAGGGCGCGGAGGGCGTCGACCCGTTCGCGGCTGAAGGCCAGCGGCGGCAGGTCGGGCTCGGGGAAGTAGCGGTAGTCGTGCGCGTACTCTTTGGACCTCTGGGCGACGGTCTCGCCTCGCTCGTCCACCCAGCCGCGGGTTTCCTGGGGAATCTGGCCACCAGCCCGGAGGATGGCGGCCTGGCGCTTCTCCTCGAAGGCGAGCGCATCGTGAACGGCACGGAAGCTGTTCATGTTCTTCACTTCGACCTTGGCGCCGAAGGCCTCGGCCCCCACGGGGCGGAGGGAGATGTTGGCGTCGCAGCGGAAGTCGCCTTCCTCCATGTTGGCATCGCTCACGCCGATGTAGCGGAGCACCTGGCGAAGTCGGACCAGGTATTCGCGAGCCTCGGCGGGGGTGCGCATATCGGGTTCGCTGACGATTTCCATCAGGGGTGAGCCGGCGCGATTGACATCGATGAGGCTGTAGGCCTCGCCGGTGGTGGCATCAACGCGGTGGACCAGGCGGGCGGTGTCCTCCTCCATGTGCACGCGCGTGATGCCGATACGGCGGGGGGCGCCGCCGGCCTCGATCTCAAGCCAGCCGCCCTTGCAAACGGGCAGGTCGTACTGGGAGATCTGGTAGCCCTTCATCAGGTCGGGGTAGTGGTAGTTCTTGCGGTCGAACTTGCTTGATGCGGGGATGGAGCAATTCAGGGCAAGGCCCGTGAGGACGATGTGCTCAATGGCCTTTTCGTTGATGACTGGCAGCACCCCGGGCATGCCCATGCACACGGGGCAGACGTGGGTATTGGGCTCAGCGCCGGAGTAGTTGGCACTGCAGCCGCAGAACATTTTGCTCCGGGTTTTCAACTGACAGTGAACCTCGAGGCCAATGACCGTCTCGAAGTCAGTGGCAACGGACGTCACAAACACTCCTCCACCGCCCGGGGGACGCTGTTCGAGTATAGCAGCGTCGATCGGAGGGACAATTGGCGTTCGCGCGGGGAGCGGCGCACAGGCGGCCGGGCAGGGCGATTCGCCCGACTGTGCGCCGGGTGAGTCAGTTGCCGCCGAAGGAGGCGCCGAGGACGATGGTAATCACAGGTAGCGCGTGGGGGCCCTCATCCATCGAAGCGGCCTCCGCTATCATCCGTGCCTCAGCATCTGAGGAGGCGACGACCACCCAGGCTGTGCGTGGTGCTTCACCGAGCAGGGTGCGGAGCCTTGTCTCGGCCACCACCAGGGTTCGCAGGTCGGCCGCGGCGTTCTCCGCGCTTGTGACGAGCAGGAAGCCGGGCTCAGGGATTGGCGCAAGATCTGGCAGGTGTGAAACCGGGCGTGGAGCAGCGCCCGGCACCGGCGAGGGCGCCGATGGAGCCCGGTCGTCTGCCCCACGGCCAACCGTGCCGGCAAACGCCACGAGGGCGAGCACCGACGCGGCGGCGAGTGTGAAGGTGACGAACGACGCGACTCGCTCCGCAATGACGGTCGTCCTGGCGGGCAGACCAGGGTCAGCGGTGGCTCTCTGCACCGCCCCACGTTAGCCCGGGAGAGTTCGCGCTGGCATCGGCCGAACCGTGCAAAGTTCCCGGGCGGGCGTGGTGCGAATCATGCAGTCCCCGGGCCGTTAAGACGCTCCGAGTATGCACCGATGGCAAATGCCGTTACCTGTGCACGGTTATGGACCCCGAGCTTCGCGTAGATGTTCGCCACGTGCCGGGCCACCGTACGCTCACTCAGGACCATTTCGGCCGCGACCTGCGCATTGGTCCTTCCCGCTGCAATGAGGCCAAGCACCTGAACTTCGCGAGGGGTGAGCTTCTCAGAAGCGACGTGCCCGACGCCCGGCGTGGCACTCATTACCTCGGGGACACGATCAGCGGCGAAAGAGCAAAAGGCCCGCAGGGGCCAGTCTTCGGTCTCTCGCATCCCCTTGAACTCGGCGGACGGCATGGCACTGAATGCCGTCCCGGGGATGGCCGCCGCCACCCTTGCCGCCGGCTCAAGGCCCAGACCCTCGACACCAATCACCAGGACCGGGACAGTCACTCGCGCCATGAACGCTGTGACGTCGTCGCTGGCCAATCCTCGTGCCATCACGACGTAGTCGGCGTGGGCAACTCGCCTGGCCAGGTTTTCAGTGATGTTCTGCATTTCCAGGGAGGTGGCCGGGAGCGAGGCGGCCGCGAGGCTTCGGAGCAGGTGTTGCCAGGCGTCGGGACGAACCTCAGTGAGCGGCATAGGGCCGAATCCTGGACCAGGCGGGAACGGGTTCACCAGCCAGAGCGCGGCAACGGTTCCAGGATGCTCCACGGCAAAGCGGATGGCGGTGGCGCACTGCCAGGCATGTCCATGGAGCACAAAACGAGACACCCCGGAGGCGGCAACGACGGCTTCGAGATCGGCAATGCGATCAGCGATGGTGTAGGAGATGAGACCACGGGGTGCAAGTCCAGTCCCGCGGCCATCAAAGGCAATGCGCTGAAACCGCTCTTCGATTGCCTGATGGACGAGCTGTTCCTTTGGGCCGGGGTCGAGAAGCCCGAAGTTGGGCAGGTGCAACAGGGGATATCCGCTCCCGCTGATTGTGAACGGTATGGTCAGGCCGTCGGCGGTGGTCGCATGATGAATCGGGTTCCGAGTCGTCACGGCGCGAATCTTAGTGAGCATTGCTGTAGAGCGCCACGGTGGTCAACCCACGACAATCGCCGGCGGTCCGGGGACGACGCGGCCGATCCTCCAGAGTGGTTCGCCGTCGCGCGCGAACGCGGATTCGAGCTTCGCTGCGCGACGGGGAGGACATCCCAGGAGGAGCCCGCCGGAAGTCTGGGGGTCGTACAGGAGCGCCAGGGGGCGTTCGTCGGCCGGGCCCTTGATCCTCACGTGGGGGGCAAGCCAGTCACGGTTGCGTTGCTCGCCGCCTGTGTGGGCGCCCATCGCAACGGATTCAACCGCCCCGGGAAGCAGCGGGACGGCATCGATCGCGACCTCGGCAGCAACGCCTGAACGCTCCACCATCTCCCAGAGATGGCCGAGAAGGCCAAAACCCGTCACATCGGTGGCGGCCTGCAGCCGGGCCTGGCGTGCGAGATGGGAGGAGTGACGGTTGAGACGGAGCATGCTCGCGATGGCGCCGTCGACCCAGGGGCGGGCGGCTTCGTGGGCCCGCCCGGCGGTGAGAATAGCGCCCGTTCCGAGCGGCCTGGTGAGGTAGAGGAGGTCTCCCGGCTTCAGGCCTGCCTTGGAAAGGAGTCTCCGGGGATTCACAAGCCCCAACACGCTCAGGCCGTACTTGGGTTCTTCATCCCAGATGGTGTGACCGCCGGCGACGACACCGCCGGCCTCGGCGACCTTTTCGGCGCCACCGCGGAGGATTTCGGTGACGGTCTCGGGCGCCATGTCGCGGGGAAACGCTGCGATGTTGAGGGCCAGGGCCACTTCGCCACCCATGGCATAGACGTCGGACATGGCGTTGGCGGCGGCGATAGCGCCAAAGGTGTAGGGGTCGTCGACGAGGGGCGCAAAGAAGTCAAGCGTAGCCACCACGGCCGTGCGCGCGTTCACGCGAAACACGGCCGCGTCATCGGCGATGCCGAGCCCCACCATGAGGCCGGGCTGGCTTTCGCTCGTGAACAGGCCATTGAGCGGCGACAGCACCTGCGCCAGGGCCTCAGGCCCCACCTTGGATGCTCAGCCGCCGCAGCCTGCCAGGTCCGTGAGCCGGATCTCCTTTGCGGTCATGGTGTCATCGTAGCGGCAGCGGCGGCTGGCTGCCCGCGGCGGGCGGCCCGTAGAATCGAAAGCGTGGCGCGGTACGACGCGATAGTGGTGGGAGCAGGCCCGGCAGGGAGCATGGCGGCCCGCGATCTCGCTGCCGCGGGGGTGCGTGTACTCATCCTCGACAGGGAGCGGTTTCCTCGTTACAAAGCGTGCGCGGGCGGGATCCCGCGGCGCACACGGGGCCTCCTGCCGTTTCCTATCGACGCGGTGGTGGAAGAGAGCGTTCACCTTTTCGACATATCGGTTCGGAACAGCGTGCGTTTCGTCCGGGATTCGGGACGGCCGTTCCTCGACATGGTGATGCGCGACCGGTTTGACGCGCTGCTCCTGGAGCGGGCGGAGGAGGCGGGTGCGGAGTTCCGGCCGGCGACGATGGTACGCTCGGTCGAAGAGACCGGCAGGGGAGTCACAGTGCGTGGCGAGGGCTTCGAAGCCGATGCTTCGTTCGTGGTCGGAGCGGACGGAGCGAACTCGGTGACGGCGAGGTCGTTGGGGCTCGGGGCGGGGCTGGCGTCCTGCGCGGCGTTGGAGGTAGAGCTGCGCCTTCCGCCGCTCCGCCGCGCGACCTTCGACCACACCGTGCTGATTGAGATGGACTACCGGCCGTGGGGCTACTCCTGGGTCTTCCCAAAGGAGGGCGCGCTTTCCATCGGAATCGTGCTGCCCGATGGGCAGGGAAGGGCAATGCGCACCCGGCTCACGGACTACATCAGCCGGCTGGGGCTATCGGCAGCGGAGGTGGTGAGAGAGCGCGGGCACAACATCCGCTTCCGCCGGGGCGGCGAAGCCATCGCCACCCCGCGTGCGGCGCTTACGGGCGACGCTGCGGGACTGGCGGACGAGTTCACCCAGGAAGGGATCGTTTACGCAATCCAGTCGGGACGCCTGGCCGCGCTGGAGGTGCTGCGGGCTGCGGGACGGGAAGGGGACCTGCGCTCGTATGAGCGTGCGGTTGATCGTGAGATTGCTCCGGAGCTGCGGGCGGCGCGCCTGCTGGGGTACATCGGGTATGGCATTCTCCGCCGGTTGCGTGGGCCATGGCTTGGCGTTGCGCCCAGTATCGGTCCGCTCTGGAAGGCGTTTTTCGCGGTTCACAGGGGTGAGTCAAGCTACCACCGGGAGCTGCAGCGGATCCCGCTGCTGCCGTCCATGGCGGCCCGGCGACTCGGCGTGCCATGACGCTCTCCCCGCGCGCCGTTATGGAGGGGCTGGCGCCGCTTTACGGGTGGCCGGAGCAGATGAGTCACGGCGATCCGGTTGCCGAGCTGGTCCTGACCATCCTTTCGCAGAACACGTCCGATACGAACAGCGGGCGTGCCTTCACGCAGCTGATGCGCCGCTTCCCTTCGTGGCGGGCGATCGCATCCGCCCCCCAGGCCGAAGTTGTGGCGGCGATTTCGACGGGAGGGCTGGCGGAGCAGAAAGCACCACGCATCCAGGCAGCCCTGCGCGCCATGGGCGAGCGTTCCGGGGACCAGGACCTAGAGTTCCTGCGCGCTATGGAGACGGAGGGGGCGCGCGCGTGGTTGCTGGCATTGCCGGGGGTCGGCCCCAAGACCGCGGCCTGCGTGCTGCTCTTCGCGCTGGGCAAGCCGGCCCTGCCCGTGGACACTCACGTAGAACGCGTGGCACGGCGGCTGGGGCTCATCCCTCCGCGGTCGACGGCCGAGCAGGCGCACCGCCTCCTCGAAGAGCTGGTGGACCCTTCCGACTACTACCCATTCCACATGCTGCTAATCAAGCACGGGAGGCGCATCTGCTCCGCGCGTGCGCCGGGCTGCGACCGCTGTCCGCTGGAGGACGGCTGCCGCGCCAGCAGGCTCAGGCCGGATAGAGACCCTGGCCTGCCCTAAGCGTGGGCGCCGGGCTCCCAGTCCTCTTCGCCCGCGGTCTCGTGGCCGGGGTCGCCAACGGGGGCAGTTTCGGCGGAAGTTGCGAGCAAAGACGCCAGGGGCGTCAGCGCGGCCACGAGCAGGCCGGCGATGAGCACGACGCCGTAATCGCGAATTGGGACCCCGAGGAGCGACCGCAGGATGTCGCGGAGGTCGGTCACGAACGGGTCGTTACCGCCGGGCAGCCCGGCGGCGAACCAGGCCAGCCCGGACAGGAGCAGACCGAGGCCCGCACCGCCGGCAACCGCAAGGCCAAGCTTGCGAAAACCGCTGAACCCTTCGGCGAACAGCAAGACACCCACGGCAGCACCGGCAAAGGCGAGCCCTGCCACCAGCGCCACCATGCTCGCCTGGAAATGCCGCGTTCCTGTCAGGTTCCCGAGGACGAGGTCCATCTGCCCCTGGAGCGAGAGGAAGCTCACCTGCTGGTTTCCGGTCCGGTCGAACGGTTTCAATCCCTGGTCGTACACGGAGTGGGCCGAGCGGCGGAGCAGGAGGTCGCGCACGCCGGCCTGGTCCAACTCCAGCAGCTCTTCGCCGGTGAGGAAGACCTCAATGGGGAAGCCGGGAAGGGCGTAGGTTTGGTCCTGGTCCTTGCGAGCCTGTTCCTGGAGGGTGGCGAGATGCTGGTCGAGCAGGAGGTCTATCTCCGTGGTGGCGGCGACGCCGTCCTCGATCACGCCGATGGCGCTGCCGGGTGCGGTTGCCTGCCGGATGCTGACGGCGGCGACGAGCACAAATACGGCGAGGGCGGCGGCAAAGAGGAGAGCGGCTTCGCGCCCGGCGGCGGAGTGGTCACGCTCGAACCTCCGTCGTTCCATCGGGTGGCCCCGGCGTTCGCGCCTGCCAGCTTCGACTGTCATGGGAGGTCTACCTAGTCAATGTGAACGACGATGGTCCCGGCGACTCGGTCATGGAGCGTCCGCCGATGGGAATCGAAGACCGCCATCAGCAGTCCCAGTGCAACGAGCAGGAAGGCGACGCCCACAACCGCAGCAGCCCGGCCGGCGGAGTCACGAACGGCGTAGGCGGCAACGACGCCGACACCGGCCACGAGCACGTACGCGCCAAGGCCGATCACCCGGGCCATGGCGCCAATCAGGCCGAGGGGGCGGCCATCGGAACGGACAACCATGATTTGCATGACCGCGTGTCCGACGGTCTGCCCCTTCCAGGCGAGGGCCAGGAAGAAGTACATCACGTAGGCGATGGGAATGGCTCCCACGCAGCCCCAGAAGATGTTGATGGCCACGGCTGAGGGGTCGACCTTCTCGAAGTCGGAGGAGATGAGGATAACGATGGAGCCGGCGGTGACCAGCAGCGAGGCGATGATGAAAAGGACGAGGAGGTCAAGGATACCCGCCGCCACACGCGATTCGAAGGAGGCGTAGTGGAGGCGAACGGGGGGCCGGGGAATCCGGCCGGCATCGCGTGCGGCTGCGCGGCTCACGGTCATACCTGCTAACGCATTCTAGCCCCCGGTGGGTAACGCGATAGACAACCGGAAGGAACGCGCGGCAGCACCGGTTTCCAGTGAGCCGGTGCTATACTCGAACCAGGCCCCGGCAACGATTATGCGGTCCGCCGATGGCGGGCCGTTCTCTTGAAGCAGCAATGGACGAATCGATACTCGCGCAACTGCGCCGCATCCGCGAACGCTACAACGAACTCACCGACGAGATGGGGCGCCCCGACGTGGCTGCCAGCTTCGAGCAACTCAGCCAGCTTGCGAAGGAGCGCTCGGACATCCAGCTTATAGTCACCCTGCTTGACGAGTACGAGTCCGTGGCGGCAGCGGTAGAGGATGCTCGTGCGCTCCTGGGCGAGGAAGACCCGGAGATGCGCGCCCTCGCCGAGGCGGAAGCAGCGAGCGCGGAGGAACGGCTGGCGGCGCTCGATTCGCAGCTCATGCGCGAGCTGCTGCCCAAGGACCCGCGCGACGCGCGCAACGTGATCATGGAGATCCGGGCAGGGGCAGGCGGTGAGGAGGCGGCGATCTTCGCGGGAGACCTGTATCGGATGTACGTTCGTTACGCCGAACGGCGGGGATGGAAGACGGAGATCCTGAGCGTCTCGGAATCCGAGAAGAACGGGTTCAAAGAGGTTGTGTTCGAGATCCGGGGTGACGGAGCCTATTCGCGGTTGAAGTACGAAAGCGGGGTTCACCGGGTGCAGCGCGTCCCCGAAACGGAGGCGCAGGGCCGCATTCATACGTCCACGGCAACGGTGGCCGTGCTCCCGGAGGCGGAGGAAGTCGATATCGATGTCGACGAGAAGGACCTCCGCGTGGACATCTTCCACTCGTCGGGGGCGGGCGGACAGAACGTGAACAAGGTCGCGACAGCGGTGCGCATCACGCACCTGCCGACGAACATCGTGGTCGTGTGCCAGGACGAACGTTCGCAGCTGAAGAACCGCATCAAGGCGATGACGGTTCTGCGTTCGCGCCTGCTCGATATGGAGCAGCAGAAGCAGGACGCAGAGTTGAGCGCGGTGCGGCGGTCCCAGGTGGGTTCGGGCGACCGCAGCGAGAAGATCCGCACGTACAACTACCCGCAGGACCGCATCACCGACCACCGGGTGGGGCTCACGGTGCATAACATCCCCGACCGCATGGACGGGAACATCGACGATGTTGTGGACGCCGTGGCGACCGCGGACGAAGCCGAGCGGCTGCAGGCGAGCGTGGCGTGAGCCTGCGGGCGGCGGCGCAAGAGGCGGCAGAACGGCTGAATGCGGCCGGGATTGCAGACGCGGAGTTTGAGGCGGAGCTGCTGGCGCGAGAGGCAGCAGGGGTCTCACGGGCTCGCTTCTTCGCCGGGGCCGCGGCGGGAAGGGACGAACTGGAGCGGCTGCACGAGCTGATTGAACGGCGCCTTGAGCGCGAGCCATCGGCCTACATCACAGGCAGCCGCGAGTTCTATGGCCGGGAGTTCGTCGTGGGGCCCGGGGTGCTTGTTCCGCGCCCGGAAACGGAGCTCCTGGTGGAGATCGCGCTGGCGGAGCTGGCGTCTTCTCCCCGGCTGGTGGTGGCTGACGTGGGGACGGGGAGCGGCGCAATTGCCGTTTCGGTTGCGGCCGCGGCGCCCGGCAGCCGGGTGGTTGGAATTGACACGAGCGCGGCCGCACTGGCAATCGCCGCCAGGAACGCGGCGCAGCATGCTCCTGGAACGCAGCTGATCATGGGAGACCTGCTGGCGCCGATCGGGCGCGCCGGCATCGTTCTCGCCAACCTTCCCTACATTCCAACGTGGGAGATCGAGGCGCTGGAACCCGAGGTGAGCCGCTGGGAGCCCCGGGTAGCGCTTGATGGCGGCGAGGACGGGCTCGTGCTCATCCGGCAGCTGATCGACGATTGCGCATGCAGGGTGCGCCCCCGTCTGCTGGCGCTGGAGGTTGGCGTGGGACAGGCCCCAGCCCTGGCCGGGGAGCTGCGCGAACGCGGGCTGAAGCCAGAGACGTTGCGGGACCTGGCCGGGATCGAACGGGTGGTGTGCTGCCGATGGGCGTGAAGCTCGTTGCCCTCGACATTGACGGCACTCTGATCGCGCCGGGCGAGCACAGCGGGGCGATGCCTTCGAGGCGCGTCCATGCGGCGATCAGCGCCCTTCGCGAACAGGGGGTGGTGGTTGTGCTGGCAACGGGGAGGATGTTCCCGGGAGCACGGGCAGTCGCGCGCCACCTCGGCCTGGACACGCCCGTCATCTGCCAGCAGGGCTGTTCGGTGCATGGCAGGGATGGGCAGATGCTGCATGCGTTCCCGATTGAGAGAGCAGCGGCGATGCACATCATTGGCTATGCCCAGAGCCTGGGGCACGCGTATGAGTGGTTCGACCCGCTGCGTTATGTTGTTTCCCGGCGTAACCCGGCGTCGGTGGAATACGGCACGGTCTCCGGGATCACGCCGGAGTACCGGCCGGACCCGGAGAACTCGGGAGTCGTGCCGACGGGTGTTGGCATCATCAGCTCGGAGCGCGAAGCAAATGGGATCCACCGCGCACTCGTGGCCTACCATGGCGAGTCGCTACACATCCTGGACTTTCCGGCGGTAACGGTGGCCGTAGCGCAGGAAGCGAACAAGGGCCATGCGCTGTCACTAATCTGCGAGGACCTGGGGATTGATCGCAGGGAGACGGTGGCGGTCGGCGACAGCGTGAACGATGCGGCGATGCTTGCCTGGGCCGGGCGCGGGTTCGCCATGGCACACGCCGACCGCTACGCCCGCGACGCGGCTGATGAGGTGCTCGACGGGGACTCTGCGGAGCCGCTGGCGGACCTGCTGGAAACGCTCTAAGGCGCTACGCCCCGGACTGTGCGAACTGGTAGATCTTCCCTTCCGTCTTGATTGCGGGAGCGATAACCATCTCCGCCTGCTGGAACTCGCGGACGGTGTGGGCGCCGCACATGCCCATGGCGGTCTTGAGCGCGCCGACCAGGTTCTCCGTGCCATCGGTGCGGCTGGTAGGGCCATAGAGCAACTTCTGGACGGTGGTATTGACGCCAACGGCGACGCGCGTGCCGCGAGGGAGGTTGGCGTGGGGCGTGGCCATACCCCAGTGGTAGCCGCGACCCGGCGCCTCGGTCGTCTGGGCGAAGGGCGAGCCCATCATGACTGCGTCGGCGCCGCTGACGATGCACTTGCAGACGTCGCCGCCGGTGCGGATTCCGCCGTCGGTGATGATGGGAACGTAACGCCCGGATTCGTGGAAGTAGTGGTCGCGGGCGGCGGCACAGTCGATGGTGGCGGTGACCTGGGGAACACCAATGCCGAGGACTTCGCGGCTGGTGCAGGCAGCGCCGGGGCCAACGCCCACGAGCACACCGGCCACGCCGGTCCTCATCACTTCGAGGGTGGCGTTAAAGCCGACGGTGTTGCCGACGACAACGGGAATGTGGATGTCCTTGAGGAGGCGGTCGAAGCGGAGGCCTTCGATGCTGTTCGATTCGTGCCGGGCGGTGGTTACTGTGCTCTGGACGACGAGGATGTCGGCGCCGGATTCCTGTACGAGGCCGGCCATCTTCTTGGTGTTCATGGGGGTGGTGGAGACTGCGGCAACGGCGCCGCCGGCCTTGATCTCCCTGATGCGACGGGCGATGAGGTCGTCACGGATGGGGGCCTGGTAGGCGTTTTGCAGGATGGCCGTGGCCTCGTCGCGGCTGGCGGCGGCGACTTCCTGGAGGATGGTGCCGGGGTCGTCGTAGCGAGTCCAGACGCCCTCGAGGTTGAGGACAGCGAGGCCGCCGGCGCGGTGCATCTCTATGGCGAAGTTGGGGTCAACAACGGCATCCATGGCCGACGCGACGAAGGGGATGGAAAAGCGATGGGGCCCGATATCGAGCCCCAGTTCAACAAGCTCCGGGTTGATGGTGACATCGCCGGGAACGATGGCCACCTCATCGAAGCCGTAGGCACGGCGAAGCTGCTTGAACTGGGGGACGCTCACAGGGGCCTCCTCTGGTAGCAACGGCGCAGGGCCGCTCTCTGGTGTGGCAGAGGCGGCGGTAGAAGTGTATGCGGGGGAACTCAAGTCTGCGTTATCCGGGGAAGGGAATATGGGCCCGGGCCTGCGGTCCGGGGTGTGCTTTAGAGTGTAGGCGGGGCTCCGAAGCGGGGTCAACACAGAATCGGTTCTGCGGTTCGGTTATGTGCAATACAGCAGGATGTGTCTCGCGATGACGGGTCTTGTGCCTGGTCTGTACGTGGTCGCCACCCCAATTGGGCACCTGGAAGACCTCTCGCCGCGCGCTTTGCGGGTGCTGGGGGAGGCCGCCGTCGTGGCGGCCGAGGACACGCGCACCAGCGGAAAGCTCCTGAAGCTGGCCGGCAGCCGCGCGCGCATGGTGAGCCTGACCGAGCACAATGTGGGTGCGCGGGCGCCAGAGCTGCTGGAAGCGGCACGCCGCGGCGTGGTGGCTCTTGTGAGCGACGCCGGGACGCCGCTCATCGCCGACCCGGGGGCGCGCCTGGTGGAAGCGGCGCATGTGGCCGGGGTGCCCGTGGTCGCGATTCCGGGACCGTCGGCGCTGGCGGCGGCGCTCTCCGTTTCGGGGTTCGAGGCGCGGATGGTGCAGTTCCTGGGGTTTCTCCCGCGCCCGCCGGGCGAACGGGTGAAGCTGCTCCAGAAGGCTGCCAGCGCGGCGGCGGTGCTGGTGTTCTTCGAAAGCCCGGCGCGGCTGAGCGCCACGCTTGGGGAGCTGGCGACGGAACTGGGCGACCCCGAAGTGGTGGTCTGCCGGGAGCTGACGAAGGTGCACGAGGAGGCCGTACGAGGGCGGGCATCGGAGCTTGCGCCGCGCTTTCATACGACAAGGGGCGAGGTGACCGTCGTTGTTCGCATCGAAGCTTCAGCAGAGGTGGATGACGATGAAGTGCGAAGCTACCTGGGCGAAATGAAGCGTGCGGGAGCGCGCCGTTCCCCGGCCGCGGCAGAGGCGGCGCGGCGGTTCGGGATAGCACGGCAGCGCGCGTACGAACTCTGGGGTGAGGCCGAGGAGGCTGGAACTGCTGGTCTCTGAACGCCCTGGCCGTTCTGGAGAATGCCGGGCAATGGGGTGGGAGTCCCAACTGTGTCCGGGCAACCAGAGCTGCCCGCGCGGGACGGACAGGCGAGGAAGGTGCGGGTGGTGCGCAGGATTGTGCCAGCCAGAGCGGCGCGCCGTTCGCAAACCGACCCTGTGCTAGACTTGCGGTAGCCCCTCCCCCGAGGTTGCTTCACTGTGCCCGACCGGATCCTTGTCTGCGTGGCCTGGCCCTACGCCAACTACCTCCTGCACGTCGGGCAGGCGGCGGGAGCCTACCTTCCGGCCGACATCTTCGCACGCTACCAGCGGCTGGCCGGCAACGAAGTGGCAATGGTCTCGGGTTCAGACTGTCACGGCACGCCCATCACCGTCGCCGCCGACAAGGAGGGCGTTGAGCCGCGCGTCATCGTCGAACGCTACCACGCGAAGATCCTGGAGGTGTGGGAGCGGCTGGGCATCAGCTTCGACCTCTACACAACGACCCTGACCGAGAACCACTACCAAACAACGCAGGACATCTTCCTGCGGCTCCTGGAGAAGGAGCTCCTTTACAAGCACTCCCAGGACCAGCTGTTCGACCCGGAGGCCGGCCGCTTCCTGCCCGACCGTTACGTTGAAGGCACGTGCCCGCTGTGCGGCTACAAGGAAGCGCGGGGCGACCAGTGCGACAGCTGCGGGAAGATGCTCGACGCAATCGACCTGCTGGAGCCGCGCAGCCGCATGACGGGCGCCCGGCCCGTGGTGAGGCAGTCGGAACACTTCTTCCTGAAGCTCACGGCGCTTGAAGCGCAGCTGCGCGAGTGGGCCAGTAAGCAGGCACACTGGAGGCGCAACGTCCTCAACTTTACCCTTGGGATGCTGGACGAGGGGCTGCAGGACCGTGCCATCACGCGCGACATTAGCTGGGGTGTGCCTGTCCCGGTCAAGGGTTACGAAGACAAGCGTATTTACGTCTGGTTTGACGCCGTGATCGGCTACCTTTCGGCGACAAGGGAGTGGGCCGCCAGCAAGGGCGACGCCGATGGCTGGAAGCCTTTCTGGCAGGACCCGGCTACGCGCTCGTACTACTTCATTGGCAAGGACAACATCGCGTTCCACACGGTCATCTGGCC
>WBZY01000386.1_pt1 | contig 20481 bp, 19 predicted proteins | sample 5204191 | NCBI WGS metagenome assembly WBZY01 (sample SAMN12344363, study PRJNA552823) | activated sludge metagenome | biome: Activated sludge suspended growth; feature: Anammox Sidestream; material: Wastewater; isolation source: activated sludge from anammox sidestream of wastewater treatment...
TCCCTGCTCTCCGTATTCCGCCCGGTCGAGGATTGCGATAGCGTGGTCCACGCCGATCCCCGCCACGGAGGTGAGGGTTTCGGCCGTCCTCTCCATGGATGCGCCGCGGAGGAAGGCCGCCCCTTCGAGCGTTAGCTGCAACCGCGAAGCGTCGCGCCCGGCCTTCGCGGCTGCTTCGCGCGCCACTTCGAAGAGCTGAGGAACATTGGGCAGCGTGCGCGCGCCGGCGTGCCAGGCGTCGGCGTAGCGGCCCACGCGCCTGAGCTGGCTCGGGCTTTCGCCGCCAATCCAGATGGGGATGCGGCCATTCACCGGTTTCGGGTTGCAGGCCCAGCCTTCGCAGTGGAAGAACTCGCCGTGGAAGTCCGCGTATTCGTCACGCCAGAGCGCCTGCATCAGCTCGATGGATTCGTCCATGCGGCGCCCGCGGTGCTCGAAGGGTACGCCAAGGACCTCGAACTCCTCTTTCCACCAGCCCGTGCCCAGGCCCGCAATCAACCGCCCGTTGGAGAGATGATCGAGCGTGGCCAGCATCTTGGCGTGCAGCACCGGTTGCCGCATGGGCAGCACCAGCACGCTCGTCCCAATGGCGATCCGCGAGGTGACGGCGGCCACAAAGGGAAGCAGCATCAAGGGTTCGAGCAGGTTCGATGTGTGCGGGTAGCCTATCTTGCCATCGTCCGAACTGGGGTAGGGGGTGCGCTGCTCACGGGGCAGCACAACGTGATCGAACACCCAGAGACTATCGAACCCCGCCTCTTCGGCGGCGCGCGCGAACCCCTCGACCACACCAGGGGTGGCGGTCGCACCGATCTGCGGGATGTGGAGACCTACCTTCAATTCGCGCACCTGCCTCGGATATCGATGAAGCGGATTGTACGCACGTCCATGACGTTGCGCCTTTGCCGCCGGGCCCGCTACGGCAGGTGGCAAGACTTATCCGGAGTAAGCACTGTGACCGCTTCCATCCCCGTCTCGCACAGGGACATCCTGCTGGGAAAGAACTTCGCCCATCTTGCGACTCTCATGCCGGGCGGCTCTCCGCAGGTGACCCCCGTGTGGGTCGACCTTGAAGGCGACCTGGTGGTGTTCAACACCGCCGAGGGACGCCAGAAGCTGCGCAACCTGGACCGCGACCGGCGGGTGGCGATCTCCGTGCTCGACCATGAGAACCCCTACCGGTACCTCCAGGTGCGCGGCGTCGTCGTCGAAAAGACGACCGCGGGCGCCGATGAGCACATCGATCGGCTGGCGAAGAAGTACATGGGCGTTGACCGCTACCCGTACCGGGACCCGGCCGAGCGGCGCGTCATCTACAAGGTGCGCCCGCTGCACGTACAGACGATGGGCTAGGCGTCGCGGAGGAGCGGGACCATCCGGAGGCCCCTGCGCCCATGGGGCCGCCGGCCGTCGCGATGCCGGGATAGTCCCGATACCACCGCGCGAACAACCCTTCTATACTGGTGGCTCGGAGCACGAGGGTCTCGGGGGCCGGGAATGGCGGTCGAAATCGATGGCGATTGGTGCGTTAACTGCCACCGCTGCCGCCGTGTGTGCCCAACGAGCGCGATCCTCTACATCGAGCGAAACGATCGCAGGCTGCACCTGATCCTCGCCGACCGCTGCATCGACTGCGACCGCTGCATCCCCGTTTGCCCGGCGAGCTGCATCCGCCAGGACGCCGCGCGGGCTGCCGCACGTCTGGAGCGCAGGAACGCGCGCCGGGCAGGAAGGGTCTCACAGGCGCCCGGGCCGCTGACAGCCCAGTAGCCCGGCGTCACATTGCCAGTATGTGGAGGGAGCCATGCCCACGGAAGGAATCATCTTCAGTTGCGTCCTGGGAGTGCCCATTGTCCTGACGGCAATCGCGACCGTCATCATCACCTCGCGGCTCAACACGCACGGAAGTGGCGGTTCCCCGGGGGGGAAGTCTCTATGATGCCGATCATGGTACGGCGCGCGAACGCCCGCTAGTGTTGAAGTTGCCGCACCGGCGTTGTCTGCAATGCAGAATACGCCCGGCGCACGGAGCGGCAGCGTCACCCCCTTCCCCCCGGCGCTGCCGCCCCTTATAACCTCCTCCTGAACGGGCGGCCATACGCGGCGCCCGGGGGAGGGCCAAATGCTCATCGACGGCGGAGAATTGCTCGTCCGCGTGCTCAAGAAGCACGGGATCGGAACCATCTTCACGCTCCACGGCGGACACCTCGATTCCATCTTCCAGGCCGCGCTCGACCACGAGATCAGGCTGATCGACACACGCCACGAGCAGGCCGCAGGCCACGCCGCCGAAGGCTGGGCGCGCACCACCGGGCAGCCGGGCGTGGCCATTGTCACGGCAGGGCCGGGCGTGACCGATGTCGTCACGGGCGCCGCCAACGCTTACCTCGACTGCATTCCAACGCTCATCATCGGCGGCGCCGCGCCCCTCTCCGATGCCGAGATGCTGCCTCTCCAGGGCGGGCTCGACCAGGTGGACCTCATGCGCCCGGTGACCAAGTGGTCGCACAGGGTGACCCACACCCAGCGCATACCGGACCTTGTCGCCCAGGCCCTGCGCGTCGCCACGACGGGGAGGCCTGGCCCAGTCTTCCTGGAGATCCCCGTCGATGTGCTCTTTCGCAAGGTGGAAGAGGATTCGGCAGCTCTCCCCGAGCGGGTCCGGCCCGAAGCGGCGCCCTCGGCCTCCCCCGGGGCAGTCGCGAAGGCCATCGAGTGGCTGGCACGCGCCGAGCGGCCGGCGATCCTGGCAGGCGGTGGAGCGTGGTTCGCGGGTGCAGGGGCCGAGCTCCGGGCGTTTGCCGAGAAGACGGGCATACCGGTGTTCGCAAATGGCAAAGCGCGCGGGCTTCTTCCCGATAGCCATGAGCTCTCGGGCGGCGGCTTCACCACCCTTGGCATCGCCCGGCAGGCGGGGCAAGAGGCGGATGTCGTCCTCATCCTTGGCGCCCGCCTGGGAATGTTCACGGGCGGCCGCAGCGGGCAGACCATCCCTCCCGGCGCGCGCGTCATCCAGGTCGACATTGAGGGCGAGGAGATCGGCCGCAACCGCGACATCGAGCTTGGGATCGTGGCTGACGTGCGGGAGACGCTGAGCGCTTTGCTGGCTGCCGCTGATGGCGTCCAGTGGCCTGCGCGTGCCGGTTGGCGCGCCGCCATCGCCGGGGCAAGAGGCTTCTTCGGCGCCATGTTCGCCGCCACGCTGAGCGACGACCGGGCAATCCACCCCTACCGGCTGGCGCACACCCTTGCGAGGCTCGCCGGGCCCGATGCTATCTTCGTCGCCGACGGCGGCGAGACGTCCTGGTGGATGGACGTTGCTACGGCCGTGGATGGCGGCGGGAGCTGGATGTCGCATGGCTACCTGGGATGCCTTGGCGTGGGCCTGCCTTTCGCCATCGCCGCGAAGGCAGCGCACCCGGAGCGCCGCGTGGTGTGCATCAGCGGCGACGGCTCAATCGGCCTCAACTTCTCGGAGTTCGATACCATGGCGCGCCACGGTCTGAACGTGCTTACCGTGGTCAACAACGACCAGCAGTGGGGCATGTCTCGCCACGGACAGGAGTTGATGTTCGGGCACGACCGCACGGTGGTCACTCACCTCGGCCCGACCCGGTACGACCTGGCGGCGGCCGGTTTCGGCTGCCATGCAGAGTTCGTCGAAAGCGCCCGGGACCTTGAGCCCGCACTGGCAAGGGCGCTCGCTAGTGGCCGGCCGGCGTGCGTGAACGTGCTTACCGACCCGGCTGTCATTGCGCCTGTGACCATGGCCATGGTGGGCGCGGGCCGGCCTGCGGCGGATGGAAAGGTGCACCTCCCCTACTACGGGGAGCGGGAAGCCTAGGATCTGGCCGGGCCGGGGTGCTTCGAACCGCAGCGCTCGGCCTCAATCGCCTCGAAGGCGCGATGGACCTCGTGCACGGCGGCGGGGACGGCGCGGGCCAGGCGCTCACGGGCGTAGCGGAGCAGGGCGCGCTGCAGGTCGCCGCAGGCAGTGCGGACGGAGTTGGCGACTTCCTCGTCGCCGATCAGCTGCAGCACCGTTTCGCAGCGGCCGTCGAGCACGGCGAGGCTGTCGGCCGCCTCCTTCTCGGCTGGCGATGGCTCGCCGGCCGTCGGGGGGAATCCGTCACCGGGGCTAAGGGGCGCTTGGGGCATAGGCGGGCGATCCTCGTGGTTACGGCGAGTTCGGGGCGGCTGCGCGCGAAGTGGTGCTGTTGCTCAACGGTAACAGCCGCCGCAGCTACAGTTCGTCCAACAGTCCCCACGGGGAGGGACCAACGGCCGTTTCTTTCGTTAGAAACGCGTATGAGAACCGCCCGGGGGCTCACCCGGTGAAGGTCGGCACTCCCTGCCTAAAAGATCGGGTTGACTATGACCGCCTGCTCGCGCGCCGGCCCAACGGAGATGAGGTCAACCGGGCATTCGAGCAGGTCTTCCACGCGGCGAATGAACGCCTGGGCCTGGGGCGGCAGGTCGTCGAAATTGCGGACGTCGGTTGTCGGCGTCATCCAGCCCGGCAGCTCTTCGTACACGGGGCGCACGCGCTCGAGGACCGACTGGCGAGCGGGCAGCGCTTCGATGATCTCCCCGTCGAGCTCGTAGGCCGTGCAGATCTTGATCGAGGGCATCTCATCCAGCACATCGAGGCGGGTGAGCGCGACGGCTGAGAGGCCGTTGAAGCGCACGCTGTAGCGGGCCGCGACCGCATCGAGCCAGCCGATGCGCCGCGGCCTGCCGGTGGTGGTGCCGTATTCGCCCCGCCCGTATTCCTTGCCGTGGTCGCGCAGCCGGCCGGCGGTCTCGTCGAAGAGCTCAGTGGGAAAGGGACCATTGCCCACGCGGGTGCAATAGCTCTTGAACACGCCTACCACGCGCTGGATGTCAGTCGGGCCGATGCCAACGCCAAGCGCCGCGCCAGAGCTCGACGAGCTAGGGACACTCGACGTGACGTAAGGATATGTGCCGTGATCCAGGTCAAGCAGCGAGCCCTGCGCGCCCTCGAGGAGGACGTATTCGCCGCGGCGATGGGCATCGAGGACGAGTGCCTGCACGTCGGCGACAAACGGCGCCAGCCGCTGGCCGTACTCCAGGTAGCGCTCGCAGCAGCCGCCGGCGTCGATGGGCTCGGCGCCGTAAACGCCCGTGATGACGCGGTTCTGGTAATCAAGGGCCGACTTGATCCGGGGCGCCAGGTCATCGGCGCGCAGCAGGTCGCCGATGCGGATGCCGCGGCGGGCCACCTTGTCGACGAAGCAGGGCCCTACGCCCTTGCCCGTGGTGCCGATGGCGGCGTCGCCGCGAAGCTGCTCGTCCAGCTGATCGATAAGGCGGTGCCACGGCATAATGACGCTCGCACGGTCGCTAATCACGAGGCGCGAGGTATCGATGCCCTTGTCCTGGAGGCTGCCGATCTCGCCGAGGAGCACCTCCGGGTCGACGGCCACGCCGTTGCCGATGACACAGGTCTTTTCGGGATAGAAGATGCCGGCGGGGACCAGGTGGAGCTTGAATTCGCCGCGTTCGTTCACGATCGTGTGACCGGCGTTGTTACCCGCCGAGTAGCGCGCGACAACCCGGGCTTTGCGGGCAAGCAGGTCGACGATGCGGCCCTTGCCTTCGTCGCCCCACTGCCCGCCGACGACGACGACGATTGGCATGGTAGACACACTCCGGGCCCCCGTTTCAGGGGGCCCGTTGCCGAATTGTACACGAACGCGGCCGGGCCGGATATGTGCGAACCAGGGCCCAGGGCGCCCCGGCCAGTGGCCCTCCGGGTGAGAGACGGCCCGTTCCGCCACGCGCTGCTAACATCAGGATCGGAGCAGACGCCCGCGCCAGCGAGACCCACTGATGCTTTTTGCCGAAAACGCCGCTAAGAGCTTTGGCGCCGTCGATGTGCTCGGCGGCCTTTCTTTCATCGTGGGCGATGGTGAACACGCCGGCCTTGTGGGGCCCAACGGCAGTGGCAAGTCCACTATCCTGCGCCTGCTCGCGGGGGACCACGCCCCCGACGAAGGGGAGGCCGGATGGCGCGGAGGCGGGCTCGGCTACCTGCGCCAGGAAGCGGGCCTTGTCGATGATAATCTGCTGGCGGAAGAGCTCTGGCTGGCCTTTCCCGAAGCCCACGCCATCGAACGCGAGCTCGCCGGCATAGCCCACCAGATCGAGCGGGGCGAGGGCGACCTCGATGAGCTCATCCACGAGCAGGCACGCCTCTTCGAAGCCTTCGAAGCGCTCGATGGCTACCGGATTGATGCACGCATTGGCCGCGTGCTTGATGGCCTCGGGTTTGAACAGGGAGACCGGGAGAAGCGCTGCAGCGAATTCAGCGGTGGCTGGCAGATGCGCATCGCCCTCGCGAAGGTGCTCGTGCGGCGGCCCGAGAACATGCTCCTCGACGAGCCCACCAACCATCTCGATGCGCGCGCTCGCAAATGGCTCTCCGAGGAGTTGCAGGAGTACCCCGGCACGCTCCTCGTGGTCACCCACGATAGCGCCTTCCTCGACCGCGTCGTCACGCGCATCCTCGACCTGCGTGACGGGGCCGTCGAGAGCTACGCGGGCAACTACTCGGACTACCAGAAACAGAAGGCCGCCCGCCTGCAGGAGCAGGACCGCGCGGCGGCGCGCCAGGAACGGGAGTTCGCAAAGCAGGAGCGCTTCATCGAGAGGTTTCGCGCCAAGGCCACCAAGACCTCCGCTGCCCAGAGCCGGGAAAGGGCGCTCGCGAAGGTCACGCGTATCGAACGCGTCAAGAAGGAGGCCGAAGTCCACTTCGACATCGCCGCCCACGGGCGCACCGAGCGCGACGTCCTCATGCTGAAGCACCTCTGCCACGCCTATGGAGAAGAGCCCGTGCTGGTCGACGTGAACCTGCACGTCGAGCGCGGCCAGAAGGTGGCACTCATTGGCCCGAACGGAGGTGGTAAGAGCACCCTCCTCCGCATCGCAGCCGGTCAGGTGCAGCCCACCGAGGGCGTCGTCGAATGGGCCGAACGGGCCCGGCCCGGCTACTACGACCAGCACCAGGACGAGGCACTGGATGCCGATCGGACCGTCATCGAAGAGGTCCGGACCGTAGCCGGCGGCACACCCGATGTCGAGCTTCGCAAGGTGCTGGGGCGGTTCCTCTTCACCGGCGATGACGTGTTCAAGCCCATTAGCGTGCTCTCCGGGGGCGAACGCAGCAGGGTCGCGCTGGCCAAGTTCCTCATCCAGCCCACCAACGTCCTTCTGCTCGATGAGCCCACAAACCACCTCGACCGGACAACCCGGCGCAAGCTCATCGAGGCTCTCCAGCAGTACACGGGGACCATCCTCTGTGCGAGCCACGACCCCGGGATCGTCGAAGGGGTGGCCACGCACGTCTATGAAGTGGCCGATGGCGCCTTGCGGGAGCTACTGGAGAGGCGGCGGGACTAACTGTCAGTTGCAAGTTGCTACCCATGGTGCGACGATCGCCGCCATGACAGAGACTGGCAGCGTTCCCCTTTCGGCGGAGTACTTCAACGCGGGTGGAGTGGGCCGCCTCCCCGGGCTCCTCGGGCTCCAGATCACCGAGGTTGGTCCGGGGCTCGTGCGCTCTCGGCTGGCAATCAGGGGCGACCACATGGCGCCCAACGGCTACCTGCATGCCGCCACGGTGGTGGCGCTGGCCGACACGTCCTGCGGCTACGGGGCCGTGGCGAACCGCCCGGATGGAGCCACCGGCTTCACCACCATCGAGCTGAAGACCAACTTCCTGGGCACCGCCACGGAGGGCGCCATCGCCTGCCGCGCTACCCTCACCCACGGCGGCCGCATGACCCAGGTCTGGGACGCGGAGGTGCAGGACGAGGCTACCGGCAAGGCCATTGCGCTCTTCCGCTGCACCCAGATGCTGCTCTATCCACGGGGCTGAACTCCGCCGTCAGCCGCCCCTGCACCCCCGGCGATGCGGCCGTCGAGCATCTCGACAATGCGGTCGGCGCGCGCCGCGATGGCGGGGTCGTGGGTCACAAGGATGACCGTGATCCCCTGCTCGCGGCGAATCTCTTCGAGCAGCTCCAGCACGCGGCGGCCGGAGGTTGAATCGAGCCGCCCCGTGGGCTCGTCCGCGAGCAGGATAGCGGGTGAGTTGGCCAGCGCCCGCGCGATTGCCACGCGCTGACGTTCGCCTCCCGAAAGCTGGGGAGGCCGGTTCCGGGTACGGCCGGCCAGGCCCACCATCGCGAGGAGCGCATCGGCCCGACGGCGGCGTTCCCTCCCCGGCCGTCCCTGGCCGAACATCGGTACCTGCACGTTTTCGCTCGCCGTCAGGGTAGGCAGGAGATTATCGAGCTGAAACACCATGCCCACGTCGCGGGCGCGGTACTCGTTCAGGCGCCGGGCGGCGGCAAGGTCGTGCCCGGCGACCACAATCGTCCCTTCATCCGGCCGGTCGAGGGCGGCGATGAGATGCAGGAGCGTCGACTTCCCGCAACCCGAGGGGCCGACGATGGCCACGAACTCTCCCTTTCGCACCACGAGGTCAACCCCGTCGAGAGCACGCAGGCGCCCGTTCTCGAACGTTTTCACCACGCCGGAGATGCTGATGGCGGCGGCTTCGCTACTCATTCCGCTATTCATAGCGGAGTGCCTCCATCGGCGTGAGCCGCACCGCCCGGTAGGCCGGGTAGGCGGCGCCCACAAGCGCCACGATCGTTGCGACCACCAGCGCGCGAATGAAGATGTCCACGGTGTAGACCGGCTCCAGGAGGCTGCGAATGGCCGGGACCAGGAGTATAGCCCGGCTGGCGGCGACCCCCAGCGCCGCCCCGACTCCCGCAGCCAGCAGGCAGAGCACCAGCGACTCGACGATGATCATGCGCAGGACGCGAGCGCCCGACCACCCGACGGCGCGCAGAATGCCGATCTCGCGCGTCCGTTCGAAGACCGACATCACCATTGTGTTCATGACGCCGATAGCCCCGATGCCCACGGCGAGGATGGAGATGGCGAGGTTGGCCGCGTCCATCATCTCCACTCCCTGGTCGACCTTGGAAAGCTCCCCCACGCTCGTGATGGTCACCAGGTTGGGGAAGCGCTCCTCTATGAACGAAGCAACCTCTTTCGTCCGGGCACCCTCGGCAAGGGCAACGTAGATGACCGAGACGGTGCCCGGTTTCGCAGTAATCGCCTGCACGGTCGCGAGCGGCGCCCGGGCGCCGTTGTCTTCCCACAGGGCGCCGGTGCGGTAGATGCCCACAACCCGGAACTGGGACTCGGCAATGGTCACTGTGGCGCCCACGGAAGCGCCCAGGTCCGATGCAGCGCCGGCCCCTAGGAGGAGCTCGTCGCCCGCGCCCGCGGCCGGGAGTGCCCCCTCCACCAGCGGCAAGGGAGTCCCGGCCAGGTCCTCGGCCCGCCAGCCGGAGAGCATGAAGTACGGGTTGGAGCCCACTGAGACAATGTGGAGGAGGACGGGGATCGCGCGCTCGACGCCCGGCGTTGCCGCAATGCTTTCGTTCTCTTTTTCGGGGATGGTGCTGAAGGCCATGTCCGCGGCGCCCTTCTGGGCCACGAGGAAGTCGGCGCCCCCGGAGGTGATGATCTCGCCGGCGGTCTTCTTCATTCCGCCTGTCACCACGCCCAGGGCCACCACGGTGGTGATGCCGACGGAGATGCCGAGGAGCGTGAGCCCCGCGCGCACCGGCTGGCGAAGGAGGTTCTTCACGATCAGGCTCAGGAATGACATGGCGCTACCCTATCAGACCGGATGGCCGCAGGGCCGGCGCAACGGGGAAAGGCGATGAACAGAACACTTGCTACTCCCTCGGGCCGGGTTTTCGAGACCTGGCCCATCCGTGATGGATGTGCCAGGGTCTCACCGGACGAGGGCGGGCCTCGCCGAGCCGACCGGCGCGAAACGCGCAGCATGTCGATCGGGCTCTCGCCCCGGGGGTGGGGCTTTCGGTTACTCCCCCTTGCAGCGCCGGGAAGCCTACCCCCGTCGGCGGGGGAGGTCAAGCGATTCCTCCGGCGTGGAGTTGCGCTCGAGAGCGCCGGGCCTGCCTAATACCAACACCAGCATGAAGAACGCCTTCATCGTTCCGATCCGGCCCGGATTCGTGCACCTGGCCACGCGGACACTGCTGAATGACAGGGTTCGCCTTGTGATCAGCATCGGCGGGATCGGCTTCGCCATCCTTCTCATCCTGCTGCTGCGGGGAATCATGGATGGGACCGTGGCCCGTTCGACGACCTACATAGACAACGTCGGAGCAGACCTCTTCGTGGCGCGCGTGGGCGTCGAAAACATGACCCTTGCTGCTTCCGTGTTGCCCGATGAGGCGGCAGCGGCCATCGGCGGGGTGGAGGGTGTCGAGGTGGCGGCCGGGATTGTGCGCCTGCCCGTAATCGTCACCTCAACTCGCGACCAGTTGCCCGCCACGGCAATCGGCTACGGCCCCGAGGGGCTCGGGGGCCCATGGAAGTTCAAGTCGGGACGCGATGTGGCCGGCCCCGATGAGGCAGTCCTCGATGAGGCGCTGGCCGGCAAGCTCGGCGTCGGGCAGGGCGATTCGGTGAGCGTTGCCGGTTACGAGTACCGCGTGGTGGGCATCTCGCGTGAGACGGCGCCCATCGCCGGCAAGTACATGTTCGTGCAGCGCGAGACTCTCGAGGGGCTCATGGGCTCGCCGGGGCGGGTGAACTTCGTGCTGGTCAAGCTGGAACCGGGGCGAGACCCCGAGGAGATGGCTGCCGTCATCGGCCAGGGCACGGGTGAGATCAGCGTGCTTACCCGCCGCGAACTGTCGCACAACGACCGTGACCTGCTTTCGAAGCTCTTCCTCTCGCCTATCCAGGTGGCATCGACGGCAGGGTTCCTCGTGGGGCTGGCGATCGTGGGACTGACGATGTACACGACGACGGCAGAGCGGCTGCGGGACTTTGGCGTCCTCAAGGCCATCGGGGCGCCCTCGGGATACCTGCTGCAGACCGTAGTGGCGCAGGCGGTGGTGCTCTGCCTGCTTGGCTACCTCTTCGGGCTTGCCCTGGCGTTCCTCTCCGGGCCGGTGATTACGCGCTTCTCGCCGGATATCGGCGTGACCATCACGTTCTTGAATGCCGGGCAGGCGCTCGCCGCCGCCATGACTCTGAGCATCGTTGGAGGGGTGGTTCCCCTGGCGCGCATCCTGCGCGTGGACCCGCTCATGGTGTTCAAGCGGGCATGAGCACGGGGCCGCTGCCGCTGGTGCTCGAAGGCGTATCGAAAACGTTCGGCGAAGGTTCGGCGGCCGTGCACGCCGTCCGTGACGTTCACCTGGAGGTGGCGCACGGCGAAATCGTTGCCATCGTGGGCCCTTCAGGCTGCGGCAAGACAACCCTACTTTCGCTCGCCGGCTGCCTGCTCCGCCCGACGGCCGGGCGTGTGCTGATCCTGGGCGAAGACGTGACGGCCATGGGGCAGGGCGCCCTGGCACGGGTGCGCCGCGAGCGCATCGGCTTCGTGTTCCAGGCGTTCAATCTGCTTGCGCCGTTGACGGTCCGCGAAAACGTGGAGGTTGCGCTCAACCTGGCCGGTGTGGGCGGCCGCGAGGCTCACCAGAGAGCCGGCCAGCTCCTGGAGGTCCTCGGCCTGGGCCATCGCATCAACCAGCGTCCTCCCAACCTGAGTGGCGGTGAACAGCAGCGCCTCGCCGTGGCCCGTGCGCTCGCCAATCGCCCGGACATCATCCTCGCCGATGAACCGACCGCGAACCTCGACTCGAAGGCGGGCCACAGGGTGATGGAGGTCATGCGCACGGCCGTGGAGGCCGGCGAAGCGAAGGGCCTCGTTATTGTCACGCACGACGTTCGCATCCTTGACCTCGCCCACCGCGTGATGACCATGGAGGACGGGAAGCTGGCGCCTCCCGGGGCCTGAACCGGCCGCCGGGTCGGGTTCGCCGAAGGCCCCGTTTCTTAACGCCCGGAAGGCCCGAACAGCCATTGACAGGCCGGGTGCGAAAGGGGTAGCGTCCGCCCATGGATGTGTTCATCCGAAGCATGTGATTTGCGGCGCCGGGCCTGCCCGGCGCCGTTTGTGTTTACTAAGGAGGACCGCCAGCGATGCAGTCGAGCCTGATCGGCAAGATCGAGAAGTCGAAAGTCTACGCGCGGGAACGGCATCGGATGCAGGTCAGTGGCCTGAACGTTGTCTTCCACGGCGAGAACAGTGACCACGCGGTCGCCCTTGAAGACGGAAAGTGGTCGTGTAACTGCGATTTCTTTGGCAGCTGGAGCGTCTGCAGCCACACCATGGCACTGGAACGGGTCCTTGAAGGCATGGTGCCCCGGCAGCACCTGCCCGTCTCTGCTACGGCCTGAGCCGCAGGCGCGGCGCAAACCGCCTCGCGGCGAGCCTTCCACCGGGCATTCACCGGCTGTATCCGGAGAATGCCCCCAGTTCTTGCGATTTTCTAACGTTTCTAACCCTTAAGGATGGGTTCCGCTTGCCGACAGGGGTGGTTACGATTCCCCCGGGAGCAGACGCAATGCTTACATTCAGCTGGGGCGCATTCCTTGTCTATCTCGCAGCCCTGGTGCTCATGGTGGGCGGCGGGTTTTACGGGCTGCTGATGAGCGGCCATCCGGCCTTCCTTGCGCCCATCCTCATGGGGCTGTTCTTCTTCTACCTCTGCTGGGAGGCGGTGGTGGAAACGGGGGACGACCTGCCCCCGCCTCACAAGCAACGCTAACGCCGCTTCAAGCCTGCAACGGGGAGTTGGGAAGGGGACGCCACTGGCGTCCCCTTCCTGTTGCCGCCCGGGAAGGAGAAAGTTCCCGGCGGCCGCCAGGTAGTAGACTGGTCAAGAGCAATGCGCAGCATCCGGATTGGTTCGCTGTTTGGCATTCCCGTGCTGGTACACCCGGCCTGGTTTGCCCTGTTCGCTCTCACCACGCTCATCCTGGCGACGGATGTCTACCCGAACGCGCTTGAAGGCGGCAGCACCGCGGGCCATGTCGCCCTCGCTGTTGTCAGCTCGGTGCTCTTCTTTGCATCCATCATCCTGCACGAGCTGGGTCACAGCCTGGTGGCACGCCTCTACCAGATCCCGGTCAGGAGCATCACGCTCTTCCTCTTCGGGGGCGTGGCGCATATCACGCGCGATGCGGCACGCCCTTCCGCCGAGCTGCTGATGGCCCTCGCGGGACCGCTCGTGAGCTTCGCCATTGCGGCAGCCTGCTTCGGGAGCCTGTGGGCAATGGGCGGGGGCGGCTCGGAGCCGCAACACGTCATGCTCCTCTGGGTCGGAGCCATGAACGGCCTCCTCGGGGCGTTCAACCTTCTCCCCGCGTTCCCTATGGATGGCGGGCGCGTGTTTCACTCGCTCCTCTGGCTGATCACGGGAAACCGGTACCGCGCGTCGATGGTCGCGGGCTGGACGGGGAGGCTGTTCGCGTGGTCGATGATGGCCCTCGGGGCTCTTGCCCTGCTCGGCCACGTGGTGTGGGTCTTCGACCGCTTCGGCGGCGTGTGGTTCATCTTCATCGGCCTCTTCCTCGAGGGGGCCGCGAGGCAGTCGCTGTTCTACGCGCGCCTGGCCGAGACGCTTGACCGGTACCGGGCCGGCGACCTGATGGTCCCCAATCCGCCGGTGGTCGATGGGCAGATGAGTATCGGCGCGCTGGCGCGAGGGGCGCTCGATCTGAATCCACGCCTCTGCTACTTCATCGAAGATGAGGGCCGCCTGGCGGGACTCCTCGGGGCACACCAGATGCACGAGGTGCCAGAGGCCCTGTGGGACATGACCCCGGCCGTGAGTGCCATGGTGCCCAGCGCCCGGCTCCGCGCCACGAGCCCGGGCCAGCCAATCGCCGATGTGCTGGGCGAGATGGAAAACGCGGGCCTCCTGCACATGCCCGTGGTTGACGATGGGCGCGTTGTGGGCGTGATATCGCGCGATCGGATCTTCGGCGTGCTGCGTCAGGCGGGGATCCTTTAGCAGCCGGGCTCGCCTTTCAGGCGGCGAAAGTGACCGCCGCCAGCGCGACGGACACCGGCAAGAGCGCCGCCAGGATGGCGACCGATGCCGGCAGCCGGAAGCGGTGGTCGCCGCGAACCAGGAAGACCAGGTGGATGGCAAAGGCGAAGATGCCCGCCCCGGCGAGCACCAGGGCAATGGCTTCGCCGGTGGGGTGGCGTTCGAGGACGGCGGCGAACCCGGCAAGCCCCGCCAGCAGGAGGATCAGGTTCAACGCGAGGTTGAGCTGAGGCCCGCCGGGAACCCGGAACAGCTCCCATTCGCGCCAGTAGGCGGAGTCCACCTGGTGCGCCATCAGGAGCGCGAAGCCCAGCGCGTAGAGGCACGAAGCCGCCGTGTGGGAATCCATTGCCGTAGCCTGCGCGGTGCGGTGGAAAGGCGCCAGCCCGGCCCCCCTTGCGGCGCGAGATGAAGCACGCGGCCGGGCCGCTTAACCTAGCGTGGTGGATTTGCGACTCGTTGCCGCCGTGAGTGCGGGGAAGCTGGCGGGAGTGGCCGCGCGGCGCCTCGGACGGGGCGGGGGCACCGCCCTCCCCGGGCTCGTTGCGGAACGGTTCGACCCGGCCGTGGCGCGCAAGCTGGGCAGGCGGCTCGGGGGCGGCCGCGTGCTCGTAACAGGCACCAACGGCAAGACCACAACCAGCCGCATGCTGGCGCAGATGCTGGCCGAGGCCGGGATTGCCCACCTTCACAACCGCGAGGGCTCCAACCTGATGCGCGGGATAACGAGCGCGCTGCTCGGGATCGCCGGTCCCGGTGGCCGGATTCGCGGCGGCGACGCTATGGCCGGCCTTTTCGAGACCGACGAGGCTACCCTGCCACCGGCTGCCCGCGCTCTTTCGCCCATGGCGGTCGCGTTCACAAACCTCTTCCGCGACCAGCTCGACCGGTACGGCGAGGTCGACACCGTGGCCGCGTTCTGGCGCGAGGCTCTTCACGCCACACCGAAGGATGCGACGCTCGTCCTCAATGCCGACGACCCCTCGGTGGCCGAGCTCGCCCTCGAATGGTCCGGCCCGGTTCACTGGTTCGGCCTCCACGACCCGGCGCTGGCATCGAATGCGACCGGCGCCTTCGACGCGCGCTGGTGCCGGGCCTGCGGCGGTACGTTCGAGTACGAGCGGCGCTACTTCGCCCACATCGGCCACTGGCGATGCCGCGGATGCGGCCGCAGCCGGCCCGCGACGGATACGGCGCCCACCGATGTACGGCTGGGCCTCGATTCTGCCCGTTTCACGGTCGCGGGCCTGGGAGAGGTGGCCACCCCTCTGACGGGCGTCTACAACGTGTACAACGCGCTGGCCGCTGTTTCCCTCGCTCGCGTGCTGGGCCTCCCGCGCCAAGCGATCGTTGCCGGCTTGAAGAACGTGCGCGCGGCCTTCGGGCGGCAAGAGGTGGCCGTGCTCGAAGGGCGGCAGCTGCGGCTCTTGCTCTGCAAGAACCCGGCAGGTGCGAACCAGGTGGTCCAGCTGCTGGCGTCTCTCGGGCGCCACGTTGAGGGCGACCTGCGAGTGGCCGTGCTGCTCAACGACCGCTTCGCCGACGGCCGTGACGTGAGCTGGATCTGGGATGTGGACTTCGAGCTGCTGGCGGGCAAGATCACCACGTCGTGGGCCGGCGGCGACCGCGCCGAAGACATGGCGTTGCGGCTCAAGTACGCTGGTTGGCCCACCGCACGGGCCGTCGAGCACGGGCCGGCCGCTCTGCTCGATGCGATCCTGGCCGGAACCGCACCCGGTGGTGATGTCTTTGTGCTGCCCACCTACACGGCTATGCTGGATCTGCGCGCCGAGTTGCAGCGCAGGGGCGCCGTTGGGGCGTTCTGGCAGAGTTGATCTCCATGCTGCTTCCGCGTGCGGCGCTCGCAACAAGCCGATATGCTGACATGGACATAGCGACAGGAGGACTTGAACAATGACTACGGTCGCCGAACCGGCAGGCGTAGCAACGTACCAGCAGTTCATCGACGGCAAGTGGGTCGACTCCATCTCGGGGGAGACATTCGAGCGGCGCAGCCCTTACGACGGGCGAGTGGTCGCCACCTACCCCAACAGCGGCATCGAGGATGCCCAGAAGGCCATCGAGGCAGCGCGGCGCACCTTCGACAAGGGCGCCTGGTCCAACTCCGCCGCCGCCGAGCGAGCGCGCATCCTCCGGCGGGCAGCCGACATGGTGCTTGAGCGTGCCGACGAGCTGACCACGTGCCTCGCCAACGAGGTGGGCAAGCCGAAGACCATGGCGATGGTCGAGGTCGCCGGTACGGCCGAGGTGTTCCAGTACTACGCCGGCAAGGCGCTCGACCTGAAGGGCGAATCCATCACCCAGCAGCTGCCCGACTCAGTCGGGCTTGTGGTGCACGAGCCGGTAGGCGTCGTGGGCATCATCACCCCCTGGAACTTCCCGCTCCTTCTTATCTCGTGGAAGATCGGGCCCGCCATCGCGGCCGGGTGCACCATGGTGGCGAAGCCATCGCACTTCACCCCCGGGAGCACCCTCCTGCTCGCCGGGATCCTGGCCGAGGCAGGCCTTCCCGACGGCGTGTTCAACGTCGTGACGAGCGAGACCGACAACGGCGCCCTCGTGGGCCAGCACATCGCGGCCTCGGAGCTCGTGGACAAGGTCGCATTCACAGGCTCCACGGCCAGCGGGAAGGCCGTCATGCGGGCGGCGGCGAACAACGTAAAGAAGGTTTCGCTCGAACTCGGCGGCAAGTCACCGAACATCATCATGCCCGACGCGCCGCTCGAGGCCGCCGTGGGCGGGGCGTTCTTCGGCATCTACCTGAACAGCGGGCAGGTCTGCCAGGCCGGCAGCCGCCTGCTCGTGGCGAGGTCCATCAAGGACCAGTTCGTGGCGCAGCTTGTGGCCATGGGCGGCGCGCTGAAGATGGGCAACCCACTGGACCCCACCACTACCATGGGGCCGATCATCAACGAGTCCCAGCTGCGCAAGATCGAGGGGTACCTCGACACGGGAAAACGCGAGGCGCAGCTTCTCTGCGGCGGCGCCCGGGCCACGGAAGGCGACCTCGCCCGGGGCCTGTTCGTCCAGCCGACGATCTTCGATGGCGTCTCCAACTCCGCCACCATCGCCCGGGAAGAGATCTTCGGGCCGGTGCTCTCGGTGCTCGCCTTCGACGACCTCGACGAGGCTCTGCGCACGGCGAACGACACGATGTACGGCCTGGCTGCTGCCGTCTGGACGCGCGACCTCAACACCGCCTTCAAGGCCGCCCGGGGGCTTCGCGCCGGGACCGTGTGGGTAAACGCCTATCACGGCACGGGCCTCCAGGGGATGCCCTACGGCGGCTACAAGCAGAGCGGCCTGGGGCGCGAGCTCGGCTCGGCCGGCCTCGAAGAGTACCTCGAAACCAAGTCGGTCCAGATCAAGCTCTTCTAGCCGGGCAACGGCGAAGCGACAGCGAGGGGGGTGCACCGGCCGGTGCACCCCCCTCTGTTCTCTTCCGGATTCCCGTGGTGGAGAGGCTATGCCTTCTCGATATCGCAGCGGGTGCCGCGCATCACCGGCGAAGGCTGCCATTCCGTAACCCAGAACTTCAGGTGGCCGTAGCCCCCGGCGAGATGCAGCCACTTGATCATCCCGGGCTCCACGTCGTTCGGACCGGCCCAGTTGGGGAACTGATAAGGCTCGAAGCCGTTGTACATCACCACCTGCCCGGGCCGCGCGCTGGCCGAGATGAGGGCGGGCACATGGAACTCGCCGAGGTCGTTGTAAACCCGGACCATGTCCTCGTCCTTGATGCCTTTCGCGGCCGCGTCGCGATTGTTGATGACCAGGTGCGGGGTTCCGCGGTGGGTCTCCTGCATCATGTCGTTGGCGATGTTGAGCGAATGGATGCTCCAGCGGTTGTGCCCGCTGGTTATCTGATAGGGGTAGTTTCCGCCGCTGGCGGGGGCGTCTTTGTGCCGTGGCAGGTGCTCGTCGGCCTCAATGAACCACTCGTGGTCGATGAGGAACTGGGCACGGCGCGTCAGCGTCGGGTAGGGCTCGCCCTGCTCGACGTGCTTTCGCCAGGGCACGAATGTCTCGTCCGGCTGGGGGTCTGTCGCCTGCCCGAGGGCGCGGGGCGAGATGCCAAGGCTCTGCCAGCGGTAGTAGCCGTGCTCGCGGATGTCTTCGAGGCTTGCGTCCGAAGGCAGCGTGCCGCTGATGGCGCTGTCACGAAGCATCTCGTCGGCCAGCACCTCTTCGTCCACGAAGACGCCGTTGCGCGTGTAGCTGCTGTGCGCGGTAGTGGGGTCGTGGACAACTCCGCGCGAGTCCGTGACGGGCTTGAAGTTGCGGGCCCGGGCCCGCTCTTCCAGCTTCTCGGCCATGCGGCGGAAGGCCTCCCATTCGTTGACGGCCTCGGCCGGGGGGTCGATCGCCTTGTCGCAAAAGGTGAGGTTCATCGTGTGCGTGCTGGGAATGCCGAAGCCGATCTTCTCGTACTGGTGCGCGATGGGCAGCACAAAGTCGGAATGGAGCGCCGTGGTGCTCATGCGGACGTCCAGCGTGACCACCATCGTGAGCTGGGGCCAGAGGTGCTTGAGCAGCATCTTGCCGCCGCCGCGGGTACGCCGGAGCACGTTGCCGCCACATTCGATGAGCACGCGGCTGGGCTGGTTGGCGCGAGGCACATCGACGCCCTTCCACCACCCCTTCTGAAGCGCCTCCTGCATGTACGAGTCGAACTCCCGCACCATGCTGGGGTCGTGCCACTCGCGGCGGTTCCAGGCATCCCGGTAGCCGGCGTGGTGGTACCACCAGAAAACCGGCGGGATCATGCCGCCGCCTCCGCCGGAGCCGGCGTTCTTCGTCATCTCAATGGAAATGATGGCGGGGGTGAGAGTGGGGTCGGCCGCCATCATGGCCTTCATGGCCTGCTCGCGCATATCGAGCATGCCGGCCACTTCCGCCGGACCGCGCTTCGTCTTCACTCCCAGCGTCATGGAGCCGTCGAAGAGGCCCGTGAGCCAGGCCCGGAAGCCGGTGCCGTGCTTGCCCCAGTTCCCCGTGAGGGCAAGAAGGAGCGCCTGCCCGCGCTCGATGAGGTCGCCGTGGTAGAACTTCCCGGCGTTGCCGAGGGAACCGAGGATGTTGGTCCGCTTCGTCGCGATCTTGCGGGCGAGGGTGCGAACCGTGTCCGCGTGGACGCCCGTCACCTGCTGGGCGAACTCTGGCGTGTACTCCTCAAGCCGCTTGCGCATCTCGGTGAAGACCGTCGTGAACTTGACCGGGCCCTTCCCTGTATCGACCGTGAACTCGCCTTCGAGTGCAGGCTTGATGTCAGTCCAGAAGAGGGTGCCCTTCGGCGCCTGGACCGCTTTGCCCGTGACCGTGTCCCACACGTAGAAGAGGTCGGGGTTCCCGGCCGGCAGGAAATCGCTCTCGCGCAGGTAACGCTTGGTGGCGGGGTTCATGAGCAGGGGCAGGTCGGTCTGTTCGAGCACGAACTTCTGGTCGACAAGTCCCTCGTCGATGACAACCTTCGCCATCGCGAGGGCCAGGGCGCCGTCGCTGCCGACCTTCACCGGTACGTGGAAATCCGAGTGGACCGAGGACGGGGACACGTCCGGGGCGATCGTGATCACTTCGCAGCCGTTGTAGCGGGCTTCGAGGGCGTAGTGGATGTGCGGGATGCGCGTGTAGAAGGGGTTGCCGAACCAGATGATGAAGACCTGGGAATGGAACCAGTCGTCGATCGAGCTGACCGGGTCGAAGGTCCCGTAGGTCATGTAGAGGCCGGGCGCGAAGTCGTTCATCTCGGCGTTCACGTCCGTGACGAGGCCACCCACGGCCGAGAGATACCGCCCGCGACCAACGCCGCCCCACGAACTGATGTTGCAGCCAGAGGGGGCAATGATGGATTCGGGGCCGACTTCCTCGACGGCATCGAGCACGGCATCGGCGATTTCCGTGCACGCCTGATCCCAGGAAACACGCTCCCACCTGCCGGAGCCGCGCTCGCCCACGCGCTTGAGAGGGTAGAGAAGGCGCTCATCTCCCTCCAGCATGTGGCCCCAGCTGACGCCCTTCTGGCAGCCCATGGGGTTCATGTCGGGCACGCCTTCCATGATCGTCGGGAACACGGCGGCCGACTCTTCGCGGACGACCTTGCCATCCTTGAGGTAGACACGCATCGGGCAGTTGCCCGGGTAGCAGTCGATGCAGTGGGAGGCCCAGAGGACCTGGTCCCAGGTCCAGCGCTCCTTGTAGAGGTTGGCAGGTTCGGTCGCGGCTGAATTGCTCATGGAGCAACGCTATGGGTTCAGCGGGGCGGCCGGGCAATGATCGGGATCACATTGGCCGGATCTGACCGTGTTCGCGATACCTGCGCTGGACTACTCGCGGCCGCCCGACGACGCGCCGGCCCTGCGCCGGCCCCGTCCGAGTTGCCGCCCCGCGCGCGCGATTGGTAGGCTTCCCGCGTCGAAGGTGGAGGAGGGGGGCGTGGCGATTCAGGCGGAGTCTGCGGCGACGAGCGAGC
>WBZY01000270.1_pt1 | contig 20475 bp, 27 predicted proteins | sample 5204191 | NCBI WGS metagenome assembly WBZY01 (sample SAMN12344363, study PRJNA552823) | activated sludge metagenome | biome: Activated sludge suspended growth; feature: Anammox Sidestream; material: Wastewater; isolation source: activated sludge from anammox sidestream of wastewater treatment...
AGGCGGCGACTCCTGCGAAAAAACCAACGGCGGCAAGTACCGCAACGGCCCAACTTTGCCTGACGACGCCAAGGACTGCAATGATAAAGAGCAAGGTCGAGCTCGCCGCCGCGAGGACGATCAGTGACCGCGATGATCCGCGCTGCCGAGCTGTTCCGATCTGGCTTCCCATCGTCTGAAAATGTCAGGCGGCGGTCGCTGACCGCTCGAACGGGATATCGTCGAAATGCGTCATCCGTTTGAAATCACTGAATCGCTGATTGATCTCCGGATAATCGAGGGCGTCAACACGTTCCGTGCCGAATTTCTCGACGTTGAACGACGCCATCACCGAGCCGTAAACCATCGCCCGCCGCAGCGTTTCGTCCGTCACCTCGCTTTGCGCCGCCAGGTAACCCATAAAACCACCGGCAAAAGTGTCGCCGGCACCGGTCGGGTCAAAAACGCTTTCGAGCGGATAAGCGGGCGTTGCGAAATAGTTATCCTTCGTGAACAATGTTGCCCCGTATTCGCCGCGTTTGATAACGACCGCTTTGAGTCCGAGGTCCATTATATTTCGCGCGGCTTTGTAGATACTCGGCTCATCGGTAAGCTGGCGGGCTTCGGCGTCGTTGATGATTATGCAGTCAACCGTCTTGATCGTCGCGATCACGTCATCCTTCACGGACGAGATCCAGAAATTCATCGTGTCCATCGCGACGAACTTTGCGTTCGGGCATTGTTCGCGGACACCTTTCTGCAAGGTCGGCTGGATGTTGGCAAGGAAAAGGAATTCGGCCTCCTTCGAATTTTCTGAAAGCTTTGGATCGAAGGCGCCGAAAACATTCAATTGCGTGTCGCGCGTGTGAGCGGTGTTCATATCGTAATCGTAACGCCCGCTCCAAAAGAAGGTTTTGCCGTCCTCGACGACCTCGATATCGCCGGTATTTATTTGATGGCGTCGGAATACATCCCATTCGGCTTCGCCGAAATCCCCGCCGACCACGCCGACCGCGTTCACGTCCGTGAAAAAGCTGGCCGACAAACCAAAGTGCGTAGCCGCACCGCCTAGAACCTTGTCGCGTTTCCCAAACGGTGTTTCAAGCGCGTCGAATGCAACCGAACCTACAACTGTTAGTGACATATTTGCTCAAATGATGAATGCAGAATGCTGAATGAAAAACTCGCTGACGACCAGGAATTCATCATTCAGCATTCGTCATTCAACATTCGATTCTACACGCCAGGGTGGGTTTTTGCGATTCTTGCCAGCGTGAAAGACGCAGATCTTGTTGCCGTTCGGGTCGGTCAGGTAGGCTTCGCGCCAGAGCCATTCGCGGTCAGTGGGACCTATGTCAAAGTGGAGGCCGAGGGACTTGAGGCGTTCAACGTCCGCATCAAGGTCGTCGCATTCGAAATAAAGGACGATGTTGTCAAGAGGCACACTCCCTACCGGTCGTGTTTCCGCCGTGTGGACGGAGAGAGTGCTATCGCCGTCGGGGCATTCAAATCGCGCGTATCGCGGCAGCGAATTGACAATAAGTTTAAGGCCGAGCTTCTCGAAAAACTCGGCCGTTTCAATCGGTTTATCCGAATAAATAGTAACCTGGTTCAGGTTCATGTTCGAAGTCCCTACTTTAGCAGGCGATCGCTCAGCGAGAGGCCGTCGTTCGGAGTCCCTGCTTTAGCAGGCCGCCGTCCGGGTGTGGAGGCCGACTGAAGTCGGTGCTCCAAACATTTTGCTTTAGCAGGCCGTCGTTCGGAGTCCCTGCTTCAGCAGGCGATCGCTCAGCGAGAGACCGTCGTTCGGAGTCCCTGCTTCAGCAGGCAGCCGTCCGGGTGTGGAGGCCGCCTAAAGTCGGTACTCCAAACTTTTCTATTGGCTGCGAAGTTCTTTGAGCACTTTTTCGGCGTCGTCCTTAAATTGACTCTGCGGATTCTTTTCAAGCAGCAGCGATAGATAGGCCACCGCATCTTCGCGAAGCTTAGTCGGTGCGTATTTCTCTTTTTCCTTTTTCGACTTTAGATTAACCTTTTGTTTGCCCTTGTTCTCGGACAAATAATAGCTGCTCATTCCCGCGAGATACAAGAATTCTTCCATATTTGAGAATTCGGGATATGCCGCAAAGGTCTCCTCGAACCGCATGAGCACGCCCTTATACGCTTTCTTGAGCCGAAAAGCCTGCCGAGCCACGTCGAGATTGTGCTTGGCGTCGGCCTCAAGGATCGGATCGACCGCCAGGGAAACGTTACGTTGGGCTAAGGTGGCCCCCGAAAAAACTGCGGCCGCGAGGCAAATGGAAAAGGCGAGTCTTTTCATATGATCGATTAGATGTTTGAAAGCAGGTTGCCGTTTACTGATCGAGTCGAAGGTGAATGACGACGAGTTAAACAACGCAAAGCCGGGACATTACGGATTGAGTTTTTTCGGTTTGCGTCCTGCAGGTTTATTGACCGGTTCACTTTTGGCGAGCAGGTTCTCAACCCGCAAGAACAACTTCTCACGCTCGTGTTTTTCATTTTCGCGAAGACGATCTACTTCTAAAGCTAGTCTTTGAACGGCTAACGATAGTTCGTAGTGTTTATTCCGCAACTCCTTAAGGTCGTCTGCGTTGCGACGGCCCTGCTCAATAAGAAAAGAGGCGCCGGTAACAGTCTTCAGCAATTTCTCCCACATAAGCTAGTGCGAATCGAACCTCTCCATCGTCCTTTTAAGCTGCTGATGCGACTTTTCGATCATCTTTCTCAGCTTGTCGTTTTCCTTGTTGGTTTTTTTAGTTTCACGAATATCATCTGCGATTTTTGCCAATAGTGTGTCAATCTTTTTCTCAATAGTCTTTTTTTTTGACTCGGCAACTGTTAAATCAAATACGTTTTCCATAATTCTTGTCCAACTCCTTTCAGACTATGATGCATACTTCCCAATGATCGCGTCAAGCTTTTTCGCCGTTCCTTCTGGCCAGTGTTCCGGCGCGGTGAAGATCGCGTTTTTGATCGCGTCGCGGTACTGGTTCGGTGTCTGTTTTGCGGCGACGCGTTGAACAGCATCTTTTAAGATCAACTGTGCGTTGCGGACGTTCTTGTTCAGATATTCTACGACCATATCGATGGTGACGGCGTCGTGGGCTTCGTGCCAGCAATCGTAATCGGTGACAAGCGCGAGCGTGGCGTAGGCGATCTCGGCCTCGCGTGCGAGCTTCGCTTCCTGCAGGTTTGTCATCCCGATTATGTCCATTCCCCATTGGCGATAGACGTTCGATTCGGCCTTTGTCGAAAACGCCGGGCCTTCCATGCAGAGATACGTGCCGCCGCGATGGACATTGACGCCGACCGCGTTGCAGGAGGCTTCGAGGATATCGCCCAATTCGCTACAGACAGGATGAGCAAAGGTAACGTGTCCGACAATGCCTTCGCCAAAGAACGTCGATTCTTTCGCCCTTGCGCGTGTGCGGTCGAAGAACTGATCGGGTATGACCATATCGGTCGGTGCATACTGCTCCTGCAAACTGCCGACAGCCGAAACCGACAGAATGTATTCCACGCCAAGCAGTTTCATCGCGTAGATGTTTGCGCGATACGGCACCTCAGTCGGCAAAAACTTGTGCCCGCGAGCATGCCGCGGCAAAAAGGCCACGGTAACGCCCTCAAGCTCGCCGATAATGAACACGTCCGAAGGCTCACCAAAAGGCGTCTCAACCCGCTGCTCTCTAACATTTTGAAGCTCGGGCATCTGATACAAACCCGAGCCTCCGATTATTCCGATATTTATCTTGTCCATGCTCTTTTCGATAGAAGAGAATAACGAATCGTCGGCCAATTTGGAAAGACACTAGGACTTCCTGATGATGAACTTGAATTGCGATCGCGTTTTCGTGACGCAGATGTCTGTAGGAGCCTTGGACGGATCGTCGATGAAGGTCGCAACCATGTCCGCAACGCATGGCACCGAAAATCCAGGGCCGTGGCCTGCCCAAGGTATCTCGACGAAGAAGCTCTTCGGAAATCCTTTCGCGACTCGGCGGGCCCACGCGGGGTCGGTATAAGCGTCGTATTGGGCACCGACAAAAAGAGCCGGGGTGCCGCCCGTGACAGCGGTGTTCTCGATCCGATTGGCGGGCTTCACCTTCCAGACACGACAGATATCCGGAAGAGCCATCACTTCGTAGCCTTTTAATCTGGCGTATTTCTGCGATTGAGCCTTGATAACGCTCGCCGTCTCGAACGGGATTTCCTCGCTGCACCACACGGAATATCGCATCCCCCACGAATAAAGCGAACCGCCGAGTTCCGGGCCGCCATTTTGCTTGAATTGCTGAACGTAATTTCCCCTAAAGGCTTCGTGTACGACATAGGGGGCGGCGATGGTCGCCGCGGGCTCATTCGAAAAAAGATAGTCAACGATCCAGGTCACAAAATCGTTGCCGTCGATCCTTATTGAGTCAGGCGCCCTTTCGACTACGAGCGGCTCCTTATTCAAGCGTGAAACCACGGTGTAAAACTCGTTCTCAAGATCGGGATACGCTGCGAAACATTCAGCATCTCGCCTGCAGGCGTCGAACAGAACATTCAGGGACCGGACAATCGCATCGACACCGACCTCGTCGTAATTTTCCTCGGGTGGGAGTGTCGATTCCAGCACCAAACTGCGAATGTTATTTGGAAAGTACCTAACGACGTCGAGCATTAGCCGCGCGCTGTACGAAACGCCGTAGAGGTTGATGCTTTTGTACTTAAGTGCCCGCCGCAGGTCCTCGATGTCCGCCGCGCTCTCCCGGCTGTTGTAACCGTTGAGGTCGATCCCGAGAGCGGTTAGCCGGTCATAGCAGCTGCTGGCTGCCGCCACTTCTTTGCTCCGTGCTGCGAGCCGTCCGACCCCGGCCTTTGCAGCTTCCGCGACGGCCTGGTCAACCTCTGGGCATTCAAGCGATGGCTGCGCGTATTTCGTCCCGCGTTGCTCAAAGATGATAAAATCACGATCCTTCAGCCATGGTGAAAAGCGCCTTCCAGTGACCATCCTCAGCGAAGACGCTCCTGGCCCGCCGAGCGTTTTTAGGACCGGATCCGGCTTCGGATCCGCACTGTCTGTTTTTAGAATGACGACTGGCAACTCAATGGTCTTGCCGTTCTTTTTCGTCCGATTTTCGGGTACGGTGAGAAACCCGCACTCGACGCGTTTCTCGGTCTTCGGAACGGGCAGGACACAGTTGCCAGCCTTAAATGCCGGTAAGGGCTGCTGGGCAAAAACAAAACTTCCACACAGAAGAAGGACAGTTGTGACCGCGAAGGACCGAATGGGTGACATATTTATCGGGCTCCTTTAACAAAGACACCGCCCGCCACCGATCCGTGACAATTAATTCAACGGAACAGCTCGGATCTTGCTTTCATTCAACTCGAGGGTCGAGAGTGGGCGATCAACATCGTGATAGAAAAGGAGCATCCATCCTTCATCAAGAGCCGATGGAAGAACGCGTTTTTTGAATTCCACGGTTTCAAGTGGGTACAGATCGAAACCGGCGACCCACGCGAGCGGAAGGTGGTGTCGCATGGGGATAAGGTCGGCAAAACCGTAGATCGTTTTCCCGCCTCGGTCGAGCCGCCAGGTTTGCATTGTTTCGCTGTGGCCACGAACCTGTTGGAGCTTCAGGCCTTCGACCGCTTCGTATTCGTCAGGCATTAGCTCAAGTTGTCCCGAACGCTTAAGCGGTTCCCAATTTTCGGGAAGATAGCTTGCGCGGTCGCGTTCGTGCGGGTTTTGGGCATGTTCGAACTCCGACCGTGATACGAGATAACGGGCGTTTGGAAATTGAGGCACAAATTCGGAACCGCCTGCGTCAGCGGGCGGCCGGTTAGCTGACGGGAGAGCGGCCGAACGGTCAGTTGGTCTTAAGCCAACAAACTGGCCCCCTGCTGACGCAGAGGGTTCTGAAAGGAGTCCCGCTGACCCAGACAGGATCGTATTTCCGCCGGCGTGATCGAAATGGAGGTGCGTGTTGATGACGATCGAGATATCGTCGGGCCGGCAGCCGGTCTTATCGAAAAGCGACTCGGCGAACGGCCTTTCGCGATGGATGCCATACATTTCGATCTCTTTCGCCGACCATTTCTCGCCGATGCCGGTCTCGATCAAGATCTTTTCCGAGCCTGTGTCTATAAAGACACAGTTCATATTCATCCGAATACGGTTCTTCTCGTCCGGCGGGCAGACGAGCTCCCAAACGACGCGAGGGACGACTCCGAACATCGCCCCTCCGTCCAATCTGAATTCAGTGTCGGGAATGATCTCGACCCGATAATCGCCAAGTTCCATGGCTGGCGTCTGAGAACGCGGGCAGCCGTTTCAATGCTGCCGCTGCCCGCTGCTAATAGCCGCTTATTTCTTTTTCGTCACGGGCTTTGCAGCCGGTTTCGATGAATTGCTTGCATTCGCCGCCGAATTCGCAGCCGGAGCGTCGCCCGGTGCCGTTTGAAGGGAACCGTCCGGGTTCATCGGCGGAAGCTGGTTTTGCTGCTGCTGTTTCTTCATCATTTCCTGGATCTGCTCTTCGGAAACCTGCGGCACGTCGAAATCGTCAGGGACGCTGACCTGGTTCGTGGCCATAAGCTCGTCAAGGAATTTCTTCTCTTTTTCTTTCTCCAGCTTATTCCGCACGTAAGCCTTTACAGGCAGTGCACCGGCTTCGGCATCATCCGGATCCTTGTAGGTCGTTGAGAAAAGAATATGCCGTACGTCATAGGTTTCCGTTGGCTGCCCCGCCGCGTCCTTGCCTTGGCCTTTACGTTCAAGCTTTATGATGTGGTATCCAAAATCGGTCTCGACCAAATTCGGAGCGACCTGGCCCGGTTCAAGCGCAAGAGCCGCCTCCTCGAAAGGCTTTACCATCCGGCCTTTTGTCACGTCCTTGTATAATCCGCCTTGCGGTTCGCCCTTGGCATCCTTGTTGCCAGGATCTTCGCTGAACTCGTTGGCGAGCTTGGCAAAATCCTCGCCGTTCTTCGCTCGCGCAAGGACCTCTTCGGCCTTGGCCTTGACTTCCGGCTTGTTCAATTCGGGGTGCTCGGCGATATATTTATCGACGTCTTCGTCGGTGACCTTGACCTGGTCGGCTGCTTTTTCAGAAAACAGCCTGGCAAGGAACTGGGCCTGCTGCAGCTTTACCTGAAGATTCACCTTCTCAACGAATTCTGGAGCAAGTTCGCCTGATTGTGCTTTCTGATCGAACTCTTTCTCATAGATCTCGATCTTTGCAAAGAAGTCTCGCGCCTGGTTGCGTTCCTCGTCGCTGATCTCGCGATCCTTCATGTTCGGGTTGCCGCTTTTTAGAATGGCGACCTTCGTATCAAGAAATTTCTGAAAGGCTTCCTCATGGTTCTCTTCGCTGAGACCGATCTTGTTTTTCAGTGAGGTCCAAAAACCTGCAGCTTCCTGGGGCTGGGACCAGAATGCATTGACCTGGTCTTCAGAAATGAACCCGAACGGCGGCATCGGGCCCTTGTCCTTGTTTATTTCTTTGTCATAATTTACCGCTGTCACCTCGGACCGAATATTCTCGAGCTCCTGGCGGTTGGTCGGGTCCATATGCAGGCCTTCACGCTTTGCTTCGCTTGCGAAAGTGAGGAGCTGCTTCAGGTTATCAAGCTGCTGCTTCTTCATTTCCGGGTCCTGTTCGAACCGCTTCAGAACCATCGGGTTCTGTTTCGCAAGGTCAGCCAGCAGGAGTTCGATTTCTTCCTTTGTGATCTTGTTGAAGGATGCAACTGTAGCATGGCTGGCGCCTACCTTGCTTTTCCAGACCACGAGCCCGGCCCCGATGCCGAGAATCACCAGCAATAGGATCAATCCCTTAATTAAGTTACTCAATTTATCTTTCCTCTCTTGAAATATCTATAGCCACCCGCCCGAATGCACGGCAAACGAGCATCATATCACCACTAGGGCCTATTCGCTAACAAAAATCGCGGTCAATTCGCCTGGACAAGCTCAAGCAGGACGCCGCCGGTGGAACCCGGATGGACGAATGCTACAAGGCAGCCCTCGGCACCGGTCCGCGGCGTTTCGTCGATCAAGCGCATGCCTCGGGCCTTGAGTTTCTCCAACGCCGCAACAATATCCTCAACCTCCACCGCAATATGGTGTATTCCGCCTCCGCGCTTTTCAAGAAACTTTGATATCGGCGAATCGTCCGAGGTTGGCTCTAAAAGCTCGATCCGGCTTTCGCCTATCGGCAGCATTGCGACGCGGACCTTTTGATCTTCCACCGTTTCGGTGTGCACATTCTCAAGTCCAAGCGCTTCCGACCAGAACTTCAAAGCCTCATCGATCCCTTTTGTTGCAATGCCTAGATGATCAATTTTCATAACTTTGGACTTTCCGGTTTTAGAGAGGCCCGCACGCCAGTTGCAGAAGCCCGCACGCAGTAAGGGCGAAATGCCCAACGCGATTTGCAACGAATCAGTCGGTCAGCAACCTCGTGCGGGCAACTAAGGTCTCGATATCGCCCTTACTACGTGCGGGCTTTTGCAATAGATCCTCAGCCGTCGAATACAGCAAACTCGCGCGGCCAACTAAGGTCTCGATATCGCCCTTACTACGTGCGGGCTTTTGCAGTAGATCCTCAACCGTCGAATACAGCAAACTCGCGCCGGCAGCTAACGTTTCTATTTCGCCCATACTACGTGCGGGCTTTTGCAGTAGATCCTCAACCGTCGAATACAGCAGGGTCGCGCGGGCAACTAAGGTCTCGGTATCGCCCTTACTTACGTTCGGGATTCTGCAATAGCTCCTCAACCGCTGAATACGGATCGATCCTTTTCTCGGCGACGTCTTTGGCGAGTTTGTTGAGCCTCTCGCCGGTTCCGTTCTTGTCAAGCAGATCGGACAAAAGCCTTTCACGCAGGAGTTCCGTCAGCCGCCAGTGCGCGATCGATTGACGCCGACCGGTGCTTTGCGAGTCTTTCGACTGGAATTCAAGATAGCTAGAGATCGCGGCCGAAAGCCCGTCCATACCTTTGCCATCAGTTGCGACCGTCTTTATGATCGGCGGCTGCCACATATCGGGCCGATGAGCAAGCGAAAGCAGGGCTTCAAGCTCCTTCTGTGTACGAAGGACGCCTTCGCGATCGGCTTTGTTGATCACAAAAACATCGCCGATCTCCATGATGCCGGCCTTTATCGCCTGAATGTCATCGCCCATTCCGGGCACGAGCACAACGACCGATACATCGGCTGTTTTGACTATCTCGACCTCGTCCTGGCCGACGCCGACCGTCTCAACAATGATCGTCTCAAAGCCTGCGGCATCCAGGATCGCGACCGCATCGACCGTCGCACGCGAGAGGCCGCCGAGATTGCCGCGCGTGGCCATTGAACGGATAAAGATCTTGGGATCAAGCCCGAGCGTCGCCATTCGAATGCGGTCGCCCAGGATCGCACCGCCCGAAAACGGGCTCGAGGGATCGACGCAGATGATCCCGACACGCTGGCCCTTGCCCTTGTAGTGTTGTGCAAGTTTATCGACCAGCGACGACTTTCCGGCTCCGGGAGCGCCTGTAATACCGATGACCTGGGCCTTCCCGGTACGCGGATAGATCTGCTTCATCAGATCGGCCGCACCGTCACCGTCATTCTCAACAAGCGTGATCGCACGGGCCACCGTCCGTGTATCGCCAGCGAATAGTTTTTCCAGGTTGATCTCAGGCATTTGGCGTGGACTTGTCCGGCACGAACTTGATCAGGCGGAGGCGGTTAGCTCGCCAGTCGTAATAATAAGTTCCCTGCTTTCTTTGCGGCGCATTTTCGATATCCGGCCCAGGCGTGCCGTGAATGATCAAAAGCCGACTGTTCTTTCGAAACTTGTATGTTTCGTTGTCATAATCGTTTTCCCCAAACCATACGGAAACACCCATCAATTCGTCAGGAAAGTAGACCCGTCCGGTCCGCGCGTCGATAACGGCCGAGTGTGAACAGCCCGTACCGCAACCCCAACCGGTCAGGATATAGCGCCCCGCGAAATTGACGCCTTCCTTCAAAGCATTGCTAAGACGCGTCCGATACGTCGAAGCGCCGGGGCTACGCTTGAAATCGATCGACCTCGCTGTTGTCTTCTCGACAGCCGCCGGATAGCTGCGAAATTCGGTAGATCTTGGGCGTTGTCCTGCTGCGACCGCCGCAAAGAAAGCGATACCTAGCAGTACACGTGTGAGCCGTCCCATAGACCGAGATTTTCTCATTTTGTCCCATAAACGCGAAATGGCGAGCCGATCTCTCGGCCCGCCGCACCATACGAAGGCCATCCGGACCTACATCTGTCCTTCATCTGCCGACGGCCCATAGATCGACGGCACCGCGATGTCGTTGAGCCGCAGGTAAACCGAAAGCTGGCCGCGGTGATGGATGATGTGACTCATCACGAATGAACGCATAACGGCCGCTTTTGGAAGCGTAAAATAAACGGTCTCGCCATTTCGCATCGTCCAGTTTTCCATGAAAACTTCATCGGGCGTGTTTCGCAGGGTGTCGATCGCCTCGGCCACATTCTTGTCGAGATATTCGACAAGATCGGCGGTGGTCGCCGGCTCGAACGGTTTGTAATCGAACTTTGCAAAATCCAGTTCCGGATGCTGCAATGTGGCCGGCGTCCAGCTGAACATTTCGGCAACGTGGGCCGCCAGCCTGCCGAACGGCATCGACTTTTCATGCGGCTTCCAATCGAATTTTTCCTCAGGCACGCGTTCCAGGCACGTGCGTGTCACCCTTGCTTCCTGCTCCATTTCGGCGATCAACGCCGATGCGATATTGTTTGAACTGGCTGCTGCTGTTGAACTCATACGGTTACTCCTTAGATCAGATTTGAGACGAGATCATAGCACGGCTGTTGCACTGATGCAACATGAAACACTGCGTTGGCCGGCCTATGCCTTTAAGAGATTCTTTGCGATCACCAATCGTTGTATCTCGCTGGTGCCTTCGCCGATAGTGAGGAGCTTTGAGTCACGCCAATATTTCTCCGCCGGATAATCTTTCGTGTAGCCATAGCCGCCGTGGATCTGCACGCTTTCTTCCGCGACGCGGACCGCCGTTTCGGAGGCGTAGAGTTTTGCCATCGCCGACTTTTGCGTCACAGGCTTGCCGGCGTCCTTGGTCGCGGCGGCCTGCAATGTGAGTAGTCTCGCACACTCGATCTGCGTGGCCATGTCAGCAAGCTTGAATTGAATGGCTTGGAAATCGGAGATCGGCTTGCCGAACTGTTGGCGCTCCTTTGCATATTTGACAGCTGCTTCGTACGCTCCCTGAGCCACGCCAACCGAAAGCGCGGCGATCGAGATACGGCCGCCGTCGAGCACCTTCATCGCCTGTAGAAAACCTTCGCCTTCGTTGCCAAGCCGGTTCTCGTCCGGCACGTAACAATCCTCGAAAACGACCGAGGCGGTTTCCGAAGCACGCATCCCGACTTTGTTCTCTTTCTTGTCGGAACGAAAGCCTTCCATCGACTTATCAAAGATAAAGGCTGAGATGCCGCGGTTGCCTTTTTCCTTATCCGTAACGGCCACGGCGACCAGCGTATTGCACGCGATCGCGTGCGTTATGAAATTCTTTGAACCGTTCACCTTCCAGCCGCCATTTGAACGGATGGCCGTCGTGCGCGTTCCGCCTGCGTCGGAACCGGCTTGCGATTCGGTCAAGCCCCAAGCCCCGAACGATTCGCCCTGTGCGAGCGGCACGAGATACTTTTGCTTCTGCTCTTCGCTGCCAAATGTATATATATGGTTTGAGCAAAGGGAATTATGTGCCGCTACCGAAAGGCCGACCGCTCCGCACACGCGGCCGATCTCTTCGATAATGGTCGCGTATTCGACATAACCCATTCCGGCGCCGCCGTATTCTTCGGGAAAGATCACGCCGAGCAGTCCGAGTTCGGCGAGCTTTGGCCGGAGTTCTTCGGGAAAATGCTGCGTTTCATCCCACTCAAGCACGTGCGGCTTTATCTCGCTTTCCGCGAATTCACGAATGCTGTGCTTTATCTGTAGTTGTTCGTCGGTCAGTTCAAAGTTCATAGTTGATGATTATAACGAATGATTATACTCGTATAAGCTCTGCACATCCAAATTGTGAACGAACGAAGATTGTCGCGGGATTTTGGAGTTTTCATCCGAGCGGTTAAAATTAAAGAAGAATGGATTGGCGTGGGAATATTTTGACAACTGACGAGCAGATCCGCGAACTGCTTGGAGACATACGACGGATCGGCGTGCTCGGCATCAAGCCGGACTCACACTCAGCGCAGCCGGCGCATTACGTACCGAAATACATGGCCGAGGCAGGATACGAGATCATTCCCGTGCCTGTCTATTACCCGGATGTTACCGAGATACTTGGGAAGCCGGTCTATCGAAGCCTGACCTCAGTGCCGGGTGAGATCGATATGGTGAACGTGTTTCGGCGAGCGAACGATATTGGCAAGCATACGATCGAAATTCTCGAGAAGAAGCCGAAATCGATCTGGTTTCAGCTCGGTATCTGGAATGACGAACTGGCGGAAAAATTTGCACGTGCCGGGATCAAGGTCGTGCAGGACCTTTGCCTGATGGTCGAGCACCGCTCTTTGATGCGCCGGGCCGCACCTTAGACCGGCCGCCCGCAGGCCTTTTTGATCTTGATGCGGGTTTTCGAGGTGTGTTCACACGTCGTTTTCTGTCTTCCGGCGGCCTCACGATCGCGGTAAAATTTCTAATGCCTTCGATCTCGTTCGCTGAAAGCTTTCGATAGGAGCCGACTGCAAGCTGGGCGTCCCGAATATTCCCGATCGCGATGCGTCGCAGCTTGACGACCGAATGGCCGATCGCATCGAACATTTTCCTTATTTGCTGATTGTGCCCCTCGTAAAGCGTTACTTCATACCAGCCGTTCTTTTCTGTTGAAGGCAGACTGCGAATTTCAGCCGGAGCGGTTTTGAACCCGTCTTCCAGCCTTACCCCACGCCGCAGTTTGTTTATTGCGGCCGGCGGCGGCAGGCCCTTGACCTTTACCTCATAGATCTTCGGGATCTTTTTCGACGAGGCGACAAGATTGGTCAGATCGCCGTCGTTCGTAAGAATGATAAGGCCTTCAGAATTGTAATCGAGCCTTCCGACGGGATGCAGGCTCCCATATCCTTTTACAAGATCGGTCACCAGTTTCCGCTGCTCAGGATCAGACGCGCTCGAAAGAACTCCCTTGGGCTTGTTCAGCAAAACATAGTGTTTTGCACGCGCGGAAAGCTTTGAATTGATCAGCTTGCCGCGCACTTTGATGTGATCTTTCGCCGGATCGGCTTTCGTTCCCAACTCGGTAACTACCTCGCCATTTACTGAAACCTCACCCGATCGGATCATTCCTTCTGCCGCGCGACGTGATGCTATTCCGGCCTGGGCAATGAGTTTTTGGAGACGTTCGATCATTATTGATTGGGTTCGATCTTAGCGAGCATGCAGAATGATCAAAAATACGGATTCGCCATGATACTCTCGATCGTTCCTTGCGGCATATCATCGAGCGTGCGGACAAAATCGCGCATAAGGCGAAAGCTGTTCGGCAGAAATTCGTCTGGGACATCATCCGCACGTTCGACGAACACCTTCATTTGCTTTGCCGCGAGCACTGCCGCAACGTGCGTTTTTGCCATCAACCGGTCGTGCGAATCGGGCGTAAATGTAACGCCATTATGGTCGTTGGTCACAATTTTCGCGACCCTTCCAAAACCCTCGAGGAATTCCTTTTCCAACTCAGCGAACTGGCTATTTTCGGCGAGTCGATGGGTGAGGATCGCATTCCGCCTGTCCGCCGGTGTGCGTTGGCCGAAAAGCGGATGAAGGCCGGTAACGTTCGGCGTGTGCCGCAATGCCATCTCCATACTCGGCTTTTGAACACTGCAAACATTGATCAGGTGACTGCCCTGATTTGCTGCGGCAACAGAATCGTATGCCGATATCGGCACGGCAAGGATGACGGTTTCAGCATCGGGGCCGATCTCAAAAACAGGAGGCAACAGCTCCCGGAGAAAGGTGCCGAACGAACCATTACCAATGATGCTGATCTTCATGAAGCGTTCACAGTTTTCTCCGGACAAACTGATAACTGAAAGGTGAAAACTGAAAACAAAAAGTCTTCATTATCAGTTTTTGATTTTCAGCTTGTTCGGAAAATATTCTTCAGGAGCCCGCGAGGTCTTCAAAATCCTCAATGCTGGGCAGGTCGTTAAGATCCTTGAGGCCGAAATGTATCAAGAATTCCTTCGATGTTCCGTACTGCATCGGGCGGCCGACGGTTTCTTTGTGGCCTTTGGTCACGATCAGTCGTTTTTCGAGCAGTGTCTTGATCGCCGAAGCCGATTGAACGCCGCGGATCTCGAGTATCTCGGGCACGGTTACCGGCTGCTTATAGGCGATTACCGCGAGTGTTTCCAGCGATGCAAGCGACAGCTTTGCAGACGGGCGCGTTTTGAGCAGCCGGCGAACATCTTCATGACATTCCGTCCGCGTCGATATTTGCCAGCCGCCCGCGATCTGCCGGATCTGCAGGCCGCCGCCGCGTTCTTCATACGAATCGACAAGCTCTTCGACGACTGAATCGATCAGGTCGCGGTCTTCTTCCAGGACCTCGGCCAGCACCCGCGTTGATATCGGCTCATCGGCCACAAAGATCAAAGCTTCGACCGCGCGCGAAAGGTCCGCGACATCGCGTTGCTGTCTTTCCGCGACCTCACTCTCTTCAATTATTTCCGTCGTTTCAGCCACTGTTTTCTGCTCTCAGGATAATGTCCGCAAAGGTCTTTCGCTGGATCAATTTTACGCCTTCGGTCCGAACGATCTCTAGTACGGCGACGAACGCCGTAACGAGTTCGCGTTTGGTCGCGAGCGATGCGAAGAATTCGGCCACATTCAATTCGCCCGCCGCGAAAATGCGTGTTTTCAAGTTTCGGATCATGTCCGCGAGCGAGATCTCTTCGCGGTGGATCTCCATTTTCACCACTTCCTTGTGTCTAGCAAGGACCTTCTGGAAAACGGTCACGATATCAAAAACCGTCGCCGCGATCTCGGCGTTGTTCTCATCGGATCCTATCTTGCCGCGAGCAAATACAGCATGCTCGATCGTGGACCTTTCATAGAGCATCTCGGCGGCCGACTTGAACTTTTCGTATTCCAGCAGCCGATCGACCAGCTCTTTTCGCGGATCGTCGATCTCTTCGTCGTCCTCGGCGAGCGGATCGCGCGGGAGCAGCATCTTCGATTTGATCTCGATAAGCTGGGCGGCCATCACGAGAAAATCGGCTGCGACCGCGATATCGAGGCGCTTCATCATTCGGATGTAGCTCAAATATTCGTCGGTGATCTTCGCGATCGGGATATCGAAGATGTTCGCCTGCTCCTGCCTTATCAAGTGCAGCAGCAAATCGAGCGGCCCGGCGAACTCACCGATCCTCACCTTCAACTCGTCACGCGATTCAGCCACGATCTCAGCCGTTTCCCTATGAAAGTCGAAGTTGTACTGTTCAAGCTCCGTCTGCATGAATAGGGAATAGTACCGCAATTGCCACCGTATGCAGAAGCCCGCGGGTCCACTAAGGCGAAATGCCAAACCGAGATCATTTGCCGCAGATGAACGCGGGATTGATAAGATCCTTCCTTTTTCTGGCCCGCGTCGCCCGCGGCAACTACTTTCGTTTGAGCGACAGGCCCATTCATCGTCACGCCAAGTTGAGTATCGCGCCCTTACTTCGTGCGGGCCTCCGCAAGCGGTAATCGCTAAATGTACTTGGTCTCGCGCAGATAGATGATGTAATCGATTTTCGGCGGCTCGAAGCCGTCCTCGCGGAGCTTGAGCATTATGTTGCCGCGATGGATCGACGAGTGGAGCAGGACATGGGTGAGAAGCTCTCGGAACGAATTCTCGTGTTCAACGCCCTCGCTGGTCTTGTAGCGGGCGGTCAGATCAAGTCCTTCCTCATCGAACCGACGGAGCAGCTTTTCGAACCTTTCCGCCGTTTCACGAGCAAGCTCGCCGCAGGCGTCTATGGAGAGTTCCGGCCAGAAATCAAAGCCGGTCGAGTCCTTGCCGTAGAGACGTTCGTAGTATTCGTTCTCGGTTATCAGCAAGTGGGCCAAGATCTCGCGCGATCTTGCGGAATCAGATGTTTTCAGCGTCACGATCAAGCGGCGGTTGGCCCAATCGTTGTAAGCAAAGAGGTGGCGAAGGTGCTCGACGGTGTACATACGATTTGAGTGCCGCCTTTAGGCGGCCCCAACGTGACGGCTACCAAGCGCGGAGGCAAATTTTACTCAAAACTCGTCGATAGCGTATTTTTTCAGATCTTCCAGGGATACGACCGTCAACGCAGCCTCGTGCGTCGCTTTCAGATAGACCCGCGGAGCCATTCCGGCTTCCAGCGCTTCACGCCAGCGGAGCATACAGAGACACCATTTATCGCCAGCCTTCAGGCCGGGAAATGCGTATTGCGGCATAGGTGTTGAAAGATCATTTCCGGCGGCTTTCGAAAAGGCGAGAAATTCATCCGTTGCTTCAATGCATACCGTATGTCGGCCTGTATCGTCGAGGCCCGTGCGGCAATAGCCGTCGCGATAGAAGCCGGTCATCGGATCGCTGCAGCAAAGTTCCAACTCGCCGCCGAGTACATTGCGCGGCTTCGGCTGATGCCCGTTTCCGTTCGTGAAAGCCATAGGTTTCTCTGCCATGCGAATGAACCGCGATGCCATTTCGTGTGCGGCGTGCTATCTACACCTGCCGTAAGGCGTTTTCGAGGTCCTCGATCAATACGTCGGGCTCCTCTAATCCAACATAGAACCTTATCAAATTGATCTGCGGGTCGTCGTCAGATACGAACGCGCACTTTGGCATTAAGAGCGATTCGTGGCCGCCCCAGGACACAGCGATCAGGAAATAGCGCAGGGTTTCGCAGAACCGTTTCACTACGGCGGGATCCCTCGTGCTCAACGCTAAGGTAAACAGCCCCATCGGTATTTTCATTTGTTTCCGAGCTAAGTCCACTTGCGGGCCATCCTCATTGAATGGGTACCAAATTCGCTCGATCTTTGGTGAACGGCGGAGGTACTCAAGAACCCTCCCCGTGCTCTCCGACGACTGCTTCAATCTGATCGGAAGCGTCCTCAAACTCCTCAGGATCAGCCAGGCATTTTGCGGAGCGAGAATGTTCCCAAAGGTCATGAATTCATTGTGAAAGATCTGCGTGATCTTTTCACGAGACCCGCATATCGCCCCCGCAACCACATCGCTGTGCCCGCAATAATATTTCGTTACCGAATAAACAACCAGGTCGATCCCGAGATCGATCGGCCGCTGGCACAGGGCTGTGCAATAGCTGTTGTCAACAACGGTCGTGATGCCTCTTTTCCTCGCCAATTGTGAGATCGCGGCAAGATCCTGAATTTCAAATGTCCACGAACTCGGAGATTCCAGATAGATCAGTTTCGTCTTGTCGGTAATTGCCTGTTCAAAATTTTCGACGCCGGTGCCATCGACAAAAGTTGTTGTGACCCCAAAACGCGGAAGTATGTTAGAGAGCAGATGATTCGCCCAGGTGTACGGATCCTTTACCGATATGATCTCATCGCCGGCGCCCACCTGTGACATTACCGCGTTCGTGATCGCCGCCGCTCCGCTGCCGACCATAAGACAATCTTCCGCTCCATCAAGAGCAGCTATTTTCCGGCTGAGAATATTGACGGTCGGGTTGTTGCCGCGAGTATATATGTGCTCGTCTTTTTCGTTCGTGATCGCATGAATGAACTCATCCACCGTTGGATAAGCGAAGTTACTCGTTTGGACCACCGGAGGAGCGACGGCGTGAAAATACTTCTCGCGCTCTTCGGCAAGCTGATTGAGGATAAATGACTCGTTCATACACTATGCGACTGAAAGCTTCTTCGAAACATCAGGAAGAAAATTCCGCCGAGGGCAAGGAAGACCAGCCCCGCTGCGGCTTGTCCGGGTTTTTCATAGAGCGTATTCAAAATAATAAAGCCTGTCATCGCGAGAAAAACGACAGCGAGGATACTCCCCACGGCTTTCTTTCCCTTGATAAGAAGAAAAAAGCTTAGGGCTGTAAGGAAGAAGAAGACCTCGTCGACAAAAACGACAAACGTTATAAGGTTTGAGAAGGTTTGCCAAAAAACAAGCAGGAGGATCGTCCATAGTGACTGAAATGCGATGGCCCAAACCGGCGTTCCAAATCTCGGATGTATTTCCGAAAACTGCTTGAAGAAAAGTTCATCTTCCGCCATCGCAAGGTAGATACGCGGCGCGGTCAGAGTATAGATCCCTATCGTCCCCACTACAGAGAGAATGATCAGGAACGAGACGAATTTGCCGCCGAGGCCCCAGACCGTGCTGATCGCATCAGAGGCAACACTTTTCGACGCGGCGATCTGTTCAATCGGCAGAAATCGCAGGTACGCGATGTTGATCGCTAGATATGCGGCACAAACGATCATAATGCCGATCACCAATGCTTTAGGAACGGCCTTCGCCGCATTTTTCACCTCCGCTGCGACAAAAGTTGCATGCTGATATCCTCCGAATGAGAATGTCACGCCGATCAGTGCAAGCCCGAAAGCCGAACTCAGGGAAAGCCCGTTCGAAGCGGCATCGAAGGTCGCATTCGCGTAATTTACGTTCTGATTTATTCCCCAAAACAGGCCGAGGAATACGACGAACAAGATCCCAAGCAACTTTGCCGAGGTGAAGATACTGGCAAAGAAATTTCCGAATCTTAGCCCGAAGATGTTCATGGCCGTGAGAACCGTGATGGTTGCGATCGCGATGATCAGTTGGGAATTGTCAGAAAGCGGGATAAAGGCGGTTAGGTAGGAGGTGAATACGAGACTCAGGGCCGCTAGCGACCCGGTATTTATAACCAGCAGCATCGACCAACCGAAGAGAAACGCCGGCAAAGGTCCGTACGCTTGTCGCAGGAAGACGTAAAAACCACCTACATGCGGGAACTGTCCGGACAATCGGGCAAAAGTAAGGGCCCCGCATAGGGCGATAATTCCACCAAGCGCCCAGACCATCAACATCAGCCCCTCGCTTGGAAGGTATCCTGCGATCTCGGACGGCGTCTTGAAAATGCCCGAGCCAATGCTCGAACCAATAGCGATCATCGTCAGGCCGTAAAGCCCGATCTCCGTCTTTCCGATCTGCTCCATAAGATCTCGCGGCAAGAGAAGTATCGCCGGAAACCGGCTTGGTGACAAACGCAAAGCGGATAGGCAGCCGGTTTGAAGCCGGAGTGTATGGTGTCGTCGATGTCCTTTTCGAACTAGGCTTTCGCGATCAACTCGAGAGCCTTGTCAACAGGCCGGGCTAGGACCGCTTTATCACCGACCTCCACGATCGGCCGCTGGATAAGATTCGGATCAGCGACCATCGCCGCGATAACGTCCGCATCCGGCGTTTCATCTGTCAGCCCGGCAGCCGCAGCACCGCGCGTCAATTTGATCGGCCGGAGCCCGGTCTTGTTGACGAGCGCGGTCAGATTCTCCACCGTAAACGGCTCAACAAAATAATTTACCTTGTCCCAATCAATGCCGTTTTCACGAAACAGCGTCGCAAGATTGCGGCACGTCGTTCAGGTAGGTTTTTCGTAAACTATGATTTTCATAAAGATCAATGCAAAAGCCCGCACGAAGTAAGGGCGAAACGTCGGGCCCATAAAGCTCAATGCAAAAGCCCGCACGAAGTAAGGGCGAAACGTCGGGCCCATAAAGCTCAACGCAAAGGCCAGCACGAAGTAAGGGCGAAACGTCGGGCTCACAAAGCTCAATGCAAAAGCCCGCACGTCAGTAAGGGCGATCCCCTGGTTACAGGCCGCTCTCGCCCTTACTGCGTGCGGGCTTCTGCAGCGCGGACTTCCTCAGTGTCGCCGGCGCGCACCTCTGTCAAATTCTGCGATTCTTCGTACGTGAACACACGCGATTTTGTTACAAATCGCAGCCCGAGCGGGATCTCAAGCGAAAAGCTAGCCCCGCGGCCTTTGGTTACGTCGATGGTCAGTTCGGTGTGCCGCCAAAATTCGAACTGATCTTTCGCCATATAGAAATCACACCCGGCGACCTCACCCAGCCACACATCGCTTGCCCCGACCAGAAACTCGCCCTTCGGATAACACATCGGCGACGACCCGTCACAACACCCGCCCGATTGATGAAACATCAACTCGCCGTGTTTGGAGCGAAGCTCGTCAACGACGTTTGCGGCTTCTTCAGTAATTTTTACTCTTGGAACCTTCGACATATTCCTTTGCCCGCGAAATACGCGAAAGGACACGAAATGGAAACGGGTTTCGCGTTTTTCGCGGGGCAAAACTCTTAGAAAATTCCCATCGCCTTCTTGTCGTAAGAGATGAGCATGTTCTTCGTCTGGCGGTAATGGTCGAGCATCATCAGGTGATTTTCTCGCCCAAAGCCCGATTTCTTGTAGCCGCC
>WBZY01000800.1_pt1 | contig 20382 bp, 21 predicted proteins | sample 5204191 | NCBI WGS metagenome assembly WBZY01 (sample SAMN12344363, study PRJNA552823) | activated sludge metagenome | biome: Activated sludge suspended growth; feature: Anammox Sidestream; material: Wastewater; isolation source: activated sludge from anammox sidestream of wastewater treatment...
TCGGGTATCGGGAACGCGGAAAGTATCGCCGGCACGACGATCACGGTCGCCGCGACAGCCGCGAGCAGCACGAGGCCGAAGGTGACCATCGCGCGCGCGGCGAGCTTGCCGGCGTTTGCGGCACTCGCCGCCGTCGCGATGCCGGTGACGAGCACCGCGAACACGAGTGGAATCACGGTCATGCGCAGCGCGTTGACCCACAGGGTGCCGACGGGCTGCAGGATCGCGACGATGCGCGCGAGGCCGGACTGTCCTGTTGCGGCAATGGCGGCGCCTGCCGCGAGGCCGAGGACCAGTGCGAGAATGATGCGGTTGGTCGAGGACATGGGCGATGCCGAGCCGCAGCATAAGTTCACGTGGAATCGGCGTCGAGCGTTACGACTGGTCTCGAAGACCCGCGAGCAGTTCGGGGAGCGTCGACGCCGAGACGCCGGGAGACAGGGCGCTCCCGGCGCCAGGGATTTTCCCACCCTCATGCACCAGCACGGCGTGCGTGTCGTATCGCTCGATCGAGGCCGCCAATCGGGCGAGTGGTCGAGCCATGGCGGGCGTGACGGTTCGCGTGGCCTTGGCTTCGACGAGCACGAGCTTCCCCGCGGCTCGCGGCACGAGGAAATCCACTTCGAGACCCTGCTGATCGCGGAAGTAATAGAGCTCGACGTGCGCCCCGCGATTCACCTGTTGCTTGGCGATTTCGGCGGCGACCAGGCCTTCGAACAGTGGGCCGCGAAACGTCGAGGCCTGCAAGGCAGCAATGCTGCCGATGCCGAGGAGGTGACAGGCGAGGCCGGAATCGACGAAGTAGACCTTGGGGGACTTGAGCAGGCGCTTGCCGAAGTTCTCGTAAAACGGCGGCACGAGCAGGACCTGCCCCGTGACCTCGAGCGCATTCAGCCATTCGCCGATGGTCGGAACGGAAACACCGAGCGGTGCTGCCAGGTCTGTCTTGTTGAGGATGTTTCCCGAGCGGGACGCGAGCAGCGCAAGAAAGCGGCGGAATGCGCCGAGGTCGCGGATGGCCGTGACGGCACGCACGTCACGCTCGAGGTACGACTGAATGAATGAGCGAAACCAGATCTCGGCGGTTGACGGGCGATTGACGACACCGGGGTAACCTCCGCGGAGCAGGCCCACTTTGGGAGACTCGAGTATCGACAACGGCAACAGGTGCAGGATTGCCACCCGGCCCGCCATCGATTCGGTCACTCCCTGCATGAGCCCGGCTTCCTGGGACCCGGTCAGCAGCCATTGCCCCTTCCGTGCCGGCGCCGCATCGATGCGCGCACGCACGTAGTTGAACAGCTCCGGCACGTTCTGGATTTCGTCGAGGATGACCGGCAGGCGCAGCGCTTCGAGGAAAGAGCGCGGATCGCTACGCACGCGCGCCACGATGTCCGGATCCTCCAGCAGGACATACGACGCGCGCGGGTACAGGCGTCGCAGGAGTGTCGTCTTGCCGCTCTGGCGCGGTCCTGTCAGCAGGATGCCCGGAAACGACCGGGCAGCCTCGAGAACCCGCGGCGCGATCAGTCTCGCGATGAATGGCACGTGAGAAATCTAAACCGCTACTTTATATTTCTCAACACTGGCCGGGTGAGCCCGTGAACGGCTGGATTCGCCGCAGACTGCCGTGGGGCACATAGAATGCCGCATGGCCGCCGCCCCCATGACGATCGCGCCGGAAGTGACGCTGCTGCGCGGATTCGCAGCGCCGACGCGCCCGATCGTCCTCGCCATCGAGGTGGTTGCGGCGCTGGCGCCGTTCCGGCACCTGAAGACTCCGGGCGGCGGCACGATGTCGGTCGCGATGACGAACTGCGGGCCCTGGGGCTGGCACAGCGATGCCCGGGGTTACCGCTACACCGCGAGCGACCCGCTGTCGGGCGAGCCTTGGCCGCCGATGCCGGAGTCTTTCCGGGCGCTCGCACGCAAGGCCGCGATGCGCGGCGGCTTCCCCGGCTTCGAGCCCGACGCCTGCCTCGTGAATCGCTACGTGCCGGGCGCGCAGATGGGGGCGCACCGCGACTGGGACGAACTCGACAAGCGTTTTCCGATCGTGTCGGTGTCGATCGGGCTGCCGGCGCTGTTCCTGTGGTATGGCGCGACGCGGCGCGGCCGGCCGCTCGTGACACGCGTCGAAGACGGCGACGTCGTCGTGTGGGGCGGCAGTGCGCGCGCCGGATACCACGGCGTGCGAAAGCTCGCACCCGGCGATCATCCCGTCACGGGCGCACTGCGCTACAACCTCACTTTCCGCCGAGCGAAATAGCGGGCGCGGTCGTCGCCTGCAGGTCGTGCGCGACCTTCTCGGCCTCCGTCATCACGCGCAGCAGGTTCTCGCCAGCGAGCTTCTTCAGGTCGCGGTCCGACCAGCCGCGACGGATCAGTTCGGCGAAGAGATTCGGGTACATCGACACGTCCGAGAGGCCCTCGGGCCACAGGTCGTTGCCGTCGAAGTCGCCGCCGATGCCGACGTGATCGACTCCGGCGAGCTTTGCGACGTAGTCGATGTGGTTTGCCACATCGGCGACGGTGACCCGCGGCAGCACGAGCTTTTTCTTGAAGTCGTCGTAGAGCGCGCGTCGCTCGGCTTCGGATTTCGCCGTGCCGGCGCTCGCGTAGAACGCCTTCATGGCCGGGAACAGCGCCTTCGCGGCATCGTTCGACACGAAGCCCGCGACGAACGTGACCATCAGCACGCCGCCGTTGTCGCGCAGGCTGGCGATCACGTCATCCGGGACATTGCGCGGGATGTCGACGAGGCCGCGGGCCGCCGCGTGCGAGAAGATCACCGGCGCCTTCGACACCGCGATGGCGTCGCGCATCGTGTCGGCGGACGTGTGCGACAGGTCGACGAGCATGCCGAGGCGGTTCATCTCGCGCACGACCTGTTCGCCGAACGGCGACAGGCCATTGAAGCGCGGGGTCTCCGGCATCCCGGAATCGGCCCAGTCGGTGTGCGAGTTGTGCGTCAGTGTCATGTAGCGCACGCCGAGGTCGTAGTAGGCACGCAGTGCCCCGAGCGAGTTCTCGATCGCGTGGCCGCCCTCCATGCCGAGGAGTGAGGCGATGCGCCCGTCGCGGTGCGCCGCGCGGATGTCCGCGGCCGTGCCCGCGAAGCGGAAGGCGTCGGGGTAGGCGTCGATCATCCGGCGCGCGATGTCGATCTGCTCGAGCTGCATGCGCGCGAATCCGTCCTTCATCTCCCCGGGGATGTACACCGACCAGAACTGCGCACCGACGTGGCCGGTCCGCAGGCGCGGAATATCGGTCTGTCCGGGGGCATGGCCGCGCAGGTCGTAGGCGCGGACATCGCCCTTCGTCGCGCCGCGGATCGTGATCGGCAGGTCGTTGTGGCCATCGACCAGGATCGTCGTCGACAGCAGGCGGTTCGCGTGGGCGAGCGCGTCGTCCGCGACGGGCGTTGCGGCGGCGGCGCCGGCAACCGTGCATGCGAGGAACAGCAGCGTTGCGATCGGGCCGGCGTGGCGATGCGTTACCATGGGCTATCGACCTCCAGGAGTTGGAACCGTGACTTTAATGCGCTTCGGACTCGCGAGTCTCGCCGTTCTCGCCTCATTGCCGGTCTGCGGTGCAGAGTTGCCCGCGCGCGACCGCGACTTCCTTCTGCACGCCGTCGAGTCGCATGCGCAGGCGAGCGCCGACACCGCACTCGCCATCTGGAAGCTCGCCGAAGTGGGCTACCAGGAGCGGCAGAGTTCCGCGCTGCTGCAGCAGGAACTCGCCGGTGCGGGCTTCGCGGTCGAAGCCGGTGTCGCCGGCATGCCGACGAGCTTCATCGCGACGGCGGGATCCGGCAAGCCGGTGATCGCGATCCTCGCGGAGTTCGACGCGCTGCCCGGGCTCTCGCAGGCCGCGGTCGCGCAGCGCAGCCCGATCCAGGGCAAGAATGCGGCGCACGCGTGCGGACACAACCTGTTCGGCGCCGGATCCGCGGGTGCGGCGATCGCGATTCGCGAATGGCTCGCGGCGCGCAAGCTCCCGGGCACGATCCGCCTGTATGGCACGCCGGCGGAAGAGGGCGGCGCCGGCAAGGTCTACATGGTGCGCGCGGGACTCTTCGACGATGTCGACGTGGCGCTGCACTGGCACGCCGGCGACCGCAACGATGCAAGCCAGAACCGCACGAACAGCAACAAGTCGGGCAAGTTCCGCTTCCATGGCGTTTCGAGCCATGCGGCGGCCGCGCCGGACAAGGGCCGCTCGGCGCTCGATGGCGTCGAAGCGATGGACCTGATGGCCAACATGATGCGTGAACACATGCCGCAGGAGGCGCGGCTGCACTACGTGATCACGCACGGCGGCGCGGCGCCGAATGTCGTGCCGGATTTCGCCGAGGTGTTCTATTACGTGCGCCACCCGGATCCGAAGGTCGTGCAGTCGCTGTGGGATCGCCTGACAAAGATCGCTGAAGGCGCCGCGCTCGGCACGGGCACGACCTGGGATGTCGAGGTGATCCATGGCGCGTACCCGCTGCTGCCGAACCACACGCTCGGCCACGTGATGCAGGCCAGCCTCGAGCGGGTCGGCGGCGTCGAGTACGACGCAGCGGAAGAAGCCTTCGCACGCGACATCTACGCGACGCTCGCGAGCCCGTCGCGCCCGCTCGGCAGCGAACGCGTGGTTCAGCCTTACGCGCCTCAGCAGCAGTATGGATCGACCGACGTGGGCGACGTGAGCTGGACCGTGCCGACCGTCGGCCTCTATACCGCGACCTGGGTGCCGGGCACGTCCGCGCACAGCTGGCAGGCGGCCGCGGCGGGCGGCATGAGCATTGGCCTCAAGGGCATGAACGTCGCGTCGAAGACGCTCGCGTTGACAGCGGCGCGCCTGCTCACAGACCCGGACCTCGTCAAGGCGGCGCGCGCCGAGTTCGAGCAGGCCCGCGGCGCGGATTTCGTCTATCGCCCGATGGTCGGCGATCGCAAGCCGCCGCTCGACTACCGCGATTGACCCTCGCTCAGGGCGTTGGCCCGAGCGCGACGTCGATCATGGGGACCGTGACGAGCGAGACGAGCAGGCCGATCGCGAGCGTCGTGTTGGCGACCGCGGCGTCGAGGTTGTGTTCCTCGGCGAGGATCGCCGCCGAGACCATCGGCCCCATCGCGGCCTGCAGCACGCCGACCGCGAAGATCGGGCCGTGCACACCGAGCGCGAGGCCGAGCAGACCGACGAGCGCGGGCGCGGCGAGGAGCTTCCAGCCGAGCGCGACGCCCGCGGCGCGGAGTTCGCCCGGGCTCACCCGCCATGACAACTGCAGGCCGATCGAGAGCAGCGCGAGTGGCGACAGCGTGGCGCCGATCAGCTGCAGCGCGTGGTCGATGGCGGCAGGCCAGCCGCCGAGAGGCTCGACCGCGAAACTCGCGACTGCCGCAATGAACGGCGGGAAGAGAACGATGCGTCGCGCGAGCGCCAGCGGATGCGTGCGATCGCCGCCGTACCAGGATGCGACGATCACGCCGCCCGTCGCGAGGGCAATGAAACAGCCGAACTGATCCGCGACGACCGCGAGCGGCATCACGGCCGCGCCACGCAGCGCTTCGATCATCGGATACCCGACGAACGCCGTGTTGCCGAATCCGGCGACGAGCGCCATGGCGCCCGTGCGCACGCGGCTCCAGCCGAGTCGCGCGCCCGCCGCGGCCATGACGGCCCATCCGCCGAGGAACACGAGCCACATCGCAGCGATCAGGAACCAGAGGTCGCGCGTGAACTCGAGGCGCGGCAATGCGGTGAGCGCGAGGGCCGGCAGCGCGACGCGCAGGATCCACGCGTTGAGCCCATGGATCACGCGCTGTGGCACGGGCCGGACGAGATTGACGACGATCCCGAGGGCGAGGCACCCGGCGAGCAGCGTGAAGGTCGACATGCGTCGCGGGGGACTCGTCTATTCCGCCGATTCGGCGCCCGCGGCGACCCAGGCGAGGTCTGCGCTCGAGACTTTCGTCGTGTCGAAGCGCTTCGCGGCCGCGGCCATGCGCACGAGCGCCTGCGCAATGGGCATCGCCGGGCCCGTGTCGCCCTTTTTCGCCTTGTGGAAACGCACCGGGTTGATGCGAGCGATCACGTAATTGCGCAGGTAAGGCGACTTGAGGCCGCGTGCCGTGAGTGCCGTGACGATCCGCTTCACGTCGGCCTCGATGCCGAGGAGCCGCGCCGCGACGGCCTGCCGTTCGCGCAGGCTCGTCGCGAGGGGCCGGTCCGCAAACCGGTCCACCTTCTTGAGGAACGGGCTGTAGGCGCCGCCGCCAAAGCGCGGGTTCGTCTCGTAGATGAGGCCGAGCGTCAGGAGCTCCGGTGCCTCGAACTCGGCCGCAAACGACGATTCACGGCGTGTACCGTCACTCTTTGCGAGCGCGCGCGCCATGCGGATCACCTCGAGGCTCTTGTCCTTCAGGTTGTGCGCCTTCTCGGTGTTCAACGCGAGAATGCGGTAGGCGAGCGCATCGTCGGGCGAGACGAGCGCCGTGATCTGGCGCAGGCCGAGCACCTTGCCGGCAGCGAGACGGTGGCGGCCGTTCGGTGTCCAGAGGCCACCGTCCGCGCCGCGCACCACGATCAGCGGATCGAGAAACGCTGCCGCTTCGTCGATCTTCGCGGCGAGGCGTTTCGTGTGGGTCGGCGACAGGTCCCGCTGGAAGGGGGTCGGCTGCACCGCGGCGAGCGGGAGCGACGCGAGCAGCAGCGGGCGTCCGCCGAGCGGATCGCGATACGCGCCGAGCGGCGTGCCGCCAGCCTGCCTGACGTCCGCGACGAGAGAGGCGATCTCCGGTGCATCGAGTGCCAGCGCCACTTCGGCGGCAGCGAGACCGCGGCTCGCGCGTGCCGGCGCGAGCTTGCCGCGCGCGCGGCTTTTCACGGCGCGGGCGCGGGTTGCTGTCTTTCGCCTGGCGGCCATGCACGCGAGTGTGCACGCGCGCGGCCCCGCGCGGCTACCGGGAAATGTTGCATCATGGGCTGTGCGTCCCCTCATTCCCCATGGAAACCCGACCGACCTGCCGGTGCAGCGGCTCGAGGCGAGTCTGCGGCTCGAAGCCGGGGCCCCGGGCGAAGGGATGCGCCTCACGGCGCAGTTTCGCGTCACCGGCGACACGGCGCGGATCGCCATCCCGCCGCGTGCGGCCGGCCACCGCGTCGATGGCCTGTGGCGCCACACCTGCTTCGAATTCTTCGTCCGTGGCCGTGCCGCGCGCGCCTATGCCGAGGTGAACCTCGCCCCGTCGCGCGACTGGGCCGCCTATGCATTCGCGGGCTATCGCGAGGGCCAGCGGCCGATCGAGGGCATTGATGCGCCCGCAATCGATGTCGCGGTGACGCCGCACAATATCGATCTGGTGGCGACGCTGCCGCTAGCCGCGCTCGTGCCGACGGATTGTGCGACGATCCACGCGGCGCTCGCGGCAGTCATCGAAGAGCGCGACGGGCGCCTCACGTACTGGGCGCTCGCGCACCCCGACCCGCAGCGCGCCGACTTCCATCACACCGAAGGCTTTGTGCATGAAATCCGGCATTGAACGGCTCGTGGGCGAACCGGCGTTGCGCGAGGCGCTCCGCGGCCGGCGTGTCGCGCTGCTCGCGCACCCCGCGTCCGTCATGCCCGACCTCACACACTCGCTCGACGCGCTGGGCGCGTTGCCCGACCTGAAGCTCGCTGCGGCCTTCGGCCCGCAACACGGCTTGCGCGGCGACAAGCAGGACAACATGGTCGAATCGGCCGACTACATCGATCCGCGGCTCGGCATTCCCGTCTACAGCCTCTACGGCGAGGTGCGCCGGCCGACCGCTGCGATGCTGGCGAGCTTCGATGTGCTGCTGGTCGACCTGCAGGACCTCGGTTGCCGCATCTACACCTTCATCACGACGCTGCGCTACGTGCTCGAGGCCGCCGCGGCGCACGGCAAGTCCGTATGGATCCTCGACCGGCCGAATCCCGTCGGCCGGCCCGTGGAAGGCACCCGCCTGCGCGCAGGATGGGAGAGCTTCGTCGGCGCCGGTGCGCTGCCGATGCGCCACGGCCTCACGATGGGCGAGCTCGCGCACTGGTTCGTCGCGACGCTGCGCCTCGAAGTCGATTACCGGGTCGTGTCGATGATCGACTGGCAGCCGCACGCGGCCCCGGGGCACGGCTGGCCCGTCGGCGAGCGCGAATGGGTGAATCCCAGCCCGAATGCACCGAACCTGTCGATGGCGCGCTGTTATGCGGGCACCGTGATGCTCGAGGGCACCACGCTGTCCGAAGGCCGCGGCACCACCCGGCCGCTCGAACTGTTCGGCGCACCCGACCTCGATGCGGGCGCGGTGCTCGATGAAATGGCGCGCATCGCACCGCACTGGCTCGCGGGTTGTCGCCTGCGGCCCTGCTGGTTCGAGCCGACCTTCCACAAGCACGCGGGCAAGCTGTGCGCGGGCGTGCAGGTCCATGTCGACAGCGTGAGCTATGCGCACGAGGCCTTTCGCCCCTGGCGGCTGATGGCGGCGGCGTTCAAGGCGATCCGCCGGCTCGCACCGGAGTATCCGCTGTGGCGGGATTTTCCCTACGAGTACGACCAGCGGCTCGCAATCGACCTGATTGCCGGCGGTACGGAGTTGCGCACATGGGTTGACGATCCTGCCGCCGGCGCGGCGGATCTCGATGCACTCGCCGCGCCCGACGAGGCCGGCTGGCGCGCCGAGCGCGAGGCCTTCCTGCTCTACTGAGCCGCGCCCTCCCGGGGCTTGCGAGCCAGCAGTGCGCGCAGCGCCGTGAGCTTGTCCTTGATGATGCCGGCGTGTGCAGGCCCCATGCGCAGCAGCAGCCGCTGGCCGGCCGAGCGGGCCTCGAGGGCCGGGTCCTTGTAGCGGAAGTACACGCTCGGCTGTTCGAGTTCGATCGGCCCCGCAACGGTCGGGGTTGCGAGCAGGTCGTCGATCACCGCGATCACGCGGTCGTTGAAATAGGCGCCCGGTCTGCCGACGTCGCCGTAGGCCTGCTGCAGCAACGGATAAAGCCGCTGGTAGAGCGCGGCGAGGCGCTCGACATCGAGTTGTGCGATCACCTGCACATACGGCGCATAGCGCGCGTAGTTGTCCTCGCCGATGAAGATGCGCTCGCCGTCGCGCGTGACGACGAGCGCGCCGGGCAGCGCGCCGACCGCACGGGTGAGGAGCGGCACCTTCTCGCGCACGAGACTGTCGACCGTGACGACGAGCCGTCGCACGACGCCGGGAGTGGCGATGTAGTCCTGCGCCGGTCGGGTGCCGATGACGCCGCCGAGCGCATCGACCACGAATGTGTCACTGTCGGCGAGCGCGGGCAGCGGCACCTCGACCGGTGCCGGCGTCGGCAGGGGATGCTCGGGCCCGGGCTCGGCGGCCAGGGTCGGTCCGCCGGCGGGCGGCGGCGGCGGTGCAGCCATCCGCTTCGGCCAGACGAGCAGCGCAAGTCCGACTGCCGCGGCGATCGCGACCAGGGCGCCGACGACGAGACGATGCCTCATGCGGCTACCGTAATCGCCCGGCCGTGATTGTCAATGCCGCGGGTGCTGTACGATGCGCGGCCAAGGAGGTAAGCCACCATGACTTCAAGGTACTTCGGAGGCGTCGCCCTCATCGTGCTGGTCGCAGCGGTCGCGAGCGGCTGCAAGCGCGCCGAACCCGTCGCCGACCAGCCGGCCGTGACGCCCGCGGCCGCCTGGGCGACCGAGCGCGACGCCTTCATCGAGGACAGGCTCAGCAGCAACCCGCCGTTCGCGGTCGACTCGGGTCGCCACGAGTTCGACGGCAAGCTGCCCGACTGGAGCAAGGACGGCATTGCCGGCAACATCGCCCGACTGCACGCCGCACGCGATGCGGCGGCGAAAGTCGACACGACGCATCTCGAGCCCGCGCTCGCCTTCGAGCGCGACTACATGATCGCGCGCATCGATCGCGAGCTGTTCTGGCTCGAAACGAGCTGCCGTTCACGAACCCGACCTGGTACCTCGATGGGCTCAATCCGTCCGTGTACCTGACGCGCGACTATGCGCCGCTCCCCGATCGCATGCGCGCCTACGTGGCCTACGCGAAGGCCGTTCCCGCAGCGGCTGCGCAGATCCGGGAGAACCTGCGGCTGCCGTTGCCGAAGACGTACGTCGAGCGCGCCATCTCCGGCTTCGAGGGCTACGCGAGCTTCTTCGACAGCGATGTGCCGAAGATCTTCGCGGCGGTGGACGATGCGGCGCTGCAGGCCGAGTTCAAGACCGCCAACAAGGCGGCGGCCGACGCGATGCGCGAACTCGCGAAGTACTTCGACGGGCAGCGCGCGACCGCGACGCAGGCCTTTGCGCTCGGCGCGGAGAAGTTCGCGCAGATGCTCGCGGCCACGGAGCAGGTGACGACACCGCTGCCGGAACTCGAGAAGATCGGTCGTGCGGACCTCGACCGCAATCTCGCGGCGGTGAACGAAGCGTGCGGCAAGTTCGCGCCGGGCAAATCGATTCCGCAGTGCTTCGCGAAGCTGAATGCCCACAAGCCGAAGGGTGGCCCCGTCGCGGCGGCAACCGAACAGCTCGTCGAACTGCGCAAGTTCGTGATCGACAAGAACGTGGTGTCGGTGCCGAACGACGAGCAGGCGCTCGTGCGGGAGGCGCCGCCCTACAATCGCGCCAACTCGGCCTACATCGAGATTCCGGGGCCCTTCGAGAAGCCGCTGCCGGCCATCTATTACATCGCGCCGCCCGACCCGACATGGAGCAAGGCCGACCAGCTCGCGTACATTCCGGGCGCCGACGACCTGCTGTTCACGTCGGTCCATGAGGTGTGGCCGGGCCACTTCCTCAACTTCCTGCACGCGAACGAGTCGAAGTCGATGATCGGGCGCCTGTTCGTCGGCTACGCCTTCGCGGAAGGCTGGGCGCATTACGCCGAAGAGATGATGTGGGACATGGGTCTCGACGCCGGCGATGCGGAGGCGCACGTGGGCCAGCTGTCGAATGCCCTGCTGCGCAATGTGCGCTTCCTGTCGGCCATCGGCATGCACACGGGCACCATGACCGTCGAGCAGTCCGAGCGCATGTTCCGCGACGAAGCGTTCCAGGATCCGGGCAACGCGCGGCAACAGGCGGCGCGCGGCACCTACGATCCGGCCTATCTCAACTACACGATGGGCAAGCTGATGATCATGAAACTGCGCACCGACTGGACGTCGACGCGTGGCGGCCGCGGGGCGTGGAAGCAGTTCCACGACGAGTTCCTGTCGTACGGCGGCCCGCCGATCCCGATGGTGAGGAAGGCGATGCTCGGCAAGGACGACGACGGCGTCCTCTTCTGAAATCGTGCCGCCGGTGCGCGCCAGCGCACGGCGGCGCCTTTCTCATCCCCCCGCGCGCTTCGCGTCGAAGCCGCGTGCCCGCAGCGCCGCGACGATCGTGTCGCGATGCTCGCCCTGGATCTCGATGACGCCGTCCTTGACGGTGCCGCCGCAGCCGCAGCGCCGCTTGAGCTCGCCGGCGATCGCCTCGAGCTCGGCGACCGACAGCCGCAGGCCCGTGATCACGGTCACGCCCTTGCCGCCACGACCCTTCGTTTCGCGGCCGACCCGTACGGGCACCGGTTTGCCGGGTGCGCTTTTCATCCGCATATTGTACGCAGCCCGGCGCACGCGATAATGCTTCCCGGGGGAGGGGGCATGAACGCGATGACACCGGAAGCGATCGCGGAGCTGCGCGCGCGATTCGACGAGTTCGACAGCGACGACGACGGGCGGATCGGCTTCGCCGAGTTCTGCGCATTGCTCGACGGGCTCGACGAGGACCTGTCGAAAGAGGAATGTGAGCTCGCGTTCCAGGGCGCGGACGGGGACGATGACGGTGTCATCGGCTTCGACGAATTCGCGACCTGGTGGGTCGGCAGTTGAGCGCGGGCGAGGGTATCGGGCGCGGCCACCGCCGCATCATTTTCGCCTCCTCGCTCGGCACGGTCTTCGAGTGGTACGACTTCTATCTCTACGGCTCGCTGTCCGTGATCATCTCGCGGCAGTTCTTCGCGGGCGTCAATGACACCACCGCCTTCATCTTTGCGCTGCTCGCGTTTGCGGCCGGCTTTTTCGTGCGGCCCTTCGGCGCACTCGTGTTCGGGCGCCTCGGGGATCTCGTCGGCCGCAAGCACACGTTCCTGATCACGATCGTGATCATGGGCAGCTCGACCGCGCTCGTCGGGCTGCTGCCCGCCTACGCGACGATCGGGGTTGCGGCGCCGATCCTGCTCGTGGCGCTGCGGCTCCTGCAGGGTCTCGCGCTCGGCGGCGAGTACGGCGGGGCGGCGGTGTACGTCGCGGAACACGCGCCCGCCGGCCGGCGCGGCTTTCTCACGAGCTGGATCCAGACGACCGCGACGCTCGGCCTCCTGCTGTCGCTCGTGGTGATCCTCGCCTGCCGGATGTTGCTCGGGGAGGCGTTCGAGACCTGGGGCTGGCGCATCCCGTTCCTGCTCTCGACGGTGCTGCTCGGCATCTCGGTCTACATCCGCCTGCAACTCGAGGAGTCGCCGGTGTTCGTCGCGATGCGGCGCGAAGGGACCCTGTCGAGGGCGCCGCTCGCGGAGGCCTTCGGCCGGCGCGAGAACCTGCGCCTCGTGCTGCTCGCACTGTTCGGTGCAACGGCCGGACAGGCGGTCATCTGGTATGGCGGCCAGTTCTACTCGCTGTTCTTCCTCGAGAAGGTGTTGCAGCTCGATGCGCAGGCCGTCACGATCGTGATGCTCGTGTCGCTGCTCGTCGCGACGCCGCTGTTCGTCGTCTTCGGTGCATTGTCCGATCGCATCGGACGCAAGACCGTCGTGCTCGCGGGCTGCGCGCTCGCGATCGTCACCTACTTCCCGACGTTTCGCGCGCTGACGCACTTCGCCAATCCCGCGCTCGACGCGGCCGTGTCCACGGCACCGGTCGCCGTCGTCGCCGACCCCGCCGGGTGCTCGTTCCAGTTCGATCCCGTGGGCCGCAAGTCCTTCACCTCGCCGTGCGATGTCGCCAAAGCCGCGCTGGCGCGCGCCGGTGTGCCCTACGAGAACGAAATCGCGACGGGCGGGCAGGCGCCGCAGGTGCGCATCGGCCGCGGCGCAACCGCGGTCCTGATCGACGCTGCCGGTGATCCGGCCGGCGTGCGCCGGCAGTTGCGCGCCGCGCTCGAGGCGGCCGGCTATCCGGCGCGCGCCGATCCTGCGCGCGTGAATTTCCCGGCCGTCATCGCACTGACCACCTGGCTCGTGATCCTCGTCACGATCGTCTACGGCCCGATTGCCGCCTGGCTCGTCGAACTCTTCCCGGCGCGCATCCGCTATTCGGCGATGTCGCTGCCGTATCACATCGGCAACGGCTGGTTCGGCGGCTTCCTGCCGGTGACCGCGTTCGCCATCGTCGCGGCTACCGGCAACATCTACGCGGGCCTCTGGTATCCGGTGATCGTTGCTGCCCTCACTGTCGTCGTCGGCGTGCTGTTCCTGCCCGAGACCGCGCACCGCGACGTGCGCTGAAAGAGGGCGGGGCGCAGCGGGAGGTGCGCGCCCCGCCCGCCGGATCAGCGGGCCGAGACCGCGCTGTCGAACCGGGCCAGCTCGAGTGGCGAAACTTTCGTGCGGTGCAGGGCCGTGAGCGTGCGACTGCCCACTCGCGCCACGGCCGTCGACAAGGCGTCGGCCCTGCAATGGTTGTAGTCACTCACCGCCGCGAGATCGCGGCCGCTTTCCGAGCCGCAGGCGCGCCGCGCGGCGGCCTTCAGGCGCGCATACAACCGCTCGGCGCCCGCTTGCGAGTCCGCGTTCAGATCCTGGTAGTGAACGGTCACGGAGCGCTGCACGACGTTGTTGCCCGCGTCCGTACCTGCAAAGAGCGTCGCGCTGCCGGCGAGCGCGGCGAGCGCGGCCGCGCCGATGAAGATGGATTTCATGACCTGGGCTCCTCTGGAAAACGGGGGGTTCGTTGGCCTCGTTTCCTTGGATGCGCGCGGCACCGCCCGGGTTGCTCGGCTCATCGTGCATCAGGGGCGCCTTGTCGATCGGGCTGCGCGGCGAGCGGCGGCGGCAGCGGGTGGCGAGCGGCTTCCGCGCGCAGCCAGTCACGAAAGCGCGTGACCTTCGGCATCTGTGCGTACGATTCCGGGCAGATGAAGTAGTAGGAATAGCGGAACTGCCGCACGACATCGCAGGCGATCGCGAGCCTGCCCGCGGCAACGTCGCGCTCGACGAGCGACCAGCGCGCCACTGCGAAGCCGAGCCCCTCGAGCGCAGCGGAAATCACCGATGCCGAATCGTCGAGCATCGCGGGTTTCGTCCTCGCCGACTTGGCCGTCTCGTCCGACACGAATGCCGACCAGGGTTCGTCCGAACTGTAGAGCAGCGGGAAGGCGCTCAGGTCCTTCGTGCACGGTATCCTGCCGTACTTCCTGATGAGCGCGGGCGTTGCGACCGGCACCAGCCAGTCGTCCATCAGTTTCTCGCTGTAGAGCCCGGGGTAATGGCCCGTGCCGAGGCGGATCACCGCGTGGAAATCGCTGCGCGCGAAGTCGATCGCCTCGCGCGAGGTGTGCACCCGCAGCTCGATCTCGGGCAGATGCTCCCGCTGCGCACCGAGCCGCGGCGTGAGCCACTTCTGCAGGAACGACGACAGCATGCTCACGTTGAGCACGCCCGCTTCGCGCTGGCGGCGCGACTGCTGCAACGCCGCTTCGAGTTCGTCGAGGCCGCGTCGCACGCGCGGCAGCAGATCGGCGCCTTCGCTCGTCAGCTCGACCGTGCGGCCGCGACGGCGGAAAAGCGGCGTCTGCAGGTAGTCCTCGAGTGTCTTCACCTGCTGGCTCACCGCCGCGGGCGTCACGTGCAACGCCTCGGCGGCATCGGCGAAATTGAGCCGTGTCGCGACTGCCTCGAAGACGCGCAGCGCATTGAGTGGCAATCGGTCGTAAGCCGCATCCATCGGCAATCTTTCGTTAACCGGGCTTCAGATAGTGCGTTTGTTCGCACCGCGCGAGGGGCGGAGAGTACACCCACTGAATCATCTGGAACCCGACCCCCGGGGAGGCAACATGAACGGCAAGCTGCTCGGTATCCGCATCATCGCACTGCTCGGCGCGGCGCTCATCTCGGCCATCGGCATGGCGCCGTATGACTTCGTGTACTACACGGGTCTCGGCGCGCTGTGAACGCGACGCGCGGAGGGCTGTCCGCGGACGTGTCCGGTGTCCGGTACCGGACACCTCCGCGGCAACACGGCTGCAGCACTCGTTGAACGGGCGCATGCAAATCAACGAGATAGCACCGCAGCGCTTCCTGGCACGGTTGCTGCACCCAGCCGGGCATGAAGATCAGCGCCCTGCGCAAGCCGGCCCCCGAGTCCCCCGGGCCCGGCGCCGACGTTCACATCCGTGGCACCGCGGCACAGGACATCGCGCGCGACCCGGTGCCGCGCGCGGGCGAGCGGCGCCGGCGGGTCCTGCTGGTCGCAGGCGCGGGCGCGGTCGCATTGATCGCGACGGCGTGGCTCGTGCGCGGCTGGCTCGCCTCGGGCCATACCGTGCCTCTCGAGCGTCTGCGCATCGCCACTGTGACCCGCGGCCACTTCGTGCGCGACGTCGCCGCGCAGGGCACGGTGATCGCGGCCGTGAGCCCGACGCTGTTCGCGAGCGCACCGGGCACGATCTCGTACGCGGTGCGCGCGGGCGATACGGTCAAGCGCGGCGCGGTGCTCGCGACGCTCGACAGCCCCGCACTGCGTAACGAATACGATCGCGAGCGCGCGACGCTCGCCGGGGTCGAAGCGGCCTACGCCCGCGAGCAGATCGAGATCCGCCGCCAGAATCTCCTGAACCAGCAGCAGGCCGATCTCGCGGACGTGCAGATCCGCGCGGCCGAGCGCGAACTCGCGCGCGCGCAATCGGCCTGGGATTCGCGCGTGATTCCGGAGCGCGACCTGCGCAAGGCGCAGGACGAGGTGGCCACGGCGCGGCTCAACTTCGACCACGCGAAGGCGACGGCCGGCCTCGAGCGCGACAGCTTGCAGCTCGACCTTCGCACGCGCCGGCTCGAGCGCGACCGCCAATCGCTCGTGGTGAAAGATCTCGAACGGCGGGTGGACGAACTCACGGTGCGCTCGCCGGTCGACGGCACGGTCGCCAACCTCGCCCAGCCCGAGCGCGCGAACGTCGCGGAGAACGCGCCGCTCGTGACGGTCGTCGACCTGAGCGCGTTCGAGGTCGAGTTCCAGGTCGCCGAGACCTACGCGACCGCGATCCGCCCCGGCATGGCCGCCGGGATCACGCTCGATGGTCGGACATGGCCGGCAACGGTGGCGTCGATTTCGCCCGAAGTGCGCCAGAGCCAGGTGATCGGCCGCCTCCGGTTTGCGGGCGACCCGCCGCAGTCGCTGCGCCAGAACCAGCGCGCTTCGATCCGCATCGTGCTCGACGAGCGCGACGGCGTGCTCGCATTCGATCGCGGTCCGGCGCTCGATGAGCTGACCCGAGCGGTTTACGTCGTGCGCGGCGATCGTGCGGTACGCACACCCGTGCAGCTCGGCGCGTCCTCGATCTCGAAGATCGAGGTACTGTCGGGGCTCGCTGCCGGCGATCGCGTGATCGTCTCCGACACCGGCGATTTCCGCAGCGCCTCCGAACTCATGATTGCCGACTGAGCCATCAACCGAGGAATCCACCCATGCTCGCCATGCGTCACATCAGCAAGGTTTTCCGCACCGACCTCATCGAGACCCACGCGCTACGGGACTTCTCGCTCGAGGTCGCCGAGGGCGAGTTCGTCGCCGTGACGGGGCCCTCGGGCTCGGGCAAGACGACGTTCCTGAACGTCGCCGGGTTGCTGGAGGGCTTCGACAGCGGCACGTACCTGCTCGACGGCGTCGATACGAGCGGCCTCGCCGACGACGCCCGTTCGCGCCTGCGCAACGAGAAGATCGGCTTCATCTTCCAGAGCTTCAACCTGATCCCGGACCTCGACATCTTCGACAATGTCGACGTGCCGCTGCGTTACCGGCGCATGAAGGCCGCCGAGCGGCGCGAGCGCATCGCGAGCGCGCTCGATCTCGTCGGGCTCGCCTCGCGCGCCCACCACCTGCCGTCGCAACTCTCGGGCGGCCAGCAGCAGCGCGTGGCGATCGCGCGCGCGATTGCCGGCGACCCGAAGTTCCTGCTCGCCGACGAGCCGACCGGCAACCTCGATTCCCTGATGGCGCGCCAGGTGATGGACCTCCTCGAGCAGATCAACGAGATGGGCACGACGATCGTGCTCGTGACGCACGACCCGGAACTCGCGCGCCGCGCGCAGCGCAACGTGCAGATCGTCGATGGGCAGGTGTCCGACTTTCGCCCGTACGAGCCGCACGCGCGGCCGGCGCCGATGGCGGCGGCAGCCACCGCGTAAGGAGCCGCACGATGTTCGGTTACTACGTCAAGCTCGCGGCGCGCAGCCTGCGCCGCAATCCCGGCATCACGTCGCTGATGGTGCTCGCCATCGCGCTCGGCATCGCCGTCTGCGTGATCACGCTGACGGTGTACCACGGCATGTCGTCGAACCCGCTGTGGTGGAAGAACGACCGGGTGTACGCCGTGACGCTCGACAGCTGGGATCCCGAGGAGCCGGCGGACGACAAGCACCCGGATCTGCCACCGCCCCAGTTGACCTGGCGCGACGCGGAAGCAGTGACGGCATCGGGGATTCCGCTGCGTGCCGTCCGCATGTTCAAGGGGTTCGGCGTGGTCTCGAGCGATGCGGCGGGAAGCGTACGCCCGGAGAACGCGATCGTGCGCGTAACGTCGGCCGATTTCTTCGGCCTCTTCGATGTGCCGTTCCGCCATGGCGGTGGCTGGAAGGCGGCCGCCGACTCGGGACCCGAACCGGTCGCGGTGCTGAGCCGCGAGACCAACGAGCGTTTCTTCGGCGGCGCGAACAGTGTGGGCCGCACGATCCGCTGGGACGACCGCGCATTCCGGGTCGTCGGCGTACTCGATGATTGGCATCCGGCTCCGAACTTCTACGATCTCAACAACGGCGCGTTCGACGAGCCGGAGGCGATGTACGTGCCGATCGGCTGGGCGCCGGTGCTCGAACTGAAGAGCGCCGGGAACACGAACTGCTGGAAGCCGGAGGAAATCAAGACATACGCGGATTTCATGGCGTCGGAATGCATCTGGCTGCAGGCATGGGTTGAACTGCCGGACTCCGCCGCGCGTGTGCGCATGCAGGGCTGGCTCGACAACTATGTTGCCACCGAGCGCAAGAGCGGCCGCTTCCAGCGCCCGGACAACAATCGCCTGACACCGGTCGACCAGTGGCTGCGCGACAATGACGTGGTCGGCAACGACAACCGCATGCTGATTGCGCTCGCGTTCGCGTTCCTGTCGGTGTGCCTGATCAACACGGTCGGCTTGCTGCTCGCCAAGTTCCTCGGCAGTGCGTCGATCACCGGCGTGCGGCGTGCGCTCGGTGCGAGCCGTCGCCAGGTGTTCCTGCAACACCTGGCCGAAGCCGGGCTGCTCGCGGGAGTCGGCGCGGGCCTCGGTGTCCTGTTGTCGCTCCTCGGGCTCTACGGCCTGCGTGCCATGTACGCGTCCCCGTGGGGAGGAGTCACGAGCGTCATGCACGTCAATGCATGGAGCCTCGCGGTCACCGTCGCGCTCGCCGTCGGAGCCGCGCTCGCGGCGGGGCTCTACCCCGCGTGGCGAATTCGCCGACTCGCGCCGTCGGTGTACCTGAAATCGCAGTGAGGACCTCATGAACGTCCAGGAAATCCGCCCGATCCTCTCCGCGCTGTTGCGCAACCGTACCGGGGCGGTGCTGGTTGCACTGCAGGTTGCGATCGCCCTCGCGGTGCTCGTCAATGCGGTGTATGTGGTGAAGCAGCGCGTCGACAAGATCGGCCGCCCGACCGGCATCGACGTCGAGAACATATTTGTCGTCACGTCCGCCGGGTTCGGAGCCGGTTACGATCATTCCGCGACCGTGCGCGACGATCTCGCGTGGCTGCGCGGCTTGCCCGGTGTACGGGCCGCAGCGCTGTCGAGCGGCGTGCCGCTGAGCGGCGGGGGCTCGTCGAACACGGTGTACAAGACGCCCGAGGTCAAAGGCGAAGGGACGCCGGTGAATTATTTTCTCGTCGACGAGCAGGGCGTCGACGCACTCGGCACGAGGCTCGTCGCGGGCCGCGCCTTTCGGGCGGACGAGATCCTGCCCGAAGATCCGACCTACCACGAGCCCATGCCGAGCATGATCGTGACGCGCGCGCTTGCCAGAGCACTTTTCGGCACGGACGATGCCGTCGGCAAGGTGGGCTACGACGGCCTCGGCCGGCCGATCACCGTGATCGGCGTGATCGATCACATGCAGGGCTCCTGGGTGGACTGGGACAAGCTCGATTACGTGGGTCTCCTCCCGCGCCGGGCATTCGGCCCTCGCGCGACCTACCTCGTGCGCACGGCGCCCGGGCAGCGCGACGCACTGATGAAACTCGCCGAAGGGCATCTGTCGGCCTCGAACCCGAAGCGCATGATCCAGCACGTGCGGGCGCTCGACTACTATCGCGATCGCAGCTACCGTTCAGACCGCAACATGGCGATCTTCCTCGTCGTCGTGACGGTATTGCTCGCGTGCGTGACCGCGCTCGGCATCTTCGCGCTCGCGACCTTCAATGTGAGCGTGCGCACCCGGCAGATCGGCACGCGACGCGCGGTGGGCGCGCGCAGGGCGGACGTGGTGCGGTACTTCATGGTGGAGAACTGGCTGATCACGACGGCCGGCGTGCTGCTCGGCGCCGCGCTCGCGCTCGCGGTCGGCTACTCGCTGTCCCGCGCCTACCAGCTGCCGCGGCTCGACCTGTATTACCTGGTCGGCGGCGTCGTGGCGCTCTGGGCGCTCGGGCAGGCCGCAGCCTGGCAGCCGGCGCGTCGCGCGGCGAGGATCTCGCCCGCCGTCGCAACCCGCACGGTATGACGTCCCGCCCGTTGCAACCCCTGCCGGGAATGCCGCATCCAACCATGAGGCCAGCCATCTCGGACGCCCTGCGCGACAGCCTGATGAACCGCACTGTCCTCGTCATCGACGACAGCGAGGCCGTTCGCACGGCCTTCGAGGTCCTGCTGTCGATCCACGGTGTGCGCACGTTGACCGCGGCGTCGCCGGCGGAGGGCCTCGCGACCCTCGGGCGCGAGCCGGTGCACCTCGTGATCCAGGACATGAACTTCCGTCGCGAGGCAACGAGCGGCGAGGAGGGGGTGCAGCTCTTTCGCGCGATCCGGGCCCGCGCACCGGACCTCCCCGTCATGCTGCTCACGGCCTGGACGCACCTCGAGACGGCGGTCGAGCTCGTCAAGGAAGGTGCGGCCGACTACGTCGCGAAGCCGTGGGAGG
>WBZY01000805.1_pt1 | contig 20336 bp, 17 predicted proteins | sample 5204191 | NCBI WGS metagenome assembly WBZY01 (sample SAMN12344363, study PRJNA552823) | activated sludge metagenome | biome: Activated sludge suspended growth; feature: Anammox Sidestream; material: Wastewater; isolation source: activated sludge from anammox sidestream of wastewater treatment...
GTCCGCGCGCGCCATCACGCCGTTGTAGAGGTTCTTGAGCCGCGTCTTTTCATTGTACGCGCCATGATAGGTGGTCACGAACGGCAGTCGCGCGCGGCGGGCGGCCAGCAGCGCACTCCAGGCGGGGGCGCGGCTCCTGGCATGAATGAGGTCGACGCCCTCGGCCTTGGCCAGCCGCGCGATGGCGAGCCCGTTCCAGGCGATCCGTGCGGGGTTCTTGCTGGCCGCCGCGAAGGGCACGAACTCGGCCCCCACCGCCGCGATGCGGGCCGCCATCCGCCCACCCTCGGACAGCACGAGCGCGCGGCCACCCGCCTTCACGATTGCGCCCGCCATCTCGATCGTGGACAGCTCCGCGCCCCCGGTGTCGAGTTCGGGAATGATCTGCAGTATGGTCGGCCGCTTCTCAGCCACGTGGGGCCCCGCCCTTCGCATTCGAACCGAGGTTTCTTAGAATGAGCGAACCGGTGCTGCAAACCCTGGATGTCGGCACCCCCCCGAACATTCGCCGCATCGCCTGTCGCCTGCGCGCAGCCGCCGCAGGCGAGCGCAGGCCGGGACTGTTCTGGCTGTCGGGCTACAAGTCCGACATGGCGAGCACCAAGGCGGTCGCGATCGACGATTGGGCAGCCGCGCACGGGCTCGGCGCCACGCGGTTCGACTATTCGGGCCACGGCGTCTCGAGCGGCCGGTTCGAGGATGGCACGCTTTCGCAATGGCTGGAGGAGGCCGAGCATGTGTTCCGGCTTGCCAAGGGGGCGCAGATCGTCGTGGGGTCCAGCATGGGGGGGCACATCGCGCTGCTGCTCTTGCGCAAGCTGATGGCCGAGGCCCCGCATGAGGCGGCCCGCATCAAGGGGCTCGTGTTGATCGCGCCTGCCTGGGACATGACGGAAGCGCTGATGTGGGACGAGTTTCCGCCGGCGGCGCGTGCCGAGCTGATGGAGAAGGGCGTCTATTACGAACCGTCGGAGTACGGCGAGCCGTATGCCATCACGCGCGCGCTGATCGAGGACGGGCGCAGGCATCTGTTCCGCGGCAAGCCGTTCGACCCCGGCCGACCGGTCAAGGTGATCCAGGGCTTGCAGGACACCTCCGTACCGGCCGCTCATACGAGGAAGCTCAGCGAGATCCTGACGGGCGGCTGGGTCGAGATCACCGAGATCCCCGACGGCGAGCATCGCCTCTCACGGCCGGAGGATCTGGCCAAGCTGTTCGGACTGATCGCCGGGCTGGCTGAATAGGGGTGGCCGGGCACCCGAGGTGGCGCCGCATGGCTATGGGCTGCGTCTCGGGATTGCGCGCTCGCTGCCGGTGCGTGATGATTGCGGCCAGCGACATTTGAGTGCGGCCGGCATGGACGGCCTCTGCTTCATCATCGTGGACTCTGACCTTGGCCGGCGTCGAACGCGTTTGCTCCCCCGCGCGCCCGTCGTCGAGGCCAGACCTAAATGGCTATAAATCCGGCTTATCAAAACGATCAGAGAAGAGGACTTTACCTTATGACGCCTGTTGGGTAGGAGCCTCTTGTAAGTAGGTCTCGTGAATTCATTCACCCGCGAAGGAGGGTCGACATGGCTGATGGTAGTGATCCTGGCAAGTGCCCGGTTATGCACGGGGCTCGCGCCAACGTGACGTTTGGTGGCCGTTCGAACCGTGACTGGTGGCCGAACCAGCTCAACCTCAAGATCCTTCACCAGAACGCGCCAGCGGGGAATCCGCTGGGTGGCACGTTCAACTACGCAGAGGAATTCAAGAAGCTCGACCTCAAGGCCGTGAAGCAGGACCTGACGGCCCTCATGACCGACAGCCAGGACTGGTGGCCGGCGGATTATGGCCACTACGGCGGGCTCTTCATCCGCATGGCGTGGCACAGCGCCGGAACCTACCGTACCGCCGACGGACGCGGTGGCGCCGGGTCGGGCAATCAGCGCTTCGCGCCGGTCAACAGCTGGCCCGACAACGGCAACCTCGACAAGGCGCGCCGCCTGCTGTGGCCGATCAAGAGGAAGTACGGCAACAAGATCTCGTGGGCCGACCTGATGATCCTGGCCGGCAACGTCGCCATCGAGTCGATGGGCGGCAAGACCTTCGGCTTCGCAGGCGGACGCGAGGACATCTGGGAGCCCGAGGAGGACATCTACTGGGGCGCGGAGGATACCTGGCTCGGTGACAAGCGCTACAGCGGCGATCGCGAGCTCGAGAACCCGCTCGCGGCCGTGCAGATGGGCCTCATCTACGTCAACCCCGAAGGACCCAACGGGCAGCCGAGCGTTCTGGCCTCCGGGCGCGACGTCCGCGAGACCTTCGCGCGCATGGCCATGAACGACTACGAGACTGTCGCGCTCGTCGCGGGCGGGCATACGTTCGGCAAGACGCACGGCGCTGCCCCGGCCTCCCACTGCGGTCGCGAGCCGGAAGCCGCGCCGCTCGAGGCGATGGGCCTCGGCTGGCTCAGCTCCTACAAGAGCGGCAAGGGCGGCGACGCCATCACCTCGGGCATCGAGGGCGCATGGACCGCGAACCCGACCAAGTGGGACATGGGCTATTTCGACGTCCTGTTCGGGTACGACTGGGATCTGGTGAAGAGCCCCGCCGGCGCCTGGCAGTGGGTGCCGGTCAACCCGCGGCCCGAGCATCTGGCACCGGCCGCGCATGATGCCTCCAAGCGCGAGACGACCATCATGACCACTGCCGACATGGCGATGCGGATGGATCCGGCCTACGAGAAGATCTCGCGCCACTTCCACAAGAATCCCGAAGAGTTCGCCGACGCCTTCGCGCGGGCGTGGTTCAAGCTCACGCACCGCGACATGGGGCCGAAGTCGCGCTATCTGGGTCCTGAAGCCCCCACCGAGGATCTGATCTGGCAGGATCCGATCCCCGCCGTCGACCACCCGCTGATCGAGGCCAAGGATGTCGCCGACCTCAAGGCCAGGATCCTCGCCTCCGGGCTGCAGGTCTGCGACCTCGTCTCGACGGCTTGGGCATCGGCGTCCACCTTCCGCGGCTCCGACAAGCGCGGCGGCGCGAACGGCGCGCGGATCCGGCTCAGCCCCCAGAAGGACTGGGAGGTCAACGAGCCGGCCCGCCTCGCCAAGGTGCTCGAGACGCTCGAGGGCATACAGAAGGCGTTCAATGCCGCGCAGTCGGGCGGCAAGAAGGTCTCCATGGCCGACCTCATCGTGCTCGGCGGCGGTGCTGCCATCGAGAAGGCGGCCAAGGCGGCAGGCCACGACGTGCAGGTTCCCTTCATGCCCGGACGCATGGATGCGACGCAGGAGCAGACGGACGTCGAATCCGTTGCGGTGCTGGAGCCGATCGCCGACGGATTCCGCAACTATGCGAAGTCGAAGTACTCGAAGTCGGCCGAGGAGCTTCTGGTCGACAGGGCGCAGCTGCTGACGCTCACCGCTCCGGAGATGACGGTGCTCGTCGGCGGCCTGCGCGTGCTCGGCGCGAACTTCGGCAGGTCGCAGCACGGCGTCCTCACGAAGCGCCCGGAGACGCTCACCAACGACTTCTTCTCGAACCTGCTCGACATGGGCACGCAGTGGAAGCCCGTCTCCGACGCCAACGACGTGTTCGAGGGGCGCGACCGCGCCACCGGCCAGGTGCGCTGGACCGGCACGCGCGTCGATCTCGTCTTCGGCTCGAACTCGCAGTTGCGGGCGCTGTCCGAGGTCTACGCGCAGGACGACGCCAAGGCGAAGTTCGTGGCCGACTTCGTGGCCGCATGGAACAAGGTGATGAACGCGGATCGCTTCGATCTCGCCTGATCGCGGCGGCAGCGTCTGCGCCGTACGAGCGTCTGAGAAAGTGAAGAAGGCCCCGTATCCGTGCGGGGCCTTCGTCGTCCTGCTACCGCTCCATCGGGTCGCGGTCGGGGTCGGCGGGGATGGTCGTCTCGCGGGCCGCGGTCGAGATCGCAAGGCCCGCGTCGACGGCGGCCTGCAGCGCCTGCCCGCCCGCGCGCCTGGCAACGGCCTCGGGCACGATCCACGCGGCGTAATCGGGTCCGCGCACGGCGCGCGCGCAATGCAGCCGGCCGCTCGAGACGGTGCAGGTGGCATCGGGGCTGATTGTGCTCGTCTCGCGCCGGTCGTGACGCAGGAAGCGCAGGTCGATGGGCTGAAGGGTTGCGGCCGGACGCTCCAGATCGATGTCACGGAACACGCAGCCGAGCGACTGGCGGCACGCGCCCGCGCGCTTGCCGAGCGCCACGCCGGGTCCGAATGCCTTGGCCCGTGACAGCCGCTCGGCCGCCTCGTCGGGCCCAGTGCTGATGTAGCAGCTGTCTGCCACGCACATCATCGGATCGGCGGTCTTGTCGAAGCGCCGGATGCCGCGATTGCCCGCCTGCATCACGATCAGGATCGCGACGCGGTGCGAAACCGGCTCGGCCCGGTCGGGTCCGCCCAACGCGGACGGCGGCCTCAGTACCGCGGTTGTCGCGGGCGTTCCTGTGGGCGTGCGGCCCTCGAGGTCTGCGGCCTCGGGCTTGCCGGTCCCGGACTTCTCCGCTTCGGCGCGCTGCTCGCGGATGCGGCGCAGCTTCTCGGCCAGCGCACGGGTCTCGGCCTGGCGCTCGACTTCCGCCTGCCGGCGGCGCTCCTCCGCCAGGCGCTGCGCCTCGGCCTCGGCCTTTTCCTCCGCGAGACGCTTCTCGTCGGCGAGGCGCTTTTCGACCGCCAGGCGGTGCTCCTCCTCGGCCCTTCGGCGTGCCTCGGCCTCCTCCTTCGATTTCTGCGCGGCGGCGGCCACTTCTGCCCGGCGCTTCTCCTCGGCGCGGCGGCGGGCTTCCGCCTCCAGCGCCTCTTCCTTCAATCGCGCGGCGAGGCGGGCATCCTCGGCCTCGCGGACAAGACGCGCCTTCTCCTGGGCCTGATGCTCCTCGTCGGCCTTGCGCCGCGCTTCGACCTCGGCACGACGCCGTTCCTCGGCTGCCGCCTTCTCGGCGGCGAGTCGCTTCTCTTCGTCGGCCTTGCGCTGCGCTTCGACCTCGGCGAGACGCCGTTCCTCCGCGGCCTTCAATTCCTGCGCCTCCTTCTCGATGCGCTCGGCCTCGGCCTTGCCCTCCGCGATCGCGGCCTCGCGCAGCGCCTGCACGCGTGCAAGCTCGGCCTCGGCGGCGGCAAGCTCGCGGTTGCGCTCCTCCTGCTCGGCGCGGGCGCGTGCCAGCATCTCCTGCTCGTCGGCCTTTAGGCGCCTGGCGGCTTCCTCCGCCTCGAATGCGCGCCGCTTGGCTTCGGCGGCCTTGCGCGCGGCCTCGCGGCGTTTCAATTCGGCCTGTTGTCTGGCCTCCTCGGCCTTGCGCCGGGCCTCGGCCTTTCTGGCGGCCGTCTCCCTCTCGGCCTGGGCGAACTTCTCCGCGATCGAGTGGGCGGCCTTCTCGGTCTGCGCGCTGGACTGGGCGTGGACCATGCCGGCCGTCATCGCCGCGCCGAGCAGGACGGCAGCAATCTTCAAGGAATTCGCCGCACCGCACATGGAAGGGCTCCGCACCGATCAGCCATGAGAAAACGACGCGACCGGTGCGCCTGGCCTGGAGGTCGCCGGTCAAAAGGACTGGTGTCACCCTCGTCCTTCATTCCGGCAACAAAACGGTGCGCGCCTGAATTTTGCCTGAACGATTAAGCGGGGATCTTCGCCAGCGCGGCCATCCCCTCGCGGTAGGTCGGATATTTGAACGTGACGCCGAGATCGGCTTTGAGGCGCGCGTTGCTGACGCGCTTGTTCTCGCCGTAGAAGCTCCTGGCCATGGGGGACAAGTCGGCCGTGTCGAAGGGGATTTCCGGCGGGATGGGAAGCCCGAGCAGGGTAGCGGCATAGGCGACGACGTCCTGGGGCGGGGCGGGCTCGTCGTCGGTCACGTTGTAGATCTGGTGGGTGCCGCCGCGCGTCATCGCTGCCCACACCGCGCCTGCGATGTCCTCCACGTGGATGCGGTTGAAAACCTGGCCCGGTTTGACGAGGCGGCGCGCGGAGCCCTCGCGCAGGTTGTCGATCGCGCTGCGCCCGGGACCATAGATGCCCGACAGGCGGAAGACCTGGACGGTCTTGCCGGCTCTGGCAGCGAACGCGAGCCACTCCGTCTCTGCGGCCACGCGTTGGCGGCTGCGCTGGGAGACGGGCCGCAGATCGCTCGTCTCCTCGACCCAGCCGCCCTGGCGGTCGCCATAGACGCCGACGGTCGAGAGGTAGCCGATCCATTTGACCGAGGTCGCGCCGGCGAGGTCGGCCGCGTGGTGCCGCAGGACCGGATCGCCGGACGCGTCGGGGGCCGCGGAAGCGACGACGTGGGTCGCTCCACGCAGGCGCGCGCCGACCTCCTCGCCCGGTGCGCTGCCGTCGTAGACGAGGCCGTGGTAGCCCATGGCGCGGATGCGTGCCGCGCCATCCGGGGTGGTCGACGTTCCGGTGATGGTCCAGCCCTCGGCCGCGGCCTGTCGCGCGATGGCACGTGCGCTGTAGCCAAGACCGAAGCAGAACAGATGGCTCATCGAGATCACTCCGCTGGAGAAGAGGCGCCGTCCCACTCGGCGGCGACGTCGGGATCGGGCTCGGTCGCCCGGTGCTGCGCCTTCAGATGGGCGAATTGCGCCCGATCCGCAAGCCGGGACAGCGCCCACACCGCCATCGCCCGAACCAGTGGGGACGCATCGGCCAGCAGGGTGACGGCGGCGGGCAGGAGGGCCGCGCTGCGTGAGTTGCCTGCCGCGATCAGCGCATTGCGCACGACGCGGTCGCGGCCCGTGCGCTTGACGGGCGTACCGGCGAAGCGCAGGCGGAAGGCCGTATCGTCGAGCGCCAGCAGCTCGCCAAGCGGCGGATTTTCGGTCCCGGCGCGCGCATGGAATCGGACCTCGCGGGCGGCCGCTGCGAACTTGTTCCAAGGGCACACGGCCAGGCAATCGTCGCAGCCGAACACGCGGTTGCCGATGGCCTCGCGGAACTCGCGCGCGATGTGCCCCTTGTGCTCGATCGTCAGGTAGGCGATGCAGCGGCGCGCGTCGAGCTGATAGGGCGCGGGGAACGCGGCCGTCGGGCACACGTCGAGGCAGCGCGTGCAGCGTCCGCAGTGATCGGGCTCGGGCTCGTCGGGGGCAATCGTGGCGGTCGTCAGAACGGCGCCCAGGAAAAGCCACGAGCCGTGCTTGCGGGACACGAGATTGGTGTGCTTGCCCTGCCAGCCGATGCCCGCCGCCGCGGCGAGCGGCTTTTCCATCAGCGGCGCGGTGTCGACGAACACCTTGACGCCGGCTCCCGTCTCTGCGGCGATGAAGCCTGCGAGCTGCTTCAGCCCGCGCTTCATGATGTCGTGATAGTCCCGGCCCTTGGCGTAGACGGAGATCGCCGCGCGCGTCGGCTCGGCAAGGACCGCGAGCGGATCGTCGGCCGGTGCGTAGCTGAGCCCCAGCATGACGATGGCGCGAACCTCGGGCCACAGCGCCCTGGGATCGCTGCGGCGCGCGGCGTGGGTCTCCATCCAGTCCATGCCGCCGTGGCGGCCTTCATCCAGGAAGGCGGCGAGACGCTCGCCTGCCGATTGGACCGCATCCGGCGTCGTGACGGCGACGGCATCGAACCCGAGTGCCAGCGCCCGGGCGCGTATCGCCGACTTCAACGAAGGTTGCGACGGAGCGGCCGGCTCGGTCATGGTTGCGGGCTCGCGATCCTCAACTGGTCCTGCCGCCGGTTCAGAAGTCGAGATCGGCATAATGGGAGGGCGGCGGCGTGCCGGGAATGCGGTCGGACAACAGGGCGCGGAAGGCGCGCCGCGACTTCAACCGCGCGTACCACGTCTTGGCTGAGGGATAGTCCTCCCACGGAACCTCGCCCAGATAGTCGATCGAGGAGAGATGCGCGGCCGCCGCCAGATCGGCGAAGCTCAGCTCCTCCCCCGCGAGCCAGCGCCGCTGATGCGCCAGGAACGCGACATAGCTCAAATGATAGCGCAGGTTGGCGCGGACCGCTCGCAGCACCTCGGGCGAGGGCGTGTGGTCGCTGTCGGGCTTCAGGCGCAGATAGAGCTTTTCGTCTAGCAATTCGCGGCTCACCTCGCGCGCGAACTTTCCCTGGAACCAGTCCACGAGGCGGCGCACCTCCGCGCGTTCCTCGGCCGAGCCGGGAAACAGCTCGATCTGCGAAGGAGGCGTGTCGTCGTGATGCCGATGGGGACGCTCGCCCAGGTACTCCGCGATGGCGTAGGTGCCGCACAGGGTGAGCCCCGCATCGAGCTCGAGCACGGGAAGCTCGCCCGCGGGATTGATGGCCAAAAGCTCAGCCCGCCACTCCCACGGCCGCTCCTCGACGAGCGTCGGCTCCACGCCCGTTTCCGCAAGCGCGAGTCGGATCGAGCGCGAGAAGGGGCACAGCCGGTAATGGATCAGTTTTGCCATTGCACCATCTTGACTGATGTCCTCGCGTCGCGCGGGTGGCTCGATTCGTCAAGCCGTGCGGCGTGTCCGGGCGATCCCCGTCCCGACCATGTGTCAAATCCGCGCCAGCCGGATGCGGCAAATCCTGTTAAGAGACCGGCGACTATAGTGATGCTCCGCTGTCCAACGACCGGGGCGGAAGGGTGCGAGGGGAAGCGGTTCCATATGCAGACGTGGCAGGCGATCTTCCTGGGGCTGTTGGAGGGGCTGACGGAGTTCATTCCGGTCTCCTCGACCGGGCACCTGCTGCTGACCGGGCACTTCCTCGGGGTCAGGTCGCCCGGCAAGTCGTTCGAGGTGCTGATCCAGCTCGGTGCGGTGCTGGCGATCCTCACGGTCTATTCCGCGCGCCTGTGGCAGATGGCGACGCAACTGGGGCGCAGCGCCGACACGCGGCGGTTCGTGCTTGCGATCCTGGTGGCCTTTCTTCCTGCCGCTTTCATCGGAGCGAGCCTGCATTCGTTCATCAAGAATGTCCTGTTCGAGACACCGATGCTCGTCTGCATCACGCTGATCCTCGGTGGTTTGGTGCTGTTCGCCGTCGACCGCATGACGTTCGAGCCGCGCTATCACGACGTCACCGAGATTCCGCTCTCGACCGCCTTCAAGATCGGCCTGGCGCAATGCCTCGCGCTGATTCCCGGCGTGTCACGCTCGGGCTCCACGATCGTCGGCGCGCTGCTGCTCGGCGCGGACAAGCGCGCGGCTGCGGAGTTCTCGTTCTATCTCGCGATGCCGACGATGGCGGGCGCGTTCGCCTATGATCTCTACAAGAACTGGACGGTCCTGGACATGAGTGCCGCCTCCAGCATCGTGGTCGGGTTCATCGTGGCATTCCTGGCAGGCGTGGTGGTGGTGAAGTACCTGCTGGGGTTCGTCAGCCGCCACGGGTTCGCGCTGTTCGCCTACTGGCGGATCATCGTCGGCGGCCTGGGGCTCGGCGCGCTGCTCATTCTCGGCTAGTGTCCCGCTTCACATGTTCGCGATCACCACACGGGCTGTGTTGCCCAAGGAGACTGTTCCTGGTCAGGCCGGGGGGGCGAACATGAGAAAGCCCGCCTCATCGTGAGCGGGGGCGGCTTCCAATTTCGTCCAGCCATCGATCGGGCGGCGGGCCTCATCGGCACGCGAGCGCCGCTCGTTCTTCAGGCCGCGTGCGAGGTGACCGGCGCCAGCAGCACCGACTTCAGGGCGGCAACGCCGGGTGCGGCACGCAACTGCTCCAGCGTCTTGGGATCGCGCACGAGGCGGGAGATGCGGGCGAGCGCCTTCAGGTGGTCGCCGCTGGCGTGCTCGGGCGCCAGAAGGAGGAAAACAAGGTCCACCTTCTCGTTGTCGTGGCTCTCGAACTCGATCGGGGCCTCCAGGCGCGCGAAGACGCATACGATCGATTTCAACGCCTTGAACTTGACGTGAGGGATCGCGATGCCGCGGCCCAGTCCCGTGGAGCCCAGACGCTCGCGATGCAGCAGCGCATCGAAGATTTCGCGCTGCTCGAGGCCGGTCAGCTCCGCAGCGCGCTCGGAGAGTTCCTGAAGCGCCTGCTTCTTACAGGTCGCCTTGAGCGAGGGGATGATCCCCTCGACGGCGAGTATGTCACCTAGATCCATGTTCGTGCCGTCCCACCGGAATGGTTATCCTGAGCACCGGACACCCGCCTTCCAGGCGCATCGGGCGATTAACCAACGCCCCATGCGCCCGTGCGTGCCGCACCAACGCCCAACTGTCTAGCACAGGCCTCACGCCCGTATCTCTGCGTCTTTCCGCGTAACGTTAGCGGTCACCTGTCACGTCCGGCTCCTCGCCGGTTCCGCCGCACCACCATCCCTTGCCCTGTGGCCTCAAGGCTTGGGATCAATCCATCCGACGTTTCCATCCTGGCGCCGGTAAACAACATTCAATCCGCCGTTCGCCGCGTTGCGGAAGATGAGAAAGGGGCGATCCGTCAGATCGAGCTGCATCACGGCCTCGCTGACCGGCAGCTCGCGGATGCCCCGCTCCACCTCCGCAATAATGATGGGGTTGTCCACCCCTTCAGCCTCGGCCGCTCCATCGGCGTTGGCCACGACGTCCTCGTCGTCGATCCTTATTACGTAGTCCATCGCCGGGCTTTCTCCAGCCCCCTGAGACGATGGTCGAGCGTTGTGATGTCCCTTCAATCTCCGCTTGTAGCGGCGAACGCGCTTCTCGAGACGCTCCACGGCAACGTCGGCGCTGGCGTAGGCATCCCCCCCGTCACCATGAGATTCTACCATGAGTCCGGTCCGCAAGCGAATAGAGCAATCCGTCTTGAAGCGCCCGCGCTCCTTCTCCAGCCGAACGTGTCCGGAGATTTCGGGCCCGATATACTTTTCCAGAACGGAGTTGATCTTCTCGGATATGTACTTCTTGTACGCGTCTCCAGCGTCGATGTTCTTGCCGGTGACTTGAATCGTCATCCTGCCCTCTTCGAAGTTGCTATGTTTTTGGGTGAGCGAGATCTATCAAGCCGTTGGCCGGCAATCATTCGACCTGTTACGTGTGCTATGCGGTGCATCATCCTGCCGTGATCGGCGGCGTACCGGAAGCCATTTCTTAATACGTAATTCTGCGTCGGCAGCGTGTCAAACCTTGTCGCTGGAAATTGATACACTCGTTCCATCTGCAACATAACGTCATCCAGGATACCCCCGGGCCGCCCCGTCAGGCGATCCGGGCAACCCGCTCGTCGAGCTTCTTGGACCGTCGCCGCTGGACCGAGGAGGGGATCCTGAGCGCCTCGCGGTATTTGGCGACCGTGCGACGGGCGATGTCGATGCCTTCGGACTTCAGGAGCTCGACGATGCGGTCGTCCGACAGCACGGCAGCGGGCGTCTCCGCGTCGATCAGCTGCTTGATCTTGTGGCGCACGGCTTCCGAGGAGTGGGCATCCCCGTCCTCGCTGGACTGGATGGCGGACGTGAAGAAGTACTTGAGCTCGAAGATGCCGCGCGGCGTTGCCATGTACTTGTTGGAGGTGACGCGCGAGACGGTCGATTCGTGCATCGAGATGGCTTCCGCGACGGTCTTCAGGTTCAAGGGGCGCAGGTGCTCCACGCCGTAGCTGAAGAACCCGTCCTGCTGGCGCAGGATCTCCTCGGCCACCTTGAGGATCGTCCGGGCGCGCTGGTCGAGGCTCTTCACCAGCCAGTTGGCGGTCTGCAGGCACTCGACGAGATAGCCCTTCTCCTTCTCCGAGCGGGCGGTCTTCGACACCTTCGCGAAATAGGAGCGGTTGACCAGCACGCGCGGCAGCGTCTCGCTGTTGAGCTCCACGATCCAGCCGCCGTCGTTGGCCGCGCGCACCAGCACGTCGGGCACCACGGGCTGAACCTGGATCGAGCCGAACTTGAGGCCGGGCTTGGGGTTGAGCTTCTTGATCTCGCCGATCATGTCGGCAAGATCCTCCATGTCCGCGCCGACGGCCTTCCTGAGCGCGGTCAGGTTGTGCTGGGCGAGTAGCTGGAGGTTGTCGAGCAGCCGCGCGATCATCGGATCATAGCGGTTCTGCTCCTTCAGCTGCAGGGCAAGGCATTCGGCGAGCGAACGCGCAAAGACGCCCGGCGGATCGAACGTCTGCAGGGTGGCGAGCACGGCCTCGACGCGAGGTGTCGCGGCACCGAGCTTGTCGGCAACCTGGGTGAGATCGGCGGTCAGATAGCCGGCGTCGTCGACGAGGTCGATCAGGTACTGCCCGATCAGCCGTTCGGCCGGGTCGGCGATGTTGACCGCGAGCTGCTCTTGAAGGTGATCCTTCAGCGAGCGCTCGGAGGCAACGTAGGATTCGAGGTTGTTGTCGTCGTCGGCGAAGCTGCCCGAGCGCTCGCGCAACGACGCCCAGTTGCTGGAGGCGAGATCGGGGCCCAGATCAGAGGCGCCGGTATCGGGATAGAGGTTCTCGATCTCGGTGTCGAAGGTTGCCTCCGGGTCGGCGGCCGGCCTGGCGAGGTCGAGCCACTGATCGTCCCCGCCCGCATTGGCAGGATCGCCGTCCATGCCGGGGCTTGCCTCGTCGCGCGCGCCCGTGTCCTCGCCCGCACCGGTCTCCTCGCGCGCGGGAAGGCTTTCGGTGTCCGACGCCTTCGGCGTGATGTCCTCGTCGCGCTCGAGCAGTGGGTTGCGCTCCAACTCCGCATCGACGTACTCGCCGAGCTCCATGTTGGAGAGCTGAAGCAGGCGAATGGCCTGCTGCAGCTGGGGTGTCATCACCAGCTGCTGGCCCTGCCGAAGCTCGAGTTTGTGCGTTATCGCCATCGAACCAGACTTATCACGCGGCGAACCGAACGTCCGCGCGATCAAAGCTATACTCAACGGCCGTTAACGAACATATCCCCCAGATAGACGCGGCGCACATCCTCGTTCGATATGATTTCCTGAGGGTTACCCTGTGTCAGAACCTGACCGTCGTATATGATGTAAGCGCGATCGATGAGGCTCAGAGTCTCGCGCACGTTGTGGTCCGTGATCAGCACGCCGATGTTGCGCTCGGTCAGATGCCTCACGAGCTGCTGGATGTCGCCGACTGCGATCGGGTCGATGCCGGCGAACGGCTCGTCGAGCAGGATGAACGAAGGCCGCGAGGCGAGCGCCCGGGCGATCTCGCAGCGTCGTCGCTCGCCGCCAGACAGCGCGATCGAGGGTGACTTGCGCAGCCGCGCGATGTTGAACTCCTCGAGCAGGCTGTCGAGCTGCTCCTTGCGCTTCCTCTTGTTCGGCTCGACCAGCTCCAGCACCGCCATGATGTTCTGCTCGACCGTGAGGCCGCGGAAGATGGAAGCCTCCTGCGGCAAGTAGCCGATGCCGAGACGCGCACGCCGGTACATCGGCAGGCGGGTCACGTCCTCCCCGTCGATGGTGATCGAGCCGGCGTCGGCGGGCACGAGACCGGTGATCATATAGAAGACCGTCGTCTTGCCTGCGCCGTTGGGGCCGAGCAGCCCCACCGATTCCCCGCGCCCCACCGCCAGGCTGACGCCCTTGACGACCATGCGCTTCTTGTAGCTCTTCTTGACGTTGTTGGCCGTCAGCCAGCCCTCCCCGCCGAAGGCTTCCTCCGTGCCGTCGTCGTCCTCGTAGTCGGAGACGCGCTGGAGCGCCTGCTGGCTGGATGCGCGGGGCGCGGCCGGACGCGCGGACGCGGCGGCCCCGCGCTTGCCGTTGGCGCCGCCGAAGCCCAGCACTTTCATCGGGTTTGGGATCTTCAAGCTCGTCCTCTATGAAGGATCGTGGTCGCCGACCTCGGCGCCCACGCGTGTCGCATGTCTCGATGGATCAGCCTCAACGGCTGCGGTCGAAGTCTCGCTCCATCTGCTGGGTTGCGGCGTCCCAGCGATCGGGCTTCGTGAAGTCGTTGCTGGGTTGCTCGGTCTTGGGCGGGAGCTTGGGAAGCACTGGCGCCGTGCCCGGCTTGACGCCCTTGGGATAGAACAGCGCGCTCGGCCGCCCGGAGACGACCGGCGCGGTGCCGCTGCCCGGCACGCTCGCCGTCCAGCCCGAGCCCGGCGAGGTCTGGATGCGGCTCTGGCCGGTGGTCATGTCGATGGTGAGGCGGGAGCCTTTGACCACGTTGTGACCCTGGGTCAGGGTCACGTCGCCGCCCACGACGACCGTGTTCGCCTTCTGGTCGAAGTCGGCCCAGTCTCCGGTCGCCGACTGGCCGTTCTTGGACGTGACGAGCACCTTCTTGCGCGCCTCGATCTTGCGCAGCTGGGCGGCCTGCTTCGGCGTGGCGGCTGTTTGCTGTTGGGATGACGCGGGTCCGGAAAGGCCGGCCTCGCCCGTGTAGAAGGCGGTGAGCTCGGTGGTGCGGACGGTGAAGTCGCCCTGAACCGCGTTGACGTCGCCGCGGAACACGGCGGCCTTGGCGTTGTCGTTGACGTCGAGCGTATTGGCCTCGATGTCGATCGGCGCGCCAGGCGTCGTCTTGAAGGTCGTGCCGAACGGATTGGGCGAGGCTTCCGCGGCCTCGGCCTTGGGTGCGGCCGCTGCCCTGGCGGCGGCTGCCGGATCGCCCTGCACGAAGCGCGCGTTGATGCGGCCCTTGCCGCCGAGCTCGGCCGGCGCGCTGAGCTGGGTACGGCCCGCCTTGCGATCGACGAAAAGGCGCCGGCCCTTCAACTCGTTCCTGCCCTGGGTGACGACGACATCCGTGGCGGCTGCCGAAAGCAGTATGGTATCGGCGGTCTGGTCCACCTCGGCGCGCTCGGCGATCGCCTTGCGGTCCGGTTGGCCCGTCATGACGAGGTTTCCGGTGAGCAACGCCCGTGAGTTGGCCGCATCGAAGTCGGCAGCGTCGCTCGTCACCGTGTCGCCGTTGGCCTGGGTCATGACGACGGGACCCTTCGCGAGGATGCGCTCGACCTTGGCCGCGTCGGCCGTCGCGCCCGACTGCGGATTCGCCGTCGCCGCAGCCCCGACCGCGCCCGGCGTCGCGTTGCCCTTGTAGGTGACGAGCATCTCTGGGGTCGTCATGGCGGCGCCGGCCTGCACCGCGCGGACGCTGCCGGTGAAGTGCGCGGTCTTGGCCGCGTCGGAGACGTCGAGGCGGTTCGAGACGATGTCGATCGGCTGGTCGGATGCGCCGAACGCGCGCGGCGGCTGCCTGCCCGCTGCCTGGATCGCGGCGGCCTCGCCTTCGGGCGTTGACTTGTCCTGGGGCTTGCCCTGCCCCTTCAAGTGGGTGTTGACGCCGCCGGTGAACGTCACCTCCTTGGCCTTCTGCCGCAGCGTCATCTCCTTGGAGCGCACGACGCCGGACGGTAGCTCGACGACGACCGGCTCCTTGGAGACGACGATCGCGTCCTTCACGTGCACGGTCGCGCGCGTCAGCTTCGCCTTGAGGCCGCTCTCGGAGGCGACGTCGATGCTCTCGAACAGGTCGAGCACGTTGCCCTTGTTGTCGAACGTCCCGCGTGCGGCGAGCAGCGTCGTCTTCGTCTTGTCCGCCTGCCAGAAGTCGCCTTCGATGACGTTGAGGTCGATGAGGTTCGGGGACTTGAGATTCTGAACCGCCGTCTGCGCCTTGACGAGGTAGCGCCCGCCGTCGGGCTGGAAGCCCTCGTAGCGCGGGTTGTCCATGGTCAGCTTCTCGGGAATGATCCGCGGTACGGCGACCTCGGGCAGGCCCGTGCCGTAGCCCGACGACTTCATCAGCGTGACGGCGTAGATGGCGACGAGGGCGAGGCTTGCGAGCGGAAAACCGATCCGCATCAGCCGCACGAGAACGCTGTGCCGTCGTGCGGACCGGAAGTCGGTGGTGCGATCGCCGGCCGTGACGATCCCGCGCCCCTTTGCGGGGACGTGCTCGAACGAGCGCGCGATGTCGGTCGTCATGGCCATGATCGGGGCGCGGGCTCTGGGAGCGTCCTAAAGGGCGTCGGACTGGGTTCGAGGCGTCGATCCATCACCCGCAATTTGGGTGATATTGGGACCTCACTCAACGGCTCATAGAAAAATCACGTGCGTTCAACCGGTTGCGGCGGTGGAAAAGCACCGACGCGGCGTATCCTGATCACCGGCTCAATGCGAAAAGATGTCGTCCTCTCCGAATCCGGCAAGGTCGAGCCGCGCACGCTCCGGCAGGAAACGGAAGGCGGCCTCGGCGAACTCCCGGCGGCCTTCGCGCACGAGCATCGCGTCGAGCCGGGCCTTCAGCGCGTGCAGATGAAGCACGTCGGAGGCGGCATAGGCGAGCTGCTGCTGGGTGAGCTCGGCTGCACCCCAGTCCGAGCTTTGCTGCTGCTTGGAAAGCTCCACACCGAGCAGCTCTGCGGCGAGATCCTTGAGGCCGTGGCGGTCGGTGTAGGTGCGGGCGAGCTTGGACGCGATCTTGGTGCAGTAGATCGGCGCGGTTGCGACGCCAAGGTACTTCTCGAGCACCGCCACGTCGAAGCGCGCGTAATGGAAGATCTTGGTGACGTTCGCGTCGGTCAGCAGCGCTTTGAGGCGCGGGGCCTCGTATTGCCCTGCCTTGAGCTGCACGAGATGCGCGTTGCCGTCGCCGGCGGAAAGCTGGACGAGGCACAGCCGGTCCCGGGCCGGGTTGAGCCCCAGCGTTTCGGTGTCGATCGCCACGCTGGCGCCGAACGAAAGGCCGGCCGGCAGATCGCCCTTGTGGAGCTTTATGACAGGGCTCGGCATGGCGTCCCGGAGGCTCTTGGTGGGGTGACTTGGAAGCAGTCGGCTGTGGTGCGCAAGCCCGCTTGCGGCCGCGGGTTCTCACGACAGATGAGTGGTGCCCAGAAGAGGACTCGAACCTCCACGCCTGTTACAGCGCTAGTACCTGAAACTAGTGCGTCTACCAATTCCGCCATCTGGGCACATCCAGAGGTCGAGGTTGTTAGTGGGAGCCGGCCCACTTGTCAATTGCGCGAGGGCCGCCTTCACAGCGCGCGGCCACCTCGTGTATTGCAGAGCGATACCAACCCGGTTCGGCCAGGAAGGACCAGATCATGGCAGCAGCTCCCAATGGCGGCCTCAACGGCGGATTGGCCACCGTATTCGGCGGATCGGGGTTCGTCGGGCGTCATGCGGTCAGGGCCCTGGCCAAGGGGGGCTGGCGGGTGCGTGCGGCGGTGCGCCGCCCCGACCTTGCGGGCCATCTGCAACCCATGGGCGTGGTCGGCCAGATCCACGCGGTCCAGGCCAACCTCCGCTATCCCGATTCGGTCCGCGCGGCGGTCGAGGGCGCCGACGTGGTCGTTAATTGCGTGGGCATCCTGGTCGGCAGCGGCAAGCAGACATTCGACGCTCTCCACGCGGAAGGCGCGCGGGTGGTTGCACGGGCGGCCCGCGAGGCGGGCGTCAAACGCCTCGTCCACGTTTCGGCGATCGGCGCGGACGAAAAATCGAACGCGGTCTACTCGCGCACCAAGGCCGCCGGCGAGAAGGCCCTGCTCGAGGAGTTCCCCGAGGCGGTGATCATCCGCCCCTCGATCGTGTTCGGCCCCGAGGACGACTTCTTCAACAAGTTCGGGGCCATGGCGCAGATGTCGCCGTTGCTGCCGCTGATCGGCGGCGGCCGGAGCCGGTTCCAGCCGATCTTCGTGGGTGATCTCGCCACCGCGATCAGGAATGCCGCCGAAGGTCGCGCCAAGCCGGGCACGGTCTACGAGGTCGGCGGGCCCGAGGTGCTGTCGTTCCGCCGCCTGCTCGACATGACGCAGGAATATGCGGGCCGCCGCCGCGGCTACCTGCCCTTGCCGTTCTGGCTGGCCAAGCTGCAGGCCATGCTGACCGCGCCGCTGCCCAACTCCCTGCGCCCCGTGACCGTCGATCACGTGCGGATGCTCCAGCGCGACAACGTCGTCAGCAAGGAGGCCGATGCGGAGGGGCGCAATCTCGCCGCACTCGGCGTGACGAATCCGCATGCGGTCGGCGCGGTGGTGCCGACGTATCTCGAGCGATTCAAGCCGCGAGGCCAGTTCGCGCACTATCGCGGCTGATGCGGGCCATCAGGCAACGATCGACAGAGCACCCCCGGACAGGAAATCCGGGGGTGCTCTCGTTTGCATCGAGGTGCGACGAGGTGCAGGGCGCCCGTTGGCCGGCTATTTCGGAATGCCCGCCCCGGCCGGTGTCAGCCACCACTCCGCGTAGTCGTTCTGGGGAACCATCGCGATGAGGCGGCTCGTGCGTCGATCATAGTTCCACATGATGGGGGCATCGAACGGGCCGGAGGATGACGGAGCCCCATTGTGGGGCAGAACGGTCCATTCACAGGCAAGCTGCACGGAGATTTGCCAGGGCAGCCAGCCCTGGACCAGATTGGGGGGGATCGGTTGAGCGGTGCCGCTCTTCATGCGGCATTCGAGAACCCGGACCTGGGTGCTTTCGACGATACGGCGCGTGATCCGTTCGGGTGTGAGGCGAACGTTGTGGACCGGCGCGCCAGACCCGGGCCGGGCGGCCTCGATGGTGAGTCCCAGGTCGCTGCCGTCGATCTGGATGGCATGGGGCGGCGTCCCCTTCACGCCCCGGTGCGCCAGATGGCCGACGAGCGAATAGATGCCCGCAGGCACGGTACCCGCTTGCGAAGCCTGCTGCTGGATCAGCTTCTGCGCGGCCTTCCAGTCCCTGTATTTCTGCGTGGGCCTCCACGGAACCGTAAGGCCGCTGGCGTCGTGCTCGGGATTGATCTCGATATAGCCGTTGCGCTCGAGATACCGAAGTGCGCTGTCAGGATTGTCGAGCACGGTGCCGTCCATGAGATGCACGCGCAGCCTCGTGTGCTCCTTCAGCCTTCCTTCGACATCCTTCAAGGGCGGATCGGGCTGCTGGGCGTCAACCGTGGGAATACTGCCCCCGATGAGGATGGCCAGCAGCGCAATCGAGACAACGGGCCGCAAGGAACGAGCAAGCTTCATGTCGGACATCTCCAGGGGTGCGGGAAGGCATCGATAGGGTGCGGAAGGAGGGAGGCAGAGGGTCCTCTCGCGCGCCGAGCCACGTGCCCCATCAGCCGCCCGCAAGGGAAGCGTGCGTCGTCGAGCCTCGCCGCGCCCCCGATCGGGCGTCACTCATTGGAAAGGATAGGGATCCCGGCGCCCGCGGCGCTGATCAGGATCAAACGCAAAAAGACCGCCGCACCCCCCGCAAATGGCACTTGCCATCAAGCGTTCGGCGCGGCGGCCCGGATTGATCCGATCCCGCAGCATCCTCGCGGTGCTTCTGAGCGGAGGACTACCGGCTCAGTGCACCCGCGCGATCTCGAGATCATCGCCCACGGCATGGCCGATCGCCGCCTGCAGCGTGTCGGTCAGCGCGATGGGCGTCCCGTCGGCGGCGTGCAGGGCATAGAGGTTGATGCCCGTGGGCAGTCCCTGCACGGTCGGGAACATCCTGCTCGCCTCCTCGGGCGACAGCATCTTGATGTAGGCCAACTGGCCACCGCCCAGCTTGGCGAGCTCGATCTGGCTCATGACACGTGCCGTGGTGGCGGCGTCGGCTGTGCGGGTCCGCTTGGAAACCTTGGTGCTCTTCTCGTTCATGACGCAACTCCTCCTTCAGGAGCGAGGCTTGGGCGACCGTCATGCCATCGGTTCAAGGCGAATGTTGGTGGTCGGACTCGCACTTGACGCCGCAGGATGATCTTGCGCCGATTCTGGTTCGTTGGCTGTTGCTCGTCGGCCTTCAGGGGCGGTTTTTCAATCCGCCTATTTCGATACGCCTGACGAGGCGCTCTGGTTCGAGACGGACGAGATCGATGGACAACAGTCCGTTTGCGAGGTCGGCCGCTTTCACCTCGATGCCGTCAGCCAGAACGAAGGTGCGCTGGAACTGGCGCGCGGCGATGCCGCGGTAGATGAACTCGCGGGCCTTGTCGTCGGTCGCCTTGCCGCGGATCGTGAGCTGGCGGTCCTCGAGCGTGATCTCGAGCTGGTCGCGGGTGAAGCCGGCGACGGCGAGCGTGATGCGCAGCAGCTCACCCCTGCCTTCCGGACCGACGATGCGCTCGATGTTGTAGGGAGGATAGCCGTCGTTCGCGCCTTTGGCGGCGCGGTCGATCATGCGCTCGATCTCTTCAAAACCCAGGAGCAGCGGGTTCGAGATGAGGGGATTGCGTGACATGCGTCAGGTCCTTTTCATAAGCGACCAGTTTCAAGCCGGACGGCTGGAGCCTCGACGAGGCCTCCTGCCGGTCTTCCGGACCGCCTGGGCGGCTCCGGTCGGCTTCTTTGTTTTGATATGGGGTGGCGTTTTTCGGCTTCAAGCCGGTCGGTTTGGCCGTTTCGTCACAGTGTTGCGCCATAAGGTGCCGATAAGGAATGCCGACGCCCCTTTGAATGGGCGACTTCACAGTCCGAGGGATCTCATGCCGATCGTACGATACCCTGCAGCACTCGGGCTTCTGGCCGCCCTTGCGCTGGCCCTGCCTGC
>WBZY01000808.1_pt1 | contig 20329 bp, 18 predicted proteins | sample 5204191 | NCBI WGS metagenome assembly WBZY01 (sample SAMN12344363, study PRJNA552823) | activated sludge metagenome | biome: Activated sludge suspended growth; feature: Anammox Sidestream; material: Wastewater; isolation source: activated sludge from anammox sidestream of wastewater treatment...
CAGCAGAATGGACACATCCGCGGCGATACCGGGCAAGCGATAATATGTGCCCATGAATAACACGACGATAACAAGACCCACCGTCCCCGCCAATAGGCTTTTTTGGAGCGAATCTTCGCCCAGTGTCGGTCCAATGATACGTGTTTCGACTACTTTAAGTGGAATAGGAAGCGAACCGTATCGGAGTTGAACCGCTAGTGCATTTGCAGTGGCGTTGGTGAAGTTGCCGCTGATGGTTCCCTGTCCGCTGGTGATCGCGTCGTTGATCCGAGGAGCCGAGATCACAACTTTGTCCAGAACAATGGCGAGCGTTTTGCCGATGTTAGCGGACGTGTACGCGCCGAAAACTTGCGCGCCTTCGGACGATAAAACGAAATTAATGCCGATCTCTCCGGTGTTCGGATCCTGCCCAACGTTTACGCTTGAGAGGTCTTTGCCGGTCATCACCGTGTGAAAGACTGTGCTGCCATCGCTTGGCTGCGCGGCCGGCTCAGTGGAGCCCGGCAGATAGTCCGTTTGCAGGATCGAACCTTCCTCCGGCGTAAAGTCGCCCATGTCTACGAATTCGAGTAAGCCGGTTTGCTGGATGATATCGAGGATGGCGTCCGCGTCTTCCGCGCCCGGGAACTCGCCCACGATGCGGCGATCGCCCGCGACTTGAATTACATTCTCGCTCACGCCCAGCGCGTTGGTACGGTTTTCCACGATCGCACGTGCAGTTTCCATCGAATCGCGCGACACTTGCGCGCTTTCAGGCAGGTCGGCTTCGAGTAACACTTGCAACCCGCCTTGTAGATCAAGACCGAGACGGGGTTTGACATTGCGTTCGAACAGATTAGTGTTTTGGTCGAACGGATTGGGGATCGTGATCTTATCGTTCAGGTCAATCCATAACGCGACGATCAGAACAAGCGCGATCACAAGAATACGGTTGGTGAGATTACGAATCATGCGGTGTGAGGCTCCATGCAAGAAAATGTGGCGTTAGGTTTCGAAGTGAGCGAAAGTTCTCCGCTTCACTCGACCAACGGACGCCACGCGGCGGTGATTATACTACGAACGGCTCAGGGATAAACCCACTCATTAAAAATTTCATCCAGCTCGCAAGAACAGTTCTTTTCTGCCAGCGATTGAAGCGTTTCACTGGTTGCAATATCCCACGATAGTGTTTGCGTATATTCCTTCAAGAACGCGTCGAACACCGCGTCGCCCATTTCCCTTCGGAGTTCGACAAAAAAGAGCGGACCCCGACCATAGACGATGGCGCTATATTCGTAATCGGTATATTCGGCAACCGGCAAGTCAATCGGAATATCTTCATTACCGATATAAGCCCAGCGTCCCTCCAACGATGACCGAAACTCGGCTTCGCCTTCCTCGCCATATTCGTCGGAAAAATATTGCAAGGTTACAAACTGCGTCAGCGATTCATCGAGCCAAGGTTCGTCCAATTGATCGTCGCCGACTAAATTGTAAAACCATTGATGCCCGACCTCATGCGCGACCGTGCCTTCGAAATATGGATTCGCCCCGCCATCTTCGTAAATCCACGAGGTGATGGCGATCGCGCCGGGATATTCAATGCCAAGCGCCAGCGTCGGCGTCGCGACAATATCGAGTTCAGTGTATGGATATGGCGCGTACCGTGAACTAAAAATCTCGATGGTGCGCGAGGCGACGTTCACCGCCTCATGCGAACCATCTTTCAACCAATCTGGCGCGTAACTGCGGATGGTGACATTCCCAAACCTTTCGGATGTCTCTTCGTAATCGGGACTCGCCGCTAGATAAAAATCGCGCGCCGGTCCGCTCGCAACATTCAGGATTTGAACCTGCTCCCCCACCTCCGCGTTGACCACCCTTCCAGAGGCGACCACAGTGACATTCCTCGGCGCGGTGACGCGCACCAGATAAAACGACGCGTCTGAAAAAGTCACATCGCCAGACTGCGGCGGGATTTCCTCGTTCCAGCCCTCCTCGTTGTAAACGGCGACCATCGGGTAGGCGTGCGCGAGCGCGAGAACATTATCTTCATAAGCCAGCACGCCATAATTCAGTTCGACAGATTGCGGGACGACAACCGAAAAATCCATGTGAATGACGGCGCTTTCGCCGGGTTTCAACGCTTGCGCAAGCGGGACGATCAGCAGGCTGTTCCGCAAGCCGTAGCGCGGCTTCACTGGCGTGTCATCCGCGCGCAGATTGGAGATTTTCATTTCCCCGCCGAGGATGTTTGGAAACAAGCGCAAGTGGATTTCGCCGAGTTCGATATTTTCGTTATTGGTATAGCGGACATCTTGCGCGCCCGTCACATGGTAGAGATCGCCCGCGATGTTCAACTCGATGTGATACACGGTCGCGTGGGGTAATTTTTCCAACACGGGCTGTGCGGAAGGGATAAGTCCGTCTTTGAAGATGGAAAAATCGTCCCACGGGGTGTCGAGGAAATCGGATTCATTCGTGGGTGGGAATGCTGTTGTTGGTGGCGACGATGGCGTGGGTGAGAACGAGGGCGCCGGCAAGGGCGATGGCGGGGGAGTCGCTGTCTGGGTGAAAAAATTGCAGGAAACTGCGAGCAGGCTGAACGTCAGGAAAGAAGCGATGAGTTTTTTCATACGTCGAGTTTTGTCAGATACTCCAATGCGTTTTGTAAAACAATCTCTATCGTTAGCGCGTCCGTGTCAATGATGAGGTTGGCGTGTTCGCGCGCGTGCGCCAGCCTGCGGAGTTGTTCGGCGTGATCTTTTTGTTTCCAATTCAATTTTCGGCGGGAGGTGCTGGTCTCGAACGATGAATGCAGATAGATCAATATATCTGGTTTGCTGACGATCTGCCACATGGCTTGCACGTACGAATGTTCCTGCGCGATATGGCGGCAACGATAGCCGCGCCGTTCGAGCCCCGCCATCAAGGTGGATTTCCCAGACCCGCAGGGACCCACGATGCCGATCAGTTTACTCGTACTTGGAGGCTCCATGCCTAATGAGAGTGTTGCATCAATTTTCTAAGTTGCTCTGCTGTGCCTAGTACAGCCAGTATATCGCCCGCGCTGAGCGGACGTGAATCGGTGGGATGAATTTCGGAGCGCTGGTCGTGGCGAAGCAGGATCACATTTAATTGGTAGTTGTCTTCCACGTAGCCGACGGTCTTGTTCGCAAGGCGGGAGGTTGGCGCGATGGTGAAGCGTGCAAGGCTAAGATGCTGACCTTCCACAGTGATCGGATTGGTCACATCCGCGCCCGCCGCCGCGGCGGCGAAGATCGGAGCCGCCATTTCAGTCGCGCTCAGAGCCGCGAAGCCAAACTGATCGCGCAACGATTGCGCGAAGTCCTGGTCGAAGATGCGGACGACCACCTGGACTTTTGGGTTGAGCGTGCGCGCTTTGAGCGCGATCTGTAGGTTCATCGCGTCGTTCTGGCTGGCAAGAATGATCGTCTGTGCATTCTTGATATTCGCCGCTTCCAGGGTGGCGGGACGGGTGGCGTCTGCCTGGATGACCGGGACTTTCATTTTCTGTACGGCGCTGATCAGGTCGGTGGCGGGGTCGAGTTCGACCACGACCATTTGCTTATCCATTTCATACAATTTTTGAATGATGCGAAACCCCAGATGCCCCAAGCCTACGATGATGGTGTGTTTTTTCATGGTGGATGCGACAGCCATCTCCCACTCCTTGTTGCGCGCTTGCCGGTTGAAGAACAGGCTTCCAAAGTCCGCAAGTCCTAAGGCAAGCGCGCTGACGCCGACGATCGGCATGAAGATGTGAAATAGTTGCAGATAAATGTTATGCGGAAATTCCCCGTTGAACTGAAAGAATGCGGATGTTAGGGCGATGTACACCGCTTCGGTATACCCATCCACCGGTTCGCCGATGCTTGCGGAGATGGCGTGATAGGCAACCGCCGCGACCAACACGGCAATCGTAAATAGAATCACAGGCGTGCGGAACTCGTTGACTAAAATGAACGTGTCGCGCCAGGCTGCCATCCAATTCCGCAGATTGATTTTCATGATTCCATCGGTCGTTCAATCGGCAGGCGCACCGTCATACGCCGCACTGCGTCGCCTTCGCGTGAGGTAAATTTCAACGCTAAAACGCTGATATCGTCCGCCGGGCGATTGTCATCGAGGTTGACCGCCTGCGCCAGAAGCGAATCGGCGAGGAACTGCGGGCTGGGATTTTGATCTTCCAGCACAGAACGGATCGTCGCGCCGACGTCTAAAGGCGTACCGCGTCGTTCGCCGGCGTGCACCAAACCGTCAGAGTAGATGACGATCAGTAAACCGGGTTCAATTGTAAGTTCGGTGATGAGCGGACGTACGTCACGCGAAGTTCCCAGTGGAATACTTTCCGAATCCAGTTTGTCAATTTTCTCTCCCCGGCAGATGAACAACGGCGACGGATTGTTGCGCGTCAAAACGATAGTGCGGCTGTGCATATCCAGAGAAGCGATATTCAGCGTGCAAATAACCTTTCCCTGCTTCTCGGTGAACAACGCATCCGAAGCCGCACGCGCCGCTGCTCCGTCACGGACGCCTTCGGCGAGCAAGCCGATCACTTTGCGGACAACCATCTGCGAGACGGCTTTCGCGCCCCGCCCGGAGGTCTGCCCATCCGCAAGTACAACGGACAACCCGCCGTTCGGTCTCTCGACGACTTCAAGCGTGTCGCCGCTCTCGGATGTGGCGTATTTGTTGATCTTGGCGACCGCGATCTGCAATTCCATATTCACGATTTTACTATGGAGTTGCTGGTTCATTGAGGCGGCTAATGAAAACCATTAAGCCACAGAGCGCACAGAAAACGTTGAGAGAAAAACTCAAAATCTCTATGGACTCTGTGGCTTAACACACTCAATTAGCCACTCCCTTGTTCATTCGTCCTTGACGCACCCACCTCCACCCGCTATAATCTGCCCGCTTATGCCAGAAGTAGCGACGACTTAAGTCGTCGCTGCGCAATTTTTCAAGGAGAAAGACAATGCCCCCACATCCAAAGCGCAAGCATTCGAAAAGCCGCCGCGACAACCGCCGCGCGCATGATGCCTTGCAGCCTCGCAACCTCACCGCCTGCTCGAACTGCGGTTCCATGCGCCTTCCGCACACGGTCTGCCCGAACTGCGGATTCTACGAAGGGCGCGAAGTGGTTGAAGTGAAAAAAGAAAAAAAGAAATCGGAATAAACCACCGGCGGGTCGTGACCAACACGACCCGTTTGTGTTTTAAGTGACATGAAACTCACCTCCCAAACCACAGCGTTCATCTTCCCCGGTCAAGGCTCGCAATCGGTCGGCATGGGCAAAGACCTCGCCGCCAAATACCCAGTCGCAAAACAATTTTTCGATGAAGCCGACGCGTTGTTCGGCCGCGTCTTCTCGCAACTCATGTGGGACGGACCCGACACCGAACTCAACGAGACGGTCAACACGCAACCCGCGTTATACATCCACTCGATCGCCGCGTGGACGACGTTCACGCGTCTTTATCCGGCCGTTCAACCTGCTTCAATGGCGGGACATTCCCTAGGGGAATTGTCCGCGCTCACCGCTTCGGGCGCGCTCCCCTTCGCCGACGGACTCAAACTCGTCCGCACGCGCGGCGAATTGATGAAGCGCGCCGGGGAATTGAATCCCGGCGGCATGGCGGCAATTTTAGGTTTAGATATTCCCACGCTCGAAAAAGTCTGCGCCGAGGCAAGCGCGGGAGGCGAAATTGTCCAAGTTGCAAACGACAACTGTCCGGGGCAAGTGGTGATCTCCGGGCACACGCCCGCGCTCGAACGCGCGATGGAAGCAGCAAAGTCCGCCGGGGCGAAGCGTGCGAAGGCGCTCGCGGTCAGTATCGCCGCACACTCGCCGTTGATGGACTCGATTCAAAGCGAATGGAACGCGGCGGTGGACGCCTGCGTGATGAACAACCCCGTAATTCCTGTAATTAGCAACGTGTATGCCAAGCCAATGACCACCGCCGACGAGTTACGCGCCGACATCAAAGCGCAGATGCAATCACGCGTTCGCTGGACCGAATCTGTGGAGGCGATGCGCGGGATGGGCATCCAGTCGTACGTCGAGGCAGGAAGCGGGGATGTCTTGGTTGGACTTGTCAAACGAATTGACGCGTCTGCCAGCCGCTATCCGCTGGGCAAACCGGAAGATTTCGCCGCGCTGGAAGGTTGAGAGATGACAGACATCAAAACCCGAATCGAAAATGCAAAGAAGACTATCACCGGCAACGAGTCTTTGCTCGACATGCTCGACGCCGAAGCCGCGACGATGTTGTTGAATTGGGGCATGGAACTCGCAGGCGGCATCGCTCAATCCACCTCAGGCATGGACGATGCGTCCGCCGAATTGAGCATGGAGCCGAGGCTTAAAGCGTTGCGACAATTTATGCGCGCTACCGGGAATTGGGCGGCAGGGAAATATGCCGATGCCGCCAGCCGCGCGCAATTGAAAGACAAGTTGCTGGAACATTTGAAAACCATGCGCGGCGCGAACGCTCCGCTCCCGTCTGCCGCAGAATTGGACGGCTTGTTAGCGAACTTGACCGGCGCGGCGCAACAGCAATCTATTGCGAAGTTGAAAGAATTGCTGGCGAAGCCGGGCTGAGCATGTCTAGGCGGCGGAGGATTTCGCGCACCAACGCGTTAGGCACGATCGTTGGCTTGATCTTTGTCTGCGTGTTGAGCGTGACGGCATTATTCACCGAGAGCGGATCGAGCAATGGCAACTCCGGCAATATCACACCAACTTTGCCAGTTGATCAGCCGGTCACGCAAACTCCGTTGCCGGGCGAAACGCCGAGTATCCCGCCGCCAAGCGGCGCGTGGTGGGAAGTTTATTTTACCGATCGACTCAACATCAACGACCCGGCGGTGTGGCAAAATTCTGTTGAGGGCAAATTGATCGAGAAGATCAACGCGGCGCAAAACAGCATTCATATCGCGGCGTTTGAGTTTGACCTCACCCCGGTCGCTGAAGCGTTGATCGCGGCGCGCCAACGCGGCGTGGATGTCCGCTGGGTGACGGATGACGAACACGGACTCGAAGCGGACGAAGAACCGGACCGCGGTCAGTTTGTGATGTTGCAGGGCGCGGGGATCGAAGTCCGCGCCGATAATCGCTCCGCGCTGATGCACAACAAATTCATCATTTTCGATTATCAAACCGTGTGGACGGGTTCGACCAACCTCACGAACAATGCAATTTTCAAGCAGGAGAACAACGCGCTGGTAATTCATTCGCCCGTCGTCGCGGCGATGTACGAGAAAGAATTTCAGGAAATGTGGGCTGGTCAGTTCGGGCCCCGGTCGCCTTCGCAGTTGGCGGAACAGCACGCCGTCGTGAATGATTCGGCGGTTTGGGTCGTCTTCACCCCGGAGGATGGCGCGCTCGAACAGGCGATCATCCCGCTGGTCAACGCGGCGCAATTCGAAGTCCGTTTTTTGGCGTTCAGTTTCACCGATTACCCGTTGGCGAACGCGATGATCCAACGCCTGCAGAACGGCGTTAGCGTTGCTGGGGTGTACGAGCGCGTCGGCAGTGACACGGATGCGTCGGAGTTCGATACGCTGTATTGCGCCGGCGTGTCGGTACGGCGGGACAACAACCCGAGTTTCATGCACAACAAAGTCATCATCGTAGACCAGAGATATGTGATCACCGGCTCGTTGAATTACTCGACCAGCGCTGAAACCAGCAACGACGAAAATGTGATCGTTCTGGATAACCCCGAGATCGCCCGGCTATATTTGCAGGAATTTGAGCGGATCTGGCCTCAATCCGCCGACCCGGAGCCGGGGACTGTCGTCTGTCAGTAGGATAAAGGGACAAAATTCAGTTCCTCCGTAACTAGAATGTGTTAATATAATTGCGAGGGTCGTCCAACAGGGAAGACCAAATCTTCAACACTACGAGGTGATGAATGGATATGACAAAGAACGGAAAAACTCCCACAGAAAACGCCGCGCAAACGCGCCGCGCGGAATATGACCTTTCAAATCACGGAATTTCGGGGTTGCGAGTCGCGTATTGGAATTTGCCGACAGAAGCCCTGTACGAGGAAGCGGTCTATCGCGGCGAAGGGGCGACCACGGCGGGCGGTCCCTTCGTGGCTCACACGGGGAAGTACACCGGGCGGGCAGCCAGCGATAAATTTGTGATCAAGCATGCAGACTCAGAAAATAATATATGGTGGGGAACGCAGAACCGCGCGTTTGACGGCGGCAAATTCGACGCGCTGTACAGCCGCATGACGGAGTATCTCAAAGGGCGCGACGTGTTCGTGCAGGATGTCTACGCGGGCGCGGACCCAAAATACCGGTTGAATGTGCGTTTCGTTACCGAAGAGGCTTGGCATGGGATGTTCGTCCGCAATATGTTCATCCTCCCGGAGACGCCCGAAGAGATCAAGAACTTTACGCCCGGCTTCACCATTGTTGACGTGCCGAGTTTCAAAGCGGACCCCGCTACGGACGGGACGCGTACAGAAACGTTTATTTTAGTGAACCTCGAACGGAAACTGGCGATCGTTGGCAACACGCGTTATGCCGGAGAATTAAAGAAATCCATCTTCTCCCTACTAAATTATCTTCTGCCGCTGAAGGGCGTGATGTCCATGCACTGCTCGGCAAACGTTAACCCCAACGACCCGAACGATGTGGCGTTGTTCTTCGGCTTGAGCGGAACCGGCAAGACGACTCTCTCCGCGGACCCGACCCGTTTGCTCATCGGCGACGACGAACACGGCTGGAGCGACGACGGCGTCTTCAATTACGAAGGCGGATGCTACGCCAAGGTGATCGGACTCTCGCAGTCGGCGGAGCCGGAAATTTACGCGACGACGCGCATGTTCGGGACGATTCTCGAAAACGTGGTGTTTGATCCAGCCACCCGCGCCATTGACCTCAACGACGCCTCGCTCACCGAGAATACGCGTTCCTCCTATCCGTTGAGGTTCATTTCTAACTCAGTGCCAGAGAAAAAGGCGGGACACCCGAAGAATATCGTGTTCCTCACCGCGGACGCGACGGGCGTCATGCCCCCCATCGCGCGCTTGTCTGTGAATCAGGCTTTGTACCAGTTCATTTCCGGGTACACAGCCAAACTGGCGGGAACCGAAGCGGGCTTGGGCAAGGAGCCAGTCGCGACATTTTCCGTCTGTTTCGGCGCTCCGTTCATGATGCTCCATCCATCCAAATATGCCGAACTGTTAAAGCAGAAGATCGAAAAGCACAACGTGAAGTGCTGGCTTGTCAACACCGGCTGGGTGGGCGGTCCCTTCGGCGTGGGCAATCGCATCTCGATCAAGCATACGCGCGCGTTGTTGAACGCGGCGTTGACCGGTAAACTCGACAAAGTCAGTTACAAGGTTGATCCCGTCTTTGGTTTTGAAGTGCCAACCACTTGCCCGGATGTTCCCAATGAAGTGCTCGATCCGTCGTCTTCGTGGAAAGATAAAAGCGAATACGATGCCAAATACAAGGCGCTCGCCCAAAAATTTATCGAGAATTTCAAACAGTTTGCAGACGGAACGCCAAAGGAATGGCTCGAAGCAGGACCAAAGGTGTAAACGACAGCCCTCCGAAAACTTCGGAGGGCTGTTTGATTTAATGTTTCTTCAACTGCTTTCTCGCCAAGCGATTGAGTAGTTCGAGTAGTTCTTGCATTTTTTCGTCTTCGGGCGCGTCGCCGGTGATGACGGTGTGTTGCCATTTCTCCGCCTCGACGGTGATAGTGTAGGTGAATTGATCGGGCATGGAGTTATCGCTAATCAGTTTTGCGGGCAGTTCGGGGAAATCCAATTCGTCGAGCAAACTTCTGAGTAAAACTGCCTGCTCGTCGGAGAGATCGTGCAGATCGAGGTCTGCCGCGAGGCGCATGTTGGCGAATCCGCCGGTGCGTTCGAATTTAATTCGTTCTACTTCCATCGTTCAAACTCCTTGCTTAGTCACAGAGAACATTGAGAAAAAACTCAGAGAACTCTGTGACTAAATACTTTCACGCCGCGCCGATGAAGCGCAACGCGGCTTCGAAACATCCTTTCGGTTCAGTTTCGCCGCCGACAGTGAGACCGACTCCCGCCCAGCCGTTCTTGACTGCTTGTTGTTCAAGGCTACCACTGCCGAACAACTCTCCCGCCGCCTGATGCGTGAGGTCCGCGCATTGCTGGAAGTTCGAGTTCTCGCCGAGTTTGTCGCGCAGAGTCACGTACCAGATCCGCCCGGCTTTTTCCCACGCATTGCCGCCGATCTCCATTGCCGTCAGATAAAACGCGTGGTTCGGGATTCCCGAATTGATGTGCACGCCGCCGTTGTCGCTGATGGTGTTGACGTAATCGCGCATGTGCGCGGGTTGCGGATCCTTGCCTAATACGGAATCGTCATACGCGGTTCCCGGCGCTTTCATCGTGCGGATACCGATTCCGTTCACGTTTTCGGTAAGCAAGCCCGCGCCGATGATCCAATCCGCTTGATCGGCGGTTTGCCCGAGTTGATATTGTTTTACCAACGAGCCGAACACGTCGGACATGTGCTCGTTCAGCGCGCCGGGTTGTTGTGAATACACGAGTTTCGCTTCGAATTGCGTTACGCCGTGCGTGAGTTCGTGACCGATGATATCCACCGCGATGGTGAAGCGGTTGAAAAGACGTTCGTCGGCAGGAAGGTTTTCGTCGCCGTCGCCGTAGACCATTTGCTTGCCGTCCCAGAAAGCGTTGTCGTAGCCTGTCCGATAATGGACGCTTGAGTCGAGCCGCATGGCGTTGTCGTTGATGGAATTTCTTCCATATACATCTTTGTACAGATCGTATGTGACGCCACAGCCATCGTACGCTTCGTTGACCGCCGCGTCGGACGAAGGCGGATCACCCTCCTTGCGGATAATTGATCCAGGCAAGGATGAACCGTTCTTCACGTCGTAGATGATGCGTTCTTTTCCCCCGCCAGCCGCTAGCGGAAGAGTCGAGGTGAACAAATCATGAAGGCTTGCCCGCATCGCCCATTCCGCTTTCATTTGGTAACCAACCGCGATGTTATCCATCGCTTTTTGTTTTTGCGACTCGGTGCCGTTGGTGGCGATCTCCTTGAGCATATGCTCCGGGAGGATACATTCGATAGGATGACGGTGGTTGTGCATGGGATATCCTTTCCTGTACGCTAATCTGGAGGAGGCAAATTCAGTATACGTCTTTTTGAAACAGATTTCAATCGCCTACTGGTCACTGCTCGTCGATCCTCTTACACCACGCTCAGCAACGTCTGTTTCTGTTCCACGCTTTCGCCCGCTTTGACCTTAAGACGGCTCACTTTCCCATCACGCGGCGATTTCAACTCATTCTGCATCTTCATGGATTCAAGAATGAGAAGCACTTGTCCCTTTTTGACTTCTTGTCCATCCTCGACCGGCACGGCAACGACCAACCCGGGCATCGGAGATTTAAGTAGGAACTCGCCGGTCTCCGCCACGCCTCCGCCCGCCGCGGCGCGCAAACGTTTCTCGCGTTCATCCTCTACCACGACGGGGTACAACCGTCCGCGTAGAAGCACTTGCCAGCTATCGTCGCCGCGCGCGATATATGATTCGTGCGACTTGCCGTCTGCAATTAACGAGTAGACGGGCTGTCCGCTGACCGCTTCGAAATCTATCTGATACGTTTTACCATTGACCGTGACATGCCGTTCGTCAACGATATCAACGATGAATTCCTTGTCTTCGACAGTGGCGATGTACTTCATCGGTTCATCCTTTCCCAACGTCCAACCCACTTCCAGTTGCTCGTATCCCTCTCGTTACGTTGGACGATCTGGGCGGCTTTCTCGGTTTCATGATGCGCGACCAGCGAAGCGAGGATTGCGGCGACTTCCGAATAATCCTGCCGGTTTTCCTCCGCGTTTTCCATTGAGAACCGTTCCTCTACAAAACGCGTATCATATTGCCCGCCCATGAAACGCGGCGAGTCCATCAAGGTCTGATGGAAGGGAATATTCGTCCGCACGCCGACGATGCGATATTCCTCCAACGCGCGGCGCATCCGCAAAATGGCTTGGGCGCGGGTTTCGCCCCATACGATCAACTTCGCGATCATCGGGTCGTAAAAGGGCGTGATCTCGAAGCCCGGATACACGCCGGTATCCACGCGCACGCCAGGACCAGTGGGAAGCAGGCTGTGCGTGATCCGTCCCGTCGAAGGCAGGAAATTGTTATACGGATCCTCTGCGTTGACGCGGCATTCGATCGCGTGTCCGTTAAACGCCACTTCCTCTTGTTTGTAACTCAGCGGTCTGCCGCGCGCAATGCGGATCTGCTCTTTGACAATGTCAATGCCGGTCACCATCTCGGTGATCGGATGTTCCACCTGCAAGCGCGTGTTCATCTCTAAAAAGTAAAAATTTTCATCTTTATCGAGCAGGAATTCGATCGTGCCGGCGTTGATGTAATCCACAGCTTGCGCCGCTTTCACAGCCACATCGCCCATCCGCGCGCGCAATCCCTCATCGAGCGCGGACGACGGCGCTTCTTCCAACAATTTTTGGTGCCGCCTTTGCATCGAACATTCGCGCTCTCCCAAATGAATAACGTTCCCATGCTTATCTGCAAGGATTTGGAATTCGATGTGCCGCGCGCCTTTGACGAGTTTCTCTAAATAGACGTTACCGTCGCCGAAAGCGGATTCCGCCTCGCGTCGCGCGGACTGGAGGAGGGTCGGCATTTCTTCAAGGCTGACCACCTCCCTCATGCCTTTTCCGCCGCCGCCAGCGGTGGCTTTGATCAACAGCGGGAAGCCGATCTCTGGCGCTTTAGCAAGCAGTTCCTCGTTGGACATATTCCCCACATCTTCAGTGCCTGGCACAACTGGGACGCCCGCTTTGATGACCGTCGCGCGCGCTTCGGCTTTATCGCCCATCGCCGCGATAGAGGAGGGTTTGGGTCCGATGAATGCGATGCCTGCTTCCTCGCACGCCGCGGAGAAATTCTCGCGCTCGGCAAGGAAGCCGTACCCCGGATGGATCGCGTCCACATCGGTTTTGCGGGCGATATCCATGATCTTATCCGCGCGCAAATAAGATTCGCGTGACGGCGCGGGACCGAGCAAATACGCCTCATCAGCGTAGCGGACGTGCAGCGCGCGCCGATCTGCTTCGGAATACACCGCCACCGTTTCGATCCCCAACTCGCGGCAAGCGCGTATGATACGGACGGCGATCTCCCCTCGGTTTGCAACCAGAACTTTTTTGAACATGACACCTCAGGGCGTCATTACGAGGAGCGCACTTGCTCTTTGCGACGAAGCAATCTCCTACCTAGGCGGGGATTGCTTTGTCGCGCTTCAGCGCCACTCGCAATGACATATCACAACGGAATATTTCCATGCTTCTTCGCGGGGTTGGCGTCGCGCTTATTGCTCAGCATTTCGAGCGCGTTGATCAGGCGCGGGCGCGTCTCTTTCGGTTCGATCACATCGTCAATGTAGCCGCGTTCCGCCGCCACGTAGGGGCTGGCGAATTTCTCGCGGTAATCCGCCACGAGTTCCGCTTTTTTCTTCACGGGATCTTTTGCCTTTTCCAACTCTTTGCGGAAGATGATGTTCACCGCGCCGTCCGGTCCCATCACGGCGATCTCGGCGGTGGGCCAGGCGAGGTTCAAATCACTGCGGATGTGCTTGGAGGACATCACGCAGTACGCGCCGCCATACGCTTTGCGCGTGACGACGGTCAATTTCGGAACGGTCGCCTCACAGTACGCGTACAACAATTTTGCGCCTGAACGGATAATGCCATGATGTTCCTGATTGGTCCCAGGCAAAAAGCCGGGCACATCTTCGAAGGTGACGATGGGGATGTTGAACGAATCACAGAAGCGGACGAAGCGCGCTCCTTTTTCGCTGGCGTCTATGTCCAGCACCCCAGCCAAAACAGCGGGCTGATTCGCCACGATCCCGATCGAATGTCCGCCGAGCCGCGCAAAACCGACAACGATGTTCTGCGCGTAATTCTCGTGAATCTCGAAGAATTGCCCGTTATCCACGATCATGCGAATCGCTTCTTTTATATCGTACGGTTTGTTGGCGTCATCGGGGATGATGCTATCTAATGCCTCGTCCATGCGAAGCGGATCATCGCTGGCGGCGAATGGCGGGTCTTCCATGTTGTTTTGCGGAAGATAGCCGAGCAGTTTGCGGATGAGGAATAACGTATCCGCTTCATTATCTGCGGCCACGTGACACACGCCGGACTTTTCGGAATGGACGCTTGCTCCGCCCAATTCTTCTTGGGTCACCTCTTCATGCGTCACCGCTTTGACGACATCGGGACCCGTAACAAACATATATGAAGTATTGCGCGTCATGAAAATAAAATCGGTGAGCGCGGGCGAATACACCGCGCCGCCCGCGCATGGACCCATGATAGCTGAAATTTGCGGGACAACACCGGACGCCATGGTGTTGCGAAGGAAAATATCCGCGTAGCCGCCGAGCGCCACGACACCCTCTTGAATGCGCGCACCGCCCGAATCGTTCAAGCCGATGACCGGCGCGCCGTTTTTCATCGCCATATCCATGATCTTGCAAATTTTTTCCGCGTGAACTTCGCCGAGGCTTCCGCCGAAGACGGTGAAATCTTGTGAGAAGACGTAGACCAGCCTGCCTTCGATAGTTCCCCAACCCGTGACAACCGAATCCGCCATAAATTTTTGTTTGTCGAGGTCGAAGTCGCGCGTGCGGTGCTGAATGAACGGATCCAGTTCGCGGAACGAGCCTTTGTCTAACAGCAAATCAATCCGTTCGCGCGCGGTCAGGCGTCCTTTTGCGTGTTGGGCTTTGATGCGTTCTTCGCCGCCGCCAAGACGTGATTTCGCCTTGAGTTCATGCAGTCGTTGAATGTGTGTCTGCTTGTTCATGTTCCTCGCTCTTCAGGAAGTATTTTCTGGCGCTTGGCAGATATAAACTGACGATAACAATAACCGCTAATAATGTCGTGACGATCAGCACGAAGCCTGTGTTCGTCCGCGCGGATTCAAAGAATATCCGCTCGACCCAGTATTGAACATACCATAGAACGACGGAGGCGAGCAGGGCGAATCGCGACCACGGCTTGCGAGCGACGATGCCCCAGAACAAAACGCCTCCCGCGATAACCCAAACTGCGCCGCCAATGGATAGGTATGTGGGGCTGAGACGCGCTCCGAACTCATCCAACACGTTCCACCAGCGCAAAGCGGCGATGAAACGCAAGGCTCCGTACGCTGTAAGCATTAACACCGTCCACAGGAGCAGGGTTACACTAGCGGGTCTAGGCTGAGGCATGAGTCCTTTGAAGGGGGCGGATCAACCGTCCCTGAGGAAAGAGGCGGCTCGTCATTTGTCGTCCTCGTAACGCAGAAGTTGTTTGCCGCCGTAAAACACATCGGTGGGAGTTAAATAATCGTCGAACTGCCCATCGTAGGGCTGGCGGCTGAGGATGCCGGGATTTGCCAGCACATAATCCAAGCCGAGGCTGGCGAGGTATTCGCCCGCTGTGCCGTTTTGCAAATGCGCGAAGTATTCGGGACTGTTGATCAAGCCGTCCATGTTGAGGATGGCGCGGTCGTGAATGAAGTAGCCAACGTTACCGCCGCCGGTGAAACCGATGAGACTGCCCGGCTCGGTGTTTGCTTCGAGGAGCGTGGCGATCTCCATCATCGGCGTATCGGCGGACCAGCGGTTGTATTGCATGGTGAGTTTGATGCCTCCCCAATAGGTCTGCGCCATGTTAAAGCCGAGGAACAGGACTACGACCCACGCCGCGTATTGACGATATTGGATTCGGCGCGTGAGCGTGAAGAGGATTCCCAACGTAAAACAGATCACAAGGATCGCGCCGATGCGCTGCGTAATCCAGTACCATTCTTTGAAGGCGGAATATCCGCTCGAATGATAGTAAACGGTCTGCAGGACTGAACCGCAAAGGATGGGAATAAATCCCAAGCGAGTTAATGCCATCCTGCTTTTTCCTTTGTTGATGAGCAGGAACAGGAAAAAGATGCCAAACGCCGCGACAATCGCATACCAGTAATATGAATTTACTTCGGCAGTGCGGTTTGAAAATTGTTTTACAAAACCGCCGATGATATTTGTGATCGGCGTCCATGCGAGACCGTCGCCTTCAAAGTTGACTCCGAAGAAATCAAAGGGACTGCGCGTCGCGCCGCCGTAAACGCGCGAGGGGAACGATCCCCACCAGCGTTTGATCTGTCCGCTCACGGGAGAGAATGAGCCGAACGCGAATTTACTCCAGAGCATGTACACGCCTAACGCGCCGAATGCAACGCCGAAATAGGCGATGCCGTCTTTCAGCCATGATATCCAGTTTTGTTTGAGTTCATTCCATGGATTGGTTTTATTTTTCGAGGCGGTCGCTTGCAAGCGCAGAATCGTGTAGGCTAGGCGCGGGATTCCAAAGAAGAGGAGGGTGAATCCAAAGTCTAATAGAATGGCGGCGCGCGGGAAACCGGGGAAGTAGCCCGTGAGCGAAATCCCAAGCATGATAACGCCGACGAGGGCGGACCCAATTCCCGTTGAGAGAATGAGGCGAGGCATCCAATGGCGAAGATTCGTCAAGGCAGTTTTTTGGTATAAGCCGAAGAAATATGCGAGAGGGGTTTTTATGAGCAGTCCGAGCGCAGCCATGGCTGTCGCGACGGTTGAGTAATCGTAATATTCCGGCAGACCCAATCGAAGGATGAAGGATAGAAAAACCGAAGCGATCACTGCGGTGATGTCAAGCGGCAGGAAATAGCGAAGCGGATGATCTCGAAAAACGACCCACAACCCAGCAGTTGCAACGAAGAAGATCAAGTCGAGGCGGCTGAAAATGGTCAACGCGCCGACAACGCCCAACATGGCAAGTTGTTTTAGCGTTGCCCCATTGGCGCGGCGATTCGATTCGAACTGATGGAGTTTATATAACAACAGCACAACAAAGAACGCCGCGATGCCCGATTCGAGTCCCTGCATGTAGAGATTGCTGAGGATGTCGAAACTGAACGCCCAATAGAGCGCGGCTATGGCTCCGATGGCGGGAGCAAAGACCTTGCCCAGTAAGCGATATAAAAGGATTGCCGTTGAAACTTGCAGGGCGCTCATCACGATGAGCAGTACGCGGAGGGGGAGAACCAGATCGAAGCGCGCGAGAGCGAAGATGGGAACGCAGACCAGCATCCACAGCGGATGATAGCCGTTCGTCTTGTTGATGCCGTCGAAGGTGGAGCCGTGTCCCTCGCTGATGTTTTGCGCGACTTTGAAGTAGTAATAGGCGTCGTCGCGGGTGAACCAACGCAGGGAGAAGTTCTGCGCATCCGAGAGCGCGGCGTAGGCGCTGATGGACATGACGACGAGGATGAGGAGGATTTCGAACCAGTGACGTTTAATCACGGAGGTGTCCACTGAAAGGCATCTTAAACACGAAGGACACAAAGAGCACAAAGGAGTTTTGAATTAAGGGCATCATTGGATGTCAAGCGTGATCTTGCCGAAGTTTTCGTTTTTCCAGAGGCGTTCTTGCGCGAGGGCGGCGTCTTTGAGCGGATAGGTTTTGTCCATCACGGGTTTGAGTTTCCCTGCGACGATCAAATCCATCACTTGTTTGAATTCCTGCCGCGTGCTCATCGTCGAGCCGAGGATGCTGAGGTGTTTGGCGAACATGTAACGATTGTCAATTTCAAATTTGGGCGAGCCGCTGTTGCCGACGGTGAGCAGTCGTCCGCCTTTGCGGAGAGTGCGCAGGCTCAGCATAAACGTTGTGCCGACGTTGTCCACGACCGCCTCGACGCCGCGTTTGTTCGTGGCGAGAAAAACCGCTTTCGACCAATCCTCTTCTTTCGAACGGTCAATCAGAATGTCCGCGCCGAGGGACTCTGCCAACTCCAATTTTTTCGCGTCAGAGCCGACGACAATAACTCGCGCGCCAAGATACTTTGCAATCTGGATGCTCGCCGAATTCACCCCGCCTCCCGCGCCGACGATGAGGACTGTCTCGCCCTCGCGAACTTGTCCGCGCGTGATGAGGGAATGCCATGCGGTCTGATAAACCAGCGCGGCAGCCGCGGCTTGGTGAAAATCAAAATCGTTCGGAAGTTTGTATAGTTGTTGAATCGGCAAACAGATAAATTCCGCATACGTGCCGCGGACGGTTTCGCCGAGCAGATGCCAATGCAGGCACATGTTGTCTTTGCCAGCGAGACAAAATTCGCACTGTCCGCATCCGAGGTTGGGGTTGATGACGACGCGGTCGTTTGCCCTCACTCCTAGCCCCTCTCCCAGCGAGAGAGGGGGACCGAGGGCAACAACTTCTCCCGCGCCGTCTGCGCCGGGGATGTGAGGCAGTTCGAGTTTGAGTCCAGCCCAGCCGTTGCGGACCATCACGTCCATGCGGTTGAGCGCCGCGGCGCGCAGGCGAATCAAGGCTTCGCCGGGTTTGGGTTCGGGCGTGGGGAAATCGGCGTGTTCCAAAACATCCAGTCCCCCGTGCCGATGAAAAAGGATCGCTTTCACAGTGCGTCGCACCAGGCGGGTGAAGAAATCTCGTGAATGGACATTTTCTACTCGGTTAAGGCGCCGCCTCAAGCCAGGTGCGACGCACTACATGCTTGCTATTTGAATCCCAACTCACTGCGCGAGATGACGTGTCGTTGAATCTCGCTCGTGCCTTCGTAAATTTCAGTGATCTTCGCGTCGCGGAAATATCGCTCCACGGGCAATTCCTTGCTGTAGCCCATGCCGCCGTGAATTTGTACCGCCTGATGCGTGACGTACATCGCAGTCTCGCTTGCGAACAACTTCGCCATCGACGCTTCGAGTGAATACCTGCTTCCATCGTTTTTGGATTTTTCCTTCGCCATCGCCGCGTTGTAGATCAGCAGACGTGACGCTTCGATGCGCGTTTTCATGTCGGCGATTTTGAATCCCGTCCCTTGGAATTGCCCAATCGGTTGACCAAACGCTTCACGCGACGATGCGTACTGTCTCGCCGCTTCGTACGCCGCTTCTGCAATCCCCAGCGCTTGTGTCGCGATGCCGATGCGACCCGCGTCCAACACGGTCATGGCGATCTTGAAGCCTTCGCCCTCTTTGCCCAACAGATTCTCCACAGGGACGCGGCAATCCTCGAAGATTAACTCACTCGTCGCCGAGGCGCGGATGCCAAGTTTCGGCTCCTTCTTGCCGCGTGTGAGTCCTGGAGTGTTACCTTCGACGAGAAACGCGCTCACGCCTTTTTGTTTTTTCGCGGGGTCGGTCATCATGAACACGACAAAATAATCTGCCACTGGTCCGCTAGTGACCCACGACTTGCGCCCATTCAAGATGAAGTGGTCGCCGTCGCGTACGGCGCGCGATCGCATCGTCCCTGCGTCTGATCCGCTTTGAGGCTCGGTGAGCGAATATCCGCCGATGGATTTCCCCGAGGCGATGGGAGTCACGAATTTTTTCTTCTGCTCTTCCGTGCCGAACTTCATGATGCCGTGACAATACAACGAGTTGTTGACCGACATGATCACGCCGTGCGACGCGTCCGCTTTGCAGATCTCTTCGAGGGCGAGGACGTAGGCGAGCGTGTCCATGCCTGCGCCACCGTATTGTTCGGGGATTTCCAAGCCCATGAATCCGAGCGCGCCCATCTTCTTGATCGTCTCGTGTGGGAATTCTCCGCTCTCGTCGAACTCCGCCGCAATGGGAAGAATCTCTTTTTGCGCAAAGTCGCGTGCCGCGCTTTGAATCATCTTGTGCTCATCGCTGAGCGAAAACATGGCAAGGTCGGTCATGAAGCCTCCGTCGTGGTGTATTGCGCGTGATTATACCCTGTGGGGTAGGGGAGATTCCTGCAAAGGTTGAGGTGAGAATTCGTTACTCGCCTTGCACACATAGATGAAACGGGAATCGTAATGCGACATTCTTGTCGCTCATGCGCAAGACATACCTGAAAAGCGAGATAAATATCGCGTTACGAACATTATTGGTAAGGTGAGTTTATTATTATTATGTGGTTAGGGGGAAGTTACTCAATTGCGAGATCAACCTTTATGGCGCCGAGAAGTTCTTGAATCTGTCCCTCGCTGATTGGACAACGAACGGTTCGCTCCGCATTGTTCTGCAGATAGATTTGCGTTTTATCGAGGTGTTGTTGGAAGGCGGCTTGATAAAGCAAGTTTGCCCCGAAGCGCGGGTCTTTGTAAAGCAAAAGCACAAACGGTTTCATCCAGAAAGGCATACCGCTCCCTTGCGAAAGCTTTGTCTTATTCCCGCTTGGCGAAGCATGGATCACTCTAAACTTGAGTTTTGTCGAAAGATGATTCATT
>WBZY01000415.1_pt2 | contig 20313 bp, 17 predicted proteins | sample 5204191 | NCBI WGS metagenome assembly WBZY01 (sample SAMN12344363, study PRJNA552823) | activated sludge metagenome | biome: Activated sludge suspended growth; feature: Anammox Sidestream; material: Wastewater; isolation source: activated sludge from anammox sidestream of wastewater treatment...
GGGGTCGTACCTTCTTACCGCTTCGACCAGCCCGCAGGTGCCATAACCAACGGCGTCCTCGAATTCGAGCAGCCCAGGGATCTCCAGCGGGAGAGAGCGTGCCACGCGCCGGACAAGGGGCGCGTACTGCATCACCAGCTGCTGCTGCTCCTCGAGGGAGAGGCGCTGCCCGGTGTCGACAGCTTCATCGCCCGGGTTGCCGGCCGGGGCGTTTTCGGTGGTTCCAGGACTTTGCGACGGCTCGTACATTTTGGCTTGACCCCCAAGGGACCCCTCACGGCAACCCCTCTGCTTGGTTGTCGTGGGGACTGGCTCCATGTTTCAGGGCCATCGGGTGATAGAACAACGCAGGACCGGTGACGACTGCGTTGTTGTTCGGTAACAGGGGCAGACATAAGGGTTTTCCCGCAGGCGAGGAACCGAGCCCCGGACGTCCTCCAGCCTGTAGAACACACATAACTGATATAGTGCGAAGTTTCCAATTACAGAGAACGGCAGCGCTGACCACTGCTGGAGCTGTCGTGTAACGTTGATGGCCGCAGGGCGCATCGGCGCACGCGGAAAGAAGAAGGCGGACAGTCAGGTGGCCACGGGAGTTCCGATCATCGTCTCAGAGCGCAGCGGCGCGATCGCGGTACGGCGGCGCACCGTTTCAGGCGAGTGGGAGCGCAGCCTGGTCACACCGGCGGCCGTGTGGCCCGTGCTGAATCCTGCGCGTGACGCGGTGGCTGTTTCCGTCGTTGCCCAGGAGGGCGAGTTCCTCCGCAGCAACATCGAGCTCTTTGCCCTCGACGGAACCCACATGCGCACTCTGCACCAGACGCCCAGGGGTGTGGGGCCGGTGATCGCGCCGCGAATCCCCCACTACGCGGCGTGGTCGCCGCGGGGCGATGTTCTCAGTTATGTAGCACAAAGCAGCTATGGGCTGACGCTGTTCCTGAGCGAGATAGACGGCGCCTTCGTATCGGACCCGATCATCAACGGGGCGCCCATATTCAGCGCCTGGTGCCCCGACAACAACTTCCTGGGCGTGCACGCAGGCGATGAACTGGCCGTTATCGAGGTCGAAGGCAGCCGCACGACCGCAAATGTCGCCGAGCGCGCTGTCGGTTTCCGCACGCCCGCCTTCAGCAGCGACGCGAACATCATGGCCTACGCGGTCCCCGCGGAGCCCGGCGTGGCCATCATGCGGGCGCACTTCCAGGGAACCGGCGGGCGCGAGGTGCATCGCCTGCCCGGCGGCGTGGCGATGGCGTTCAGGCCGGGCACGTGCGAGCTGACAGTGGCATTGACCCGGCAGCCCGACAGCGGCGTTTTCGACGAGCTCTGGTCCATCGACATGGCCGGCGAGGCCGCCGGGGCACGCTTGCTATGGCGAGGGCCGCTGGTGGCGTTCTTCTGGTCCCCATCCGGCGACCGGATGGTAGCTATTGTCCCGACCCACACCGGGGACGGGCGCTTCTCCGCATGGGCGCTCGACGCCGAGGGGCAGTTTGCCGGGGCCACGGAGCCGTTCGTGCCGTCCGTTGACTACCGCACGGTGCTCGGGTTCTTCGATCAGTTCGCCACCTCACACCACCTGTGGTCTCCCGATGGCGAAGGTTTCCTGCTCGCCGGGAGACTCCCCGGCGATGCCGTCTCCGCCGCCTTCGGTGACCCTGTAGGGGATTATGTCATGCTATGGGAGGCGCGCCGGGGCGCCCCGGTGGAGGTGGTGGGACCCGGCGACGTTGCCTTCTTCCCGCCTCCGCAGCAGTGAAGAGGGCCGGCCCGGTTCGCGCCGCCGTAAACGCCCGGTAAGCCTGCAAATTGCTGGGTCAAATGCGCTGACGCTACACTCGGAGCATCCCCCCGGTCCGGCAAGCGCCGGGGCACAAGGCGGCCCCCACACCTATGGACTTTCCGCGCCAAGAACGAGTCGAACCAGGGATTGCCGAGCGCGCCACACGTGGCGCTGTGGTTGTTTTCCTGTTGCTCGCGATCATGCTCCTGGCCTTTGCCCTTGGCTGGGGTGTAAAGGACCTGCGCACGGATGACGCCGCCCCGAAGGCGTCCGCGTCTGCTGATGGCGGCTCAAGCCAGGCCGGGAGCAGCTCGACCTCCGCCGTGGTCGACGAGATCTGCAGCGTCCTCCGTGCACAGCATGTGGACGGCGCCCTCATCACCGATGAGATGTGCCGGGAGGCGGCCATAAACGGGGTTGTGACGTCGCTCAACGACCCTCACACGGCCTATATCACCCCGGAGGAGATGGAGGGCCCGGGGCTGGACATGGGTTCCACGTACCAGGGGATTGGCGCCAGCGTCTCCGATGCCACCGGGCAGGTGCAGATAGTCGCTCCCTTCCGCGATTCGCCGGCTGAAAAGGCGGGCATCAGGCCGGGCGATATCGTTCTCGAAGTTGACGGGGACCTCACCGATGGCTGGTCCGATTCCGAGGCGGTGAAGCGCATCCGCGGCAAGGCCGGGACACCGGTGACCCTGAAGGTCAAGCACACGGATGGGACAACCGAGACGGTCACGATCACGAGGGGCGACATCCCCATCACGAGCGTCTACACCGAGCCGAACCTGGAGATCATCCCCGGCGAGAGCGGGACGCTGCTGGTCGACCGTGACGGCAAGGAAGCCGCGGACATCGCCTACATCGCGATTTCGCAGTTCCACGACAACACCATCAACGAGCTGCGCCAGGCAGCGAAGGGCCTTGAGGGGAAGGGGTACAAGGGGCTGATCCTTGACCTCCGCTCAAACCCCGGCGGCCTCCTCAGCTCAGTTGTGGCTGTGGCTGACGAGTTCCTTGATGGGGGCACGATCATCACCGAGGTCGACGCGGCCGGGAAGAGCAAGTCGTGGACCGCGAAGTCCGGAGGAGCATTGGCCAAGCTGCCGATCGTGGTTATCCAGGACCAGGCGAGCGCGAGCGCTTCGGAGGTGCTGGCAGCAGCCCTCCGCGATAACGGCCGTGCGAAGATCGTGGGCACCCGCAGCTTTGGTAAGGGTACGGTCAACCAGCTGATCGAGATCAAGAACTGCAACGACCCCGCCGGGTGCGGGGCGATGTACGTCGCAGTTGGGCGCTGGCTCACCCCGAAGAACGACCAGATCGAGGGCCTGGGCGTGAAGCCCGACATCGAGGTGGAGATGACCCGCGACGACTACGTCGACAAGGGCGACGTCCAGGTGTTCCAGGCCATCGATACGCTGCGCGGGAAGTAGCCGCCGGCGCTACACTGGAACAGCAGCTCCGCGGCCCCGGCAGCGCGTCTCGTTTCGCCCGGGCCGCTTCGCACCGCCCGTACGCACTATGAGCGATTCCACCATTGCCCAGAACAGGCGAGCGCGCCACGACTACGACATCCTCGAACGCTTCGAGGCGGGCATCGTGCTGACCGGGACTGAGATAAAGTCGGTGCGCGAGCACCGCGTGCAGCTGGTAGGGGCCTACGCGCGCATCCGCGACGATGAGGCATGGCTCCAGGATATGCACATCGCGCCCTATTCCCACGCCGGGTACTCCCACCACGACCCGCGCCGCGACCGCAAGCTGCTCCTCCACAGGAAGGAGATCCGGCGCGTCCGCGAACTGCTGGAGGAGAAAGGGCTGACACTCATCCCCCTTTCGCTCTACCTCAAGCGCGGGAAAGCAAAGGTGGAGCTGGGCGTGGCGCGCGGGCGCAAGCACCATGACCGGCGCGAAGCCATCAAAGAGCGCGAACAGTCGCGCGAGATAGCGCGGGCGATGCGGCGGAGCGCGTAGCTTTCTGCCCTTGACCACGCGGCGGACGAACCATACGTTGATCGTTAGCCCCCTGAGTTGAGTTGCCGCGACCTTCACCGGTAAGCCGCCACACTGCGCATTGACACCGTCTGTGGCGAACTGATCGCGGCGAGACAAGGACTTTTCGTTGGGACGCCTGCTCGATTCCATAGATGACCCCGCAAGCCTGCGCACGCTGTCTTATGCGGAGCTCGATGCGCTGGCCGCCGAGATCCGTGAGTTCCTTGTCGAAACCGTGCACTGCATCGGCGGCGGCGGGCACCTGGCCTCAAACCTCGGCGTGGTGGAGCTGACGCTCGCGCTCCACCGCATGTTCGATTCGCCACGAGACAAGATCACCTGGGACGTAAGCCACCAGACTTATGTCCATAAGATGCTCACCGGCCGCAAGGACCGGATGGCGACCATCCGCCAGTACCAGGGGCTCTCGGGCTTCGCCGACCCCTCCGAAAGCGAGCATGACGCCTTTTCCGCGGGCCACGCCGGCACGGCCATCTCGGCTGCCGTCGGCATGGCCGTGGCGCGTGACCTGAAGGGCGAAGACAACCACGTGGTGGCCGTCGTTGGTGACGGCGCTATGACGGCCGGCATGGCCCTCGAAGCGATGAACCACGCGGGCCACCTGGGGCTCGATCTCATCGTCATCCTGAACGACAACGCGATGTCCATCTCGCCCAACGTGGGCGCGCTGAGCCGCAACCTGAACAAGCTGCGGGTGGACCCCCTCTATCGCAACGCCAAGGTTGAGCTGGGCAACGTGGTAGAGCACCTTCCCCTGGGCCGGGCGATGTGGCGCACCGCCAAGAGGCTGAAGACCAGCATGCGCGACCTGCTGGTGCCGGTGCGCTGCTGGGAGCAGTTCGGCTTCGAGTACTACGGTCCGATTGACGGGCACAATATCCACGAGCTCGAAGGCACCCTGGACGCAATCAAGAAGGTGCGCCAGAAGCCTGTGCTGCTGCACGTCCTCACGGAGAAGGGGCACGGAATCCCGGAAGCTGCATCGGACCCCATTCGCAGCCACAGCGGCACCTACTGGATGAAGAAGCCCGGCGAGCCCGGCGCCCCCGTGGCCGGCCCAAGTTACAGCCAGGTGTTTGCGCAGGCGACGCAGGAGCTGATAGAGCAGGATGAGCGCGTGGTGGCCGTGACCGCGGCCATGCTGGAGGGAACCGGCCTCGCGCCCGTCCATGCCCGGCACCCCGGGCGCGTGTTCGATGTGGCCATCGCCGAGCAGCACGCCGTCACGTTCGCGGCCGGGCTTGCCACCCAGGGCCTAAAGCCGATCGTCGCGATCTATTCCACGTTCCTGCAGCGCGGGTTTGACTCGGTGGTCCACGATGTCGTCGTGCAGAACCTGCCGGTGGTGTTCGCCATGGACCGCGCAGGGTTCGTCGGTGACGACGGCAAGACGCACCAGGGTTTCATCGACACGAGCTTCCTGCGGTGCCTGCCCAACATGGTCGTAAGCGCGCCCAAAGACGAAACGGAGCTCCGCGACCTGCTCTATACCGGGATCATGCACGACGGTCCCTTCTCGCTGCGGTTCCCCCGGGGCGCCGGTCCCGGGGCCCCGGCCGGCCTGCCGATGAAAGAGATCCCCATTGGCAAGGCCGAGGTGCTGCGCGAAGGCAGCGACGTTGCGCTCGCGGGGTTTGGAGCGTCGGTAGCAGAGTGCGTGAAAGCGGCCGCCATCCTCGCCAATCAGGGTGTGGATGCGACCGTGGTGAACGCCCGCTTCGCAAAGCCACTCGACGAGGCGCTCTTCCTTGACCTGGCACGGAGAATTGGGCGTGTTGTCACTGTCGAAGAAAACGTTCGCGCAGGGGGTTTCGGCGAGGGCGTGCTGGCGCTGCTTTCGGATCATCAGCTTGCCGGCTCATTCCTGGGGGCGCTCACGATGCCGGATGCCATCGTCGACCACGGACCGCAGACGACGATGCGCGCGCAGCACTGTGTCGATGCGCGCGGGATTGCAGCGCGTGTGGTTGAGATGCTTCGTCCCGACTGCCCCGAGATGAGGCCGGGCGAACTCACGCGCTCGCTCTAGAAGTGCCAGCGCTACCTGCCGCCATTCCGGAGTTCCTGCACACCCACCGGGTGGGCCTGGAGGCCGCTCTCCGCGCGCATGCCGGCGAAGAAGCAACGGAGCTGGCAGCCGCCGCCCGGTACGTCCTCGGCTGGGAGGACGAGCACGGGCGCGCGAGCGAGGCCGGGGGGAAGCGAATCCGCCCCCTCCTCTGCCTCTTCGCCGCGGAAACCCTCGGGGCCCCCGTGGCGGACGCCATGCCCGGGGCGGTGGCTGTCGAGCTGATCCACAATTTCTCGCTGGTGCACGACGACGTGCAGGACCGCGACGCCCTCAGGCACGGCCGCCGAACCGCATGGACACTTCATGGCGAAGCCCAGGCAATCAACCTCGGCGACTACCTCTACACCCGGGCGGTGGAAGCCCTCGCACGGGCAGAGGGTCCGGTAGGACGCCGCATGGCTGCGCTGGCGACGCTGCTCGACGCGACGCGCCGCATGATCGAGGGGCAGTGGCTGGACGTCAGCTTCGAATCGCGGGATGCGGTCACAGCGAATGAGTACGTGGCCATGGTGGCGGGAAAGACCGGGGCCTTGCTGGGAGCATCCCTCGCCATGGGCGCCATCCTTGCCGGCGCGCCTCCGATCTATGCCCCTGCGCTTGCACGGTGGGGTGAGCATGCGGGCATCGCCTTCCAGCTTCGCGATGACTACCTTGGGACGTGGGGTGACCCCGGCGAAACCGGCAAGCCAGCAGGCGGAGACATCGCGCGGCGCAAGAAGAGCCTGCCGATTCTGCTGGGATTGCAGGATGCAACGGCGGCTGCCGTCATCAGGGAGGTCTACTCCCGCGAAACAGTCGATGAGGCGGGAGTCGCGGCCGTGCTGGCCGCCCTGGATGCAGCCGGTTGCAGGCGTGCCTGCGAGACGATGGCGGCGGAGCATTCTGCGGGGGCGGCCGCCCTCTTGCGAGAGATCCCGCTTGCGGCAGAGTCCCGGCAGCGCTTCTCCGAGGTGGCGGCCTACCTGGTGGGGCGCCAGTTCTGATGTTTGCGCGTTCGCTCCTGCTGGCCTAGGTTCCGTCCGTGTTCGAGAACGTTCGCGAGGACATTGCCCGGGGGGCCCGGTGGCATGATGTCCCGGCGGTGCGCCGGCTTTTCGGGGAATCCGGGGTGCGCGCCGCGGCAGTCGTGCTGTCCGGTCCGCTGCAGGCGGTGCTCCTCTATCGAGCGCAGGCGTGGCTTCGTGTGCACCGGGTGCCTCTCCTGCCAAACATCTGTCATCGGCTCACGATGCTGGCTGCGGCGGTCTCCATCGGGGACTACGCCAACATCGGGCCCGGGCTCCTCATGGCGCACGGGAATGTCGTCATCGATGGGCACGTGCGGATTGGCCCGCTCTGCTCGATCTCGCCCTTCGTCACCGTGGGACTGAACACCGGCGGACCGGACCCGTCGCTGACGGGGCCAACCATCGGCCGGAACGTTTTCATCGGCACAGGCGCCAAGGTGCTCGGGCCAATCACCATCGGCGACAACGCCCGGATCGGTGCGAATGCCGTTGTGATGACCGATATCCCCGCCAACTGCACAGCCGTGGGCGTGCCCGCGCGGGTGTTGGAGCACGATGGGCCCCTGGGCCCCGCGAAGGGACCTGGCAGGCAGTAGGGCTCGCCGCAGATCGCCCCCTCAGGCGCTCTCGGCGCGCTTGAGGCGATGTTCCAGCGTGAATCCGTCGATGAGACGCGCGGTCATGTCGGCAGTCTGCATCGCGGCCACCGGTCCCATCCCGGCGCTGATGGCCGCGTGGCCGAGAAGGACGAGCCGGCTTTCGCGGAAGGCCTCGAGCTGCTCGCGAATTCCCGGGTCGAGGACGGCGACCTGCCAGGTTTCAGCCATCACGCCAACATGGATGGCATCGTCCTCCTGCCCAAAGCAGGCGTGTGCGGCGGTGGCGGGGTCGTGCCCGGCGGCGAGTTCGGCAGCGACACGCTCCAGGCGCTGGCCGGCCCGCTCGAACACCCTCTCCATCACGGCCTGGAGCACTTCGAGCTTGGAGGTGAAGTGGGCGTAGACTGCCCCCTTTGAGCAGCCGGCCGCCGAGGCGACGGCATCGAGCGAGGTTCCTTCGTAGCCGTAGCGGGCAAAGGAGGCCTCGGCTGCATCAAGCAGCGCCCCAATGGTCCTAGCCCGTCGCTCGGCCTGGCGCATCGTCGCGTCTCCTCCACGCAGGCAGGTAGAGGGGACTGGCGCCATGGCCATCCTTCTCATCCCGCCACCCGGGGAATACCGCTTCGAAGGCCTCGACAACCTTCGGGTCGAACTGGCTGCCCGCACACCTGAGGATCTCCTGGAGCGCTTCGTCGGGCGATTTGCCGTCCCGGTAGGGGCGGTCGGAGACGATTGCGTCGTAGGTATCGGCCAGGGCGAAGATGCGGGCCCCTAGCGGTATTGCCTCGCCCTTTAGTCTACGCGGATAGCCGTCGCCGTCCCACCGTTCGTGGTGGGCAAGCACAACGCGGGCAGCGGGGCGCAAGTACGGTACCTGGGCGAGGATGCGGTAGCCCATGGTCGGGTGTTTCCGCATGAACAACCACTCGTCATCGGTGAGGGGGCCGGGCTTGCGGAGGATGGCATCGGGCACGCCAATCTTGCCGACATCGTGCATCAGCGCGCCCCGGTAGATCATCGTGAGCTCTTCTTCATCGTTGAGGCCAAGGAGCCGGGCCAGCTCCACAGAATGATTGGCGACGCGGTTGGAATGGCCGCGCGTTTCCTGGTCGCGCATGTCGAGCGCGGCCACCAGCGATTCCAGGGTGCCCGTGTAGGCGTCCCGCAGCTCCTCCGACATGTCGCGGATTTCGATGTAGGCGCTGCGGAGTTGCTGGTTGGACTTTTCGAGACGCAGCACGTTGTCGCGAGTCTTGTCCACTACCTGCTTGATCGAGTAGCGGCTTAGGAGGAGGGGGATGGTGAGGGCGACGAGGCCGGCCACGCCAAGCTGGCCGTAAACGGCCGACAGGGCCCCGGCCACAAGCCCCAGGGCGACGTAGTGCGGCAGCAGCCATGCGAAGTCGGCCCGGTGCGTGGCAAAGAAGTTGCGGCTGGTGGTTATGGAAACCACACCCGCGACCGCAGTGGTCGTCACGGCGAATATGACCAGGCCGGCGATGGCGCCTTCTGCAACGAGCGCCAGGGGGTTCTGCTCGATGCCCGTGGCCGCGACGCCGGCAATGGCCATCGCTGCGGCAAAAGCCGCCATGTTCTGCTGTCCGAAGTTGAAGGCGAGCTTCCTCGTTGACCGGTCGGCGAAGAGATAGCCGCCGGTAAGCGCAATGGCGGCTGCCACGAGTGCAGCCGCGGGTGCGCCAAAGCAGACGGCAGCCATGACCGCCCCGACGAAGCTGATGGAAACGCGGCCGTCGAAATAGAGCTTCACGCCCAGGCGTTCGCTGAGAGCCGTGAGGGTGACGAGCGCCAATACCCCGGCGGGGTCGTCGATAGGGCGAACGAAGAAGGCCGCCGTGAATGCCATGGCCCCGAGGGCGAAAACGCCCACGATGAACCATTCGGCCCTGCCGCGCAGTGAGGGTTCAGGCATCGCATTTTCGGTATCGACAGGTTATTGAAGGAATGACAGCCCCAAAGAGCGTATCGGGAACCTGCGGCAGTAACGAAAGCGCGCATTGTGCGCCCTCCCGGTGCCGCCAGGTGAACGGCCCTGATCGCGCTCCCGGGTCCGGCAGGCGGGACTGCTCCGGCACCCGGTGAAGCTACCCGGCGTTATTTCCCGGGGCTCAGCCCTCGCCCGGCACGGCGATGGGCGAATTGGTGGGGTGGGAAGGGGCAGTTTGGTGAACAAACGGTGACTTGCGACACTTGTTGTCGCCATGACAGGGCGCAGTTCTGGAGTCATGCCCCGCGGCGCCGATGCGAGTAGACTGCGGACATGACATCACCCCTCGCCGGAATCCGCATTCTCGACTTCACGCGCTACCAGCAGGGACCGTTCGCCACGGTGATGCTGGGCGACATGGGAGCGGAAGTCATCAAGATCGAGGAGACGACGATTGGCGACTACGGCCGCCGGGTGTGGCGCGAGCGCGACGGTTTCAGCGCGTTCTGGGAGTCACTGAACCGGGGCAAGAAGTCCGTTTGCATCGACCTCCGAACAGATGCCGGGCGCGAGCTGGCGCTGAAGCTGGGCGAAACGAGCGATGTTGTCATGGAGAACTTCCGCCCGGGGACAATGGAGGGCTGGGGCCTCGGTTATGACGACTTCCGTGCCCGCAACCCTCGCATCATCTATGGACAGGCGACGGGCTGGGGAACGAAAGGGCCAATGGCCGGTCTGCCTTCGTTCGACCAGATAGCCCAGGCCTTCAGCGGCTACGCCCAGCAGTGCGGAGGCGGAATTGGCACACGGCCCGAGGTCCCGTTCCCGGGAGTGGCCGACCAGACGGGCGCCATGAACTTCGCCTTCGGGATATTGACCGCGCTATTCGTCCGCGAACGGACGGGGGTAGGCCAGAAAGTTGACGTTTCGCTGCTGGGGACGCAGCTGGCACTGCAGGCGCCGGCATTGCTGCACGCACTGCATTTCGGCCAGGAGCGCGCCCGGGAGTTCCGTGCCTCACCCACCACGGGCCAGTACGAATGCGCTGACGGCCGCTGGGTGATGATCGTTGGCATCGACCAGAAGTTCTGGCCGCGGATCGCAAATGCCCTGCAGGTTCCACACCTGATCGAAGACCCCCGGTTTGCTACGGGCCATCCGCGTTATGTGAATAAGGACGAACTTGAGTCCCTGCTGGAGCAGGCCTTCCGTGCCTGTCCTTCGGCCTACTGGCTCGACCGGCTGAGGGAACACGATGTCCCGGCCTCGCTCGTGCGCAACTACGCCGAAGTAGCCGGCGATGAACAGATCGCGATGAACGGCTACATCGTGGAGCAGGAGAACGCCCGGTTTGGGCCCCAGAAAGTGGTGGGCCTGCACGTGCAGCTGAGCGAGACGCCCGGGGAGGTTGGTGCGCCGGCGCCCGGGCTCGGCGAGCATACATTCTCAATCTTGCGGTCGGCCGGCATTGATGACCGGCGCCTTGCGGAGCTGGCAGAAGCCGGGGTCATCAGAGGATCGTAGGGGCTGCTGTCAGGCGGCCGGGCCCTCCGCGCCCGCGAAACGGAACCCCAGGGTAGCCAGCGCACCGGACAGCGCCAGCTGCTCACCTTCGAGAGCCGCGCCGGCAAGGACGCGTTTCGCCACCTCATCGAGGTGGTCAAGGGCAGCCGGGACGTTGAAGTCGTCGTCCATGGCCGAGGCGAAGCCCTCCCGGACGCGCTGTGCGCCAGGCCCGGGCGCGGCCGGCGCCTCGGCCGTGATTGCTGAGCGAAGCCGCCCGAACCGGGTCTCAAGGGCCTCCAGAGCGCCTTCGCGAAAGTCCGCGTCGATGCGGTAGTGCGTGCTCAACAGGTACAGGCGCAGGTGGTCGGGCTCGACCTTCCGCATCAGGTCGCGCGCCAGCACGAGGTTGCCGAGGGACTTGCTCATCTTCACGCCATCGAGCTGGACCATGCCGTTGTGCAACCAGTACCCGCAGAAAGGGGCCAGGCCTGTCGTGCACTCTGCCTGGGCGATCTCGTTCTCATGGTGAGGGTAGACGAGGTCGTGCCCGCCGCCGTGGATGTCAATCTGCTCGCCGAGGTGGGCAATTGACATCGCCGTGCATTCGATGCTCCAGCCGGGCCGGCCGGGTCCCCACGGACTCGCCCACGACGGCTCGCCGGGCTCCGTCGTCTGCCAGAGCAGGAAGTCGAGCGGTCCCCGCTTCTTGTGCTCGCGCTTGGATTCCGGGTTTTCGCGCTTCGCGAGCTCGGCAAGGGTCATTCCGCTGAGGGCGCCGTACCGCTCGAACGTGGAGACCTCGAAGAACACATCGCCGCCGACCTCGTAGGCGAAGCCACGGTCGAGCAGCCGGGCGGTGGTCTCGATGATCTGGGGGATGTGGTCCGTGGCGTAGGGATTGGCGCTCGGGCGAAGGACATTGAGGCGATCGAGGTCGTGCTGGAGGATGGCCAGGTTCTCATCGCGTATTTCCGGGATCGGGCGGCCGCCCTGGCGCTTCGAAACCATGATCATGTCGTCGTCGATGTCGGTAACGTTCTGGACGTACCTCACGTCATTGCCGAGTGAGACAAGGTAGCGGCGGAGAGCATCAAACTGCACGTACGAGAATGCGTGGCCGAGGTGGGTCACGTCGTAGGGGGTGACCCCGCAAACGTACATCCTCACCTTGCCGGGCACGACGGTGCGGAATTCGCGGGTCTCATTCCCGAGGGTGGAGTGCAGGCGAAGGGTCAATGGGGTCTCCGGCGCGGGCTCAACCCAGCGTAGCAGAGCATTCTGGCGGTTGCATAATGCAACTGATAATCATTCCAGCGCACCTGCAGCAACGAGCCCTGCTATCTCATCCGGCGAAAGGCCCAGCACCTCTTCCAGTACCTCGAAGGTGTCGGCGCCAAACTCATGCACACCCTGGTAGAGGCCCGGGCGAACGCCGTTGAAACGCGCGGGGAAGCGGTCGATGCCGGTTGTTCCCCAGCGCTCGCTCTCAACGGCGCCAAAGTAATCGCGTGCTCTGAGCTGGGGGTCCCGGGTGGCCAGGTCTTCGGCATCCTGGACAGCACCGGCGGCGATACCGGCTGCCTGGCAGGCGGCCATGACCTCGTAGCGGTCCCGTGGGCGCGTCCAGTCCTCCACCACGGCGTCGAGTGCATCCTCGTTGGCCAGCCGGGCCGTGTGAGTGGCGAAGCGGGGGTCGCCGGCGAGCTCCATGCGGGCCATGACTTCGCACAGGGCGCGCCACTGGCCGTCCCCGCGAACGGCGATAGCAACCCAGCGGTCGTCCCCGGCGCAGCGATAGATGCCGTGCGGGGCCCACGCTCCGAAGGGATGGCGGTTCCCGGCCGGCTCCGGGTCGATGCCATTCGCCAGGTGGTCGAGCAGAGAGGGGGCCATGATCCCCAGCCCGAGCTCGAACTGGGCCAGGTCAATGGCGAGACCCTCGCCGGTGCGGTCCCGGTGCTCCAGCCCTTCGAGGGCCGCCACTGCGCAGGCAAGGCCGCTGAGATGGTCGGTCAGCGAAAAGCCGTAGCCGAGGTCGTAGCGTCCTGGAGGGTTCGTCATGTGCGTGAGCCCGCACAGCGCATGAATCGTCGGGGCATAGGTGACGAAATCCTTCCACGGACCCGACTGCCCCATCCCGCCCATGGAGATGACCGTCACACCGGGATGGGTGCTGGCAAGCGAGGGCCTGTCGAGCCCCATGCGGGCAAGCACTCCCGCGCTGAAATTCTCAGTGATTATGTCGCATTGCCCTGCCAGGCGATGCGCCACCGCGCGCCCTTGCGGGTGTGCGAGGTTGAGCAGGATGTTCCTCTTGTTGCGGTTCCAGCAGACGAAGTACGGGTGATCGAGAGAGTTCGCGCCCGCGATGCGGCTCGCCGTGCCAACCTTGATGATGTCGGCGCCAAGGTCCCCCAGCACGCGCGTCCCAAAGGGGCCGGCCAGCACGTGGGTGAAATCCATGACCCGGATGCCGGTGAGCGGTCGCGATGGGTCGGCGGGCGGCTTCGTCCGGGGCGCCGGTGGCCGCACCCCGGACCAGCGAATGCTCTCCCAATCTGTCGCCCGGGGCGGTGCGGGATGGGGACCATCGGCGCTGGTGCGGAAGAGACGGCCGGGAAACTGAACCTGGCCAAACCCGGGAACGGCCTGTTCCTGGAGGTAGCCGCGCGCCTCGACCTGGGGAATCTCCAGCGCCTGGCGAATGCTCCGTACCAGGCCGAAAGGCTGGTGGCGGCGTTGCGCCTCGAAAAAGAGCTGCTCCGCATCGTTTGCAGCAACCCACTCGCGGAGCACCTTCATGACGTAGGGCAGGTCGCGGATCATGGCGATGATGTCGGGGTACTTCGCGGGGTCTGCCAGGTCCTGCGCTGCGCCTTCCTCCACCAGCCAGGGCAGGAGCACCTGCGCGAAGTTGAGAGCGGCTGTGACCATGATTCCGCCGCCCGTTTGCCCCTGGTAGACCTCGTAGCCGCCGCTCCAGTGGAGACTGCCCAGTCTCGCGGCGACCGGGCTGGTCCACGCCCCCGCATCAGGGAAGAACCATTGCATCAGAACCTGCTCGGTACAGGAGATGAGCGCTTCGTGCGCGGAGAGGTCAACGTGCTGGAACTGGCCGGTAGCCTTCGCGGCGCGGTGCGCGGCGAGGGCGCAGATGGCCGCGTAGAGCCCCACCGTATGCACCGTTTGGTTGCCGTAACCATTGAGGGGCGGCGTTTCGAGGTTGCCCGTGACGGAAGCAGAACCGCAAAGCGCGTTTGCCACCAGGTCGTTCACCTGGAGGTTCGCCCAGGGGCCACCTTCGCCTGCGGGCGAGATGCTCACCCTGGCCAGTGACGGATTGACCAAACGGAGGCGCGAGGAATCCAGGGGGCCGTCACCGTCGTCCAGCAGGATGTCGGCGTTCCGCACGAGTTCATGAAAGCGCTCAATTCCCCCCTCGACCGCTACATCGAGCGGCAGCAGACGCTTTCCGGCGTTGTACCACGTGGCCTGGACGGACTTGCCAGAACTGCCGAAGAAGGGCGGTTCCGAGTCGAGGGGGTCGCCGGAAGGCGGCACCACACGCACGACATCGGCGCCGCCATCGGCGAGAAGGCGGCCGGCATAGGCGCCGTTCCAGGAGGCGGTTTCGAGAACGCGAACGTTGGCGAGCGGCGTTGAACGGGTCATGGCCGCTGATCTTACGGGGTCGGACGAGGAAGGCAATTCGATGGCGCCGGGGCACCCGCGGGGTGGTGAATATGCCGTTACGTTATTGAGCTGGCAGCTGCGAGGAGCCGCTGGGGCGTGTCCAGCCTCTCGCCATTGCGCAACGAAATAGGCAGAGGATTTTACACAAGACGGTGTTTCGCGGGTTGTCCGAAGACGAATGCTCGGTTAGGTTGCTTTGCAGTCCTTCGGGAATACTGAAGCAGGTGTTGCGATGCCGATGTCCCCGCACCGGCCGGCCCTGGCAGGGTTCTTGCTGGCGCTGCTTGCCCTAGGATGGGCGGGCGTCGCCGCGCGCGATGCCACTGCCAGCCAGGTCCCCGCAGGCGACCTGATTGTCCGGACCGCGCTCTCCGATGAGGGAACCTACCAGGGACAGTGCTGGCCCTGGGTGCAGCGCGTGGTGTTTGAGGCAACGGGGTTCAGCATCGGCTGGGACTACCGCGAGGGCTTCTTCGAAGCCGGCGCCACCGAGGTGAAGCTCGCCGAGGCCAGCCGCGGCGACATCGTTCAGATCGCGGACGATGACAACACCGCCCCGGACGCCGACTACCCCGGCCTTCATACCGCCATCGTGCTGGAAAACCATGGCGACGGCGTCCTCACCGTGATCGACTCCAACTCGCAGTGGGATGGGATTGTGCGTATTCGCAAGGGGTACACTCCCGCCGCCGCAGCCGCCCGGGTGGGGATCGACTACCACGTCTATCGCTTCACGGGCATTCCGGTGCCGGGAGGACGGACCGGGAATGACGGCGCCACGGCACCCCCGGCGCTGCCCGCAGCCGGGACCAGGCCTGCGCTCAAGGCCGGGGACACGGCCATGGTCTCGGCGCAGGGTGACTGCCTGAATCTGCGCTGGGCCCCGGGAACGGGAAACAAGGTGGTTGCCTGCATCGCCGACCGCTCGAACCTGAAAGTGGTGGGAGACCCCCAGTTTGAAGAGGGAAGGTACTGGGTGAGGGTGCTCGTCAACGGCCTGCAGGGTTACGTAGCGGGCGAGTTCCTCGAGTGGGTTTCGTCTCCGTCTGTGCCCACGAGCGCGGGAGCCACGGGCGGGCCGGCGCCGGTGCTACCGTTCCGGGCATTCGTACCAATGGTCTCGGGCGACTGAGAACGGCCATTACGCTTTGTCGCGACTCTCAGCCCTGACAGTAGCACCGGGCAACGCCTAACCTGAACTTGTAGACGATGCAGCGGGCACTCGAGCGCACATGACACCGCAGCCGCGCGTGGCGGCACGGACCACGGTCCCCGGCCGGCTTCGCCCGGGCCAGGCTGAAGCGCTCAAGCGCTGGGCCGAGGCTCTGCGCAATGGTTCCTCGAGCGAGCTCATCGTCGTGCCGGTCGGCTACGGCAAGACGATCATCGGTGTGGGCTCGTTTGAAGTCGCGGCCGGGGTGGTTAACGCCGACACCTGCCTCTACCTGACGCCGACGGATGTCCTGCGCACCCAGGTCTACAACGGGCTGGAAAAGGCACTCACAACGCTCGGCAGCAGCCGTCCGATCCGCAAGATCCTCGCCGAAAACGCGGCCATGGGGCGCATCAGGGCAACGGCCGCCAACTTCATCGTTGCAACGTATCAGCAGGTCGCAGCCGCGCCCGCGGGATATGAAGCGCTATGCCGTGAGCGGCGGGTGCACGTTGTCTGCGATGAGGCTCACCACCTGAGCGAAAGTGGTCGCTGGGCTGCAGCGCTCGGCGCCCTGCGTCCGGTTTCGACCTTGCAGCTTTCGGCGACACCGGTGCGGCTCGACCGGGCCGAGATCGCCGGAGCGCGTTATGTACAGGACGAGGGCGGCTTAACCATCGACCCCCTTGTGCACGTTTCCATGCGCCAGGCGTGGCAGGAACGGCGAATCCTTAAGCACCTGAACATGCAGATGAAGGACTACGCCGTGGAAGTGCGGAGCGCCGACGGCGAGACACGCACCTTCACGGCCTCGGAGATGGCAGAGCTGCCAGACTTCGATCAGCGCTTTGTTCGGCAGCAACTTCGCTGGAACGAGGATTACGTGGCGCCACTGGTGAACGACTTCGCCACAACCCTGCGGGCGAAGATGGAGCTGGCGCCCCGGCAGCACCAGGGGCTCGTGTTCGCGGCCACAACCGAGCACGCGAATCACCTCCAGCGGGTCTTTGCCAGGTGGCACCCCTCGCTCCGCTGCGTGGTTGTGCACAGCGTCGAGATTGGCGATGTGGAGAATGAGCGGCGCCTGCGCGACTTCCATGAAGGGCGCTATGACGTGCTGATCCAGGTTAAGAAGGCCAGCGAAGGCTTCGATGCACCGGCCGTCAGCGTGCTCTTGAAGCTCGATGCCGTCTTCAGCCGCGAGCCGGTCATTCAGCAGTTCGGGCGGGGCCTCAGGTTCAACCATAACCTGCCTGAAGCGCAAAACCTGCTCAATGTGTTCATCGGCCGGGACCCGAGGTTGGCGCCCATCATCGAGCACCTCGAACGCGAGGTTCCACCGGCTCCCTTGACGCGGCCGGCCGCCGGCGACGGCGAGGACCAGCAAACGCTCACCGGCGAACCGGCGGAGATCGACGCCGGCGATGAGGATCCACTGCGACCGGAGATCGTGGATGTGGTGGAGGCCGGGGACGCATTCCTCGACCACACGGGCCGCTTTGTTGAAGGTCAGCAACTCACGATGTTCGGAGTGGAAGCGCCACCACCACCCTCCATGACCGCGCCGGCCCCCGGCGTGGAGGTGGTGGACCTTGCGGGAGAATTGCAGGCGGCCATCGAATACTGCCGGTCGTGGACCAACCGCGCTGCCCGCGAGCGGGCCTCACGGCGAGGTCCCGGCGAGAACCACTTCGCGACGCTGAATCTCGCGTACAGTCGCGAGACGGGGCGCAGAGGCACCCTCTCGACCCCGGAACAGTACCGGCACAAGGGCGACTGGATGAAGGCTCGCTACGTGGAACTGCTCGGGTAAGCGCCGGCAACGAACTCGAGGACAGCCCTGGCTACCTCGGCGGGCTTCTCGAGCATGGGCAGGTGCCCGCACTGTGGGATGAGCTCGAGCTGCGCGCCGGGGATGAGAGCGGCTATCTGGCGGCTGTTTGCGGGAGGCACCATGCCATCGCCCTCGCCGCAGATGACCAGGGCCGGGCAGCGCAGCCCGGGCAGGCGATCGTGAGATGTCCACTGCGCGATGGCCTCCTGCTGGCGAACCACGGCAAAGCGGCGAGGGGGCGCCTCGAGGTCAACGGCAAGGCAGCGGGCGAACGCTTCCGGGTCCCGCTCACGCCACCCCGGAGCGGCCATGGCGGAGTTCTGGGCGGCGAAGATCTGTTCCCGTGTCATCTCGGGAGTGAAGTTCATGGCAGCGTCAACTTGCGCGGTGGAGCCAATGGCGCCCGGCCCGCGATGGCTTGTGCCGCTGAGGATGAGCCCGAGCACCCGCTCCGTGCGCGTGAGAGCGAATTCCTGCGCCAGCATGCCGCCACGCGACCGCCCGTAGACAAACGCCCTGCGCACGTCAGCAGCCTCCAGGACCGCCTCGAGGTCAGCCATCTCGTCGCCGATTGTGTAGGCTTCGTCGCGCCGCTCGCTCAGGCCCATTCCCCGGCAATCGAAGGTGATAACGAAGAGGTCCCGGGCGAGCAGCCGGGGCAGGCTCCCCCAGTGGGCCAGCCGGTGCGAGAGCCCGAGGATAATGAGGATGGCCGGGTCGGCAGGGTTTCCCGCTGTCTCGTAGTGGATGTTCCAACCGCTGGCAGCGGTCTCCGGCATGGCGCCCCTCCCATCGCGGCCCACGGGAACGCTGGGCCGGTGCGTGATTATAATCCCCCATGAGGCGAGAACTACTCGACATGCTGAGGCCGAGCGCGAGGCTTCAGCTGGCGCTCACGATCTTCGTCTCCGTGGTCGTGACGGGTACTGCAGGCTACATGCTCCTCGCCGGGATGTCGTTCGTAGACGCCCTCTACCAGACGGTGACCACCCTGAGCACCGTCGGCTTCCGTGAGCTGAAGCCCTTCGACACCACGGAGAAGCTCTTCACCGTTTTGTTGATTCTCACGGGCGTGGGCTCGGCGCTGTACACGCTCACGCTGATCGTGCAGGAGACGCTTGAGGGAGACATCCGAAGCCGCTTCTACCTGAGGAGGATGCAAATGCAGATCGAGGAGATGAAGGACCACTACATCCTCTGCGGATTTGGGCGCGTGGGACAGGAGATTGCGCGCGAGCTCTGCGAACGAGGGGTCGACTTCGTCGTCATCGACCAGACGGCGGAGGCGGTTGAGCGCGCCCGCGCCTTCAACTACCGGGTGATAGAAGGCGACGCCTCCGATGATCGCACGCTCAACCTCGCCGGACTGATGCGGGCCCGGTGCCTGCTGGCAGCCAGCGATAGCGATGCGGGCAATACCTACATCACGTTGACCGCAAAATCCGTGAACCCGGCCTGCTTCATCGTTGCACGGGCCGCGCTCCCCCATAACGAAGAGAAGCTGCGGCTGGCAGGGGCCGACCGGGTGATTTCGCTCTACAGCATGGGCGGCCGGCGGATGGTGCTTTCAGCGCTTCAGCCCCTCGCTGCCGACTTCATGGACACGCTGGCGGCGGGGCGCCACGGCGACCTGCTCCTGGCCGAGTTCGAAGTGAACGCGCAGAACGGGCTGGCAGGCAAGACCTGCGGGGCGCTCATCGAAGGTGCAACCAACGCCACCCTCCTGGGCATTCGCCACCGCTCGGGCACGCTCGAAGTAGGGCCTCGCAACGACACCGTGCTCCACGAAGGGGACATCGTCATCGTGCTGGCCGAGGAGTCGGACATCGCCGATCTGAGCGCGCCGGTAGTCTGAAAGGCCGTAACCTTTGGCCTGCCGCGCGCGTTTCTACTCAAGGTGACGGGCATGGAGGGACCATGGGAACGTCTCTGCGACCGGGGACGCCCGGGCGGCTCGTGCGCTGCGAACGCTGCGGCGCCCACTACGACTGGCGGAAGTCGTCGAGCTGGACCCTGAAGATGACTTACTGCAGCGCGCTCTGCGAGCAGGGCGACCTGGGCTTCTCCATCGAGACCCTCTTGCGGGGCACCATGGTGATGCGTTCGGCGTGGCGCGACCTGCTGGTTAACTGAGCACCGTTTGCAGCAACCCGTTTTCCGGGTAGCCTGCGCGCTGTGAGCGCTGACGCTGCCCCGGGTGAGGACGTGGTCGAACGCGTGGCCGGCTGGCTGCGCGAATCGCAACGAGTGGTGGCGCTCACGGGTGCGGGCATCTCCACGGAGTCCGGGATCCCGGATTTCCGGGGCCCGAAGGGGGTCTGGACCCTCAATCCCGGCGCTGAGCGGGCGGCAACCTTGCAGAACTTCCTGGCCGACCGCGAAGTGCGGGTTCGCTCCTGGAGAAACCGGCTTGACAGCCCGATGCTCGCCGACGCCGAGCCGAACGCCGGGCACTTCGCCCTCGCCGAGCTGGAGCGAAAGGGGCGCCTGCACGCGCTGGTGACCCAGAACGTCGACGGGCTGCACCTGAAGGCCGGTTCTTCGCCAGGGCGCATGATCGAGATCCACGGCAACGTGCGTGAGTTCACCTGCATGGGCGGGTGCGGCGAGCGTGGGCCCATCTCCGCCGTGCTGGACCGGGTGCGCGGGGGAGAAGAAGACCCGCGCTGCGGGCGATGCGGGGGAATCCTGAAGACGGCGACG
>WBZY01000661.1_pt2 | contig 20236 bp, 15 predicted proteins | sample 5204191 | NCBI WGS metagenome assembly WBZY01 (sample SAMN12344363, study PRJNA552823) | activated sludge metagenome | biome: Activated sludge suspended growth; feature: Anammox Sidestream; material: Wastewater; isolation source: activated sludge from anammox sidestream of wastewater treatment...
TCAGAAGACAGACCCGCATGGAAACCGGGACCGCCCATTTCAGTGCGCAGCTGGCCGCTGACCTGCAACATCGAATCGCGGAGCGACTCGGCCTCCTGGCGGCGGCGATTCATCCGCCACAGCAGCGTGTTCTCGGGATCGACGGCCGCCGCCGTCGGGTTATCGTCGCTCACCTGCTGATAGACCGCCGAGAGCACGACGCCGAAGGCGGCCGCCACGGCGAACCCGGGGCTGGCCAGGAACGCGCCCACCAGGATCAGGAACTCGCCCACGAAGCCGTTCAGCGCCGGCAGCCCGATGCTCGACATGGTGACGATGCCGAACAAGGCCGCGAAGACGGGCATCGGCTTCGCGATCCCGCCGAACTGGGCGATCTCGCGGGTGTGGCGGCGCTCGTAGATCATGCCGACCAGGAGGAAGAGGGCACCGGTCGAGAGCCCGTGGTTCACCATCTGGAGGATCGACCCCTGGAGCCCCTCCTCGTTGAGGGCGAAGGCGCCGAGCATCACGAAGCCCAGGTGCGCCACCGACGAGTAGGCCACGAGCTTCTTGATGTCGGTCTGCACCATCGCCACCAGCGCGCCGTAGAGGATCCCGATCACGGCGAGCGTGAAGATCACCGGCGCGAACTGCTCGGCGGCCACCGGGAAGAGCGGCAAGGCGAAGCGCACGAAGCCGTAGGTGCCCATCTTGAGCAGCACCCCGGCCAGCACCACCGAGCCCCCCGTCGGCGCCTCCACGTGCGCGTCCGGCAGCCAGGTGTGGAGCGGCACCATGGGCACCTTGACCGCGAACGCCAGCGCGAAGGCCGCGAACAGCCAGGGCTGGCTCTGCCACCAAGGCACGGTCCCGCCGGCGGCCACCGGCACCAGGGTCGCGAGCAGGCCGGGGGCCGTGCTGCCGGGCGCGGAGACCAGGTCGAAGGTGAGCGCGCCCTGGAACTGCTCGGCGTGCAGGAAGTAGAGCACGAGGATCGCGATCAGCATCAGCAGCGAGCCGGCCATCGTGAACAGGAAGAACTTCACCGCCGCGTAGACCCGGCGCGGGCCGCCCCAGACCCCGATGATGAAGTACATCGGGATCAGCATGACCTCCCAGAACACGTAGAACTGGAACAGGTTCAGCGACACGAAGGCGCCGAGCATGCCGGTCTCGAGCGCCAGGTTGAAGAACACGAAGCTCTTGACCGAGCGCGAGATGCCGGTCCACGAGCCGAGCAGCACGAGCGGCATCAGGAAGGTGGTGAGCAGGACGAGCAGCAGGCTCATGCCGTCGATGCCGACGAACCAGTGGATCCCGTAGGCGGGGAGCCACGGCACGTGGCGCATGAACTGGTAGCCGCCCTGCGCGGGGTCGAATCCGGTCCAGAGCAGCAGCGACACCAGGAAGGTGGCGGTGGTGGCGGCGAGCCCCGCCCAGCGCCAGGCCTGGTCGGGCAGCCGGGAGCCGACCGCCAGCAGGACCAGGCCCACGGCCAGCGGCAGGAAGGTGACGAGGGTGAGGAGGTCCATCCGCGCCCCCTACGCCGCCAGCAGCCAGGCGAGCACCGCGAAGGTGCCCGCGACCATGGTGATCAGGTAGCCCTGGGTGAGCCCGCCCTGGAGGTACTTGAGCGCGTCGTCGGCGAGCGAGCGCACGAAGCGCGCACTGCCGTTCACGGCGACGCCGTCGATCAGGCCGGCGTCGATGCCGCGGAAGAGCACGTGATCCGAGAGCGCGATCAGCGGGCGCACGAAGAGCGCGTCGTAGAGCTCGTCGACGTAGTACTTGTTGGCGAGCAGGCGATGGAGCGCGCCCGCACCCGAGCGGATCCGCGCCGGCAGCTCGGGCCGCGCCACGTAGAGCAGCCAGGCCCCCGCGGCGCCGAGCGCCGCTGCCAGCGTCGCCACGCCGGCGAGCGCGAACTCGGTCGAGTGCGCGACGTGGTGCTCCTGCGTGCGGACCACGCGGCGCAGGAAGTTCGAGAGGCTGTTCGAGTCGGGTACCCCGAGCAGGTCGCCGTAGGCCTGCGGCAGGCCCGCGAAGCCGCCCACGATCGCGAAGAAGGCGAGCACGTAGAGCGGCCAGAGGACGGTCGCGGCCGGCTCGTGGATGCCGTGGTGCTCGACCTGCGGCTCGACGCGGCTCGCGCCGGCGAAGGTCCGGAAGTGCAGGCGGAACATGTAGAACGCGGTGATGGCGGCGGTGACGACGCCGATCGCCCACAGCCACTGGTGGCCGGGCACGTCGTGCGCGAGCCACGCCGAGAGCAGCACCTCGTCCTTCGAGAAGAAGCCCGAGAAGGGCGGGAGGCCGGCGATCGCGAGCACGCCCACCAGGAACACGGCGTGGGTCCGGCGCAGGCGCCGGCGCAGACCGCCCATCCTGTCGGTGTCCTGCTCGTGGTGGAGCGCCAGGATCACCGCCCCGGCGCCGAGGAAGAGCAGCGCCTTGAAGAAGGCGTGGGTGCCGACGTGGAAGATCGCCGCCGAGTAGGCGCCGCAGCCGGCCGCCAGGAACATGTAGCCGAGCTGGCTCACCGTGGAGTAGGCGAGCACCTTCTTGATGTCGGTCTGGGTGATCGCGATGGTCGCCGCGAAGAGTGCCGTGATCGCCCCGGTCCAGGCGATCAGCGCCGACGCGCCCGGCGCCGCCTCGTAGAGGAACGACATCCGGCACACCATGTAGACGCCGGCCGTCACCATGGTGGCGGCATGGATCAGCGCGGAGACCGGCGTCGGGCCGGCCATCGCGTCCGGCAGCCAGACGTAGAGCGGGATCTGCGCCGACTTGCCCATCGCGCCGACGAAGAGGCACACCCCGATCAGGGTGGTGAGCCGCCAGGAGCCGCCCAGCCACCCGGGCACCGCGACGCTGCGCTCGACGATCCGGGGCAGCGCCGCCTCCAGCTCGCGGAAGTTCAGGGTGGCGCCGACGTCGGCCAGCGCCCACAGCAGCAGGAAGATCCCGATCAGGAAGCCGAAGTCGCCGATCCGGTTGACGACGAAGGCCTTGAGGCCGCAGTAGGCGTTCCAGCGGTCGCCGTACCAGAAGCCGATCAGGAGGTAGGAGCACAGGCCCACCCCCTCCCAGCCCAGGAACAGCACCAGCAGGTTGTCCCCGAGCACCAGCATCAGCATGGCGCACAGGAACAGGTTCAGGTAGCAGAAGAAGCGCTGGAAGCCGCCGTCCTCGCGGTGGTCGTCGTCCATGTAGCCGATCGAGTAGACGTGGATCAGCGTGCCCACGCCGAGCACGACCAGGCACATCACCACCGAGAGCGGATCGAGCAGGAAGGACATCTCGGCGACCACGCGGCCGGCGCCGATCCAGGTGTAGACCTCGTCCACCAGGCCGACGGAGCTGCCGGGCAGCGCGCGGAGCTGGAAGAAGCCGAGCAGGGTCACGACGAAGGCGAGCGCCGGCGCCCCCACCGAGAGCGCGATCACGAGCCCGCGCGGCAGGGCGCGCCGCACCAGGGCGAGCAGCACGCCGTGCACCAGCGCCCCGAAGAGCGGCAGCAGCGGGATCCAGCGCAGCAGATCGGTGGGCGCGACCGTCTCTACCATTTGAGCAGGCTCATGTCCTCGACGTTGACGGTCTCGCGGTTGCGGAAGAGCGCGATCAGGATGCCGAGCCCCACCGCCACCTCGCAGGCGGCCACCACGATCACCATCAGGACGAAGAGCTGGCCGTCCTGCTCGCCCCAGGCCCGCGCGAAGCCGACGAAGGCCAGGTTGGCGGCGTTCAGCATCAGCTCGATCGACATCAGGATCACGATCAGGTTGCGGCGCGTGAGCGCCCCGATCGTCCCGATCAGGAACAGGATCGCGGACAGGCCGATGACGTGCTCGAGCGGGATCATCGCCTCAGTCGAGCCTCCGCTTGGCGAGCACCACGGCGCCCACCACCGCGGCCAGGATCAGGAGCGAGGTCACCTCGAAGGGCAGCACGAAGCGCGTGAAGAGCTCCGCGCCGACGGCCCGGTAGCCGCCGAAGCCCTCCGGGATCTCGCGCACCGTCGGCAACGAGGTCGGGATCAGCGACAGGAAGACCACCGCGAGGCCGAGCGTCAGGACCGTCCCGGCCGCCTTCAGCAGGCGCTGGCGTGGCGGCTCGAAGGTGTCCCGGCGCAGGTTCAGCAGCATCACCACGAACAGGAACACCACCACGATCGCGCCCGCGTAGACCATGATCTGGAGCGCGGCCACCAGGTGCGCCTCGAGCACCACGAAGACCACCGCGAGCGAGATCATCGTGACGACCAGGCACATCGCGGCCGCCACCGTGTTGCGGACGTTCGCCACCATGCCGAGCGCCGACACCACGGCCAGGGCGCCCGCCCCGTAGAAGAAGAGCTCCGAGGCGCTCACGCGGCAGCCCCCCGCACCAGCAGGATCACGAGCCCGGTCAGGAAGACGTTCGCGAGCGAGAGCGGCAGCATGACCTTCCAGCACAGGTCCATCACCTGGTCGTAGCGCGGCCGCGGCAGGGTCCAGCGGATCTGCATCTGGAGCCAGATCATCACGATCACCTTCAGGAAGAAGGTGAGGACGTGGAGCACCATGCACAGGGCGGTCGCGACGCCGGCGCCGAAGACCGGCGTGATCGCGCCGATGATGGTGGACTGTGGCAGGAACGGGACCGCCCAGCCGCCCAGGAAGAGCGACGTCGTGAGCGCCGCGATCACCACCACCTCGATGAACTCCGACATGTAGAACAGGCCGAAGCGCATGCCCGAGTACTCGGTGAAGTAGCCGGCCACCAGCTCGGACTCGGCCTCGGGGAGGTCGAAGGGCGGGCGCTTGTTCTCCGCCATCACGTAGGTCAGGAACATCACGAAGCCGAGCGGCTGGAGGAAGAGCCCCCACTTCGGGAGCTGGAGCCAGGACAGCCAGGCGGGCAGGGTCTCGACCACGCCGAAGCGCTCGAGGAAGCCGAGCAGCCGGAAGGTGTCGTCCTGCGCGAGGCCCATGTCGGTGAGGCGCAGGGTCTGGAACACCATGAACAGGCCCACGATGGAGAGCCCCATCGTGACCTCGTAGGAGATCATCTGCGCCGACGCGCGCAGGCTGCCGAGCAGCGACCAGTTGTTGTTGCTGGCCCAGCCGGCGATCACCGTGCCGTAGGTCGCCAGCGAGGCGATCGCGAAGATGTAGAGGATCCCCCAGTCGAGGTCCGCGACCACCAGGTTCCAGGTGCGGTCGCCGAACGGGTAGACGCCGCCGAAGGGGATCACGCCGAACGAGGCGATCACCGGGATCGCCGCGATCAGCGGCGCGGCCATGTGCAGGAAGCGGCTCGCGCCGGCCGGGACCACGTCCTCCTTGGTGAGGAGCTTGAGCACGTCGGCGAGCGGGTGCAGGAGCCCCAGCACCTTCACGCCCGCGATGTCGGCGCGGTTCGCGCCGATCCGGTCCTGCATGACCGCGCTCTGCTTGCGCTCCACCCAGGTGATGACCGGCGCGAAGGCGCCGACCGCGATCAGGAGGATGAAGAGCGTCTTGGCGACGGCGCCGAGCAGGATCGCGGTCTCCATCAGCCCACCCCCGCGCCGTGCAGCGGCGCGCCCTCGGGCGGGAGCGCGTCGAGGTCGCGGCCGGCGAAGGCGTCCTCGGCCTGGGCCAGCTCCTTCGAGATCGCGCGCACGTCGTAGGCGCCGGCGAATCCGGGCAGATCGAGCGCCTGCGCGATCCGCCACACGATCTCGCCCTCGGCGTGCGCCTCGAAGGGCGGCTCGACGGCCGGGACGACGCGCTGCACGCGGCCGGCGTGGTTGGTGATCGTGCCGAGCTTCTCGGCCGGCACGCGGGTAGCGAAGACCACCTGTGCGAGTCCTTCGAGGGCGGAGCGGTGGCTGTCGGCCAGCACCAGCGCGTCGAGCCCGCGCAGCGCGTCGAGCGCAGCGGTGCCTGCCGTCGCGAGCACGTCGTGGCCGAGGACGAGCAGCCCCGCCACCGCGCCGCCGCGCACCCGCTCGAGCAGGGGCGCCGCGTCGCCGAAGCCGAGCGCGCGGCAGCCGGCGGCGTTGGCGGCCGCCTCGGGCTTGCGGAGCAGCGCGTCGGCGCGCCAGGTCGGGACCGCGAAGCCCGCCTGGGTCGAGCCCAGCGCCTCCAGGAAGCGGCGCAGCACGAACAGGTCCTCGTTGGTGGCGTGCGGCGAGGCGAGCGCGCCGATCGCACCGGGCCCCTGGCGCTCGATCACCGCGCGCAGGGCCGCGGCGGCCGCCGCCACCGCCGCGTCGAGCGAGGCCTGCTCCCGGCGCCCGTCGGCGCCGTGCAGCGCGTGGCCGTCGATGCGGTCCGCGGCGCCGATGCGGTGGTAGGAGAGCCGTCCCTCGTCGCAGATCCAGGTCCCGTTCACCGCGTCGTTGCGGCGCGGCAGGTAGCGGTACACGCGGTTGTTGGCGACCCCGAGATGGACGTTGCAGCCGTTCGCGCAGCCGGTGCAGACGCCCGGCACGTCCTCCAGGAACCAGACCCGGATCTTGAAGCGGAAGTCCTTGGTGGTGAGCGCGCCGACCGGGCAGATGTCGGCGACGTTCATCGAGTAGTCGTTGTCGAGCGGCGTGCCCGGGAAGGTCTCGAGCACCGAGCGGTCGCCGCGCACGAAGATCCCGAGCTCGCCGGTGCCGGGCACCTCGCGGCAGAAGCGCACGCAACGCCGGCAGAAGATGCAGCGCTCCTGGTCGAAGACGATCGTGGGGCCCAGGTCCACCCGCTTCTTGGCGGCGCGCCGCGGCTCGCGGGTGCGCGCGTGCGGCACGCCGTAGTCGAAGGCGTAGTCCTGGAGCTTGCACTCGCCGGCCTTGTCGCAGATCGGGCAGTCGAGCGGGTGGTTGACGAGCAGCAGCTCCATCACGCCCTCGCGGGCCTTGCGGACCCGCTCGTTCCGCGTGTGGATCGCCATCCCCTCCGCCACCACCGTGTTGCAGGCGATCTGGAGCTTCGGGACGCCCTCGATCTCGACCTGGCACAGCCGGCAGCTCCCGTCGATGCTGAGCTTCGGGTGCCAGCAGTAGTGCGGGACGTCCACGCCGTTCATGAGCAGGCCGAGGTCGTCGAGCGCCTGCAGGATCGTGCGCCCCTCGGCCACCTCGTAGGCCACGCCGTCGACGGTGATCTTCACAGCTCGAAGCTCTCGGGGAAGGGGCACTTGCCGTGCTCCACGTGCGCCTCGAAGTCCGCGCGGAAGTGGCGCAGCAGGCCCTGCACCGGCCAGGCGGCGGCGTCCGCGAAGGCGCAGATCGTCTGGCCCTCCATCTTGGAGGCGATGTCGAGCAGGAGGTCGAGGTCCGAGCGCTGGCCGGCGCCGCGCTCGATGCGCTCCATGATCTTGTGGATCCAGCCGGTGCCCTCGCGGCACTGGGTGCACTGGCCGCAGGACTCGTCGCGGAAGAAGTAGGTGATCACGCAGGCGACCCGCACCATGCAGGTGGTGTCGTCCATCACCATCACGCCGCCGGTGCCGAGCATCGTCTTGCGCTCGCGCAGGAACTCGTTCGCCATCGGCACGTCGAGCTGCGAGGCGGGCAGGATCGGCATCGAGGCGCCGCCGGGGATCACGCCCTTCACCTTGCGGCCCCCGAGCGGGCCCTGGGCGTGCTCGAAGACGATCTCGTCGAGGCGCGTGCCGAGCGGAAGCTCGTAGAGGCCGGGGCGCCGGACGTGGCCCGACACGCCGAAGATCGTGGTGCCCGGGCTCTTCTCGGTGCCGAAGCCGCGGAACCACTCGGCGCCGCGCGACACGATGTGGGGCACGTGCGAGAAGGTCTCGACGTTGTTGACCGTGGTCGGCATGCCGAACGCGCCGTACTGCGCCGGGAACGGCGGCTTCTTGCGGGGCTGGCCCTTCTTGCCCTCGAGCGACTCGAGCAGCCCCGTCTCCTCGCCGCAGATGTAGGCACCCGCCCCGCGCGACACGACGACGTCGTGCCGGAAGCCGGTGCCGAGGCAGCTCGCTCCGAGCAGCCCCGCCTCGTAGCACTCGTCGATCGCGCGCTGGAGCACGTCGGCGGGGTGCGCGTACTCGCCGCGCACGTAGACGAAGGTCTTCTCGGCGCCGGTCGCCCAGGCGCCGATCAGGATGCCCTCGAGCATCTGGTGCGGCGCGCGCGAGAGCAGCAGCCGGTCCTTGAAGGAGCCGGGCTCGGACTCGTCGGCGTTGCAGACCAGGTACTTGGGCTTCTCGTTCCCCTTCGGCATGAACGACCACTTGAGCCCGGTCGCGAAGCCGGCGCCGCCGCGGCCCTGCAGGCCCGCGTTCTTGACCAGCTCCACGACCTGCTCGGGCGACATCGTCGTGAGCGCCTTGCGGGCCGCCTCCCAGCCACCGCGCGCGCGGTAGCCGGCGAGCGTCGCGAAGGCGTCGTCGCCCGTGTGCTCGCTCAGGTAGCTGGTGACGAAGGGGGCCTTCTGCACGGCGCTACTTCAGCGCGTCGACGATCTGGCAGGCCTGCTCGGCGTCCAGATCCTCGTGGTAGGTCTCGTCCACGCGCATCATCGGCGCCCACGCACAGGCGCCCAGGCACTCCTCGTGGCCGAGCGTGATGCGCCCGTCGGGCGTCGTCTCGCCCGCCGCGATGCCGAGGTGCCGCTCGAGCGCGTGGACCAGCTCGCGGGCGCCGCGCAGCGAGCAGGGCAGGTTCGTACAGACGCGCACCTGGTGCCGCCCCTGCTTCTCGGCGGAGAACATGTTGTAGAAGGAGACGACCTCCATCACCTCGACCGGGCGGATCTCGAAGATCTCGGCGAGCGCGCCCATCGCCTCGGGGTCGATCCAGCCCCGCTCCTTCTGCACCGCGTGCAGGGCTGCGAGCAGCGCGCCGCGCTTGTGCGGGTAGCGCGCGATCTGGGCGTCGATGAACGCCCGCGTCTCGGCGGAGATCACCATTCGAGTGCGCCCTTCATCCACACGTAGGCGAGGCCGGCCACCAGCACCGCGGTGAAGCTCAGCATCTCGACGAAGCCGAACCAGCCGAGCTGCTGGAAGAGGGCACCCCAGGGGTAGAAGAACACCGCCTCCACGTCGAAGAGGATGAAGAGCATCGCGACGATGTAGAACTTCACGGAGAAGCGCTGTTTCGGGGAGACGATCGGCCGCTCGCCGCACTCGAAGGGCTCGCTCTTCTCGGCGAACTGGCGGCGCGGGCCGAGCAGCAGGTGGATGCCGAGCAGGGCGCTGGCCAGGACCGTCGAGACGAGCAGGATCACGACGGCGCCGGTGTACTCGGCGAGCATTTCACCCCCTGCGACGCGAAGCTGCGAGCTCCGACAACGAGCCGACGATGCGTCAGAAGCGCCGGGAATTCCTGCGGAAAGGCGCGCGGAAGCTAGCCGTGGGGGGTGGGCGCTTCAAGGCTCGCAGCCACGATCGCGCGGGCGCGCCGTGATATCGTGCCGGGATGGCCGTGCGGGTCGCCGTCCTCGGTGCAGGGAGCTTCGGAAGCTGCCTCGCGATCCTGTGCGCCGACCGCGGCCACGACGTGACGCTCTGGGCGCGCGACCCGGCCTTCGCCGACGCGATCGCCCGCGAGCGTCGCAACCCCCGGTATCTCAAGGAGATCGAGTTCCCGGCCTCGATCCGTCCGACGGCCGACCTCGGCGCGGCGCTGGCGGGCGCCGAGATGGTGATCGTCTCGGTGCCGAGCCACGCGGTGCGCCCCGTGATGGCCGAGGCTGCGCGCTGGCTCCCGGCGGAGGCGCTGCTCGTCTCCACGGTGAAGGGGATCGAGCTCGACACCGGGCGCACGATGGACGCCGTGCTCGAGGAGGTGCTGCCCGCCGGCCACCACCCGCGCCTCACCTACCTCTCGGGGCCCTCCTTCGCGCACGAGGTGGCCCGCCACAAGCCCACGGTCGTCACCGTGGCGGGCAAGCACGAGTCCTACGCGATCGCGGTCCAGAGCCACCTCTCGTGCCCCTGGTTCCGCTGCTACTCGGACACGGACGTGATCGGGGTCGAGATCGGGGGCGCGCTCAAGAACGTGATCGCGATCGCGGTCGGGGTGTCGGACGGGCTCGGCATGGGGGCCAACGCCCGCGCCGCGACGATGACCCGCGGGCTCGCCGAGATCACGCGCCTCGGCGTGGCGCTCGGCGCCAACCCCCTGACCTTCCTGGGCCTCGCCGGGATGGGCGACCTGGTCCTGACCTGCACCGGCGACCTCTCGCGCAACCGCCGGGTCGGCCTTGCGCTCGGCGCCGGGCGCACCCTCGCGAGCATCCTCGAGGAGCTCGGGGAGGTGGCCGAGGGCGTCCGCACCACCTACGCGGCCTGCCAGCTCGCCGAGCGCATCGGCGTCGAGCTGCCGATCGCCGAGGGGGTGCGGGCGCTCCTGGAAGGCAAGGTCGATCCCCGCCAGGGCGCCGCCCAGCTCCTCACCCGCCAGCTCCGGGGCGAGAAGGACTGGAACTACCGGCGCCGGTGAATCGAGAGAACACGTTCCCAGATATCTGGAGTCCCGCCCCGGTCATCCATGACCGGTTGCCCATGACGCCGGGACACGTTCCTGCGGTACGCTGCGCTCGTTTTGAAATCCAATTTCAACTTGGACGGAGCCCCGGTGCGCCGCGCAGCCGCGCCCATCTTCTTGTCAGCGCTCCTCGCCCTGCTGCTGGCATCGGCCCTGCCGGCAGCCTCGGCGCCGGCTCCTTCCACCGAAGCCGCCCGCCGCGCGGTGCACCTCCTCGACTACCTGGCGGTGGACTACCCCGGAACGGTCGCTGGCGGCGCCGTCGTGAACGAGCTCGAGTACGCCGAGCAGATCGAGTTCGCCGGGCAGGTGCGCGAGCGGCTCGCGGCGCTCGGCGTCGGGGCGGGCGAGCCGCTCGCCGCGGCCGCCGCCGAGCTCGAGCGCGCGATCCGCGAGCGCGAGCCCGGCCCCCAGGTCTCGGCCCGCGCGCGCGCCCTTGCCGCCGACCTGCGCGCGCGCTTCGGGATCCGCGCCCTCCCGAAGGCTCCGCCCGATCCCGCGCGCGGCGCCGCCCTCTACGCCGAGGCCTGTGCGTCCTGCCACGGCGCCGCGGGGCGCGGCGACGGCCCCGCCGCCGCCGGCCTCGACCCGCCCGCCTCGAACCTGACCGACCCGGAGCGCCTCGGCGCGCTCTCGCCCTTCGCGCTCTACAGCACGATCACCTACGGGATCGCCGGCACTGCGATGGCACCCTACGCCGCGAGCTTCGACGACGCCGCGCGCTGGGACCTCGCCTTCTTCGCGGCGTCGCTCCACGCGAGCGCCGCGGAGCGCGCGCGGGGCGCCGCGCTCGCGGCCGCGGAGCCGGCGCGCCTCGCCGCACGCGTACCGAGCCTCCAGGCGCTCGTCGAGACGGCGCCCGCCGAGCTCGCCGCGGGCGACCCGGAGGGCGGCGCGCTCGTCGCCTACCTGCTCTCGAATCCCGCCGCGCTCGAGGACCGCGCGCTCCCGATCGCGATCGCGCTCGCGCGCCTCGACGAGTCCTTTGCCGCGCACCAGGCCGGCGACCGCGCCCGCGCGATGGATCTCGCCGTCTCCGCCTACCTCGACGGCTTCGAGCACGTCGAGCCCGCCCTCGCCAGCGTCGACGACCGCCTGCGGACCGGCATCGAGACCCGCTTCCTCCGCTATCGCGAGGCCCTGCGCGCCGGCCGCCCGGAGGCCGAGGTGGACGCCCTGCACGCGGAGCTGGTCACGGATCTCGCGCGCGCCGAGCGCCTCCTCGCGGCGGGCGGCCTCGGCACCGGGGCGACCTTCGTGGCCTCGCTCACGATCCTGACCCGGGAGGGCCTCGAGGCGCTCCTGGTGGTGGTCGCGATCGTCGGGGTCCTCGTGCGCGCCGGCCGCCGCGACGCGCTGCCCTGGGTGCACGCGGGCTGGATCGCCGCGCTCGCCGCCGGCGCGGCGACCTGGTGGGCGGCCGACCGGCTCGTCGAGGTGAGCGGCGCGCGCCGCGAGGTGGTCGAGGGCGTCTCGGCGCTGCTCGCGGCCGCGATCCTGTTCTACGTCAGCTACTGGCTCCTCTCGAAGCTCGAGGCGACGCGCTGGCAGGCCTTCCTGGGCGGGCGGATCCGCGAGGCGGCGTCGGGCGGGCGCCTGCTCGCGCTGGCCGGGGTCTCGTTCCTCGCCGTCTACCGCGAGGCCTTCGAGACCGTGCTCTTCTACCAGGCGCTGGCGGCCCAGGCGGGCGCCGCGGGCGGGCGGCCGATCGCGCTCGGGATCGGCGCCGGGCTCCTGCTGCTGGCCGCGATCGCCCTCACCCTCTTCCGCTTCGGGCGCCGCATGCCGATGCGCCGCTTCTTCGCCGCGAGCTCCGTCCTGCTCTACGCGCTCGCGGTGGTCCTGGCGGGCCATGGCGTCGCCGCGCTCCAGGAAGCCGCGTGGCTGCCGGCCACGCTCGTGCCCGGCCCCACGATCGAGTGGCTCGGGCTCCATCCCACGCTCGAGGGCCTGGCCCTCCAGGGCGCGCTGCTGTTGGCGGCGCTCGCGGCGTTCGTCAAGCTCTCCGGCGACCTGCGGCGGCCCCCGCCTGCCGCCGCGCCCGGGGAGGGCCGATGAACCGCACCCTGGCCTCCGTCGCCTTGCTGTGTCTGGCGGCCGCCCTCGGCGGCTGCATGACCACCCAGGTGCGCACGCCGGTCTACGACGAGAACGACATCCGCGTCTTCCTGCGCCAGGACGTGAAGGGCGGCAAGGGCGTCGACCAGGGCTTCTCGCACCCGGTCACGATCGCGCCGATCCGGATCACCAACATCCTCTCCCGCATCGAGGTGCGGAAGGAGGCGGACGACAAGGCCGAGGTCGAGGTCGAGAACCTGCGCCAGCCGGCGATCTCGACCGGTGTGCTCTACGGGGTCGGCGAGGGCATCTCGCAGGCGCTCGCCAAGGCCGATCCCTCGCAGGCCGTCGTCGTGATGGCGGTCGAGCGACGCAAGAGCCTCAAGGTCTTCACGCAGGACTTCCTCACCTCGCTGATCGTGTGGGTGAAGGACGACCGCCTCTACGTGCACCTCGGCCAGCTCGGCGAGCCGATGTCGACCAACCCCCACGACAAGCCGCGCGAGCCGGAGCTCGACGTCGTCGAGTCGAAGAAGCGCGTGCTCGCGAGCGACGGCTTCACGACCGCGGGCCCGCGCCTCGTCGCCGTCGACTGGCGCTCGAACGCCTTTGCCGACACGAGCGCGATCCGCATCCGCCCGGGCGGCGAGGTCGTCCGCCGCACGATCCTGATGGAGGAGGCGCCCGACGACGCCGCCGCCCAGCCGGGCCCCGCGCCGCCGCCCGAGGGCCTCTCGCCCGAGGCGCTGCGCGCGCTCGCCGACCTCGAGGAGGAGCGCCGGGGCGGCAAGCTCAGCGAGACCGACTACCAGGAGCGGCGGCGGCAGATCCTGTCGGGGGAGCTGCCGGCGGCGCCGTAGCGCCCGGCTCGCCGAGCACGCAGCGCAGCCGCCCAGGGCTTGCCGCCGGGCGGGAGGGGAGCTGCGGGCCACCTGCTGGCGCGCAGGCGCCGCTCGCGTACCCTGCCGCGTTCCTCCGGGCACCCACCCCGGGGGCCGGAACGCCTCCCGCGCCCTTCCTCGCTTCGCCGGGCGCGCCGTTGCTGGAGGCCCGGGAGCGTCGATGAGGATCCTGTTCGAGATCCTGCTGGTCGCGGGGCTCGCGATCGCCGTGGCGCGGCTCGCGCCGCAGCCCTGGCGCGGGCGGCTGCTGAACCTGCTGAAGGCGTGGGTGACGGTGCGCGCCTTCTGGCTGCTCCTGGCCCATCAGGTCCCGATGGACCCGGCCCAGATCGAGCGCCTGCACCTGGCCGGGCACGTGCCGGCCGGCGCCACCCACGTCTCGGCCGGCCGGCTGATCCTGGCCCAGCTCGAGTTCCTCGACGCGCGCACGTTCTGGGCCTTCCTCGCCGCCGCCGCGGGCGTGAAGTTCGTCGGCATCCTGGCCTCGATGCGGCGCTGGCAGATCCTGCTGCGCGGGCAGCGCATCGACCTGCCGTTCCGGCACATCTTCGGGTCGTTCCTGATCGGCCGCTTCATCGGCACCTTCCTGCCCAGCACCGCCGGTCTCGACGGCTACAAGCTCTACGACGCGGCGCGCTTCAGCGGGCGCACCGTCGAGGTGACGGCGACCACGGCGATCGAGAAGGTGATCGGCGTCTTCGGGATCTTCTTGTCCTTCCTGGTGGCGCTGCCCTTCGGGATCCGGATCTTCGGCGAGCGCGGGCCGCTCGTGGCTGCGGTGACGGTGCCGCTCTCGCTCGGCCTGATCGGCGCGCTCCTGGTCGTGCTCTGGTGGCCGGGCCTCGTGCAGTGGGCGCTCGAGCACCTGCCGATCCCGGGTCGGGCGCGGCTCGGCGGCGTGGTGCTGCGCATCTCGCGCGCGGCCGCCGCCTACCGCGACCAGAAGGGGCTCGTGCTGCTGGCCCTCGGGCTCTCCTTCGTCGTGCACTTCACGACCGCGGCCATGTACTACTTCACGGCGCTCGCGATCGGCGCCACCGCCGCCGAGTTCTGGCCGATCGCCTTCGGCTCGACGATCCAGATCTTCGCGACCGTGGTGAGCCCCTTCACGATCGCCGGCGAGGGCATCCGCGAGGCCGCGCAGTACGTGCTGCTGCACCGCGAGATCGGCGCGGCCGAGTCGATCGTGTCGGCGGCGCTGGGCTTCTGGGCGGCCGAGGCGCTGACGCTCGCGGGCGGCCTGTTCTGGTGGCTGCGCCCGGCCGACTACAAGCCGGCCTACGCGCGCGTCGACGGCCGCCAGGTGGACTGGGAGGAGGCCGCCCGTGCGGCGGTGTCGCTGGAGACGGAGGAGGAGCGCGCGCAGCGCGCCGCGCGGCCGGCGGCCGACGTGCCGGCCTTCGCGACGCGGCTCGCGCTCGCGGCCGGCGCGGGGCTCGGGGCCGGCGTGCTGGCGGGGCTCGCGATCGGCCTCGGCGAAGCGCTCGTGATCGCCCGCGGCGGCTTCGGCGGCGAGGCGCAGGTGCTCTGGTACGCGCCGCTCGCCTACGCGGCGGTGCTCGGGCTCGGCGGCCTCGCGGGCGGCGCCGCGCTCGCCGTGCTGCCGATGGAGCGGCGCGAGATCCGCGGCTGGACGGCGAGCCTCGCCTGGATCGCGCTCGGCGTCGTGCCGGCGCTCGTGATCGCGCTCTTCCGGATCCGGCGCGACGTGTTCCACGAGCAGATGCCGCCGCTGCCCTGGCTCGTCGCGCTGGCCGGGATCGCCGCGCTCCTCGCGCTCGGGCTCTTCCTGCTCGGGCCGCGCCTGCTCGGCGGGCGCGCGGGGCGGCTCGTCGCGCCGCTGCCCGCGGCGGGCCTCGCCGCCCTGGTCGGGCTCGGCGGCGCCTTCGCCGCCGGCGCGATCGCTCCCCCGCCCGCGCCGCCGGCCGCCCCGCCGCCCGTGCCCGCCGCGCTCGCGCAGGCGCCGAACGTGCTCCTGATCGTCGTCGACACGCTGCGCGCCGACGTGCTCTCGTGCTACGGCGGGCCGGTCGAGACGCCCGCCATGTGCAGCCTCGGCGAGGGCGGGGGCACGCGCTTCGCGGGCTTCGCGCACGCGTCCTGGACCAAGCCGTCATTCGCCTCGCTGCTCAGCTCGACGCTGCCTTCGAGCCACGGCGCGATGTCGAAGACGGCGGCGCTTTCTGGCGACGTCGAGCTCGTGTCGGAGGCGCTCCAGGCGCACGGCTACGCGACCGGCGGCATCGTCTCGAACGTCAACCTGGCGCCGAGCTTCGGCTTCGACCAGGGCTACGACGAGTACCGCTACCTGGCGCCCGACTACCTCTTCGGCGCGGCGGAGTCGTCCTCGAAGACCGTCCTCTACCAGGTCGGGCGGCGGGTGGGGCTGCGCCTCGCGGGCGGCCACCGGGTCGCCGACTACTACCAGGATGCGGAGACCGTGAACGCCGTGGCCCTGCCCTGGCTCGAGCGGCACGCGGGCGCGCGCTGGTTCCTGCTCCTCCACTACATGGACCCGCACGATCCCTACTTCGCGCACCCCTACGACGGGACCGCGATCGCGCGCGTGGAGGCCGAGGATCCCGACCCCTCGCAGGCACCGCGCATGCGCGCGCTCTACGAGGGCGAGGTGCGCTGGACCGACGAGCACGTGGGGCGGCTCTTCGCGCGCCTGCGCGCCCTCGGCCTGTGGGACCAGACGATGATCGTGCTCACCGCCGACCACGGCGAGGAGTTCCACGAGCACGGCGGCTGGTGGCACGGCAAGACCCTCTACGAGCACCAGATCCACGTGCCCGTCCTGGTCAAGTGGCCGAAGGGGGTCGCGGGCCCGGCGGAGGTGGACGGCGAGATCGTCCGCCACCTCGATCTCGTGCCGACGATCCTGGCACGCGCCGGCGCGCCTGCCCCCGCCTCGCTGCAGGGCGTCGACCTGCTCGCGCGCCCGCTCGCGGCGCGCAGCGAGGCGGAGCGCACCCACTTCGCGGAGGAGGACCACGAGGGCAACGTGCTCGAGGCGGTGCGTACCCGCGACTGGAAGCTGATCGAGGCGAACGAGGGCAACCCGCGCGGGCTGCCGCCGGTGGAGCTCTTCGCGATCGCCGGCGACCCGCAGGAGCAGCGCAACGTGATCGGGAGCCACGCCGCGGTCGCCGACGAGCTGCGCCGGCACGGCGAGGCGCAGCGCCAGCTCGCCGCGAGCCGCGCGGTCGAGGACGGCGGCGCCGCGGCCATCGACCGCGCGGAGTGCGAGCGGCTGCGGGTGCTCGGCTACGTCGAGGAGTGCAAGTAGCCGCCTTCCGCTCCGCGGTCTCCGCGCTGCTCAGGCGAGCCGCGGGCTCATGCGCCAGCGGATCAACGCGAGCAGGACCGCGAAGAGCAGGGTCAGCGCGAGCAGCGGGAGCCAGACGTCGCCGAGCTCGGCGCCGCGCAGGACGAGCCGGCGCAGGCCGATCTGGTACCAGCGCAGCGGCATGACCGATCCCACCTGGCGGACGCCGTCGGGCATGAGCTGGTAGGGGAACATCACGCCCGAGAGCACGAACGAGGGCATGATCACGAACACGGTGAGGAAGACGGCCTGGGCGGTGGTGCGCACCAGGGCCGAGACCAGCACGCCCACCGAGAGCGACGCCAGCACGAAGGGCAGCGTCAGCACGAGCAGGCCGGGCAGGCTGCCACGCGGCCAGACGCCGAAGCCGAGCCCGGCCCCGAGCGTCGCCATCGCCAGCACGACGTAGCTGATGCCGAGGTAGGGCAGGAGCTTGCCGAGCACGATCTCGAGCGGCGAGGTGGGTAGCGACAGGGTGGCCTCGAAGGTGCCGCTCTCGCGCTCGCCGACGAGCCCCAGGCTCGACGCCGAGAGGCAGATGTTGGTGAGCAGCATGCCCGCCAGCGCGGCCAGGAAGAAGGCGTCGTCGGCGAGCGTCGGGTTGAACCAGAAGCGGCCCCGCAGCTCGAAGGGGCCCGCGCGCTCGCGCGCCGCCAGCGCCGCGTGGGCACCGCCCCGCCCGGTGCGCGCGTCGAGCGCGCGGCCCGAGGGATCGAAGCTGTGCGCCACGGCCGTGATGTAGCCGCCCACGCGCGCGGAGGTGAGCGGATCGGCGCCGTCGAGCAGCACCTGCAGCTCGGGCGCGCCGCGCAGGGACTGGCGCGCGAAGTCGCGCGGGATCACGACCAGCGCGATCGCGTCGCCGCGGGCGAGCAGCGCCCGGCCCTCGTCGTAGCCGGCCACCGTGCGCGGCGGCAGGAAGTAGCCGGTCGCTCCGATCTCCTGCACGAGCCGGCGCGACTCCGCACCGCGGCTGTGGTCGAGCACCGCCCAGGGCACGTTGGCGGGCTCGTTCGAGAGCGCCGCGCCGTAGAGCAGCAGCATCACGAGCGGCTGCACGGTGACGGTGCCGAGGAAGGGCTTGTCGTGGCGCATGGCGGTGGCCTCGCGCCAGGCCACCGCCAGGACGTTGGTCACGAACTCCACGAGCCGCGCCCTCACGTGCGTCGCTCCAGGGTCCGGAGTGCGACGACGACCAGCAGCGCGCCGAAGACGCCCAGCACCAGCAGCTCCGGCCACAGCGCGACCACGCCCTCGCCGCGCAGGTAGACGCCGCGCGAGAAGCGGATGAAGTGGGTGGCCGGAAAGAGCTCCGCGAGCCACTGCACGGGCGTCGGCATGTTGCGGATCGGGAAGGCGAAGCCGGAGAGCTGCACGAGCGGCACGCTGAAGAGCACGGTCTTCTGCACCGCCTCGGCCGCCGTTGCGGAGGTCGCCGAGAAGATCAGCCCGAGCGAGAGCGTGGTGGTGACGTAGAAGGTCGAGACCGCGAAGAAGAGCACGAGGCTGCCGGCCGGCCAGACGCCGAGCACGAAGCCCGCGACCAGCACCATCAGGGCGACGTCGAGGGTGAAGACGGCGCCGAGCGGGATCAGCTTGCCGAGCAGGATCTCGAGGTTCGATGCGGGTGTCAGCTGGAGCTGGTCGAAGGTGCCCGAGAGGCGCTCGTTCACGATCGCGACGGCGGTGATCAGGACGGTGAGGAAGGAGAGCACGAAGCCGAAGGTGCCGGCGACCATGAAGGGCACGCCGTCGAAGCGCGGGTTGAAGAGCGCATGGGCCGTGACGGCGACCGAGCCGGGCCCGGCCGGGCCCGGGCCCGCGCGTGCCCGGCGCCCGCCGGTCCCGTCGAGCACGCGCGAGTCGAGCCGGGCGCCGCTCTGGGCCACGAGCCCGCGCAGGAAGGCCTCGGCGTTGCCGGCGAGGATCGTCTCGGCGCCGTCGTAGAGCACCTGGGCGACGGGGGGGTCGACGCTGCGATCGGCGCCGCGCAGCGAGCGCGCGAGCTCGGCCGGCAGCACCAGTACGGCGCCCAGCTCGCCCGCCACCAGGGCGTGCTCCGCCTCGGCGCGGCTCGCGAAGGGGATCGGCGCGAACTGCCCGCCCGCCGCGAGATCCGCCACGAGCCGCCGGCTCTCCGGGCTCCCGCTCGCGTCCACGATCCCGATCCGCATCCCGCGCACCTCCGTCGAGAGCACGAAGCCGAACGCGAGCTGGGCGACCAGCGGCACCGCGACGAGCGTGATCATCGTGAAGCGGTCCCGCAGCGTCGCGCGCGCCTCGCGCACGACGAGCGTGTGCAGCCGGCGCAGCGAGGCGCGCAGGCGCGCGGAGCGCGGCGCGCTCACCGGGGGGCTCCGGGCTGCGTGCCTTCGATCACGCGGCGGAACGCTTCGTTGAGCGTGGGCTGCTCGATGCGGAGCTCCGCTCCGGGGCCGAGCACGGTCGAGAGCGCGTCGAGCGCCTCCGTGTCGAGTGCGGGGATGCGGAGCAGGCCGCCCGGTGCGCTCGCGAAGCCCGCCGCGCGCAGCCGCTCGCCCGCGGCGGCCGGGAGCCCACCCGCGATCTCGATGCGGTAGCCGTCCGACCATTCCGCGCGCAGCGACTCGGGCGTGGCATCGGGAACGACCAGGCGCCCGTCGGCGATGAAGGCGAGCCGGTCGCAGTAGTCCACCTCCTCCAGGAAGTGGGTGGTGACGAAGACCGTGCGGCCCGCGTCGGCCTCCTCCTGGATGCGCTCCCAGAACAGCTCGCGGCTCGCGACGTCGACGCCGGCGGTGGGCTCGTCGAGGAAGAGGACGCGCGGCTCGTGCAGGGTCGCGAGCGCCAGGCCGGCGCGCTGCCGCACGCCGGCCGACAGGTTCTCGGGCCGCTCGTCCTCGGCGCCGGCCAGCGCGAAGCGCTCGCGCACGGCGCCCCAGCGGCGCGCCAGCGCGCCGCCCTCGATCCCGTAGAGGCCGGCGTAGAACTCCACGTTCTCGCGCAGCGTGATGCCCTGGTAGAGGCTCACCTTCTGGCCCATGTAGCCGATCCGGTCCCGCACCTCGCGCGGCTGCGCGCGCACGTCGACGCCGTCGACGCGGATCGCGCCGGCGGTCGGCTCGAGCAGCCCGATCAGCATCCGGATCGTCGTGCTCTTGCCCGAGCCGTTGGCGCCGAGGAAGGCGAAGATCTCGCCAGGTGCGACCGAGAGGTCCACGCCGTCGACGGCGGTGAAGGCGCCGAACCGCCGGGTGAGGCCGCGCGCCGCGATGATCGGCGCGCTCACGGGGCGGCTCCGGCGCCGGCCCGCGCGAGCACGAGGAGCGTCGCCTCCATGTCGACGGGGACCCTCTCGACGAGCCGTGCGCCCGGGAGCTCGGCCAGCAGGGCCCGCTCCGCGGCCGCGCCCGGCGAGCGCTCCGCCGGCACCTCGACCCGTGCGAAGCGCCCGCTGCCGCGGACCGCACCCACCCAGGGCAGCGCGCGTGCGGCGCGGGCGAGCGCGCGCGG
>WBZY01000084.1_pt5 | contig 20216 bp, 22 predicted proteins | sample 5204191 | NCBI WGS metagenome assembly WBZY01 (sample SAMN12344363, study PRJNA552823) | activated sludge metagenome | biome: Activated sludge suspended growth; feature: Anammox Sidestream; material: Wastewater; isolation source: activated sludge from anammox sidestream of wastewater treatment...
GCTGCATATAAATCGCTTCCATCTTCGACATCTGAAATTCGTAACTACCTATTTTCTCGACCCGACGCCGAGCCTCTTCCGTTATCGCCCGTGACAGTTTCGGGTCTGTGAGAGAACGCAGGATACCGTCGGCAATCGAACGTGGATCCTTTACGTCTACCATTATTGTTGTTTTCTCGTTCTCAAAATACTCACGGTCGTAATCCGGCAGATTTCCGATCACCGTCGGCGTTCCGCACGCCATTGATTCAAGCACTGCCATTGGCGTGCCGTCAGTGTTCGGTACGGATACCACAACGTCACTCGTCCGCATGAAGTCAGCCATCTCGTCATGAACTATGGTTGGAACATAACGCACATTCTCTTTCGCAGAACCCATCGAAAAAATACGCTTAACCTTGTCAACAAACTCCGTGTCCAGTATTGTCTCGGGAAGGGCGACAACGAAATATGCGGTTGGCTCGTTCTTGCAAACGAGGTCAGCACTGTGAGCTATCATGTCAATATTGTATAAGGGTCGAATTAGCCGAGGGCTGAACACAACCTTACCGTCCGCTGGAATAGCGAGTTTGACTTTAAGCCTCCGAGACACTTCTCCGGGAAAGAATTTCACCAGCTCGACCCCCCCATGGACAATCTCGACCCTCCTTCCATGAGTTAAATACGGCTTGACTCGCTCCGCGAGGTTCGGGGACCAAGCCGTTATTGTATCGGCATTCTTCAGGGTGTACGGCGTCAAATACCGTTCTTGAAGGTTGCCGTTGGGTCTCCAACCCTCACCGGTGACGTCGCCACCCATTATTGTGATTATGTAGGGGCGAAACTGACTCATTGCCCCATACCACGCATTAGCCCCGAGATAATGACTGTGAAGTATCTCTATCCTTTCCTCGCGAAGAATTTTTCTTATGAACTTCAAGTTTCGAAGCGTGAGCCAAAATTTCTTTACGTGAAAATTGCCAATCGCGCCGTGATAGTGGATCCCGAGTTTCGACAACTCGCCTATCCGTTCACGGGATACTCCGGCGAATGAAATGAGGTGCATATCATGCCCACGTGCGGCGAAAAACCTCATCCATCGTTCCGCATGAATGTATCTGGCATCAGCTAAATAACAAATTCGCATCAGGCACGAACAAAAGAATCGGGGTCTGTCGTAAGCAAATAGTTATATGTTCTCCGGCGAGTCAATGTGTCTACTGAATCAAGAGTTTTCGTCGTTTCATTCAGAAAGAGCCTATGGTAGCCGAGATGCCCAATCAGTATTTCTATCGCGCTACCAACGTCGTCAGTTAAGACCTCGATCAGAATTTTTGGACGAAAGTTTCCGAGATGCTCCAAAAACCCCTGGAGTACCTCGTGCTCGTGCCCTTCAACGTCAATCTTAACCAAATCAATATGGTCGATGTGACGCTCTCGAATTAGCGAATCAAGGGTTCTTACATCTACGATAACGGGCATTGCGTCTTGGGCCTTGAAGATATCGTTGTGAAACGTGGAAGAATATGGATTGTCACCACGCATTTCCCATATTTCAGCGGTTCCGTCCACGTTAGATGCGGCAAGTCTCAGGCACTCTATATCAAATCCATTTAGCTGGTTGTTTATCACCAGTTTGTCAAACACGCGCGCAATCGGTTCAATTGCAATAACACGAGCATCACGATTAACAGCCTTCGCTGACAATGAGTAAATACCGGTATTTGCCCCGATATCGAGAATCACGTGCGACTTCTTAGCCAGCTCGACCCAATTTCGAAGCGCAAACGATTCCCAACAGCCGTCAAACCCCGACCAGAACAAGGTATTCTCAATCTCGAAACCGTAATGTCGAATTCGGAAAGAACATCCTTGGTCGACGATTACGTCAAAATCACCATGAAAATGGAGGTGTCGCGTGATCCGCTCGGTTGGGGACGCGAACCTTCTGAGCAAACGGAACGCCTGTGGTTTGAATGGTGCAACTGAATAAACTAGCTTTGCAAACGACTTCAATCTTGAACGTGCCGTCGAACTGGCCATTCGTCCACCAATCCTCAAGGCATTTCCAATCTGTTCCGGACGGTTGAGCATTGAACTGGCAACGCGACCTGCTCCGCGAAGCCTGTCCCCTTCTTTTAACTGGCTAATGCCAGTCTCGAAGTCTACCTCTGCAAGCCTTTTCCGTACCAGTTTCCTGGAATTTGCAATACTAGGATATCTGTTGGTCGTCCGAACTAACGCCTCACCTAGTTTCTTGCACGTTGCAACTGAGTTCTGTATGCCCGAACACTGCCCGTCATGCTCGCGGCGCAGGCAAAGGGCCTCGTGCAGATAGTACACTTTGAAATCACTTCCGGCCACACGGAGCGCAAGGTCATAATCGTCTGCGGGGAAAATGCTCTGGTCAAACCCGCCTAGCAATTCAAATACTTCCCGCCTCAGCGTAAATCCCGGAAAGCAATTCGAATAGAGAAAAACGTCTCTAAGCGTCCGAAAGCCGGTCTTTATGTCAAGCCTCTTTATTTCAGCAAGGTTCTGGTGCCATGTCTTTCCGTCGAGAATAACGCCGCCCGATTGATCGATCATCGTCGAATCGCAGCAGAAAAGGCCAATGTCCGGATACCGCTCGAAATGGCAAACAGCCGTCTCGACATGGTTCGGCATGAGCAAATCGTCACTGTCAATAAAGACTATTAGATCGCCCGACGAAATTCCGATCCCGGTATTCCTTGCAATCGAAGCCCCGCCGTTCTTTTCCTGCACATGGAGCTTTACCCCTTCAAACCGGGGTTGCCCTCGGATCCATTCAACTGTGTCGTCCGTCGAGCAGTCATCTACAACAACAACCTCGATATATGGATAGGCCTGGGCCAAGATCGAATCCAGACACTCCCCGATCCAGGGCCGCCGGTTAAAGGTGGGTATGATCACGGAAACGGTCTTATGGTGAAGTTTTCCTTCTTTAATGGTCATCAACCTCTAACTCATTTCGTAGCTATTACATAGGTCATATATCCAAGAATTGCGCGCGCCGTTGAACTTTTCAAATTATTCAGCCACTTCGAAAGCCCAAGTTTGTCGAGCACGCAAATCAAACGCCACGCGCCGGAAATCATCGCAAGCCCCCACAATGGCTGCACCCCATCCAATTTTTCTACGGTTAGACCACACCTTACAACCAAACGCCTCAACGCATAGGGGGTATAGCTCTTTTCAGGAAAGAATTGATACCGCCGTCCAAGGGTCCATTTCCGCAATGTATGTGGTAAATTCATCACGTTGGGGACCGCAAGGATTACCGTTCCTCCTTCCTTGCAAACTCTTCTATGCTCTAGCACCAGTTTTTCCATATCAACTTTTGCAAAATGTTCAATTAGGCCAAGTGAATAAACGACGTCAAATGTAGAATCAGCAAACGGCAAGAAAAATCCATCTCCTCTAATCATTTGAACCGCCGCCGATTCGCTCGATGCCAGCTCAAGGGTTTTCATAATGCCGCTAGGATCCGGTTCGATACCAAAAGTTCTGCAGCTTAGCCGACCCGCCATCGCCCCGACCGTATGGCTACCGCCCGCGCCCACTTCAAGGACGACGGAAGCGGGCGTGATGTACTTGGACATCAGTTCGAATATTGGCTCGTGCCATTGGGCAAGATAGGATGCCTTCTCCCACTGCCATTCGATTGGTGGAATCGTTGGGTTCCTCAAAATTGCTTTGTCCGTTTCAGCCACGTCAATCCAAGAACAGTTCATCGACTCAGAGCAACATTCAACCTGTTTGTAATCCAGCGGCGCTCATCCGGGAGTAGGAGTCCCTTCCAAGTGAACATCGTGTATAGGCTCAAACCTACAACAAGCACCAAAATCGACACGATTGAAATCCGGTCCGTACCTAGCGCGGTTAAGACCGGCGGTCCAAGAAAAGTTGGCAGCGCCAGCAACCGTAACGTGCCGCGAGGAAATATGATAAAAGAACCTTTGATCCAATTTCTTGCGAGGCGGGTAAAAATCAATGTATCAACTATGGCTCGCGTCGACCACGCTATCGCCGCGCCAACCGCCCCCAAAGCAATGGTAAGTATCGTTGCAAGAAATAGGTACGGTACAAGTTCGGCCCAATACAGCTTTGAGATCAGGTCCGCCCGTCCGGTGGCCAATAGCAGACTTACTGCCGCATAATTGTTTACCGCTGCAGCAATTCCAATGAGTAAGATATAAAACGGGAACGTGCTTTCACGACCAAAAGCTTCACCCGCCCAAATGGTAAAAAACTCTTTTGCAACTACGAATGCGCTAATTAACATCGGTAGAACAACTACAAGGTTGACTCGCAACGCCCGCGAGTATAGCTGGGCAAGTCGGGACTGCATATCATCGTCCAAAAGCTGAGAAAAAGCTGGAATTAAAGACTGGGTCAAGGACGAAGACATTGATGTCATCATCATTGCGAGCGTGAACGCCACCGAGTAAAATGCAAGCGCCTCGACGGAGACAACCTTTGTCAGGACAATTTTTTCTCCGTTCATCAGTAGGACGGACGCAACAAAGGCCGACGCCACCGAAGATCCAAACTTCACGATTGGGCGGATGGCGTTGCGGTCGAGTGAGATGTCAAAGAGCGGCGGCAGCAGGCGTCCGGACATATAGACGTGGCCGCCGAGCGTCAAAAGGGCAGCGGCAAAGAGCACGATGACGGCGCCGAGTATGCCGCCGCCGAGGTATATGACGATCGGCGTGGCGACGATGCCGAGTATGCGAAAGCCGGAGTTCACGAACGTGTTCAGATCCATACGCAAACGCGTCAATTGCGGCGTGTTGAAGATCTGATTCAAAAAATTCAGCACAAAGGTCACGGACGCGACCTTCAACGCGGCCGACGCCTCCCACGCGAGATGCTCCGGCACGTTAAAGAGCGTTACGAGCCGCCCCGAAAACAAAAATACGAGCACGGCCACAGGCACAGACGTGCAGAGCGCGATCACGGCGGCCGTCCTGACCGTGCGTGCCTCGCGGTCCGCGTCGCCCGCGGCATACGCCTCGGACGCGAACTTCGTCGATGCTAGCCCCATTCCGAGATCTGCAAAGCCGAGATACGTCGGGATCAGGCTGACGAGTATCAGCACGCCGTAGCCCTCTGCCCCGAGCAGCCGTATGACGAATGGCGTCGCAAACAGCGATACGCCGAGCGGCGCGACCTGGCCCGCAAGCGTCCATAAACTGCCCTTTACGACCTTTGTCGTCATTCCGGCGGTCGATGGGCGGTTCTCGGTTGTTACCGCCGAAGGTTCGGCAATCTCCTGCATCCCAACGAAAGTTTATGGATTAGGCCCAAATATATCAAGAAGTAGATTTTTCGATCGCCTTTCGAAGCTCTTCCGGACGGACCACCGATGTACCGACCTTTTCAACGGCGAGGCCGGCCGCAATGTTGGCAAGGGCCACTGCCTCGTCAAGGCCAGCTCCGGCGCCAAGAGCGGCAGCCATAAGGGCCACGACAGTGTCGCCGGCACCGGTCACATCGAAAACCTGACGGGCCATCGAGGGGAAATGTGCCGGTTCCAGGCCCGGCCGATAAAGTTTCATCCCGTGCTCGCCAAGCGTGATCAGCAACGCATCGACCGAAGTGTCGGCGAGTATCTTTTCGGCCGCTGCATCAGCCATTTCCTCGCCGCCTTTTTCGATCCCGGCAGCGTTCAGCGCCTCGGCGAGATTTGGCGTGATCAGGCTCGCGCGGCTGTATTTGGCCAGATCGCGGCTTTTGGGATCGACGATCACGGCCAGCCCGCGGCGTTTCGTCTCGTCGATAACGGACGAGATAACAGTTGGCGTGAGGCAGCCCTTTGCATAATCCGACAGGACAACGACATCCGCATCCCTGATGAGCGTTGCGGCCCGGCGAAGCAGATTGTCCTCCTCATCCGGCGTCAGTGCGGTGCCCGTTTCTTCGTCGACACGGGCGATCTGCTGGTTATGGACGAGAACGCGTGTTTTGGCCGTGGTTCGCCGGCCGTCCGAGCCAACGACGGTCTGGTCAATGATGCGATGTTCTTTGAGTGCGGCACGCAGATGTGAACCCGCTTCATCTCTTGCGATCAGGCCGAGCAGCTTCGCTTCTGCTCCGAGAGCGGCGATATTGGCGGCAACGTTCGCAGCACCGCCGGGCAGGTTCGAAACGCGTTCGAGCGCAACCACAGGCACCGGGGCCTCAGGCGAAAGCCGCGACGCGCTGCCCCACCAGTATCGGTCAAGCATCACGTCGCCGATAACCACTATTTTCGACCCCGCGATGCGATCGAGAAGGTGTACAAGATTTGGATCTATTTCTGCCATTCAAAAAGGCGATCTTCCCAGATAAACTTCGGCTTTGCCTCTCAGCCAAGCCAGCTCGGCCGTATCAAGGACCCGGGTAAGCACAAGTAGCACGTAAACGACGCCTGCGACCAATGCGATCGCGACGACGGCAAGATCCAGTTCTTCAAAGTAGGCCACGGCTGCGATCGGCAAGAGCATTATAACGGCAGCGGCAACAAACTGCAGAGAGTTGTTCTGCTTGAACGAAACACCTGCGACGCGGTGCGCGAGAGTGAACATCACTATCGCATCGAGCAAGCTTCGGATGCTCCATGCAAGGGCCGCACCGACCGCTCCGAAATGATGAGCCAGCCACCATACAAGCAAAAGATAAGGGATCAGCTCGGCCCAGTAAATTTTTGCCAGAACATCAGAGCGGCCGCAAGCCATCACGATGGTGTAAGGAAAATAGGCGAACATCGTGAAAAGGAACCCGGTCGCGATGATATAGAAAGGAAAGGTACTTTCGCGGCCGAATTCGGGGCTGAACCAATAGGTAAAGAACGGCCTGGCCCCGAGGATCATCACAACAAACACCGGCAGAAGGCATAAGGCGGCGCCCCGGATGCCACGCGAGTAGAGTGCGTTCAACGCGGGCCGCGCATCTTCAGCCTGGAGCTGCGAGAACGCGGGCATCAACGATTGTGCCATCGATCCGGCAAATATCCCGACCATACCGGCAAAAGCCGCCGCAACCGAATAATATGCAAGAGTTTCAACGGATGTTACCCGCGTCAGAACGAACTTTTCAAGATGCAGGATCAGTGCACCAGCAACATAGGCGACAAGCAGCGATGAGCCGAATTTTATCAGCGGACGAAGAGACTCGCGGTCGATCGAAAACCCGGCCATTTGCGGCAAGATCCGGACGCCGCAATAGAGATGGCCCGCCAACGTGATAACCGACGCCGCCAGAGTGGCCGCGACCGCACCGAGAATTCCGCCGCCGAAAGCAACCACCACGGGAGCGGCGACAAGCCCAAGAATGCGGCCGCCGGCCGTTATGGACGTGTTTAGGTCCATTCTGAACCGCGTTAACTCGGGCGTATTGAAGATAATGTTCAGAAAGTTGACCAGCATCAGAACGCCCGCAAGTTTGAGTGCGAGCGAGCCTTCGGCGAGTAACGCGTCAGGTACGTTAAAAAGGCGCAGGATCGGCCCGGAGAATATGGTCATCGCAAGTGCAAAAGGCAGCGAGGAAGCGAGGGCGATCGCAGCCGACGTTCGAACGATCCGGGCCTCCTTTTCAGCCGAGCCGTCGGCAAATGCGGCCGAGGCAAACTTGGTCGAGGCGATATTCATCCCGAAATCGGCGAAGCTCAGATATTGCGGGATAAGAAGGATCAGAACAAGGAGCCCGTAACCTTCGGTGCCGAGCAGACGCGTCAGGATCGGTGTCGTTACGACAGAAACGCAGATCGGCAGAATGACGCCAAGCAGCGTCCACAATGTACCTTTGACGACCTTGGTCGTCATTCCGGCTGTCGGCTGTGCTATGGTCTCTTCGGCGGGGCCCGGATCAGGGTTCACGTGCAAAGTTTATTGAGGCCGGGCCGCGAGTGTCAAACAATCGGTTCAAATGCCGTCGGACGCTTTCCCGCACTTTGGCAAATTCACTCGGTCGGCCTCGTCAAGAGAAGAGTCTTTCAGGGAGGTCCCGATACACGATGGGAGATTGCGCACACATGCTGGATGACGGCGGCTGTACGATAAAGCCGGACACTCGGCCGCAGAATCTGTCGAATCAGCAATTCGATCCAAAACGGCCCGAGGGCGACATCGTCATAACGAAACCTGTCGGCCAGGGCGGGGCGAACGTTTACGACGACGTGTTCAATATTCAATATGGCCTTGATCAGGTTGCCCCGATCGACGGCGGCCCGAGTCCGCAGCTTGTGATCGACGGCAAATGCGGGCCCAAAACCATCGGCGCGATCCGTGAATTTCAGAAAAAGCATTTCGGCTGGGCGGGCTGCGACGGACGTATAGATCCGGACAAGCAAACCATAAAGAAGCTCAACGAAATGCGGAACCGAAATGTATTTCCGACGATCCCGCTCAGCCTGAATACCGATGGCTGGCTGCTTGCCGGAATGCTTCAGCACGCTCCGCATACGCGGGCCTGCGTTCACGCCGCGATGACGAACATTTCGCTGGCTATGAACGTCGTTGACAACTCGCTGCCCGGGATGCTCGGTGCCTCACGCGACAGCCGGATGAAGCTTTTGAACCGGCATTTTCGGATCGACAATTTCAAGGGAGCCAAACGCCCTGTGCTCCAGCGGATGCACGAGACGTACAGTTTTATGCTGAACGTCCTCGACCGGCCCGAGGCATTCACAACTCTCGATACGACGAACGAGGGCGAGAACATCAGCACGGTCGCCTTTGCACGGCTTGGCGGCTTTCACGACAAGAACGACCTGACCGGAAAGATCGTTTTCCGCCGTGGTGTGCTTTTTGCCACGGGTATCCCCGATTTTGCCGCGTTTATCTTCATTCACGAGCTTCGGCATTACGTCGCGAAGGACGGCACACAAGGCCATTTTGCAAAAGGCTGGGTCACCGATCCCGGAATGCAGGCCCTTAAAGAGGACAAGACCATCCTGAACTGCGACACGTTCGCCGGCTTCGCACTTGAGGCCAAGAATGGTGAGATGCAAAGGCCGCCGTGGGTCAAGTCAACTGTCTTCAGGTGAGATCGGAAGGTCACGAGAACAAGCGCGGCGGGCGTTCTTTTTCGGCTTCGTGGCCTTTCGGATACCAGAGGTACGCGTCGAGGTCGCATTTACCCGAGGCCGTGAACCGAATTCCTTCTGACTCGAGTATCTCTTGCTGCAGGTTGATCGGCATCGTCAGGCGGCCAGTAGAGCATTTTCCTTGCGAATTGATGACCCGCTGCCAGGGCACATCGTCGCCCGCACCGTGCATCACGTAGCCGACCGTCCGCGCCGTATAGCCTTCGCCGAGGATCGCCGCGATCTGGCCATAAGTCATAACACGCCCCGCCGGTATCTGCCGGACCAAAGCGAAAACGCGCTCGCGGTAAGTTTTATCGCCAACTTTCACAAAAACGATGGGTCACAAATGCACGGATAACAACTCGCGCATTTGCGGATGCCTCTCTATCGACTTAACAGCAGCGTTCGCGCAGGAGATCCGTCGCCGCCGCCGCCTTCGTATTTCAACGGCAGACAGATCAGTTCGTAATCGCCCGGTTCGACCGCCCGCAGATCAACGCCTTCAACGATCACAACCTCTTTCTCCAGCAGCGTAATGTGAACAGGATGGCCCGGCGAACCGCTTTTTTCGATCGACAAATAATCGATACCCACCAGAACAACGCCGGCCTCGACAAGCAGTTTTGCAGTATCGGGTGTGAGATATGTGTAGTCGCGGCGAAATCCGCGTTCCGGTTCCGACCAAAAGTCAGAGTTGCGCGTTTTGAATAGCACCCGTTCAACACCCGCAATTTCGCCGACGTGCTCCGGTTCGATCTCAGTCACATCGTCGGGCACGCGGATCACGCGGCAACTGCCGATCAGCTTGTTAGGGTCGAGTTCGTGAACACGGCGGGAACCGTCGATAAAATGATTCGGCGCATCTACGTGCGTGCCGGAATGCACTCCCAGCGAGATCTGGGATACGTTGGCCGAATCGCCGGCGGCTATCGATTTTGCTGCCTTGATCGATACTGTCGGGTCGCCGGCATAGATCGGCATCGTCTCGCGCAAACCCACAGTGACATCGTAGATCTTCATTTCACTGCCTCATAAGTGTTTTCTGCGGTTCCGATCCTCTTGGCCGGCAGGGCTTTGCCGGCTGCCACCCATCTTGGCTTCTCGTCAGTTCCCCGATTGAGAAATTTCTGGGCGAAGAAGGCGGGTTTCAAGCCTGCTTTTGCCGTGAGCTTGTAGCTTCGGTCGCAATACTTGTTGGGGGCATAATTCTCACATGAATTTGTGTTGACCAGAAATGAGCCGAGTTCTGTGATCACGGAAGTGCCGACCTCAAGTATGGTTACACTACTGCCTGTATATCCCTGGTGCATCCCGCCGCCGGTTTCGATAGCGAGTTCGTCACGGCCATTCCGGTTAACGTCGGGAACGCGGGAAACCTCGAGGTTCCAACCGCCTTCTTCGCTAAAGTGCGCGATGACCCGACCATCCTCAACAACTGCAAGGCCATTGTTTGCAAGGCCGTTGCCCGTCTGGCACAGCTCATAAACGATCGCTCTTTGTTTTGAACCGGCACGCGTGAACGACCCATCTACCGCCCCGATCACGCTCATATTTCCGCCGTTGCACGCTTCGTCGCCCGCCCATCGCTTACTCGATCCAGGGACAAGTTTCTCCTTGACGAGTGCATCATCCGAGTCTGACCCAACGGATTCAGGAAGCTGGCCAGACGGGTTGTAGAGGACGATGGGTGCTTGCCCAGCCACGGTCAACCCAGCGGAGCCAAGCACGATAAAAAGCCAAAGGAACCTCATTTTAAGCATATATCGGCAAGGATAATTCAATTGCCAACTCCATACAACGTTTGCGCCAGCTATTCGTTCCTTGTAGGCTATTTAATGCCGACGGGTCTCACCGTCCGCCGGCTGGAAGTTTCGATCATATTGCCTTTAACGATTCATAATGGACATTCAACGGGAAGAACACGGGCGGAACGGTGCCTTTTTCATCGACGAGGACGGCGAATGGATCGCTGAACTTACTTATGTGAGGTCCGGGGCGGATACGATCACGGTCGATCACACGGAGGTCGATCCAAAGCTAAAGGGGCAGGGTGTTGGCCAACGGCTAGTCGAGTCGGTCGTCAATTTTGCACGCGAGAACGGGTTGAAGATCAAACCGTTTTGCCCATTCACCCGAAAAGTGATCGGTTCGACGCCCGAGTTTCAAGACGTGCTCGCGCCATAGTGCTCTTGGCGGACAGCCCGATTCATTCGGCTAAAAAATCGAATTTCGTTTCGTCGATCGTTGTGCTATGGCCTCGAACCGCGGCCGGATCGCCGCATCCTCATATTCGAATACAGCCCCGCTTATATGGAGCTTCCTGTATGGCTCTGAGCACGGCCGAGTCGAGTTGGCGCTTGATAATGCTCCGGCGCGGTCGGTAGAGATGCTTGCGAGCGGGAGTGTCGATGCCGCGCTGACTCCCGTGATCGCGTTCCAGCAACTCGAGGGAACAAGGCTCGTCCCGGGTGTTTGCGTTGGTAGCACGGGCCGGGTACGGAGTGTTTGCCTCGTTACCCGCGACAAACCGCTCGAGGACGTCAAAACGGTGGCTCTCGATATCTCGTCGCGTACCTCAGTTGTCCTTACCAAGTTGATCTTTCGCGAATTCCTTGGTTTCGAACCGCAATGGCGCACGGCAAAACCGGATATTGATTCAATGCTGGCCGACTCAGACTGTGCCCTTTTGATCGGCGACCCGGCCCTTCGTGTCACGGCGCCTTCAACCGAGTCGGGCAGGGCGGCGGTCCGGACGTTCGATCTGGCAGAGTTGTGGCATACGCACACCGGCCTCGGGTTCGTTTTCGCGATGTGGATGACCCGTGAGGCTCGGGCCTTGATCGATTTTGCCGCTGCCAGAGACGAAGGCCTCGCACATCTTGACGAGATCGCCGCAAACTATGTCAGCGACATAAACCTCTCGCATGATGAGCTAAAGGCTTACTTGACGACGAATATCGCGTATAAGGTCGATGAGCAAATGAAGGCGGGTTTGGAACTCTATTTTGAACTGGCGTTCAAGAGCGGCCTACTAGCGAGGAACAGGCCGCTTGAGTTCACCGAATGAGATTCATCGAAAAATACCGGACTGGAATAACAGCAGCCAGCCCGCCACGATCACGAAAACCATTAGGCCCAAGTCATTCGTTGTTAGTTGTTTTTCTCTTCTTTCCATTTCCGTGGGCTTTACTCCGCGATGCACATCGCAAAAAGCGTGCCTCCCGATCATATACGCGGATTTACACTGATTTCTGTATCTTTGACGACCAGTTGACAGGAATTTGCCCGGAGAAAAACGTTCAGATCGAGAGTAAGCTGTCAATTTGACCGGTCAGGAAGGCGCAATGTTGCGCCGATCTTTTGCGAGGTGGCCAATTTCATCGCAAGGTGCTGGGCGTGGTAATCAAAATTTCCGTCGGAACATTTCAAGAGTTCGATGCCGACAAGCGACCGAATGATCCTTTTATCAACGTCCTTGACGAAAACGATCAACTTTAACATCAATCGCTTATTGCCCGGCGAGAGGGCGTCGAACAGGTTCTCACCTTCCGGGTCCTGGCGAAGTACCTCAGCGAACTCCTCCGGCATCGGCATACCGTACGGGCTCCTGTCTTTTTCAAGTTCGATCTTTACGCTGCAGCCGGCCTCGAGGGCGAGCCGGTCACGCAGTTTCTTGCTTACCGTGATGAAATAGTCGCCTTTACTCGGGAAAAGTGAGCAGTGAAAGGTTTCGGTGCCGTTCAAGGTACAAACGACGCGACGCAAATTCCCCTTGAAACCGAACGATACGACCTTTGCCTTCGGCACACGCAGAATGTGCCATGGCGGATCGCTGTCTGTGACCTCGAGCTTTGATCTGAATTTTACAAGGTCGCCTCCGTTCATCACGGTACTCAGTTTATTCCTGGACCGCACGGAAGTGAAAGGCGGAACAGATCGATGCAGGACAGAGTTCGCGGGTATTTGCTAGCTCTGAAAACGCTCGTCATCGTAGCCGTAAGTATCAGCGAGAGGCCTCTTTAGCTGACGGTAGAGGTGGCTGTGGATGATGGCGCCGTCGTTTTCTTTGATATGTTCGATGATAATGAGGGCCTGGTGAATACGATGGTCGATATCTCTTACAGTGCCCAGATGATGCAGGAGCGAACGCTGTTTGCCGGGCGTTAGCGCGTGAAACAACCGATCGCCTTCCGGATCCTGATCGAGCACCTCACGGAATTCCTCCGGCATCGGAAGCCCGTACTTGCTCTCGTCCTTTTCAATAACGACATCGACAACATCGCCGCCTTTTATGCCCGCAGCGTCTCGCTTTTGCTTGTTTACGATGATGAAAAAGTTGCCGCCGGACGGCATCAATGCACACTGGAAAGGCTCGGTACCCTTGATCGTGCACACAATGCGCTTATATTTCCCCTCAAAGCCAAGCCGAGCAACCGTTTTCCGGTCTATTTGGAGCGAATGCCAGCCGGATTCATCCCATTTGACAAGCTTCGCCTTGAGTTTTAATCGCTTAACGGACTTTGGCATCTCACGCGGGAAGGATCATACAATGCGACAGGAGTGCTTCAGACAACGGCAGGTTCGAAGTATCGTCCGTGGGTTCGACGAAGAGCATCTTTGCTCGCAGCCTCGAGGATCACGACCTCATGATCGATACCGCGTGCATTAAGATCAAGCTCAAGCTCAAGACGCTCTTTGCATGCAAGATCGTACTCGGTGGCCGCGAACTCTTTGAAAAGAAAGGTCCGTAAGGTCTTCCGCTCGTACTCGATCAAATAAAACATCACTCATTTCCCTCGGCCGTTAAATCCATTGTATCACGCATCTCAGCCCTGAAAGCCCTAGCGCTCTTTATGACCGCGGAGCGTAGCTCAGAACCACCGTTCGGAACGGAGCAAAGAACGAATAGAATATACACGAAGAGCCTATCTTGTCTTTCTTTCTCTGAAAGATTTGCATTCGGACTGAATTCGGGATTGTCTAGGTTGTCGAGTACCCACTCCACTTCGAAAGTGTTTGATTCTGGCATTGCAAAAAGACAATCCGAAAGCCATTCCAGAACCGTTGCAAGCCTTCGAAGACTGCCATATTTTATCGATGGGTCAAGTGCGTCAGCCCACATTTCAGAATATTCGGCCCACTGGTGCTGGCGTTTCGTCCTGATCTGGACCTCGATCGCGTGGTCGTCAACGAGGATGATCGCGTGCACTGCTCGATACCCATGGCTCGGCCGCTTGCGACGGTCAACGATACTTACCTTTGGGAATACCGCCGATATTTTTGCAGCGACCTCGTCCTGCTCGGCGATGGTGTCAACGACGATCCGCCAGCCTGCGATATCCTGCATCTGCGATAGGCGGATGCTCTCACGCTTGAGCTTATCAACAATGGACGGTGTGGATTTCGATGGCCGCCCGCTCGGCCTGAGGTCCAGCGACTCAATCTTTCGAAACACAGCGTCATACGCCGCCCGAAACGAGCCGCGATACTCGTCAAGCATTTTAAGATCATCGGGAGCGATCCTTTCCGCCTTCAGGCGTTCTCCCAACTTGTCTATCTGAGTTTTCGAGTAGTTCGCCATTTTGTGCTCGAATAATCTTACATCTTGGCAACTTTTTTCGCTCATAGGGTAAAATCAAAGTCGTGGACAAGAGCGATATTCAGCCAATTCTCGATAAAGCACTCGCGGGCGAACGGCTTTCGACCGAGGACTGCACGGCGCTCCTTGAGTCGAAAGACATCTTGCGGATCGGCCTTGCCGCCGACGAGATACGCCGACGCAAGAACGACCCTGACGTCGTAACCTACATCATCGACCGTAACATCAACTATACCAACGTTTGCAATGTCGTCTGCACGTTCTGCGCGTTCTATCGGCGGCCCGGAAAGCCCGACACGTACGTACATTCGATGGAGGAAATTGAAAAGCGTATTGACGAGACGATCGAGCTTGGCGGAACGGGTGTGCTGATGCAGGGCGGCTTGCATCCTGATTTCAACATCGAGTGGTACGAAGACCTCTTGCGCACGCTCCACGCGAAGTATCCGCGATTCCAGCTGCATTGCTTTTCGCCGCCGGAGATCCACAACATCTCGCTCATTTCGAAACTCGATTACGACACGATCGTCGAGCGTTTGAAGGCCGCCGGACTGAATTCGCTTCCGGGCGGCGGAGCTGAGATCCTCGATGACGAGGTGCGAAAACGCGTCTCGACAAAATGCACCACGCAGGAATGGCTCGACGTGATGCGCGCCGTGCACAAGGCCGGGCTGATCTCGACCGCAACGATGATGTTCGGCATCGGCGACCGCATCGAGCACCGCGTCCGCCACCTCGACCTCGTTCGCAAAGTTCAAGATGAATCTCTCGCCCGCATCAATGAAACTGGCGGCGGCGGCAAATTCACCGCGTTCATCCCGTGGACATTCCAACGCGAGAACACCGCCCTCGGACGGAAGATCACAGAGGAACCGACCGGCATCGATTACCTGACAATGCTCGCCGTTTCGCGGCTATTCCTCGACAACATTCAGCACATACAGGCATCCTGGCTCACGCAAGGCTTGAAGATCGGGCAGGCGGCACTGCGCTTCGGCGCCGATGATATGGGCTCGATAATGATCGAAGAGAACGTCGTCTCGGCCGCCGGTGCAAATACCGACGCGAACGAAAAAGAACTGCGCTATCAGATCCGCGAGGCCGGCTATCGCCCGCAGCAACGCGATATCCTCTATAACCACGTCCATCGCGACAATGCCGATTCGCTCGACGCCAGTGATTCGATGAAGCTAAAGCAGTTGAGTGTTGCGTTCGCGGATTAGACGCACGGAGACAGCAAACTATGGAGACGAGCAAGAAAAACCAGATGCTAAATGTTGTAATTGCGGTTGTCTTCACGGTTTTTGCGTCGACGATGGGTTACTTGAATATAGGATTGCCACCAGTTGTGATCGTCGGAGGGGCCGGTGTTCTTGGGATGGTAATGTGGTACAGGACGTACTTACGAGACCCGCTTGATCCGAAGATCGTTTTGCCTTTGTTCTTATTGACGGTGACGGCCCTGGAAATTCACATGATCGAAGAGTATTTGACCGGCTTTGGCCCGGCAATGAGTCGGCTGTTCGACATCAGTTGGACCGAAAGGTCTTTTCTACTTGTATTTTCGTTCATTGGGCCGATCCTTTATTCCCTCACCGCGATCGGACTTTTCTACAGAATTCCGTTTGCCGGATTTGTTGCCTGGTTTATTTTCATTGGTCCGGGGGTCTTGGAATTCACGCACTTTATCTTTCCGCTCCTTCAGCCGGCCATCGAGCCGAATGATCTCGGACCAGTTTCCCAGGCCGTGTCGAACGGTGGATTTGTCGCCAATATGCCGAATTATTACTACAAGACCACAGGAACATACTATTTTTCCGGTATGTACACTGCCGTTCTCCCCATGATCCCGGGCATCCTTGCGATATACAAGATCGTTAATGCTAGCCGGGCAAATCGGAGAAGCCATCCAGCCTAACTCTGGACCGAGCGGACTGATGGCTACACGTTTTGACTTGATTCCGAACTCGATGTCACGAAACCTGACATGGATAATTGCCGCCATTTCGATCATCGGTCCAGGCCTTCATTTACTATCCGACATCCTTGAATGGTTGAACGACGGATTCTCGCGTCCACAGCTACTGATAAATTATGCCGCGTTTCTGATGATGCCGTTCGTCCTTATCGGATTGTGTGCGATCAATTGGCCGCGGATCGGCTGGATCGGTCTCTTGGGGTCAGCGCTTTATGCGGTCTCCTTTATCTATTTTGCACACACGACGCTTTTAGCGATCGAATTATCGATCCAAGATTACGAACAGCTTTGGTCGCGACTCGGCGGGATTTATACGCTCCACGGCGGGCTAATGATCGTGGGCGGCTCAAGTTTTGGTATCGCTGCGATTCGCGCGCGGACCTTATGGACACCCGGAGTTGCAGTGTTTCTCGCGGGCATCGCAATAAATCTCTTTCTTGCAATTCTGCCAGTAGCCGAAGTCTGGCAGACCGTGGGAAGCTCATTTCGAAATCTTGGACTGATCGGGATCGGCATTCGAAGTCTATACGCAAGCGATGGAACCGAATAGGGTAATAAATACGCCCGGGTCATGGCTGAAACTCATCATCGCTACAGCGGTCGTGTTTGCGCTGTTCCAGTTTCTCGGCACCTTCCTGCATAGTGATCGAGGGCAGTTCGGGCTCGTGATCGGGCTTGCGATCGTTGCGACAACCGTAGCCCTTGAGACCCTGCTGTTTACCTCAAATCCACTAAGATCGGCGAAGGAACTGGGTCTTGGACTTCCGGCGTGGAGCGGGATTCTTATCGGGGTTGCCTTGGCCGTGGTTCTTATCGCTGCATTCCCTCTCTACTCGTGGATGACAAACTCATCTCTAGAACTCTATCCCGGATGGATCTCGTTACTACCCGGACTGTTCGCTCAAAGCGGAATTGCGGAGGAAACTCTTTTTCGTGGATTCGTCTTCGGTCACCTCCGTAGCGGCCGTAGGTTTTGGCGTGCCGCAGCCGTTTCGGCTATCCCGTTTGTGATCGTTCATCTATTTATGTTTGCTACCTTGGAGTGGCCGATCGCACTCGCCGGACTTCTCCTTTCCGTCGCTATATCATTCCCTATGGCGCGCTTGTTCGAATTGGGCGGACGGACGATCTGGGCTCCGGCGATCCTCCATTTTGCGGTGCAGGGAGCGATCAAGATCCTTACTGTAACAGGCGCGTACACAATGGCGTTTCCATTGGTTTGGATGATCCTTTCTGCAGTGCTGCCATTCGCTGTCTTTCTCGTCCGGCGTCCCGATTCCACTTAGGGTTATCTTGTCGCCCTGTAAAGAAAAATATACTATGGGGTTTCCTGTAATCCATCCTGGGGGCAGAAGAAGCGGCATCACAGCAAAATTTGACTCAGGAAACACACTTCGACCGAATGCAAATTTGGCAAGCGATCAACCGAGACCTTGTACTGGTAAGCGGAGATCGCGAGTTCGAACGGTTCAAGGCGGACGGGTTGAAACTGCTTTGGGATCGATGAGGAGCCTATTCCTCGAGGCACCGTCCTCCCCGGCAAAAGGAAGCGGGCCGTGGCGTCCCACATTGTGGTTTCACAAGCGCCACGAGGAACTTTGACCGATGGGTAATGACCGAAAAAGAGCAATTGCGTTAAAGGCAGCGGATGCACGAGAGTTGATCGGCAATGCGCTGCCGATGGTGTTGAAGAACATGACACAGACCCAGATCGCCCAGGTGCAAAAGGTACTGGACGCTGCGGTTGTGAATCCCGCAGTGCAGCAGGAATACCGCGATGCTCTGCGTCGTTCTATCGTGACCGAAGGAAGGGACGGCGGACATTATGAGGCTGTTTATCAGAATGGGCGGCTTGTTTTTCAAGACGTCCGCCTTGCACGGCGTGCCGAACGGATCTTTGAGCAGCAGATACCTATCTCAGCATCGGACAAGCGAGTGCGGTTGGATGTTTGGAGCCTGTTAACCGCGGATGCGCTGTCGCCGCGCACAAATAATCCAGACGAGGCCGAGTTCTATTTCGAACTTGCCGAACAGCTCGAGAAGCGAGGTGTTTGGCTGTGCTTTGAGCCGAAAAAAGTTCGTGATCCCGAGGACCCTTCGCGCTGGATTATCGATCAGCGCGCCTTTGAGATCTGGTTATCGTACGGGATCGGCCGATGGCCCAATCCCATTCCCACAACAACAGGCCTTATCAGTCAGGAATCCCTCAAAGGAACTCAGTCGATCGGCGCCGCCTTTTACGATCGAGTCCACAGGGGACCATTCATGCAAGAACTCGGAAAGGCAATGGATACGTTGTTCCAGGCGATCCAGGACGGTGAACAGGAACACTTTAGACTAGAGAGAGTGCGAGATTCTGCGGCCCCGCTTGTACCGACAATATCAGATTGGCTTGGCGGCGCCGAGTTTGCGTCGCCGCAAGTGTGGAAAAAGCCGTTTGCGCTCTATATGAAGGCGTGGGACCAGCGCAATGGCGGGGACCCGCTCGGCGCGGTCGGAACGGTCGTCGCTTCGGCTGTTCTGACTGAGATCCTGACCCGAAAGGTTAACGAGTACAGAGAAAAGACGATCGCAGGTGCGGGAAAAGCGGTCGGGATACTTGAGGTTGTCGTTATCGTTTCATCGGTTGCCGATATCGCTACACCGCTCCTTAAGGCCGGGGCGAAGTTCTTTCTCCGGCGATGGGTGAAAGGGGCGGCAATGGCTGAGGCACGCGGCATTGCGAAAAGTGCGGCGCGTGTAGAGGCCGCCGAGGCGGACCTCGCTCGTCGAGGGAAGGGGTACATCCAGGACATGACGGAATGGATGAAAAAAAATCCTGATGCGTCAGCCAGCGACCATGTAATAGCGGTTGAGCGTTTTATGCGGAAGTGGAGGGTCAAGGAAGCCGAGTTGATGAAGGTGGTCCCGGGGCCGAAGGGCACTACCAGCGGCATCAAACATGGCGAGAGTGCTGGTATGGGCACCGGCTGGCACAAGTGGTGATCGGCAGATCGGTTTTCCGGGTCGATCGTCAGGGGCCTTCCGAGGCTACTCTTCTTCTGTCTCCTTGTAGGCGCATCGCCGTTGGTTGAGGGCCAGAGTATGATCGAAACATACGACGAGTTCTGGGTGTTCTATGTCCGGGAGCATAGCCGACCGATGACCCGCGCGCTGCATTTCGTCGGCACTTCGCTTGGGATCTTGCTCCTCGTGTGGTTCATCTTGCGCGGCACCTGGTATTACTTCCCGCTGTGCCTGGTGGTTGGTTATGCCTTCGCCTGGTTTGCTCATTTTGCAGTCGAAAAGAATCGGCCCGCAACCTTTAAGTATCCGCTGTGGTCCTTTGTGTCCGATTATAAAATGATGTGGTGCATGATCACCGGGCGGATGGGGCGCGAGGTAGAAAAGGCGAACGCGTGATCGATGCTTTACATGATCGTTGACGGCGAACTGAGAATATCTCGCCGATCTCGCGGGCGGACTTCTCCATCTGGAAGCGCAGCACCAGCAACTGCCGGTGGTCCTCGGACAGCCGGCGCATCGCCGTCTCGATCCGCCCGACGAGCTCCACGCGCAGGAGCGCC
>WBZY01000811.1_pt1 | contig 20212 bp, 15 predicted proteins | sample 5204191 | NCBI WGS metagenome assembly WBZY01 (sample SAMN12344363, study PRJNA552823) | activated sludge metagenome | biome: Activated sludge suspended growth; feature: Anammox Sidestream; material: Wastewater; isolation source: activated sludge from anammox sidestream of wastewater treatment...
CCATGGCAGTCATCAGACCCGAACGCACGGCTGGCCGGTCGCGCAACTGCCGTTTCACGTCCGCGGCGCCGCGATCAAGCATCTCTCGCACCGTGAGTTCGTTTGCCCGTGTTTCGGTTGGATCGGCCAGCGTGAACAGCGAGACCATGAAGTTCATGGTCTCCTGGGTCGTCGATGCCTCGGTGACCGCGCGCTGCCGCTGCGAAGTCGCGACGAATGCCGCGATGGTCGCCGCGAGGGCGAGCACGGCGAGCCCCGAGACTGCGCCTGCGCGCAGCCGTCGCGCGCGTCGCGCGCGCCGGCGCGACGCATCGATCAGCGCCTGTTCCACAGGCGCGATCCCGGCACCCGACGCGATGATGGACAGCGCTTCGTCCAGCGGTCGGCCACTGGCGAGCAACAGGTCGCTCCTGCGTCCCTCCGCTTCCCAACGCTCGGCGGAGGCAGCGAGCCGGCCATGTGCACGCAACAGGTCGCGATTGGAATCGAGCCACTCGCGCACGCGCGGCCAGTGCCGGATCAGGGCTTCGTGCGCGATCGAAATGCCGGCGCGGGCATCGCGGCCGAGCTCCGAGACGCACAATCGTGCCTCGACCAACGCCTGGACCAGTGACAGTTCGCCACTGCTCCGGAATTCGCCAGGCGCGGCACTGCGCCGGACGAAGCTGTCCGCGCCGCCTTCCGTCGCCCCGATGAGTTTGCGCAGCACGAGCGGCAGGCCTGCCTGTGTTTCCGGAGGCAAGGCGGCGAAGACGGCCTCGGCCCGCTGCGCGAGCGCACCCTCCACGCCGCCGATGTCGTGATAAGCCGCAAAAGTCAGCGTGCCATCCCCGGCGCGGCGCTTGTAGAGTTCCTCGAGCGCGAACTCGAGCAAGGGCAGCGCCTCGGGGTTCTGCGTGGCTGCGTCGCGCAGCACTTCATCGAGGCCTTCTCCTCCGTCGACGCGGGACTCGAAGCGCAGTCCGGCGGCTCGCGCGGGCAGGCGGATGATCTGTCCGATCTCTGCCGCCGTCGGTGGACGCAGGTCGTACTGCCCGTCGCCGGCCTTCAGCGCAGCGAGTTCGGCATGCAGGGCACAGCGCGGATAGAAATCGCTGCGCAGCGTCGCGATCGTCCACAACGCGCGCGTCGCGGTCAGTCGCGCGAGCAGCGCGAAGAAACGCTCGCGCTCCACGAATCCGATCCGTTCATCGGTGAACACTTCCTCGAGCTGATCGATCACGAGCACCAGCCGCTGCTGCGATGTGTGCCACGCAGCGAACTCGCGCAACAGCACTTGCGGGTCCTGCGTCGCAACCCCGATGCTTCGGGCCAGTGATTCGATGAGCAGCGCCGGCAGATCGGTCTGGCGATTGCGGGGGCGCAGCTCCACGCGCGTCCACTGCGCAACGCCTTCCACGACGCCCGGCTGGATCAGTACGGGCAGCAGGCCCGAACGCACGACCGAAGACTTGCCACTGCCGCTTGCGCCGAGAACGAGCAGGAACGGACGGTTGGCCGCATCCTGCCGGCGCAAGGCCGCGAGCATATCGCTCACAGCCGCGGTTCGCCCGAAGAAAACCGGCGCGTGCTCGAACCCGAATGACTGCAGGCCCCGGAACGGAGACTCGTGCCGCCAGGTTGCAACTTCCGTGGCAAGCACACCGCCTGCCCCGGGGCAGGCGCGCATGATCAGCTTGCGCAGGTGAATCTCGATCAGCTCTTCGAACTGTGCGGCGTCGGCGAAGGGGTGAAACGCCGCACGCAGCGTGCCATCCGTCTCATCGTGGAACCATCGCTTCACGAAGGCGTCGAGCGCCTGCTTCTGCTGCAGGCGATCGAGCGATTGCGCGTCGTCATCCGCATCGAGCAGCGGAGGCGCCGTCTTGCGATACACGAGCAACGCGGGACGGCCGTGCCGGCGCAGCCCGGCCAGCGCATCTTCGAACTCGAATTCGGTGCCTGAAGCGTAGGGTGCGCCATCGGGTTTGCGAAAACCCGGTGGCAGACGCGTGCCGAGGCGTGCCCACAATACGCAGACGGCGGCGTCGGCGTCGGCCGGGTGCGGCAGCTGATCCTGGAATGACGCCGAGGCGACGAGCGGCTCGTGTTCCCAGAAGATCGGATCGATGGCGACCTGCCCCGCGAACTCTCCCTGCAGCCGTCCGATTACCCGGCGCGCAACCAACCGTTCTTCAGCGACATCGCCTGGTGAGGACAGGAATATCCGGAACGCCACCACTGAGAGCAATGGTACTCGCGCCGGCGACGGGGTGAAGCGTCAAAGCCGAAGGGTATCCTCGCGCCAGCGCGTGCTGCGCAGCCCGCGCCGGTGACTCAGCGCGAGGCCGATCAGGCCCGCGGCCAGCAGTGCGAGTACGCCGGGCTCCGGCACGCCGGTCGTTGGCGGCTCGGTGCCACCAGTGACCAGCTGACCGTCGACGAAGCGGAAGAAGTAATCGTTGCCGCCGACCAGCGGTGAACTGCTCGTGAAGAGCGAGGTGCCATTCAACGTGAACGCCTGCGACACGCCGGCCCAGGCGGCGTCCCCGTAGCGCAGGTCGAGGCCGAAGTCACCGTCACCAAAGAAGTAGAGGAACGCCTGCATCGAATAGGCCGGATCGTCTGGTGCCGACGCGCTCGCCATATCGATCCAGGAGAACCTCAACGCCGTGACTGCGTCCGCCAGCTCGTATGGGCCGGCATCGCCCGGCTCACCCGACACGAGCGTGTCGGCCGAGTAGCCATGGGAAATGAACACCGCGCCTGGATCGAACGGGCTGGTTGCGCTCGCGCCCGCGACGAGATCGAGCCCGGCCAGCGCGCTGAACAGCGCGCTGCCGGCATCCGAACAGCCGCCGCCCGCCTGGGTCAACGAGAAGGCGCCATCCTCGAACATGCAGAAGCCCGTAAAGGTCGCGCCGCCGATGTTGAGTGGCGTGCCGGAGAAGCCGTCGAACGTGAACTGCAGGGTGCCGGTGGCCGGCAGCGCCGAGGGTGCCAGAAAGGTCGATGGGAACTCCCAGCGGCTGCCCTCGTTCGCGAACTCACCGCCGGTTGGAAAGTCGACCGCTACCCGGCGCGCTTCCGCCGTGGCGGGAAGAAACAGGGCGGCGGCGGCCAGGAACAGGCAGGTCGCATTCCATGCAGACTTGTTCATGACGATTCCCCTTGATTGTCCGGTACCGGCGTGCCGCGCATGGGCAGCATCCGTAGGGCAGAATCTGTGCAAGTTTCACGCCGCCCGCAGAACTTCGCTTTGCGTTCAATCAATTAACGGGCTCTGGATGCGACCAACGGTGCAATCCTGGAGCCCGAGTGTAAAATCCTTCGACGCGGTCCCATGGAAAAGGGATGCGATCCGGGGGTTCAATGAGTCGCGGGAGACTGGCCAGAGTCCGCTGGGTCCTGGGCGTCACGGTTTGCCTCGGCCTGTTTGCTGCGGCGCACGCGAATGAGCCGCCCTGCACTCTCGATGCCCTGACTGCACCCGATCTCGTGATCGAGGATGCGCAGCCCGTGCGCTTCGGGAAGGACATCACGCGCAAGGCGATGGCGCACACCGCTGCCGATCCCGCGGTCTTCAGGATCAAGGTGCGGCGTGCCGGAGCGGGTGTCAGCGCCTTCAACAACGAACCGCGCTATGAGCTCGCCGCTTACGAGGTGTCGCGCCTGCTTTTCCCGCCGGGCGAGCAGATCGTGCCGGCGATTGCGCTGCGCTCTGCCCCGCTTGCGCGGTTCAAGCTGATCGATCCGCGGGCGGTCGAGGCGTGGCGAGGCACGGATGCCACTTTCTACATGGTGCAGTGCTGGCTCAACGGCGCGAAGCCACACCCGCTCGCGATAGATGAAGCACGCTTCGCAGCCGATCCCGCCTACGCACGCGCCATCAGCCGCCTCAACGTGGTCACCTACCTGATCGAGCACAAGGACTCGAACCTTGGCAACGTGATGCTCACTGGGGAGGGTGCCGTGGTGCGCGCGTGGGCGATCGACAACGGTGTCGCGTTCGACTCGGAGGAAAGCGACGTTGGCATCTTCTGGAAGGACCTGCACATCGACGCCGTCGATCGTGCGCTGGCTGAACGCCTGCGCACGCTGACGCTCGATGAGCTGCGCGCGCGGCTTGCGGTGATCGTGCAGTACGAACTCGTCGGCGATGCCTGGCAGGCACGACCACCGGGCTTGAACTTCGATGCACTGCGCGGCGTGCGTCGCCGGGGCAGACAGCTGCAGCTCGGCCTCACGGGGCGGGAGATCGGCGAGATCGAGCGTCGGCGCGCGAAGCTCGTGCGCCGGATCGGCAATGGGGATCTCAGACTGTTGCCCGACGCATCATGAATACGGCAGTTGCACGCGCGCCGTCCATGTCGCAGGCGATGATTTCGATGCGCTCCTCGATCGCGCTGTCGACGGGTGCAGTCCCGGTGAGGCGCGCGACTGCCGCGTCGAATTCGAGCCACTCCGGCAGTGGCGCGCCACTCGCGAGACGCGCCTCGAAGACGAGCACGTCGCCCGGGTCGGGGTCGAAGAAGGTCTCCGCGGGCAGCCGGTGATCGATTGGCCGACCGGGATAGACGACGAGATCTTCCGGCTGGCGCCGGCGTGTCGGCGCGGTGTTGTGCGTCTCGGCGCGCGCGAGCGCGGTGTAGCGACGGCCGATCAGCACCGCGAGCCACAACCACACGACACATAGCGCCGTGTTCAGCAGCGCGAATCCGCGCGTGCCGAAGCCGAGCCAGTGCAGCCCCGCGAACACGACCCCGGCCTGCAGAATGTCACCGAAGCGCCAGAAGAACGTGTCGATCGTCGTCTTGCCGTCGAATTTCATCGCCGCGCTCGTCGGCAGGTAGAGCGCCTGCTGCGTCGTGTTCATCAGCGAATAGTTGGTCGAGCTCTCGAGAATCTTCGCGACGTAGATCAGGCCGAAAACCGGCACGAACGCGATCGCTCCGTAGACGAACAACGCGATGGCCGGCAGCACGAGCAGCGCGCCGCGTACCCCGACCGCGCGATAGATGCGCGACACGAGGAGGGCCTGCACACCGACGCCGGCGAGCGTGACCCACAGCTGGAACCGGGCGTAGAGCGAGCCGATGATCGCCTCGCGATCGGCAAGCGCGGCGGCTGCGCCCGCCAGCGTCCCGGCGCGCGCCCTGATCAATGCGGCCAGCAGATAGTCACCGGTCGAGCCGATGCAGTTGAGCAGCACGACGAAGGCGGCGACGAGCAGCAGGTAGCGGCTGCCGAAAACGATCTGGAAGCCGCCGATCACCGGGCTCACGCGCTGCGCGCCCCCTGTCGCGACAGTCTGCGGGCGCGAGGGCAGCGGGACTGCGTCGGTCTCGGGCCGGATCAGCGCGATGCTCATCGTGAGCAGCACGACTCCGAGCAGCAGCAGCGGGAGGGGCCCAACGCGCACGATCAGGAGGTCGGTGAGCTGTGCGCCCGTGAGCGCGCCGAGGGTCGCCCCGAGCATGATCGCGGGAAAGAGCCGCTGGCCGGTCTTGGTGTTGAAATGGCTCGCGGCGAGCGCCCAGAACTGCGCGACCACCATGAGCCCGTAGACGCCTGCCCAGATGAAGAACACCACGCCGAACCACTTGCCCGAGCGGAAGGGATATGTGAATGCGAAGGCGAGTATGTTCGCCGCGAAGAAGAAACTGATGAAGCGCACGAGTCGGCGGCCATCGATGCGCCGGCGTACTGCGCTGTAGAGCGGTACGAGCAACATCAGCACGATGCCATTCGCTGCCACTGCATAGCTGCGTACTTCCGCGGCGGCTCCGGCGAGCAGGAACGACTCGCGCAGGGCCTTGAGCACGTAGTAGGAGGCCATGACGAGGAACGCGTGCGAGGCGAAGAGCGCGATGCATCGGCCCTCGCCCGCGCGGACGCGGGTGAGGAGGAGCAGGGTTCGTTCGAAAGCGGACAGTTCCGGCGTCGCAGACAAGGGATTCCCTTCCGTGGGCGACGAGCTACGGGCTACGGGCTACGAGCTTAGGGCGGTGGGCCAGAAACGTCAGCTGGTTTCGGTCACGCTGCGAAGCGGCACTCTGGCCCGCAGCCCGCAGCCCGCAGCCCGTTGCCCGCTGCTCACCGCCCGCAGCGCGCGGCGCGGCCGCCTGCGGCTCACTTCCTCCAGAACGCCGGCGTGAACAGCACCAGCACGCTGAAGATCTCGAGGCGGCCGAGCAGCATTGCGGTGGTGAACACCCAGGTCTGGAAGTCCGTGAACTTCTGGTACTGGGTCGAGGGGCCCGCCAGCTCGAGCCCCGGCCCAAGGTTGTTGATCGAGGCCACCACGCCACTGAAGGACGACACGAGATCGAGGCCGGAGAGCAGCAAGGTGAACGTGAGCACGGCGATGGTCGCGAAATAGAGAAAGATGAACGCGAGCACCGCGTACACGATGCGCTCGGGGATCACCTGACCACCGATGCGGATCGGGACGAGCGCGCGCGGGTGCAGCAGCACTTTCATCTCGCGCACTGCATGCCGCTCGAGCAGCAGCGTACGGAACATCTTGATGCCGCCCCCCGTTGAGCCTGTGCTGCAGACGATGCAGGAGAGAAACAGCATCCAGACCGGCGCGAAGATCGGCCACTTCTCGTAGTCCTGGGTGACAAATCCGGTCGTCGATGCGACCGAAACGACGCTGAAGGCCACGTGGCGCAGCGTCGTCGCGAACGCCAGGTAATGACCGCTTGCCCAGACCAGCAGGGTAATGCCGGCGATGCTGATGCCGAGCACGATCAGGACCGCCTTTGCCTCGGTATCGCGCAGATAGGGGGCAAGCGAGAGCTTCTGTACCGCCATGAAATGGCGCGAGAAATTCATGCATGCGGTCAGCATGATCAGGATCAGCACGAACTCGACCGCCGCCGAGTTGTAGTAGCCGACGCCCGAGTCGTGCGTCGAAAATCCGCCGAGGCCAATCGCCGAGAACGAGTGGCAGATCGCATCGAGCCAGGTCATGCCGGCGGCGTGCAGGGCGATCACTCCGGCCGCGGTGATGCCCGTGTACACGAGCCACAGCGCTTTTGCGGTCTGCGTGATGCGCGGCGTGAGCTTCTCGTCCTTCACCGCACCTGGACTCTCGGCCTTGTAAACCTGCATGCCACCGACGCCGAGCAGCGGCAGCACGGCCACCGCGAGCACGATGATGCCGAGTCCGCCGTACCAGTGCAGCGCATGCCGCCAGAGATTCACGGAGGGTGGCAGCGAGTCGAGCCCGGTCAGGACCGTGGAGCCAGTGGTCGTGAGCCCGGACATTGCCTCGAAGTATGCGTCGGTGAAGGACAGACCGGGGATCGCCATGATCAGCGGCACGCTCGCTGCCGCCGACATCATGACCCAGACGAGCGTGACCAGCAGGAAGCCGTCGCGCGCCTTGAGCTCCCGTCGATAGCGGCGGAATGCCAGGGCGAGCGCAAGGCCCACGAGCACGTTGAGGCCGGCTGCAGCGGCAAAATCACCGAACATGCCGTCGCCGGTCACGAGCGAGCACACCATCGGCAGCAGGAACGTGATCGCGAAGAACGCGAGCATCAAACCGAGGACGTGCAGGACCGCGAACACGGGTCGCTACCGCGGCGCCGCCGTCATGAAGAGCCTCTCCACCTGTTCGACGTGGCGCCGGTCCGCGAGGAAGATGATCACGTGGTCGTCTTCCTCCACCACGGTGTCATGCTGCGTCATGATCACCTTCTGGTCGCGGACGATGGCACCGATGCGCGCCCCGTCGGGCAGCGCAATTTCACCCACCGCCACGCCGACGACGCGCGAACGGCCGCCCTCACTGTGCGCGATCGCCTCCATCGCCTCGGCGGCGCCGTGCTTGAGTGAATGCACGCGCACAATGTCGCCGCGGCGCACGTGGGCGAGCAGCGATCCGATCGTGACGGATTGCGGGGAAATCGCCACGTCGATGCTGCCGCTTTCCATCAGCTCCGCGTACGAGGGCTTGTTGATGAGGGCCATCACCTTCGCGGCGCCGAGCCGCTTCGCGAGCATGGCCGAGAGGATGTTGGCCTCCTCGGAGTTCGTGAGCGCAGCGAACACATCAGCGCTGTCGATGTTCTCCTCGATCAGCAGTTCCTCGTCGGCGGCGTCACCGTGCAGCACGATCGCATGTTCAAGCACTTCGGAGATGTGACGGGCGCGCTTCGGATCACGCTCGATGACCTTCACATGGTGAGTCTTCTCGAGCATGCGGGCGAGCCGGAATCCGATGCTGCCACCGCCGGCAATCACGACCCGCTTCGCGGGATTGTCATCCTTGCGCAGCTCGCTCATGACACGCCGGACCTGGTCGCGCTCGGCGAGAAAGAACACTTCGTCGTCTTCCCTGATGACGAGTTCTGCCTCCGGCTCGAGGCTGCGCCCCTCGCGATAGACCGCGACAACGCGCACCTCGACATCGGGCAGGTGCTCGCGCAGCATCCGGACAGGCAGACCGGGCAGGGGTGCGCCGCTGCCAGCGCGCACGCCGACGAGGCGCAGGCGACCAGCGGCAAAAGTCAGCACCTGAAGAGCGCCGGGATAGCGGATCAGACGCTCGACATACTCGGTGACGAGCTGCTCGGGGCTGATCCACACATCGACCGACAGCGCTTCATCGGAGAACAGCTTGGGGTTGGCGGTGTATTCGGCTGAGCGGATGCGCGCGATCTTGGTGGGCGTGCGGTACAGGGTGTAGGCCACCTCGCACGCGAGCATGTTCACCTCGTCGCTGTTCGTGAGCGCAATCAGCACTTCGGCGTCGGCAACCCCCGCAGCATCGAGCACCGTGGGAAAGGACGCGTTGCCGGCGACGGTGCGGATATCGAGGCGTCCCTGCAGGTCGCGAAGTACTTCCTGGTTCGTATCGACGACGGTGACGTCATTCGCCTCTTCACGCGAGAGGTGATACGCGGCAGTACGACCCACCTGCCCGGCGCCGAGAATCACGATCTTCATTGCGTCATACTGCCTCGAGATTGGCGTACGCGAGCATGAGCCATTTCGTGCCCTGGCGCTCGAAGTTCACCTGCACCCGCGCCTGCGGGCCCTGCCCCTCCACATTGAGCACGGTGCCCTCGCCGAACTTGCCGTGCCGCACGCGCGCTCCGAGCCGCATGCCCGGTGCCACGGGCTCGGCTGCGACGGCACGGCGCCCCGCCTGCGAGTGCGTGTAGGCGGGTGCCGCATGCGCATCGCGCGCGTGCGAATGGCCAGTCGGGCGGGCGAACGGGCGACCGAGCTGGATCCGCGGCCGCACTTCCTCGACGAGATCCTCGGGGATCTCGGTGATGAAGCGCGATGGCTGGCCGTAGCTGTCGGTGCCGTGCAGGCGGCGTTGCTCGGCGAAGCTGATATAGAGCTGGCGCATCGCGCGCGTCATGCCGACATAACAGAGGCGGCGCTCTTCCTCGAGTCCGTCGAGGTCGTTGAGCGAGCGCTGGTGCGGAAAGAGGCCGTCCTCCATGCCGCAGAGGAACACGACCGGGAACTCGAGCCCCTTGGCGGTGTGCAGTGTCATCATCTGCACGCAATCCTCCCATTCCTCCGCCTGGCCCTCGCCCGACTCGAGCGCGGCGTGTGCGAGGAAGGCGTCGAGCGGCGGCAGATCGCCCTCGGGCTCGAAGCCACGCGCGGCGCTCACGAGTTCCTCGAGGTTCTCGACGCGCGCTTCGCCGCGCTCGGCCTTCTCCTTGCGGTGGTGCTCGACGAGGCCGCTCGCGGTGAGCATGTGGTCTACCTGCTCGTGCAACGGCAGGGAGGAGGCGTCTGCCGTCATCCTCTCGATCAGTTGCAGGAACGCGGCGAGCGCCGATGATGCGCGGGCTCCGAGCGTCCCTGCGGCGACCGCAGCACGTGCTGCCTGCCACAGGGAAGTGCCCGCCGCGCGGGCGGACTGTCGCAGCTCGTCGATGGTTTTCGCTCCGATGCCGCGTGTCGGCAGGTTCACGACCCGTTCGAACGAGGCGTCGTCGTCGCGGTTCGAGAGCAGGCGCAAATAGGCGAGTGCGTCCTTGATCTCCGCGCGCTCGAAGAATCGCAGGCCGCCGTAGACCTTGTAGGGGACGCGCGCCGAGAGGAACGCCTCTTCGAACACGCGTGATTGCGCATTCGAGCGGTAGAGGATCGCGATCTCGCGCCGCGCGCCGCCCCGCTGCACCCACTCGCGGATGCGATGCGTCACGAACTCGGCTTCGTCGCGCTCGTTGAACGCCGCATACAGGCGGATCGGCTCGCCGTGACCGCCACTCGTCCAGAGATTCTTGCCGAGCCGGCCGCTGTTGTGCCCGATGAGCGCGTTGGCGCCTTTCAGTATGTTGCCGGTCGAACGGTAGTTCTGCTCGAGCTTGTGCAGCTGCGCCTGCGGCCAGTCGCGGCGGAACTGCTGCAGGTTCTCGACCCGCGCGCCGCGCCAGCGGTAAATGGAATTGTGGGTGACGACGCCGTTCGCCACAAAATTGTGAGTACGGTCGATGTTCAGATCGTAGACGCTGCCCTCGTAGCTCTCGTGTTCAACGCGCTCGACGACATCGTATCCGTGGGTCGCGGTCGCGACGACCATGCCAGGGCGGACAGCAGCGGTCGCGATGAAGGGAATCGAGCGGGCAAGCAGGTGTCCCTGAAGCACATACCGCGCCGTATCGAATTGCTGCGCGATGTTTCGGGCGATGGACATCAGCTCACTGAAATCACCGCGGCAGGTCTCGAATCTCCAGCTGCTGCTCTTCGCTTTCGCGCTGCGGACGCTGAGCCCCATGCCGCGCAAGGTCCGGGCTACGGCCGGGTCGGTACCCACGATACTGATCCGGTGCATCGGATGCGGGCCTCGGCTCTCGCCACACAGCGTGATCACGATGTTCAGTCGGTTGGAGTTGCGCGCTCGTGGCACGTGATGCGGACGTTTTGGGTCGAGACCTGCCTCCTCGAGAAGGCGCAGTGCCGCCTCCCGGGTGTCGATCGACGTGAACACCCGATCGATATAGGCGGAATCGTGCACGAGTCCGTTGATGCCCTGGCCCTTGCGCGGCACGAACGGCAAGGTCGGCAACCCGAAGCGCAGGGAGGTCAGGATTTCGTCCAGCCGGGCCTCATTCTCCGTTGCATGCGTGCGAATGATCCAGGTCGCATCCGCATGCTCCTGCACCGACCTCTGGGCGTACCCGACTTTGGGTTTTGCAACGCCCCGCGTGTAAACCTGCGAAGTACCGAGGCGGAAGCCGACCCCTTCTTTCTGCATCAGGTACAGAAAGTGCTTCTGCGGCGTCTCGCCCAGCAGATAGCCGGCGAAATGCGTGTGTTCGGGTGTAGAGCGGAGCACCAGTCCCGAGCGTAGATGCAGCGCAATCATCCGGCCACTGCGTTGTCTTTCGAAGCGGTCGACGACGGTTGCCGGCAGAAAACGTCCCCTGCCGTGACAGGAGAGAACCTTCTCGCCGGGAAGTACCGCTTCGATGGGCTTGCGCGAGCCATCGGCCATGGTTACCTGCGTGCCAGCGGCGAGGCACTGATCGTCGTCCCCGACGATGAACGGCGCGCCGTCGCTGCCGGCGATCAGCTTCATCCACGCATACTGGATCGCGTTCGTGTCCTGGAATTCGTCGATCAGCACGTGGTGAAAGCGGGCGCGATAGTGGCGCAGCACGTCCGGCTGGTCGCGCAGCAGTTCGAACGCGCGCAGCAGCAGTTCCGCGAAGTCGACCACGCCGGCGCGCGCGCAGGCATCCTCGTAATCCTGGTAGAGCTTGATGAGCTGCCGCCGCGTGGGGTCGTTGCCGTCCTTGAGCGCCTTCGGACGCAGGCCCTCGTCCTTCTGGTGATTGATGAACCACACGACCTCGCGCGGAACCCAGCGCGATTCGTCGAGCCCCTGGGCCTTCAGGAGCTTTTTCACCATGCGCAGCTGATCTTCGGCGTCCAGGATCTGGAAGCCCTGCGGCAGACCCGCCTCGCGCCAATGCAGGCGCAGCAGGCGGTGCGCAATGCCGTGGAAGGTGCCGATCCAGAGCGAGCCGCCCGGCACGCCGAGCAGGCCTTCGATGCGCGCGCGCATCTCGCCGGCCGCCTTGTTCGTGAACGTCACGGCGAGAATGCTGTGGGGTGAGGCACCCTCGGCCTGGATCAGCCAGGCGACGCGATGCGTGAGCACGCGCGTCTTGCCGCTGCCGGCGCCAGCGAGCACCAGCATCGGCCCGACGGGGGCGGTGACCGCCGCGCGCTGCGCGTCATTCAGCGGGGAGAGGATCGGGGAGAGGTCCATGGAGCCGCGTATTATGCCGGCCGCGCGAGCCATTCATCCATGTAATCGAGGAGCGCCTTCGCCAACGTGAGGACGAGCGGGCCGACGATGAGTCCGATCGCCCCGAACGCCGCCGCGCCGCCCAGCACGCCGATGAACACGGTGAGCGTCGACACATCCGCGTGGCGCGAAACGAGCAGCGGGCGCACGACATTGTCGCCAAAGGACACGCCGACTCCCCAGATCAGCAGAAAGACCGCCATGCCCCAGCGGCCGATGGCGGCGAGGTAGAGCACGCCCGGCACCCAGACGAGCGCCGCGCCGCCCATGGGCAGCAGCGACAGGAGCGCGGCGAGCACACCGAACACCACATAGGTCGGCAGGCCCGCAATGGCAAAGCCGATGCCGACCGCGATGCCCTGCAGCAGCGCGGTGGCGCCGCTGCCGAACACCACGGCGCGGGTCACCTGGGCAAGATGCGCGATCAGATCGCTGCGGCGCGCCGGCTCCATCGGTGCCAGCCCGATCACGCGGGTGGACCATGCGGCGCCATCGCGCACGAAGAAGTAGAGCAGCACGATCGCGATGCCGAAGCCGACCGCAGTGCCGAGCACCCCGACGACCACGTTGCCGCCGAGCGAAGCGCCCCACTTGAGGAACGACTGCCCGCCCGCCAGCAGCCATTCCCGCAGCTGCGCCTCGCCAAAGCCCGCGTGCGCCTCGAGCCAGGCGAGCGGTCGCCCGATGAGCGGGTAGCGCTGCAACTCGGCGAGTCCGCCGGCGCCGAAGCGCTGGAAGAAACCTTGAGCCTTCGCGGCGAGTTCCGCAGCCTGTGCCGCGAACACGCTGCCGAGGATCGACAGCGGCGCAAGGATCGCGATCGGAGTCAGCGCCGTGATCAGCCCGGCTGCGAGGGACTCGCGGCCTTTCAGGCGGTGCACGAGACGCTGGTGCAGCGGATGGAGCATGAAGGCGAGGAACGAGGCCCAGACGATCGGGCCCGTGAACGGTGCGAGAATCCGGTACAGCAGGTAGCCGACGACGAGGAAGGCGACGAGCGCGAAGCCGCGCCGGTAGAACACGGAGTCCATGAGGCGATTATGCTACCAGCGGTTACGCAGGTCGCGCAGGGCGAGGAATACCTCGCGCGGCGTTGGCTGCTCGGGAAACTCCGGCAGCGCCTCGCGCAGGCGCGCGATGATCTGCGGGTTCTGCAGCCGGAAGAACGTGTTGATGCGCTTCTCCTCGCCGAGCGTGGTGATCGGCGCGGACGCTGGGTCCCGATGCACGGCGGCCGCAGCCAGTGCAGCAGCCGACTCGTTGCCCGGTTCCCGGTCGAGCGTGAAGGCAAGATTGCGCTCGAGATACTCGTGTCCCGGATACACCCGGGTCGCGTCGGGCAACCGGGCGAGCTGCTGCGTGAAGGTCTCGTACAGCAATTCCGGATGCCCACCGTGCTGGCAGTTGCCGGCGCCGGCGTTGAAGAGCGTGTCGCCGCAGAAGAGCGCCGGAACTTCGCCGCGTGCATAGAGGCACAGGTGCGCGAGCGTGTGGCCGGGCGTGTCGAGGCACTCGAGTTCGACCGTGCGCCCGATGCGCACGAGGTCGCCGCGCGTGAGTCCCGTGTCGACGTGTCCGATGCGCGCCGCGGCTCCCGCATGCGCGAGCACACGCGCCCCGGTGTGCTCGCGCAGCGGCTCGTTGCCACCCGTGTGATCGCGATGTTCGTGCGTGTTCAGGATCTGCGTGATCTCGAAGCCGCGCGCCCGTGCGACGCCGAGACACTTGCGCCAGTCGAGCGGGTCGATCGCAAGCGCCTCCCCGGTCTCGGCACACGCAACGAGATAATGGAAATTGCGGTAGTCGTTTCCGGTCCAGATACGCTCGATCAGCATGCTCAGTTCCCCCGAACCGCGGCGCTGCCGGTCCGCGCCGGCTCTGCCGCGACCGACTGGAGCGGCGCGGTGATCCGTACGCGTGTGCCCCGGCCTGGCGAGGAGTCGATCTCGATGCTGCCGCCGATGATGGAGAGACGCTCACGGATGCTGTAGAGGCCGAAGCCACCGCGCTGCGTCGGCAGGAAGCTGAGATCAGAGACGTTGAAGCCGACGCCCGCGTCGGAGACGGTCAGCTCGAAGCGGCCGTCGACGACACCGGTGCGGATCGTCACGACGCGCGCCTGCGCATGGCGCGCCACGTTCTGCAGCAGCTGCCGCGCTGCCTGATACACGAGCACCGTGGTCGGTTCACTCAGGGGCTTCGGTTGCTGGTCGTCCTCGAAATGGACCTCCGCACGCTGACGCCTGGCGAAATCGTCGGCGAGCCAGGACAGCCCCGCCACGATTCCGTGGTCGTAGAGGCCCGGTGGCATGAGGCTCGTCATCAACGAGCGCACCTGCGCCGTCGATTCCGCGATCGTCAGTTCGAGGGCCGACAAGTCGGGCAGCGGCAGGTCCTGTTCGGCTGCCGAACGGATGGCCGCGATGTGCATCTTGAGCCCGACCAGGCTTTGTGCGAGTCCGTCGTGCAGATCGGACGCGATCCGGCGTCGGGCGCGCTCCTCGGTGAGCGTGAGCTCGGCCGCGAGCGCGCGCAGCTCGCGCTGCTGCTGCTCGAGCTGCTGCTGGGCGGCTCGCAGCTGCGTGATGTCACGTGCGACACCCCAGACGCGCTGCAATACGCCGGCGTCCACCTCGGTCGACAGTGAGACGAGCAGCGTGCGATCGAGGCCGTAGGGGCCCGGCAGGACGCATTCGACATTCTGTGCCTGTCCGCCGGCAGCGATCGCGTCCGGAACGGTGGCGAGACAGCGCTCGAGCCAGGCCGGGTGGCGCATGACCAGCTCTCCCTGCGCGACGTTACTGGTGGCTGCACGGAATGCCTCGTTGGATTCGGCAACATACGCGTGGCGTTCGAGCCACCGACGCTGCTCGGCCGCCGCGAGCGCAAGCGGCATCGGCTGCGACAGCTCGAAGCGGAAAATCGCCTCCGAGCTGTGACTGACGAATGCGCGGTAGCGTTCATCACTCGCGCTGACGCGCGCAAGCGCGAGACGCTTCTCCGCAATCGAAGCCTGTACGACCAGCAGGGGTACCACGACCAGTACGAGGAAGGCCTGCAGGTTGAGGATCGGGCCAAAAGGCGCGCTGCTCAAGCCGCTGTACGGCCCGCTGCCCGCGAGCGTGTAGCCCAGCGAGATCGCGGCCACGAGCAGCAGCGCAAGAGTGCTGCGTCGTGTGCCCCCGGTCGACACGATCCACAGCAGCACCGCATAGATCAGGAATGGCGAGTCGAGTGCGACCAGCTCGAAGCGGAAATGGCCGGAGAACACATGCCAGACAACGAAGGTGAGGATTGCGAACTGCAAGAGGATGAGCCCTGCCGCCCGTCGGCGCCGGCCGGCTGCGAGGCGCAAGCCCCGTTCGGCCCACGAGAGGATCAGTGGCACGACGATGGCCGCGCCCAGGAAGCCGCTCAGCCACCAGGCCTGCTGGTTGTTCCAGAAATCCGGCGCCGTGCCGGTTGCGACCAGCGCAACAGCACCGCCGAAGCCGCCGAAGAATGTCGCGATGAGCAACAGCAGCACGAGGCGCGCCGTCGGTACCACGGCGGCGAAGTCGACGCGCGGTCCGATCCAGCGCCCCGCCAGTTCGGCCGCGAGCACGCTCTGCCCGATGTTCACGAGACCGATGAGGGCGGCGGCTTGGGTGGGATAGACGTGCTGCACTCCCGTGTACGCGCTGTACTCCGCGATGAAGCCGCTGGCTAACAGCCACGGCCACGCGCGCCGCGGGAAGAGCAGCAGCACCGCGATGAGCGTGCCGCTCGCCGGCCAGAACGCGGCGGCGCTCGGCGTCGCCACGAGCAGCGTATCGCCGATCGCTGTCGCTGCGAAATGCACGGGAAAGAAGGCGGCTGCCGCAGTCGCCGGATGCCAGCGCGCTGCGCGCGCCGCCCATCTTGAGTCGGGCGTCACCTGCATCTGATCCCCCCGTCGGCCACATTGCGACGAAGGCCGCCGTACGTCAACTGGCTGCGGCGATCACCTGGGTTGTCGGTATGTAGTGATCGACGAGCAGCGCAGCGAAGATCCACAGCAGCCAGGTCACCGAGAACTTGAACACCCGCATCGGCAGCTCCTGGCGGTCCGTGAACTTCATGGCAAGTGCGTAGTAGAGGAAAATGCCGTTCAGCACGAGCGTGGCTGCAAGATAGATGAGCCCGCTCATGCCCGTTACGAACGGCATCAGTGTCACGAGCACGAGCAGCACCGTGTAGATGAGCACCTGCAGGCGTGTGTAGGCGACCCCGTGCGTGACGGGCAACATGGGGATGCCTGCGCGGGCGTAATCGTCCTTGCGAGCGATCGCGAGCGCCCAGAAATGGGGCGGCGTCCAGACGAAGATGATCAGGAACAGCAGCAACGCATTCGGGTCGATCGAGTTGGTGACTGCCGCCCAGCCGAGCACGGGCGGTGCCGCACCGGCTGCGCCGCCAATGACGATGTTCTGCGACGTGGCGCGCTTGAGCCATGCGGTGTAGATCACGGCGTAGCCGATGAGGGAGAAGAAGGTAAGCACGGCAGTCAGTGGATTCACGAGCAACCAGAGGATCAGCATCGACGCGATGCCGAGTACACCCGCGAAGGTGAGCGCGCGACCGGTCGTGATACGCCCCTTTGGCAGCGGACGGTTGCGCGTGCGCGCCATCTTCTCGTCGATGTTCTGATCGAGCACGTGATTCACGGCCGCCGCACAGGCCGAAGCGAGCGCGATGCCGAGGTTGCCCCAGACGAGCGGCCCGAGAGGCGGCCAGCCGGGGCTCGCAAGCAGTGTACCGACGATCGCCGTGAAGACGATCAGGTAGACGACATTCGGTTTCGTGATCTCGAAATAATCGCGCCAGTTCATGCGCGCACCCGGCGATTGAGCAGCACGGCGGCGAGCAGCAGCAGCGCCGCGCCTGCGTTGTGAGCGGTGGCGAGCGGCAGCGGGAAGGCGCGCAGCACCATGAATATGCCGATCGCGAGCTGCAGCGCGAGTGCGGCGACGACGAACACTGCCGCGCGCACGGCACCGGGTGTGCGCACGCGCAGGAATGTGGTGCCGGCCGCAAGCACGAGCGCCACTGTCGCCACCACGGCGCCGAGGCGATGGACGAAGTGGATGGCGACACGTGCCGGATGGTCGAGTACGCCACCTTCGTAGTTGATGCCGAGCCCGTGCCACAGCACGAAGGCGTCGCGGAAATCCATCTGCGGCCACCAGGCACCCTGGCAGCGCGGGAAATCGGGGCAGGCCATTGCCGCATAGTTGCTGCTGGTCCAGCCGCCCAGCACGATCTGCACTGCGAGTGCGATGATGCCGACGAGCACCCAGCGGCGCACGAGCCGGGGCGCATCGGCGGTCGTGCCCCGTGGGCGCAGCGTGAGCCACAGCCACGCGAGCATCCCGAGCGTCGTGAGTCCGAACACGAGGTGCGCGGTCACGATCAGGGGCTTCAGCAGCCACGTCACCGTGAGCATGCCGAGGATGCCCTGGAAGACGATGACCGCCACGAGCGCGAGCGCAAGACGCAGCGGCACGAGGCGCTGCGCGCGCGTCGCGAACGCGATGGCGGCGATCGTGACGACCAGCAGCCCGAGCGTGCTCGCCGCATAGCGATGGATCATTTCGCGCCATGCCTTGCCGGCGTCGAGTTCGACGCCCTTCGCAAGCGCGCCCGTTGGCGTCACATGACCGTAACAGCCGGGCCAGTCGGGGCAGCCAAGACCTGCATCCGACAGGCGTACATAGGCGCCGAGCACCACGACACCGAAACACAGGCAGAGCGCGAGGAGGGCGAGACGGCGGGCAAGTGCAGCAGCAGAGGCAGTACGCATGGTGGGATCAACCGATGTGCGAGAGATTGAGCAGCTTCCTGAGGTCCGCGAGCAGGCCCTTTGGATTGTCGCGGGAATCGAAAGTCATGATCACGTTGCCGAGAGGATCGACGAGCCAGATCGTCTGGTTGGGCGTGCCCGGAGGCAGCGCGCCGAGCAGCGCGCGGCCCGCGCCACCCGTCGAATCGATCCGGATGAGGCTCGCGTGTTCCTGCGCGAGGAACGCGGCCTCGCAGCAGTCCCCGGGCGCGATCAACACGCGCTGCACCCGATCGAGGTCCTTCGCGAGCGAGAGCCAGGTCTGGCGCGTGACGTAGAGGGCCTTGCGGCAGGCGTCGTCGCAGCGCGCCGTGCCGACCTGCACGAGTGTCCACTTGTCCGCCGGCCACGGCGCCGTGATCTTCACCGGGTGCGTGAGCAGCACGCCGTGATTGGTGCTTTGCGCAGGCCGCCAGCCGCCGCCGTAATAGAGCGCGAAGGCGAGGAAGAGCGGCACGAAGAACAGCGCCGCGAGGCCGAGCAGGGTGCGCATGCCCCGCGCGTTGACAGTCGTCATCGATTCACCTTGTGCAGGTTGAGCAGTCCATACAGTACCCCGACCGTGGCAGCGAAGAGCCACCACTGCACGGCGTACGAGAAGTGCCGTTCGGGTGGCACGCCGGGAGGTTGCCAGCGGCGCGCAAATCCGTCCGGCATCCTGGGGTCGAGCAGGACTTGCTGCTGCTCGACCGGGTGACCGAGCGCAGCGCTGATCTCTCCGATGTGCGGAAAGCTCGTGACCTTCGGCCAGGCGGCGCCAACCGCTGGCGGCGCGCGGCCTGCTTCCATGCCCTCCACGGGCAGGGTATCAACACGACCCGTCACCGTCACGGGCCGCTCGTTGTCCTTCAGCGAGATATCCGGCAAGCGGTCGCGATAGCCCGAGAAAGGCACCCAACCCCGATTGACGAGCACCGAGCGACCGTCGGCCAGTTGCAGCGGCGTCAGCACTTCATATCCTGCCGCGCCGTCCAGGGTGCGGTTATCGAGAAGGAACTGGTGTGCGCCGTCGTAGTGACCCTCGAGCTGCACGCGCGCGAAACGCGGCAACGCCCCGAACTCGCGGGTCCCGAGCGGGACGGCGGCGCCCTCCCCGACGGAAAACTCCCGCCAGGTGACTTCCTTTGCAACGCCGCGATGCCACTGCCAGCGCCCGAAACCGATGAACGCGACGATCGCGAGCGCGCTGAGCGCCGTCATCCAGATCGAGGGTGTGAACACCCGTCGGGAGCCGATGGGGATCGAAAGCGGCAAATTCACGGACCGGGAAGCAGGGGTCGGGCATTTTGCGGACTTGCCACCGCGAAGTACAGGGAGCACCGGGATCGGCGCGAGCCTATAATTCAGCCCGCGTGGAACTCATCCGGATCTTCGTCTTCATCGCGCTGATCGGCGTCGTCGTGAGCCTCGGCAGCGCGCTCTTTCACCTTTCGGCGCCGGGGCGGGACCCGAAGAAAATGGTGCGGGCACTGACCTGGCGCATCTCGCTGTCCGTCGCGCTGTTCCTGCTGCTGATGCTCGCCTGGTACTTCGGACTCATCTCCCCGCACGGCCTGTAGGCCGCATTCAGGCGGGGAATGTTTCGTGGGCGGGGATATCCTCAAGTGCCTTGTCCCACGACGCCCTGCTTGCCATGAAGATGTGAGCGTCGGGCCGCCTGTGCACGTCCGAATCGAGGCTGCCAGCGGGAACCGCCAGGAATTGGCCTGCCGCATGGGCCGAACCGGTGTCCTTGCGGCAATGGCTGCAATGGCACAGGTAGAAACGCTCGAATTCGCCTTCGATGCGGAAGCGGACCGCACCACACAGGCAGGAACCGGCGTGGTGGCCGCTCATCCAGGCGCCAGGCTCAGATCCAGTAGACGAAGATGAAGAGACCGAGCCAGACCACGTCGACGAAGTGCCAGTACCACGCGACGCCTTCGAAGGCGAAATGGCTCTTCGGCGTGAAGTGCCCCTTCATGACCCGCAGCCAGATGATCACGAGCATGATCGCGCCGATCGTGACGTGCAGGCCGTGAAATCCGGTGAGCATGAAGAAAGTCGAGCCGTAGATGCCGGTCGAGAGCCTGAGG
>WBZY01000813.1_pt1 | contig 20192 bp, 15 predicted proteins | sample 5204191 | NCBI WGS metagenome assembly WBZY01 (sample SAMN12344363, study PRJNA552823) | activated sludge metagenome | biome: Activated sludge suspended growth; feature: Anammox Sidestream; material: Wastewater; isolation source: activated sludge from anammox sidestream of wastewater treatment...
ATTGCCAGAGTCAAGCGAAAAACAACTTTGACGCGGACGAGCAACTTTGACTTGACACGCTCAACGTTTCTGTGTACGATTTATCGTCTTTGGTTTGGCATGCAGGACAAAAGGACGATGTGAAACGTCCGGCATATGGCTTTCTTCGTCCGCCTGTGTGATGTGTGGTAGCGATTATTTATTATTTCCTCTGATCTCTGAAACGGTTTATGGATAAAAAAATCCGGGCAATACTTGTCCTGGCAGATGGAACCAGTTTTCCAGGATACTCCCTTGGCGCCCCTGGCGAAACGATCGGTGAGGTTGTTTTTAACACGAGCATGATGGGATATCAGGAAATCCTTACCGACCCATCCTATAAAGGTCAAATGGTGGTCATGACCTATCCCCTGATTGGCAATTATGGGATTAATGAAAAAGATTATGAATCCCGTAACCTCTTTTTAGAGGGTTTTATTGTTAAAGAATACAGCCCTTTCCCCAGCAACTGGCGTTCACAGGTGAGCCTGGATGCATTTCTGAAGGGCAAAAAGATCGTGGGTATCCAGGGAATTGATACCCGGGAACTGACACGGCGATTACGGGATTTCGGCACACAGCAGGGTATTATCTCTACCGAAGATTTGGACGTTTTGCGACTCATGAAAAAAGTACAATCGTCGGCAGGATTGGACGGGATAGACCTGGTAAAGACAGTCACCTGCAATGAGGTGTTTGAATGGAAGGATTCCGAGACACATTCGGGAAAACCGAAAAGATTCAACGTGGTCGTCTATGATTGTGGCGTAAAATATAACATTCTCAGGAAGCTCAGCAGTGCGGGTTGCTCGGTGACGGTAGTCCCTGCCACAACCAGGTCCCAGGCCGTTTTGGATATGAAGCCTGATGGTATTGTGCTTTCCAATGGTCCTGGTGATCCCGCGGCCGTTCCTTACATGACAGAGAATATAAAAGGTTTTCTGGGGAAAAAGCCGGTATTTGGGATATGTCTTGGTCATCAGTTACTGGCGCTGACCTTGGGGTTGAAGACCTACAAGCTGAAGTTCGGACATCATGGGGGCAATCAGCCCGTTATGGATTTGTCCACCAGAAAAGTGGAAATTACGGCGCAGAATCACAGCTTTGCCGTAACACCGCCGCAGCAAGGTGCCGTGCATAAAAGCCCGTATGGAAACGTGGAAATTACCCATATCAATCTCAATGATAAATCGGTAGAGGGACTGAAATGTCACTCAATACCAGCCTTTTCCGTTCAATATCATCCTGAGGCATCGCCGGGTCCGCACGATGCGGGTTATCTGTTCGAGAGATTTATTGAGATGATGAAATGTCAAAGTTCTTGAGTTGTCGCGTTTCTCGTGTTAGTAGAGTTTGTTGAGTTATGAAAATTACAAAATTTGAAGACCTTCTGTGCTGGCAGGAGGCAAGAGTACCCGTGAATACCGTTTATGCGGCAATAAGAAACAGCCCCAGCTTTCAAAAAGATTTCAGGTTAAGTGGTCAGATAACGGAAGCTGCAATCTTTTCCATGAGTAATATCGCCGAGGGGTTCTCCCGGCGATCAAATAAAGAGTTTATTCAATATCTCTTTATCTCTAAAAGTTCAGCTACTGAAGTGCAAAGTGAGACGTATGTTGCATCAGATCAAAAATACATTTCTCAGGAGATTTTCGAAAAAATTTACAATCAGGCGGAAAAGGTATCAAAACTGAATAGTGGTTTTATAACGTATTTACTCGATAACGAAAAACGATATAAAAAACCCAGAAAACCCAACGAACTCAAGAAACCCAACGAACTCAACTAACCCAATTAACCTGAGAAACATACATGCCCAAGAGAAACGATATCCAAAAGATTATGATCATTGGTTCAGGCCCGATTGTTATCGGCCAGGCCTGTGAATTCGATTATTCCGGCACCCAGGCCTGTAAGGCGCTCCGGGAAGAGGGGTACGAGGTTGTTTTGGTGAACAGCAATCCGGCCACTATTATGACGGACCCGGAGATTGCCGATAAGACGTACATCGAACCGATAACGACGGAAATGGTGGCTAAGATCATTGCAAAGGAACGCCCGCAGGCAATACTTCCGACCCTGGGCGGGCAGACCGGTTTAAACACCGCCGTGAACCTTGCGGAAAAAGGGATCCTGGATGAATACCAGGTGGAGTTAATCGGCGCCAAACTGAAGGCTATTAAAAAGGCTGAAGACCGGTCGCTCTTTAAGTCTGCGATGAAACAGATTGGCATTGCAGTCCCCGAAAGCGCTTATGTGCGTTCGTATGATGAGGCAATGAAGATCATAGAAACGATCGGCTTCCCCGCTATTATCAGACCTTCTTTTACCCTGGCGGGCACTGGTGGTAATGCGGCATACAATGTCGAAGAATACCGGGAATTTATCAAGGTTGCCCTGGAAACCAGCCCTGTCCATGAGGTGCTGGTGGAGCGCTCCGTGCTGGGCTGGAAGGAATATGAGCTTGAGGTGATGCGCGACCTGAAAGACAACGTGGTTATCATCTGCTCCATTGAAAATTTCGATCCCATGGGCGTGCATACCGGCGATAGCATAACGGTTGCCCCTGCCCAGACCCTTACGGATGTTGAATACCAAATAATGCGGGATGCGGCAATAAAGATTATCCGGGAGATTGGGGTGGAAACCGGCGGTTCAAATATCCAGTTCGCCGTTAACCCGGAAAATGGAGAGATGCTGGCGATAGAGATGAACCCCAGGGTTTCAAGGAGTTCAGCCCTGGCCTCAAAGGCTACGGGGTTCCCCATTGCCAAGATTGCTGCAAAGCTGGCCGTTGGCTATACCCTTGACGAAATTCCGAACGATATTACCCGCTACACCCCAGCCTGCTTTGAGCCAACCATCGATTATTGTGTCGTAAAGATACCACGATTCAATTTTGAAAAATTTCCTGATACCGATCAAACCCTGACGATCCACATGAAATCGGTTGGGGAGGTTATGGCCATCGGACGCACCTTCAAAGAGGCGATGGGAAAGGCTATCCGTTCTATGGAGTCAGGGCGGTGCGGATTTGAGTCCTTGTGGCCCGCAGGAAGCGATAAGTGGCCCGCCGAACAGAAATACGAGTTCTTAAGAACAAAGCTCATAACTCCAAATCCCGACAGACTCTGGCATATTGCTGATGCTATGCGGGCTGGCATGGAACTGGATGAAATATTTAAATGGACTCGCATCGACCGATGGTTTCTCCACAATATAAAGCTGGTGCTGGATAGGGAGGATGAAATAAGGTTGAAATGTTCGTCCGGTAGGGGCGAACGTCCACACACCCCTGCTTCTCAGGGTGAGAAGGGGTTTCATATGGATAAGGAGGCACTGGCCGTGGCCAAGCAATATGGCTATTCAGATAAATATCTTGCATTGCTCTGTGGTGTTGATGAGAAGACGGTGCGGACCTATCGTCATATCCATGATATAAGACCTGTTTTCAAGCATGTGGATACCTGCGCCGCCGAGTTTAAGGCCTTCACCCCGTATTTGTACTCCACATATGAAGGTTCTTGTGAAGCGGAATCGACCGCGAAGAAAAAGGTTCTTATCCTCGGAAGCGGCCCTAATCGCATCGGACAGGGTATCGAGTTCGATTACTGCTGCGTCCACGGAGTCTTTGCGTTAAAAGAACTGGGTTACGAAACCATCATGGTAAATTGCAACCCGGAGACGGTGAGTACGGATTACGATACCTCTGACCGTCTCTATTTTGAACCGCTTACCCTGGAAGACGTCCTTGAAATCGTGAGACAGGAAAAACCCGAAGGGGTTATTGTTCAATTTGGCGGACAAACGCCTTTAAAATTGGCCATCCCTTTGGAAAAAGAAGGGGTAAAAATCCTGGGGACTTCTCCGGAGAGCATTGATATTGCAGAAGACCGGGAGCGGTTTGCGGCCCTGCTGAACCGGTTACAGTTACGGCAACCCGATAACGGATGCGCCCGTTCTGCCGCCGAGGCAAAAGGTATCGCCGGTAGGATCGGTTATCCGGTGCTCCTGCGTCCTTCCTATGTGCTGGGGGGCAGGGCGATGCGGATTGTTTATGATGAAGCCGGTGTAGAGGAGTATATTACCCATGCGGTGCATGTATCGCCGGAGCACCCCGTTTTAATTGACCGGTTTTTGGAAGATGCGATCGAAATCGATGTCGACGCAATTTGTGACGGGAACGAAGTGCTGATTGGCGGCATCATGGAACACATAGAGGAAGCCGGTATTCATTCTGGAGACAGCGCCTGTTCGCTTCCACCCTATTCTATCAGCGCTGGCATTATCCATGAATTAAAAAAGCAGACGCGCGTCATCGCTCTGGCGCTGAACGTAATTGGTCTCATCAACATACAATATGCAATTAAAGACACGGTCGTGTATGTGCTGGAGGTCAATCCCCGCGCATCAAGAACCGTGCCCTTCGTGAGCAAGGCCATCGGCGTTCCTCTGGCAAAGATTGCAACGAAGGTAATTATGGGAAAGAAACTCTGCGATTTGAACGTCTCCGCGGGCGTGACCCTGAAACACATTGCCGTAAAAGAAGCCGTATTTCCTTTTATCAAGTTCAAGGGGGTGGACACCATCCTGGGTCCGGAAATGAAATCGACGGGTGAGGTTATGGGGATTGATAAGGACTTTGGCCGTGCCTATGCAAAATCCCAAATGGCTGCTGATAGCAGTCTTCCTCTGAATGGCACGGTTTTCCTGAGTGTGAGGAACAGGGATAAAACGGCTATCATTCCCATTGCGAAAAAACTTTTTCATATGGGTTTTAAGCTTGTTGCTACCGAGGGTACAGCGCGTGTGCTCAGTGAAAACAACATCCCTGTCACCCCGGTATTAAAAGTGATTGAAGGACGTCCTAATATCGTTGATCATATCAAAAGCAATGAAATCCAGCTTGTTATCAATACCACGGAAGGCAAGATCGCCCAGGAGGCCTCGTATTCCATACGGCGCACGGCGCTTGTTCACCGTGTTCCCTATTATACAACCCTTGCCGGTGCCATTGCGGCTGCAAAGGCCATAGAGGCCATGAAAGATGGCAGCCTCGACGTTAAACCCATCCAGGAATACTACGGTTCATGAATATTTTTTCATGGATAAGCTAAAGAAAGATGTTACTACGCCCATACTTTACGATCAGAGATACTACCAGAGGGATATACTCGGGGAGTTCACAAAATGTGATTTTTGAAACACTTTAACCATTTATTAATCGTCTCATAATAGAACACACATTAAGCTGTCCGTTTAGCGCTTCAATATTGGAGAAGGAAAGCATACGACGAATCAATACAATTATGAGACCCTTAATATGTGAACAAAAGTTATGCAAAACGTTAGAAATTATTGTTTAGGAACCCTTAGAGTATATATTTGTCCTGAGGGATCGGGCGATATTGGTGCAATTGCGGACAGTACACATATTGAGTCGGTAAACGATAGTAAGCCGTATTCTGTAACTAATGTCCTGGCCGCACCCTCTTTAAAATGAGGAATTAAATTCATGTGCTCCGACGTCAAATCCTTCCCCCTGGGGAGTCATATTTCCATAAAAATCGCGGCTTCCCTGGTTAATTCCAAGGAGAGAAAAAAGGTCAAGCCCTGCCTGTATGAGCGGGGAGGATGATTGCAGTTGATAAGCGGTAAGGGTATTCAAATGACGGAGGTTTCCGATCGTTCCCCCTCCGCCAGCATTCACAAAAAGGGGATCAATATTGGTGCCGACGGGAACTCCTGACAACGTTTCCTGCCCCGTGCCGTTACACCAACCGGAGAAAGTAGTATAGTTGGCAGACCCCCAGGTTATCCTGAACTGACCATCTTCCGCATAATAATTATTCCCTCTGAATGAGAAGCCGCTTGCCTGATGCGCGTTGATGAGGCGAACTCCACCCGTGGTTACCAGAGTATTATTGCAGAAGTTTACCTTGCTCACATTGTATAGGATTCTTACTGCCGATGGTGAGCCGGTAGCAGCGGGACGCAGGTAAACGGTGTTGTTGTAGATTTGAAGATTGTCGATGCCGCTTCCGCCGTTCCATACATGGATCCCGGCGTAGCTGTGTTCTCTGCCGTCGTTCTGACTGATGTTGTACCGGATGGTGTTGTTGAAGAAGGGCGCTGCCCCCGGATATTGTGCCGCAAGAAAGCCGCTGCCATCGTTGTCATGTGAATAGTTGTATTGCATTACAGAATTCCTGACGCCGCCATCCAGATCGAAGCCCCCGCCATCGACTGAAGTGCTCCCGGTCAAGTTGTGGTGAGATTCATTGCACTGGATGACGGCGTTGTTGGAATCCCACACCCAAATCCCAACCGGTCCGCCACCCGGATAATTGCAGAGCCATCCGTTGTTGTAGGCTTCACAGTATTGAATCCGTACACCGTTGCTATTTCCAATCATTGCCCCGCTTCCGGAGTGTGTGTCACGTTTATCGGGGTCTCCGGAATTGTCAAAAAACTTACAGTTGCTTACATAAACGCGTTGATGAGACCATGCGGTGGTAGAGGGACTGTAGCCCCAGATATTAAGGCCGTTTAGCTGGTTGTTGAAGACCTGTGTACGGGTTATTCTCACATCGCGGAAACCGCTCCTGCTTACATGCCAGGACCCGATGGAAATGCCCTGTTCTCCAAACCCTGAGACATCAACCCGGTTGATGTAGATGCGTCTGAGTTTTACGGCCCCGCCCAAATCCATATAAAAGAAAATACCAGATCCTGTGTTCGTGGTTGGGCCAGAACCTGAGAAATTAATGTTCCGGATATCAATACCGGCGCAATTATATGCATAAAGACCGTTTTCTGTACCGGCGTCAATTGTGGCACGTCCTGTACCATAGGAGCTGACCGTAACAGGGTTCGTGGCAGTGCCACTATCCGAGTAGTCAAAATAGAGACTCCCATAGTGACGATAACCCCCTTCAAAATAGAGGCGATCGCCGGGGCTGAAGGTAGCCGCATTTACTCTCGAAATAGTCTGCCAGGAGTTTTCAGGCGACGTGCCGGTATTCATATTGTCTCCATGGGGACTGACATAGTAGTCGGTCGCCTTCACCACGGAAGAAATTACGGTATGAAAAATGACCAGCAACAAAAATAGGTATCTGAGTCTTATAATCTTTTTCATCAAACCACCTCTCTCATGAATTTTGTACTCTTCCCATTCTCTTAGTCAATTAATTACTCCAATGTTTATGGGGTTTACCGGGTAAAAGGATTACCATCAATACCCAATCTGAAAGGATGAAGTCTCACCTTCCACGATCAAACCGGGAACAGCATTCATTGAGGCAGAAATGCAATGGTTTCTTTGAGGGCAACCTTTACGGCAATACTTTTATTCATGTTGTGGAATTTACAAGTTTTGTACCAGTGAGGCTGATATTTATGGAAAATTGCGGAGATTTTTATTCATCAGGTTATAACTTGAAGATTAAAAACAAGTTAATGAGATACATAATTACGTGACACCGTTTTATCCGGTGCGGAAATGGTGAAATGACTGCTACCGTTCGTTGAAATTAAGGGATTGCTGTTCTTAAAATGATGAAAATATATCTGAAAATTGTCTGAATAATAAACACCAGGAAGGGGATTGAGAATGAGAAGGGTAAGAGGAAATCTCTGGGTGGAGAGGTGCCTTGAAGTACGAAATACCTGAATGATTGCAAACATCATATCTGCGAGCTTAAGTCCTCGGAGAGAAGTTGGTACCTATAATATTACTGTGTAAAAACTTCTTTTTTTTGTAAGTTTTTTCGCAACCCTATTTACCCCTTATCAGAAGGTACAGTTTGTTTGTGAGAGAAGGATTGCTTCGCTTCGCTCGCAATGACAACGTACCGTATGTCATCAAAGGCATAGCCAGTGTCATTGCGAGGGTCTTGTCCGAAGCAATCTCCCGCTTTCACAACGGAGAATTGGTTGCGGCCTTGCTGCGCTGAATGTATATCGGGAAGCAATCCCTGTCTGCCGAGGGGCAGGCGTATGCGTGGAAAGATAGCGTGTGCATCGCAAGAGTGGTATGACGGAGTTATGCGGCGCAGACGACCGTTTGGAGGGGGGGGATGAGTATGGCGTATCATTCGCACCAACTTCCCATCACTGATGAAGCACGAACAAAGTCCTTGCTGGAGATGTCAAAAGAGACGAGATAAAAAACATCTCTGGTCGATGTGTGAGAACATACATCACGAAGGCGGCATCAGTTCCCCTTTACTTTAGAACCTGGCCGAGGCATCATCGATAAGAAGCTTGCAGAGACTGATATAAGCCTGTGGTGAGCAAAGGTCAGTGTGGGTGATGGGTATTTTCGTATCAACACGATAACATCTATTTCATCCCTGGTCAGGGGAGGTCTTTTCCCTTTTCTTCCTTCTTTTCCTGCGTCACTTGAGTAATATACACCTCGACTTCACGCTGGATGATTGACTCCACACGGCCGGCAAAAATAGGATAGGCTTCAGCGTGGCTCTGATAATTTTGATAAGAACCGCTTAATTGAAAGAACTGCCATCCCTCAATCTTCAGGCATTCTACGGTATGACGATAATGTCTCCAGCGTTCACCGTAATGGAAAAACTCCTCCACAGCAACGCTAATGGCTACGAGCAGACTGAGGCCAAAGGTGCCCCATTTGATGGTTGTGGCGATCTGGCCTACGACACTCAAACTTACCAGTGCAGGAATAACCACGCCACCGACGATGGCGACCAGGCGCAAGATGTAATACCGGGTACGGTCTTTATTGGTCTGTTCTTCCATCCACAACACCTGATCCAGCCATCGTGACTGGAGAAAATGTTTTTGCAGATCATTCAACGTAAGCTTTTCAATAATATTTTGATGTTAATACCTGAATTTTGCACCAAATAAATCGCTTCCGTGTAAGCAGTATAACGCAGTAAATCAGTATCATGGCCAGTGTTCAAACTGGTAGATTATACAAACCCTCATATATCTCTTTGACCTATATCAACTCTATAAACGTTACTATCCTCAAACGATATCCAAACGGAACCAAACGCTCGCTGCAATACTTTATTTCGCTTGCCTTTGCTGAACAGTCAGCTTTTTCTTGATTTTTTCGCCGTCTAGCGGTATTCTTGTTTTGCTTTTTCACCATCTGGGTTGCCTCCTTTTATTAGTTACTTACCCTATTAGAATGAGGTAATCCTTTGGTCTATTTTAGTACAATAACTTGGGCCACATATGATTGGATGGTAATCATGGGAAAAACTTAAAACATTATTTAATTTTAAGAGGAGTTAATACCATGGCTCACGATGTGTTTATTTGTTATTCGTATGAAGATAAGTTAACAGCAGACCTTGTTTGTAATTTCCTCGAAAGAAATGGTGTAAGATGCTGGATAGCGCCCCGCGATGTAGTTCCTGGCAAGGAATGGGCCGTAGCAATAATCGAGGCAATTGAGAAATGTAAAATCTTTGTTTTGATCTTTTCACAAAATGCCGATGCATCACCGCAGGTACTAAGGGAAGTAGAACGGGGAGTAAGCAAGTCCAAAATTATTGTGCCATTTCGTATCGCAAACGTCATACCTTCAAAGGCGCTCGAATATTATCTCTCTGTTCCTCACTGGCTTGACGCACTTACAGAACCCATCGAACAGCACGTAGACAAACTGGTAAATACCATTTTATTATTCCTGAGAAGAACTATTTCTCACGTTCCTGAAAGTGAACCGACGACTCAAGCAAAAACAGCACTATCAACGAATATTCAAACCGTATTAGCCACCGAGACAAAAGAACCATCCTCTAAAAAGCCTGTTTTTTTTACAAAACATTGGAAGAACGTGCTTGCGATAGGTCTGCCACTGATAATAATTCTGTCTGTAATTATTATATTGTGGGGATATTTCGTATCAAAACAAACTACTACAAATTTAGAAGTGAATACATTATCTGATAAAGAGACATCCAAAGAAATTATGGATGAAGACAAAAATAAAGATGCTATAGAACAAAATGCTTCACCGGATAAGAGAACGACAGAAGAACTAAAGATAAGCAAAGTTAATGATAATTTAGACCATACTGAAACACGTCACGAACAGGGGAATGTTGATAAGGCTAAAGATCACTCGAAGCAAAGCACGTTTACTGAAAATAAACAGACGGTGTTAAATACTAACGACGCAGTTTATTATGTTAACCAGGGAATTGACTACTTAAACAAGAACCAGCATGACGATGCTATTACCAATTTCACCAAGGCGCTGGAAACAAATCCGAGATGTCTGGAGGCTTATTATAACCGTGGGTTAGCAAATTATACCAAGGGGCTTTATTATTATACGATTTCTGATTGTAATAAGGCAATCGAATTAGATCAAAATTGTTATCAGGCATATTGGATAAGAGGGGCTGGTTATGTGGGAAAGGGTGGAAAAAGTTTGGCTAATGCTCTTCAGGATTGCAGTATAGCAATAAACATAAACCCAAGGTGCGCTGAGGCGTATTATATCAGGGGACACTACTATATGAATGATGCCATATCCTGGATAAATAAGGGCAGTTCTTTTAGCGTATCTTCATCTTTTAAAAAGGCCATAACCGATTTTAATACAGCATTGAGTATTAATCCAGACTATGCTTCAGCCTACTATTACCGAGGAGTTGCCTATTTTTATAAAAGGAAATTTTTTGAAGCATGGAATGATATACATAAAGCTCAAAGCTTGGGTATACAACCACAACCTGAGTTTATTGCAAAGTTTCGCAAAGAATCAGGCAGACAAAATTAACCTGTCAGGAAAATCTGTTCCGTAATTATGAAATGGAAATATTGAAAATAGGGGTTACTGGCCACAGATTATTAAATAATACTGCTGTGTTAACAAAACAAATTCAAAATACCTTACATCGCATCCGCCAGCATTTTCAGCAAAAGTTAGGAGAAATGATTGCCTTTGAAATCGTATCGTCCCTTGCCGAAGGGGCTGATCGGCTGGTAGTTCATGAAACCCTGAAAGAACTTAATGCAAGTCTCATAGTACCCTTGCCATTTCCCAAGGAAGATTACATGAGTGATTTCGTAAGTAGCGAATCCAGGAAAGAGTTTGAAGGGTTACTGAAAAGGGCAAAAAAGGTGGAAACCATTCCTCCTGCCAGGACACGAAATGAGGGATACGAACGTGCTGGACAATACGTTATTAATCAAAGTGATGTCCTTATTGCCCTCTGGGATGGTGAATATTCGGGAAGGCAAGGTGGGACATCAGACATGGTAAAATTAGCAAAAGTACATCACATTCCGCTCTTTTGGATTCATACGAAAGAGCCATATAATATCACTGAAGAATTATGATGGAAAAAGAAATGAACACCAAACAACAGGGAAAAATATTATGAAACCAGCGCCTTTAAAATGGTTGATATACTATTTTGGAAAGTCCGTAAAACCATGGTGGCATCACTATCGGTGGTTTGTGATTGGTGGATTAGGTATCGTTACTTTCTCTATAGGATACGTGGGCTTCTGGAAATGTTATAGCACTGAATCATTATTGACACAAAATGGAATCAAAAGAAATTGGTGGGATATGTTGTACTTTACCTTGCAACTGTTCATACTACAATCTGGTACATATCCAGTACTAAACTGGAACATACAAACGCCCATCGAAATCCAGGTAACCAGATTGCTAGCCCCGGCGTTACTTGCCTATACCACCATACAAGCACTTTTCTCACTCTTCGGTGAACAACTCCAGTTGCTGCGTTTGAGGAAATTGAAGCGCCATGTTGTCATCTGCGGTCTGGGACGAAAGGGATTTCTCCTTGCCAAATCATTTCATGATGCTGGATATCGAATTGTAGTAATTGAGCGGAATCAAAATAACAGCTATTTTGGACAATGCAAAGGGTTCGGTATAATTATTTTGATGGGAAATGCAGCGGACAGAGAATTGCTTAAGAGGGCAAGGATTGATAAGTCAAGGTATCTGTTTGCCGTGTGCGGCGATGATAGTACAAATGTAAATGTATCCTTTCACGCACGAGAACTTGCAAATAATGTTAGAAATCAAGGGACATTGACATGTTTTATTCACACAAATATACCTGAGTTAGCCTGCATAATCAGGGAAAGAGAAATTGCCACACGGAAGACAGACGCATTCAGGGTGGAGGTCTTTAATATCTTTGAAAGTGGGGCAGGGCTTTTGGTGAGTGCATACACAGATTTTGGTGGAATGTCCGGACAAGCGGCGTCCTGTCCACACATCCTCATCATCGGCATGGGACATATGGGAGAGAGTATCGTGCTGCATGCTGCAAAACTCTGGCGGGTTTTCAGAGCAACCCTTGAACAGCGGCTCACTGTCACCATCATTGACAAAGAAGCATCGGTCAAGAGAGACCTTCTGTGTCTGCGCTATCCAAGAATGAATAGCATCTGCAATCTTATTGCATATCCGATGGACGCATCGTCACCAGATTTTCAACGAGCGGGATTTCTTTACGATGCACAGGGACGTTGCATGATAACAAATGCTTTCATTTGCCAGAATGATGATACCCAAAACCTGTCTACCGCATTTTTATTACGACACCTTCTTAAAGAACACAAGATACCTATTGTCGTGATAATGGAACAAACTACCGGGCTGGCGACTTTAATCCAAAATGCCTCTGGAGAAAATAATGGTTTTGGCAATATACAGCCCTTTGGGGTGCTAGACCGTACCTGTAAAATAGATCTCTTACTCGGTGGTATTAACGAAACCCTTGCGCGTGCTATTCACGAAGAGTATGTTCGTGACGAGGGCAAAAAAGGTTTAAACCCACAAACCAACCCTTCTATGGTGCCGTGGGACGAATTACCTGAGGGTCTCAGGGAATCGAACCGACGCCATGCAGATCATATAATAGTAAAACTGCAGGCAATTGGGTGTGGCATAGTACAGATGACGGATTGGGATGCAGAGCTCTTTGTCTTTTCAAATGAGGAAATTGAATTAATGTCTAAAATGGAACGCGATCGATGGGTTGAGGAACGAAGATGCGAGGGTTGGGGCTATGCGCCGGGTGCTAAAGATATAAACAAAAGAACCAGTCCCTATATGGTTACCTGGGACAATTTGTCTGAAGATACCAGAGAAATCGACCGAAACTTAATTCGCGGTTTACCAACTTTTCTTGCAAAAGCAGGCTTTGCCATTTATAGATTAAATGCGAACGAGTAAACCAAACAATACCCTTTCTTGCTATGGGCTGTTTTTATATACCAATCGGCCTTCTATCTTTTTGACAATGTTCTGGTGGTTTCTCAGGTATTCTTCAATTACCTCTCTGACAGAGGTTGAGACAACCTTTGATTTGCCTGCATGGTGCAATTCACTTTCAGTAATATTCAATAAACGTGAACAATTGGTAACGCTATATTCCATAAGGCATATGCTGTATAATTGCATTTCGTCAATAGGGGTACCGGTTATTGTGAGTGATTCAAGTCTTTTGGTAAAGTCATTATAAATAGCCTGAACGCCTTTGCTGATTTGATAACATTCACCTTCGCCGTTTCTATTTGCCGGCCTCATAATGTGTTCGAATATCTTCTTTAATTGGCTGCCCTTTATGGAAAATCGTGTTACACTTTCATCATAGGGAAAACAGGCTATCAGATCACCTAATGTTACCAATGGCCCAAGCTCTTTAAGTCGAATAGCGCCTGATGCAACAAGCATAACATCACATCCGGCAATTTCACCAAGAATATCAGTAATTAAGTTGCCCAAAGATGTCTCGATCGTTCTTTGTGGATGTGTGAGTTTATGAGATAATTTACATAACAACGTACTATATTTGCGGTTGCATGCATTGTTGTATGATTCAATATACTCCATTAATGCAGAATCAGGTTCTGCTGTGTTATTATTTATTGGCACCAGTTGCCAAGTATAGTCAACAACACTGTTCGTATTATCATCAACGATAATATCGAAACGTCCTATTTGATTTGTTCCTTCACCGGCCTGGGCAATCAGGATGTTATTTACCCTTGCGGGTTTTTCTAATACTGTGCGAGAGTGGCCGCCGATAATCATATCTACTCCCCATTCAGGTTTGAGCATTTTTGCTAATCGAAGGTCAGATTCAAAGCCGATATGAGTCAAAAGAATCGTTAGATCAATATCATCGTTTTTGTACGTATTTGTAATCTTATCGACCTCAGCGCAGGCTTCTTCTAAGGTGATAAAGCTGCCAATAAATTTGTCTCGGGAGAAAGCATTCATTACACTTTCTGTGATGATGCCAATAAAAAGAATGTCAAAACCTGCCTTATTTATAATAACATAGGGTTGCATGAGTCGCCGGTAATTTTTTTTAACATATATGTTGGCATTAACAATGGGAAAATTTGCCACCTTTTCTAGAAATAACAGATGTGGCAGACTATAATCAAACTCATGATTATCGAGACATACAACATCCGGTGCGAGATAATTAATAATCTCTACCGTTGAAATGCCTTTATATTCAGCATCAAGGAGAGACCCTTGGATCATATCGCCCGATATTACATAGAAAACATTTTCCTCTTCTTTTCGAACCTCATTTATATAACCGGACAAAAGCGCCATGCCGCCAATAGATTCACCCCGATCACTTTGAATTTCCTGGAAAAAATGGCCATACATGTCATTTGAATGCAAGATGGCAAAGGTTTTCGTTTTCATAATTTTATTCAATACGTAAACTGCAATAAAAAATACAAAGGCAGAATAACAGCAAGGGTAATCGTAGACATGATAACAAACTTATTATCCCATTTCAAATTATCCGGATTTTTTTATTGAAATAATCCGCAAAAGTATTATATTGTTGCCCAAATCAAGTTAAAATTTTGCTTGCTCTATTATTTATGGAAATTTAATGTGTATAGTCTATTAGGAGGGCAAAAATATGTAATAGCAATATCTTGAAATATTTGGTGCTTCACAAATAGACAATGGTAATTCTTACAGTTACAGAGAAGAAATCAAACTTTAATCAATGTCTTAAGGAGCAAATATGAGCATTCCCGCACGTTATTTCATTCACTCTGAAGACCATGCAGCAATGGAAAAATTGAAATCAATTCCGATGTTTTCTTCCTGCGTAAAGATGTTTATGAAGCTCATAACAGAACAACAGATGCACGGTCTTAATATGGCAAATAAGATTCGTTTAGGTCCACAACAACTTCCCGAAATATATCAGCATCTTCCACCCATTCGCGAATATCTTGGTATAGAAGAGCCTGAATTCTACCTTGAAATGAACCCAATACCAAATGCCTACACGTATGGTGATACAAAAACATTTCTGACCGTAACATCAGGATTGGTAGAATGTCTGGAAGATGATGAACTCCAGGCTGTTATTGCACATGAATGCGGCCATATTGCCTGTAGACATGTACTTTATCACACTATAGCAGAAATGATTCTTAAAGGTGGTGCTGCTGCATACAAAGCATTGGCAATCGCATCTATGCCTATAAGATTAGCATTACTTTACTGGTATCGGCGAAGTGAATTGTCTGCAGACCGCGCTGCAGCAGTGGTTATGAAAAACGCAAAACCTGTAGTAGAGACAATGATTCGCCTTGCAGGCGGGCCAAAATCAATTACTGAGAAGGTTAATTTGGACCTTTACATTCAACAGGCAGATGCGTATGACAAGTTGACTGATTCGACTTGGGATAAAATTCTCCAGGGTGTAGCTATTATGCAAACCGACCATCCTTTCCTTTCCGTAAGAACGCGCGAGATTCGTCACTGGTGTCAAAGTGATCAATTCAAAAAAATACTCCAGGTTATCGATGAGGAAAAAACAACCTCGATGTGCCCTGGCTGTAATAAGCCCACAAAAGAAAGCTGGAAATTTTGTGCATTCTGTGGATATCAAAATACTCATAAAACTACAAACTAATAAAGGAGGAATATAATTTTATGAATAAGCCTTGGTTCGATCCAAAAACAGGAGTTTTACTTCTTGATGAATATGTGGCTGAAATGCCATCATTCAAGAAAATTATGGCAGATAATATTGTTACTGATGAAGAAATTACTGAACATGTGCAAAACGTTGTTTCTCTCTTGAAGCAATTGGAAACGTCACTTACACCAGAACTCAAGAACCTAACGACAAAAGCGCTGTGTGAGTTAGTAGTACTTTATGTTTTACAGCAGAAACAGATGGAACAACTACCTTAGCTTGTACTTAAATAAATTTCATCTAAAGGAGAAGAGGAAATGGGTATTTTTAAATCAAGCCAAGTGTTTCCTATTACAGTTTCCGATCTTACACCTGTGGCAAATGACGTGATGGAACATTTTAAGCAGAAAGAATTTGAAACAATTGGAGAAAAAACTTTGTCAGGCGGTTGGGACATAAGTATTACCAAGAGCGGAATCTTTAAAACAGTCCTTGGTTTGAAAACTGCATTGAAGATCGAGATTGAACCAATGGGTGTAACAACTAATGTCAAGGCGGGCGTTGGTGCTTTTGGTTCACAAGTTATTCCTACACTTTTAACATTATTTGTTGCATGGCCTGTTGTTGTTACTCAAATGTGGGGGCTAATTCAAAATTCTAAACTTGACGACGAGGCGCTGGAATGTGTGAAAGAAAGCCTTACAAGGCATGCAGGTTCAAGTATCACAGAAACGCCGGAGCAGGTTCGTGTTTCTAAAAAGACGTGTGCTAGCTGTGGAGAACAGTTAAAAGAGGATGTTAAATTTTGCTATTCATGTGGGGCTAAAATCGAGGGACCGAAAGCTTGTCCAAAGTGCAATACCCAATTACCTGTATCGGCAAAATTTTGCTCGGCATGTGGCACCAAGGCAGCATAGGTTAATAAACGAGGAAAATGATTTGTTTTTCATGTAAATGAAACGAGCATCCACTATAAAGTACATTTTTCACAACCTCCTTTGGCTTCTACTGTCCCTTAGGGTTCCCTTTCCCAAGCACAGTCTGACAATACGTGGGAAAGGCATAGGAGATTATTATGAAAATGATAATAAACCAAGAAAATACTAAATCTAAAACTATTTTAATGCCTAAGTTTGTTTTTATACTTATCGTTAATATTTTTGGTCTACTTATTCCCTTTCCAGTCAATAGCCAGGAAGTTTCTGCACCTATTGTTCCTGATCCAAGCACTTTTAAAGCTGGAGACCTGATATGGCCCAAGAAGCCTAATAAATCGGTTTATTATGATACGAGAGATAATGATATATATGAGGTCAACAAAAAACAATGGGAAAAAGATAAAGAAGTGTATATTAAGGAAGTACAAAATGATCCTGCTGCAACGGATCAAGACAGAGCGTCTGCCGATTGGCTCAAAAATATTTCATTCGATGAATTTATGCGCTTATACTTGGGTGATGATAGCAGTGATTGGAAGAAAGAAGATTGGAAGGGATTTGCTTTTGATCGTTGCGGAGAAGGACCTGAAATGGGGATATATTCATATTATGGATATAATTTCCCTTGGATATATGTAGGACATGTAGGAATGATCTTTTTTAAGGATAATGCTCCTTGGGTAGTTGAAGCAACACCAACTAAAGTTAGGAAAATTCCATACAATAAGTGGCTGGAGGAATATAAGGAAGCGAATGTATGGCATGGACGTATGATAGATGTAAATATCCAGGAACTCTCTAACATTGTTAAGGAAGCTCTTAAACAAGAAGGAAAACCATATAGTCTCTTCTATCGTAATTTAAATGACGAGAAAAAATTTTATTGCTCAAAACTGATATGGTTTTCATATTACAGAGCATTGGGTAAATCAATAGACGACAACATCGAAACCAGTAGAGTGCTGTGGTATACACCAAAACAGTTAATGAAATCGGCGCATGTAAAAGTACTATTTAACCCAGGTAAATATTAAGAATTGTATAAGTGTTGCCGAAAGGAGGTTTAAATGATTAATCTCAACATTTTCATTTCCTCTCCTGGTGATGTTGACGAGGAGCGTCGCAGGGCAACGCGTGTGGTAAAGCGGCTGCAGGGAGAATTCGTCCGCTTTGTGAAACTGACCCCCATTCTCTGGGAACACAGTCCAAAACGTGCAACAGAACACTTCCAGGAACAGATTATCCTGCCGTCACAAACCGATGTTGTGGTGTGTATCCTCTGGTCAAGGCTTGGCACACGACTCCCTTCCGATAAATTCCGGCGTCCTGATGGTACCCCATACCTTTCCGGCACGGAGTTTGAATTTGAAGAGGCATCCAGGGCATATCGGGAAAGAGGCACACCAGACCTCCTCGTTTACAAGAAAACGGCAAAACCTGTACTGGAGCTTGATAATGAAGATTTGGTGCGGGAACGACTGGAGCAAAAAAAGGCTTTTGACGTCTTCTGGAATCGATGGTTTGGCAATCCTAACGACAGCTTTAAGGCGGGTTTTAATGCCTTTGAAACCGCAGATCAGTTTGAAAAGATGCTTGAAGAACACCTGCGCGAAAAGATTCGTGAACGTCTCCCGAAAAGTCTTGCGGATGAACCGGTCACTATTTCATGGACACGGGATGAGTCTCCCTACCGTGGGTTACAGGTATTTGACATGGAGCATGCCGAGGTCTTTTTTGGCCGCCGGCACGCCGTTAATACCGTCATCGATGCCCTTGTTGCACAGTCCAAAAAGGGTTGCGCCTTCCTGACCATTTTTGGGGTAAGCGGTTGTGGCAAATCTTCACTGGTGCAGGCAGGCGTTTTACCCACACTCTTAAAAACGGGCATTGAAGGGGTCGATATATGGCGATGGTCTGTCTTCAAACCGGGTGATGCTCAAGGCAGATTATTGGAAAGTCTGGTTAATGCACTACTCAGGGAATCGGCTTTGCCGGAGTTTGAGACGGTTGGTTATGATAGTGATAAACTCACCTCTCTCCTGAGCAAAGATCCACAGGGTATTAGCGCCCCGCTTCCTGCAGCCATAAAACAGACTGCTCAAGCCGAAACGACTAAAAATGCCCTTGCAAAACCCCCAACAGTCAGATTGGTATTCGTGGTAGATCAACTGGAAGAAATATTCACCATGGAAAAGGCAGACGCCCAGGCGCGGGTAGAATTCATCAGGGCGCTTGCCGCGCTGGCGCATACCGGTCTGGTGTGGGTTATCTGCACCATGAGGAGCGATTTTTACCAGCGGTGCGCCGAGATACCTGAATTAATCGCCTTAAAGGAGGGACTTGGCCAGTACGACCTCTTGGCTCCAACGGTAGCTGAAATTGGCGAGATCATACGTTATCCGGCGTATGCTGCGGGGTTAAAATTTGAAAAAAGGGAAGATGGCAAACGGTTGGATGACGTCATTCAGGAAGCCACTGCTAATAACCGGAATGTGTTGCCCTTATTAGAATTTGCCCTCGATCAGCTATATGAAAACCGCAATAAAGACCTGGGAATCATGACCTTCGCAGCCTACGAAAAGATGAAGGGGCTTGAGGGCGCCCTGGCAGATCATGCTGAAGGTATTTTTCTTCATACATTGAGTCCGGCAGAGCAGGAGGCTATGCCTTCGATATTTTTATCACTGGCAACCCTGGGACAAGGTGACGAGGATGTCATCGTCAATCGTCGCGTACCGCTCGAAAACCTTGCAACCACACCGGAACGTCGTGCGCTGGTAAATGCCTTTATCGATGGAAGGTTGCTGGTCACTGACCGCTCAAAAGACGGTCAAACGGTAGTGAGTGTCGTACATGAATCGTTAATCAATCACTGGCCAAGACTCCATAAACTACTGGAAAATGACCGTGAGTTCCTTCGGTTACGCACCCGTATCTCTGAAGCTTTAGTACGATGGATGGAAGAGGGGAAACCCACCGACCTGCTTTTACCAAAAGGCATATTATTAACAAAGGCAGGAGAATTACTCTCCAAAAGATACCATGATCTTTGCCTGGATGAAATTTCTTTTATAGAATCCTCAATAAAACAGGTTAAAAAAAGGAAAAGAAGGAAAATCGCTATAGCATTGACGATCATATCACTCTTATTAATCGTCTCATAATAATATTAACATGCTGCAGCATACCTCGTTGTTTTATTATTGAAATAAGCACGCACTCTATCCTGTGTTTTTTGGATAAACCGCAAATGCTTTATTACTGCCCTCTGTAG
>WBZY01000814.1_pt1 | contig 20184 bp, 19 predicted proteins | sample 5204191 | NCBI WGS metagenome assembly WBZY01 (sample SAMN12344363, study PRJNA552823) | activated sludge metagenome | biome: Activated sludge suspended growth; feature: Anammox Sidestream; material: Wastewater; isolation source: activated sludge from anammox sidestream of wastewater treatment...
GTTCTCCACGCTGGAAAGCGCCAGCAGTCGTTTGATATCTTTTTCCGAGAGCGCGTAGAACGCGCCGAAGACGGTCGAGAGCGCGCCGAAGGTCAGGACGGTGAAGCCCCACCACAGCACCGAGCCGCCCAGCAAGTCCACGCAGAAGCGCAGAATGCCGTAGACCGCCGTCTTCTTCATCACCGAGGCCATCAGCGCAGAGACGTGATTGGGCGCCGCGGCGTAGGTATCAGGCGTCCAGAAGTGCAACGGAACCATGCCCGCTTTCGCGCCGAAGCCGAGGAAGGCCAGCACGAAAGCGATGTCTTTGACCACGGGCGGGAGAGTAGCGGCGCGAATGCCCGCAAAGTTGAAGGTGTTCGTCTCCCCGAAGAACAGGAAGAAGGTCACCATGATGAGCGCCGCGCCGATGTGTGCCACGAGGAAGTAAATGAAGCCCGTCCGCGCCGATTCCTTTTTGTCGAATTCCCACACCACGAGGAAGTAGGAGGCCAGCGTCATCACTTCCCAGAAGACGAGGAAATAAAAGGCGTTGGTGACCGTCACCACCACCAGCATGGACGCCATGAACAGGTCGGTGAAGAAACTGACCGAGACGTTGGCGGGCGCGTCGCTGAACGAGTACAGGCTGGTCGCCGCGCCGACGAGGGCGATCAGCGCCACCATCAGCGTGGAGAGCAAGTCCATCTGGAAGGCGAACTCGCCGAAGGGCTGGATGGCAAATAGCGTCAGGCTGGGAGGCATCCCCTCGGTCAGCGCGAGGATCGCGGCGAGGAGCGCGCTCAAAGAGCCGATCAGCCCGAAGAAAGCCGCGACCCCGCGCGAGGTCCGCGGTGAAGCGAAGAGGGAGGCCAGCGCGCCGACGAGGTAGAGAGTCAACGCGAGGACGAAAAATTGGATGGAGGTCATTTCGTCCCTCCTGTCACGCGGGCGGTTTCCTTCATCCGCAGGATCAACTCGTCTGGCAGGCCCGCTTTATCGTCCACGAGATGGATGGCCTTGTGCGGACAGGCCTCGGCGCAGGCGGGGCCGTTCTCGCGGAAGTAGCACAGGTCGCATTTGATCGCCACCGTTTTCTGCCCGATGTTCCACGCCAGCAGGGAGAGTTGCTCCTGGTAACTTTGCTCGCGCAAGTACATCGGGTCGGGGTCGAGCGGCGTGTTGAGGAACGCGTACTGACCGAGGTTGAGTTCCAGCCCAGGGACGGGCGTGCCGCCCGGCAGGATGTTGCCAAACGGACAGGCCAGCGCGCACATCTTGCACCCGATACACAGGCTCTCGTTCAGGACGATGGAGTCTTCCTTGTGCGTGATGGCGTGTACGGGACAGACCAGCGCGCACATGGCGTCTTCGCAGTGACGGCACTGGATGGGCATGATCCCATCGGGCGTGCGCGTCACGTGCAAGCGGGGGTAGCCTTGCAAGCCCGCGGCGCGGTGCGCCTCGGTGCACGCGGCGATGCAGGCAAAACACCCGACGCACTTTCGGTTGTCTGCAATTACAAAGTGATGCATGGGTTAGCCTATTGAGTCAAAATGAGATCAGCTGCTGATTCAATTGGATTCGAGAAAATCGTATTGCGTATTACGTAGTGCGTAGTTCGTGTTCCGTTCACGTTACGAAAGCCACAAGGCTAACAGGAATGAAACGCGCAACGCGGAAGAAAATTTCTTCCTCAAGATAGATTTACAATAAAAGAAACGTTCTGTCATCGGATAGGCGCGGATTTTTGAGTTTCATTCAGTGAACAGGCGCGGGGACGGACGTTTGCGGCGTGTCCGCGATTGTTAACTCCCGTCTCAACAAACGCGGAGAACGTAAAATCAACTGTGCTATACTCAGTTCAAGAAAAGAAAACCTTTAAACACAAAGGGCACGAAGGCAACGAAGTAGGGTTAATGGATGATTTTGGTTCTTTGCTCAAGATCATCAAGCACGATAATCGAAGATAAACCCTCTTGTTGCGCCCTCAATAAACCTTTGTGTACTTTGTGTCCTTCGTGTTTAGGCTCTTAAATTATGTCCCGCGTGTTTTGGCGAAGGCTGCTCGTCACCGCAATTTCACTTGTCGTTGGACTTTCGCTCGCCGAGGGGATTCGACGCCTGTTCTTCCCGCAGTCCAACGGCTGGATTTTATTTTGCCTGCTGGGGATTCTCGCCGCCGCGCTCGGCCTCTTTCTTGACCTTCGGCTGGCCGCGGTTTTCCCCGGGCCTTTCCCTCCCTCTGAAGAAATCCAAACCGACCTGCTCCAACTCAACCGCGAACTCGAAGAGCGCGCCAGCCTCCACCAAAGCGAACTGGCGCGCCTGAACGTGGAACTCACCCTCCAAATCGCGCGGCACCAGCAGGCCGAGGATACCGCCCGACTCAACGAGGAGCGCTTCCGCAACCTGGCCGACAACATCCAGGAGGGACTGTCCATCGTCGAAAATGGAAAGATGGTCTACATGAACGAGCGCGTCTGCGAGATCTTCGGCAAATGTCCCGAAGGCGACCTGCGCCAGCGCGTCCGCGATTTCGCCACCCCCGAAGAAGCCGCCCGAATCAACGCCCTGCTCACGAGAAAATCCCCGCCCGAACTGCAATACTGGATCCGCCGTCCCGACGGAAAACTCCGCTGCATCCGCGAGCATTACTCCACCGTCCGCTCGGAGGAGGGCCGCCGCCTCTTCATCGTCACCTCCGACGTGACCGAGCGGGCGCAGGCCTATCAAAACCTGGAACAGGCCGTCGGCGACCGCACGCGCGAACTTTCCACCGTCCTCGAAATTTCCCAGCGCATCGCCTCCACCCTCGAACTCGAACCGCTCCTCAACCTGATCCTCGACCAGATCGCCTCGATCATCCCGTACAGCGGCGCGGCCATCTATACGCTCGAGGAAAACAGCCGGTTGAAGGTGGCGGCCTATCAGCTTCCCAACCTGCCCCACCTTGCCCCGTCCCTGTCCCTGCCGCTCGAACACGCGGGCCGGTTCCGTCCCGTCGTCACGGAGAAGCGGGTGATCATCATCGAAGACGTGCGCGGCGAACCTCCGCTGGCGCAGGCGCATAAGTCGGCCGGACTTGCCGTCCCGTCCGCGCTCTTCCAACATTCCCATTCCTGGATCGGAATCCCGCTCCTCCTGCGCGGAGAAGTCATGGGGCTGCTCAGTCTCACCCACGAACAGCCCGGCTACTACACCGAGACGCACACCCGCCTGGCGCAGGCCGTCAGTCACCAGATCGCGGTCGCCATCGAGAACGCCCGTCTCTACGAGCAGGCGCAGGATTTGGCGACCCTCGGCGAGCGCAACCGAATCGCGCGCGAACTTCACGACTCGGTCACGCAATTACTATACGGGATCAGCCTTCTCAGCACGGCGGCCAGTCATTCGGCCAACAAGGGCAACGTCCACCAGGCGCAGGAAAACCTGACCGAGATCAAAGACAACGCCCTGCAAGCCTTACAGGAAATGCGCCTGTTGATCCTGGAATTGAATCCGCCGCTGCTCCAGAAGCATGGACTGGTCGCGGCGCTGAAAGCCAGCCTTGAGTCCATCGAATCCCGCGCGGGACTGGAGACCGAACTGCACACCGACGGCGTGGAACGCCTCCCGCGCGCCGTCGAACCCGACGTCTACCGCATCGCGATGGAGGCGCTCAACAACCTCGTCCGCTACGCCCGCGCCAAAAAAGTGACCGTGGACCTGCAGACCCGCAGCGACTGGATCATCCTCGACATCCGCGACAACGGCGTGGGCTTCGACATAGAGCGCGTCCGCGACGGCGGCGGGATGGGAATCCACAACATGGAGCAGCGCGCCAAACGTTTAGGCGGAAGGCTCGAGATCTCCAGCCGTCCAGGGGAAGGGACGCGCATCAAGGCGGAGATTCCGTTGTTGGGTCACTCAACAGAAAATTCAGATTGGACGCGGACGAGCGCGGAGAACGCGGAAAAAAGCAATTAAAATCCGTGTAATCCGCGTACATCCGCGTTTTCCGCGTCCCATTTAATTAGGAGCCAAACCATGAGCGACATCATCAAAGTCATGATCGTGGACGACCATCCCGTGGTGCGGCGGGGGGTCAAATCCCTGCTGGGCGAGGAGGAGGACATTCAGGTTGTCGGCGAGGCGGTCAACGGGAAGGACGCGCTCGAGAAGGTGAAAAATCTCAAACCCGATGTGGCGCTGATGGACCTGGTCATGCCTGAGATGGGCGGAATCGAGGCCATCGAGAAGATCACCGCCGCGTATCCCGATGTGCGGATTCTGGTGATGACCAGTTTCGCCGCCGACGACAAAGTCTTTCCGTCCATCAAGGCGGGCGCGCTCGGCTACCTGCTCAAAGACTCGGATCCCGAAGACCTCATCCGCATGATCCGACAGGTCTACCGCGGCGAACTGTCCATCCACCCGACGATTGCGCGCAAGGTCATCCAGGAGTTGAACCGTCCCGCGCAGGAGCCGCTCACCCCCTCCCCGCTGACGGAGCGCGAGGTGGAAATTTTACAAATGCTGGCGCAAGGCGTGGAGAACAAGGAGATCGCCCGCCGATTGGTCGTCCAAGAAGCCACCGTCCGCACGCATGTGAGCAATATTCTGGGGAAACTGCAACTGGCGAACCGCGTCCAGGCGACGTTGTACGCGCTGAGGACGGGGTTGGCTTCGCTGGAGGAAGAAAAGCCGAAGAAACCGTAAAAGCAAAACCGTCACCAGCAAAACAGGGTGACGGTTTTTTGGTTGGCTGGATATCAGAATCAACTACCAAACACGTTTAGCGCCATAAGCGTCGAATATAGGATCAGCGCTGAGCAAAACCATTTCATCGATTTTGGCTTGAACTGCAATTAAACGGTCAAATGGGTCACGATGGTGGAATGGCAGGGTTGCAATTGCTGCGGTGTGTTCCAGCGAAATGTTCAACACGCCAATGCCATTCAACGCCAATTGTTGTGGAATGAAAGTTTCATACGGCTGTTTCAAGGTTAGTTTGCCAAGGCTGATTTTGATGGCAATTTCCCACAAACTTGCCACACTCAGAAAAGGCTGGGAATCCTCAGACTCAATCAAAACCCGCGCAGATTGGCTCAAGCTCGGGTTATCATCAACAAACCACAGGAAAGTGTGGGTATCCAGCAGAATATTCATGGCATGTAAGCAGCAAAATCATCCAATAGCGCGTCAAAGTCATCGGCCATTTTCACCATGCCTTTGGCGCTTCCCGCCTTGCGGGGATGGAGCATCTGCTTGAGCGGGATCAACTGAACCAGCGCCTTGTCATCACGCTCAATAAAGACAGGCTCGCCGCGCAAGGCTGCATCAATCAGGCTCCATAACTTTTTGGGAAGTTCACTTTGCTTGATTTGGTAAATCATGGCTACCTTCTTTCTTCCTGATTAAGTATAGCACAGACCTGTATTGCCCAAAAACGCCAATCCACAAAAGTTAACTCCCCCTCTCCACAAACGTTCAGACGACCGTCCACAATGGCGGTCGTTTTGCCTGTTCGAATGGGCGGGAAAAATCCGCGTCCATCCAATGACAGAAGCCCCGAATTATTGTAAATAAAAAGAAACGACTCATCCGAGACCCTAAGCGTTTCTGTGAGCGTCCTCTACGCGCCCTGGCGCAGGGACGGCGGAGACGCGGCGGGCGGAGTCGCAATGAGAAGATCTTTGTACACGGATGACGCGGAGTTTCACGGAAATTCACAAAAATCCGTGTAGATCCGTTCAGTCCGCGTAACCTGTGTACCGAATGACGCGTATCGAATTGAAAAGAGGCGCTCATGGATCGCATTCGTTCATTGGATGATCTGAAGAAGGCAAAGGACTCCGCGCTCCAGAAGGAACGCGAGGAGGCGGAGAAGCATCGCTTCCAGGTCCGCGTCTCGCTGGGGAGTTGCGGGATCGCGGTCGGGGCGGCGGAAACGTTCGAGGCGCTGGAGCGGCTCATCGTCGAGAAAGAAGCGGGCGGAGTCCTGCTGAAGAAGGTCGGGTGCATCGGTCTGTGTTCGCTGGAGCCCGTCATCCAGGTCGCGGAGACGGACCGTCCGCAGGTCACGTATGGGAAGGTGACGCCGGCGGTCGCGCGTCGCATCTTCGCGGAGCATATCGAGAAGGGACTCGTCGTGCAGGAATTTGTCGTGGAGAAAATTTAATGAACAAGACCTACACCGAAACGGAGTTGGATGACGTCATCCAGCGGCTCGTGCAGCGCCACGGCGCGCGGCGCGCAGAAGTGATCCCGATCTTGAGCGAACTCAACGAGACGTTCGGCCACATCCCCGTGGAAGCGCTGGGAAAGATCCGCCGCGCCATCAACGCGCCCGAAGAGGGACTCTTTCTGGCGGACAGTCATCTCTACGCGACCGCCAGTTTTTACAGCATGTTCTCGCTCCAGCCTGTGGGCAAACATGTGATCCGTTTTTGCGAGAGCGCGCCGTGTCACGTAGTGGGCGCGCGCGAAGTGATCGAGGCGATTCAGAGTCATTTAGGAATCGGAGTGGGAGAGACAACCCCCGACAACGAATGGACGCTGCTCACGACCAGTTGCATCGGCCTGTGCAGCGTCGCGCCCGTCATCGTGATTGACGATCAACTCTACGGCAACCTGACGCCAGAGCGCATTCCTGATCTTCTGGCGCAGGCGCAGGGAGGTGAAGCATGAATGCCCCGCGCGCTTTGGTTTTGGTTTCGAACGATCCCGCCAGCGTGGAACGCGGTTCGGAGGATGTGTTCCGCGCCTTGCAAGCGGAAATCCGCGGACATCAATTGCAGGACGAGATCAAGGTCAGCACGATCGGCAGCGTGGGCGAACAGGACGACCTGCCGCTGGTGATGATCTATCCCGAAGGCGTGGTCTACGGTCCGATCGGCGCGGACGACGTGCGGCTGCTCGTCAAGGAGCATTTGATTCAGGGACACATTGTCCGTTCGCTGGTCGGGCGGATGCGTGAGTCGGTCGGCGAGATCGCCTGGCTGCGGACGCGCTCGGGAGCGCTGCCCGTCCAACAGCGCGTCGTGCTGGGACGCGTCGGAATCGTTGACCCCGAAAGCCTGGACGACTATCTCATCCACGACGGATACGCCGCGCTCGGCAAAGCCCTGTTCGAGATGACGCCGCAGCAGGTCATCGCCGAAGTGGACAAATCAGGTTTGCAGGGACGCGGCGGCGCGGGCTTCCCGACGGGACGCAAATGGGAGTTCGTGCGCGGCGCGGGGGCGACGCCGAAATACATCATCTGCAACGCGGACGAGAGCGAGCCTGGCACGTTCAAGGATCGCATGGTCATCGAGGGCGATCCGTTCAGCCTGATCGAAGCGATGACGATTGCCGCGTACGCGGTCGGCGCGGCGGAGGGATATATCTACATCCGAGGGGAATACAAACTCGGATACCAACGTCTTGAGAACGCGATCCAGCAGGCTGAAGAACGCGGCCTGCTTGGGGATAACATTTTCGGGAAAGACTTCAACTTCCACATTCACCTGCATGCGGGCGCGGGCGCGTACATCTGCGGCGAGGAGACCGCGCTGATCGAGTCCATCGAAGGCAAGCGCGGACAGCCGCGCGCCCGTCCGCCCTATCCGCCGACCTACGGCGTGTGGGGAAAACCGACGGCGGTCAACAACGTGGAGACGCTGGCGAACGTCCCGCCGATCATCCGCAACGGCGGCGAGTGGTACATCCAATTCGGGACGGAGAAAAGCCGCGGCACAAAGATCTACACCATCATGGGCAACGTCAACTTCACGGGCGTGATCGAAGTCCCGCTCGGAATCACCCTGCGCGAAGTGATCGACATTTACGGGCAGGGCATGAAGAAGGGCGGAAAGCTCAAACTGGCGCAGACGGGCGGCTCGAGCGGTTCGATCGTCCCCGCGTCCTTGCAGGATACGCCGATGGACTTCGAGTCGTGGCGCAAGGCGGGCGTCTCGCTCGGTTCGGGCGCGCTGCTCATCTGCGACGAACATACCTGCGTGGTGGACCTCGCCAGGACCATCCTGAATTTCTTCCACTACGAATGCTGCGCCAAATGCGTGCCGTGCCGCATGGGGACTCACCGCCTGTACGAGATCATGAACGACATCTCGATCGGACGCGGCGACTTCGAGAGTCTCGCCGAAATCCAGGCGCTGGGACTGGACATGGAGATCCTCTCCAACTGCGGACTCGGTCAAACCGCATCGGTGGCGGTGCGCGACATCCTGAAACATTTCCGCGCCGAGGTGGAAGAACACATCCGCGACGGCGTCTGTCGGGCGGGCGTCTGCAAGATCACAACCGCGCCGATCTACATCCCGCGCGAGGCGGTGATCCGATAAAAAACAGCGCCGCAAGATTCATCTTGCCCCCGGGTGCAATATGAATGTTGCGGTACTGAGGAGTCAAACCGATGATCAACCTGAAAATCAACGACACCGTCCTCGATGTTAAAGAAGGCACGACCATTCTGAACGCGGCCGCCTCCGTTGGAATAATCATCCCGACGCTGTGCTATCACAAGGACCTGAGTCCCTTCGGCGGCTGCCGCTTCTGCGCGGTGGAAGTGAGCGGGGCGCGCCTGCCGATGACGGCTTGCAACACGCCCGTCGCGCCGCAAATGCGCGTCCTGACCGACTCCCCCACCGTCATCCGTTACCGCCGCGCCATCTTGCGGATGCTGCTCGCCAACTACTACGACGCGGGCTACAAGCGCCACAACGAAAAATTCGTCATTGACGAGGACAACGAACTCATCCGCTTTGCGAAACAATACGAGGTGGACGTCGCCAGCGCGATGGCGAAACATCCGCGCTATCTCGTGGACAGCGACCCGAATCCCTTCGTGTGGGTGGACCGCAACAAGTGCATCCAGTGCCTGCGCTGCGTGCGCGCCTGCGCCGAGATCCAGGGACGCTTCGTCTGGTCGCAATCGTATCGCGGCTACAAGGCGCGCATCGTGGCGGGCGACGACTCGACCATGCTGGCCTCGCGCTGCGAATCGTGCGGCGCGTGCGTGGTCTACTGTCCGACCGGCGCGCTCGACAACAAGATGTCCGTCCACAAAGGCCGCGCGGACAAACTCGTCCGCACGACCTGCACCTATTGCGGCGTCGGCTGTCAACTGGACTTGAACGTGAAAGACGGCAAGGTCATCCGCGTCACGTCCAACCGCGACGACGATTCGTTCAACGGTATGCATCTTTGCGTCAAGGGACGCTACGGCTACGAGTTCATCCATCATCCGCGCCGCCACGCCAAACCGCGCGTGCGCGAATATCTTTTGAAGAACGAACCGCGTCCCGCGGAGCGCGGCAAATTCGTGGACGTGGACTGGGATACCGCGCTCGACATCGCGGCGAAAAAGTTCAAACAACTCCGCGACGGCGGCGCGCAGATCGGGACGCTCGCTTCGGGCCGCCTGCTCAACGAGGAAAGTTACCTCGTGAGCAAATTTGCCCGCCAGGCCCTCGGCACAAACAATGTGGACATCGCGTCGAATCTCTACTCGCGCAACGAAGCCGACGGCCTGCTCGACTCGCTCGGTCTGCCCGCCATGTCCAACTCGTTCGACGACGTCGCCGCGGACGCGCAGGCCTTCTTCGTCATCGGCTCGAATCTCACCGAGCAGCATCCCGTCTTCGGGGCGCGCATCCGCCAGAACGTCCTCCGCCGCCGCGTCAAGATGGTTGTCGCCAGTCCCGATTTCTTTAACATCGAAGAATACGCCGCGCTCTCGCTTCGTCACCAGCGCGGCGCCGAAGCCGCGCTGGTCAACGGGCTGATGCACATCATCCTCGAAAAAGGATGGGAGAACCAGGACGCGCTCAGGAAATATCCAAATGGATTTAAGGAAGCCAAAGCGATGATTGACGGCTACGCCCCGACGCGCGTCTCCGAACTGACGGGCGTCCCCGCCGATCAACTTTACGCGGCCGCCGAAATCCTCGCTTCGAACCGCCCCGCGGCGGTCCTCTGGGGAATGGGCGTTTCCGACCCCGAGGCGACTCGCGCCCTCGCCAACCTGCAACTCCTGCTTGGCAATCTCGACGTGGCGGGCGGCGGAGTCAACCCGCTGCGGGCGCAGAACAACTCGCAGGGCGCCAGCGACATGGGCTGCGCGCCAGGCTTCCTGCCAGGCTATCAACCCGTCAGCGACGCGAACGCGCGGGGACGGTTCGAGGCCGCCTGGGGGAGTCCGATCCGTGCCGAGGCGGGGATGAACGCGCTGCGGATAATCCAGGCCGCGGGCGAGGGAAGAGTCCGCGCGCTGTACATCGTCGGCGAGGATATTTTAAACACCTCGCCCGAAGCCGCCGAATTCCGCGCCGACCTGGAAGTCTGCGAGTTCGTCGTCTTGCAGGAAATGGCCGCTTCAGAGACGACCCGCTACGCCGACGTGATTTTGCCCGATGTGAGTTTCGCCGAGAAGACCGGCACGTTCACCAGCGCCGAGCGCCGCTTGCAGATGGTCCGCCAGGCCATCGAGCCGCTCGGCGAGGCGCGCCCCGATTGGCAAATCCTCGCCGGGTTGGGAGGCCGACTCGCTTCGGGTTGGGACTACGCCACCCCCGCGCAGATCATGGACGAGATCGCCGCGCTGACGCCGATCTACGCGGGCGTCTCGCACGATCGCTTGCAGCGCGGCGAACGCCTGCAATGGCCGGTCGAGTCGAAGGCGCACAACGGCGCGCCGATCCTGCCGATCGGGTCGTTTGGCGAGGTCAGTTGGGCGGTGGGATGATTGGAGATTGGAGATTGGAGATTGGTAATTGGTAATTGGAGATTGGTTGGGGCGGACCTGAGTGTTGGGGCGGACCTGAGTGTCCGCCCCAATTTTGTTTTAACGGTAAAATAAAGTCACATGAATATCCAGATTGACCCACACACCCTGAAACGAGCCGAGGAACGCGGCGCAACGCAGGAGGAAATCACGGATGTGATCGAAAACGGGATTCCCATTCCCGCCAAGAAAAATCGGCTTGCGAAAGTAAAGGTGTTTCCGTTTGAACAGGAACGTCTTGGAAAATTCTACAAGCAAAAACGGATCGAAGTCATTTATCTGATCGAAGACAACGTCATTGTGACCGTAACGGTATATGTCTTTTACGGAGAATGGAAGGAAGAAAATGCAGGTTCTTTATAATTCCAAAACCGATACTCTCTACATCCGCCTCGATGAACCCAGGCAGGATGTGATCAATAAACGCGTCTCGGAAGATGTTGTGCTGGATGTTGGCGCGGGCGAAAGAATTGTCGGCATCGAAATCACCGACGCGTCTTCGCGCCTCAACCTAAAAGACATATTGCCCATTGAATTCAAACTTTCTGCGAGCGTGCCTGCCTGATGTTCAAGCGCAACGCCCCTCCCACCGAAACATCCCAACCCATCCAGGCCGTCGAGCGGATCACCTCCGTGCTGGGATCGGGACTCATCTGGCACGGCTCGATCAACGGCGCGGGCGGCGTCCGCATCGAGGGAGCCTTCGAGGGCGAGATCGCCCTGCGCGGGATGCTCGTCGTCGGCGAGACGGGACGCGTCACCTGCGAGAACATCCGCGCCAACGCGGTCATCGTGGCGGGCGCGGTGCGCGGAAATATCACCACGCAAAAATTGGAGATCCGCGCTTCGGGCCGCGTCTGGGGCGACGTGGTGACGACCGCCTTCGTGACCGAGGAAGGCGCCTTCCTGCGCGGACAGATCCGCATGGAGGAGCGCGTCGAACTGGACCTCGAAGCGGCTCCCGAGTCCACGCCTGCGGAGGCGGCCCAGGCCGAGTCCCTCGCCGCGAGCGCGGCGGTTATCCCCGAGGTCACGCCCATCCCGAAGGCCGAACCGCCCACCATCGTCAAAAAGAAAAAAGCAAGTTCATAACCATCACCCCCAGCCCCTCTCCCAGCAGGAGAGGGGGAACACTAATATGAAATATCGCGAACTTCAAATCCAAACCCAACGGGAATTTCCCAACAACGCCCGCTCCGAAGGCTTCGGCTGGCTCGCCCGCGCGGGATACGTCACGCGCGAAAACGAGTTGACCCTGCTCGGCCAATTTGCTGTCGAACATTTTCGTCAATCCGTTAATCCTTCATCTTTCCTCTTTCCTCTTTCATCTTTCTCCAGCGCCGAGGAGACCTACTTCCCCATTTCCAACGGCTCCGTCGAAGTCATCCACTGTCCCGCCTGCGGATATTCCGCCCGCAAGGAGTTGGCTGAAATCAAGAAGACGCCTTTCTCGAACGAGGAGCCCCTGCCCGCGAAAAAAGTCGAGACGCCCGAATGTCCCACCATCGAGGCGCTGGCCGCGTATCTGAACATTGCCAAAGAGAAGACCGCCAAAGCGTTGATGTTCACCCGCGTCGCGGACGGGAAATTCGTCTTCGTCGTCCTGCGCGGCGACATGACCCTGAGCGAAGCCAAGCTGAAGAACGCGGTCGGCAAGACCCGCCTCGCGACCGCCGAAGAGATCGAGCGGGCGGGCGCGGCGGCGGGATACGCGTCGCCCGTCGGGTTGAAGGACGCGCTCATCGTCGTGGACGATCTCATCCCGCAATCGCCCAACCTCGCGGCGGGCGCGAACGAGACGGGCTATCACCTCGTCAACGCCAACTGCGGACGCGACTACCAGCCGGAGATCGTCGCCGACCTCGCGCTGGCGGACGCGGGCGATGCTTGTCCGCGCTGCGGAAACAAGTTGACCGTCCTGCGCGCCGAGATACTGGCTACCCGCAACGAATTTTTCTTCGACAAAATCCTGCTCGCCCTCGCCGAATCCCATCACGACGAAAAGGGACTGACCTTCCCCGCCTCCGCCGCGCCGTTCCGCGTCTACCTGATGCACGTCCCTGGCAAGACCGTGGACACGCGCTCCAAAGCCGAGGAAATTTACGCCGAATTACAAAGCGCGGGCATATCCGTTTTGTTCGACGACCGCGACGAGCGCGCGGGCGTCAAATTCAACGACGCGGATTTGATCGGGTGTCCTGTCCGAATCACGGTTGGGGAACGTGGGTTGCAAAACGGGATGGCGGAAATCAAGGCACGGAGAGCAGCGGACAGCGCTCAGGTTCAGATCGAGGCGGTTCCCGCTCATGTCAAAGACCTGACCTCGGCGAAGTAGAATTGCGCCAATGAACACCGGCTCCTTCCCTCCCGCCCGCCGCCGCGGCCTGCTCGTCTACGGCGTCATCATCGCCGTCCTCGCCGCGCTCGCCATCTGGTCATTCCAGAACCTTTCGCGCGCGCCCGTCGGGCCGAGCGTCATCGTGTACCTGCTGGTCATCCTCGTCGCGCTCCCGCCCCTCCCGTTCTTCGGATACCGCGCCTTCGCCCTCCTCCAGGCCGACTACGTCCTCGACCGCGACTCGCTCGCCTTTTACTGGGGACTGCGCGTGGAGGACATCCCGCTGGCCGACATCGAGTGGATTCGCCCCGCCTCCGACCTGGCTTCGCCGCTTCGCCCTCCGACGTTGGGGCTGGTCGGCGGTTACCTCGGCGTGACGCGCCACCCCGACCTCGGCTCCGTCGAGTTCATCGCTTCGACGCGCGACAACCTCCTGCTGGTAGCCACCGCCAAACGGACGTACGCCATCTCGCCCGAAGACGCGCCCGCGTTCCTCGCCACCTTCCGCCGCGCCACCGAGATGGGCAGCCTGCTCCCGGCGGAGGCCGTCTCGCAGTACCCGTCCTTCCTGCTGGCGCGCGCCTGGGAAAATTCCGCCGCCCGTTTCCTGTGGTTGAACGGACTGCTCCTCAACCTCGGACTCATCGTCTGGGTGTTGTTCCTCATCCCGTCCGTCCCGCAAGTGACGCTCGGCTTCGCGCCCTCGGGCGCGCCGCTGGAGGCCGTCCCCTCGGTGCGGCTGATCCTGCTCCCGCTGCTGAGCGCGTCCCTCTTCGCGGCGGGACTCATCGCCGGTCTGTTCTTCTACCGCGAGGAGAAGTCCCGTCCGCTGGCGACGGTGGTCTGGGCCTCCAGCGCGTTGACCAGCCTGCTGTTTTTGCTGGCGGTGTTGTTCATCGTGACCGCGCCGGTATAGACTCCCGCTTCAATCCTCCATGACGCTTCTTTACGGATTCATCCTCGCGCTCGTCGTCGCCCTTCTCGCCTACCGCGTCCGCAGCCTGAACAAAAGCGGCGCGCTGGCCGCGGCCGTTTTGGGGACGGTCATCTTCGGCGTGGGCGGATGGCAATGGGCGATTCTACTCCTCGTTTTCTTCGCCACCTCGTCGGGACTAAGCCGGGCCTTCAAAAAACGCAAAGTCGGGTTGGACGAGAAATACGCCAAAAGCGGTCGACGCGACGCGGGACAGGTCTTCGGCAACGGAGGCGCGGCGGGCTTGTTCGCCCTCCTGCACGGACTCTTCCCTGCCGCGCTCTGGCCCTGGCTGGGATTCGCCGCCGCGCTGGCCGCCGTCAACGCGGACACGTGGGCGACCGAACTCGGCGTGTTGAATCCACATCCGCCGCGCATGATCACAGACCTGTCGAAGCGGGTGGAGAAGGGAACTTCGGGCGGCGTCTCCCTCGTCGGGACGGCCGCGGCCCTCGCGGGGTCCGGGCTGATCGCCGCGTTCGCGGTCATCTATCCCGCGCAAGGTTGGACGCTGAACGCTGGTCACTGGTTACTGATCACTTTATCAGGGCTCGCTGGCTCCCTCTTCGACTCGCTTCTCGGCGCGACCGTGCAAGCCATCTATTTCTGTCCCAAAGACCAAAAGGAGACGGAGCGTCATCCGCTCCACCTGTGCGGCGCGGAGACGGTCCACATCCGCGGCTGGAAATGGTTGACGAACGACTGGGTCAATTTCGCGTGCGGGGCCGCGGGCGCGGCCCTGGCGCTGGCGGCGTTCCTGCTTCAAGCGCGGTAATTTCTGTGCTATAATGCCGCCCATGCAAAACCTGGTCTGCTTCGCCAATTCCAACGACAATGATAATAACGCCGTCCACGGCGCTGGGCGAAGCATGGCTGGTTGACAGGCAGCCTTAAGCATCATCCATCGCCCGACGCGAACGCGAAGGGCGATTTATTTTGTCTGAACACAAAACGTTTTCGGAGGCGCACCATGTATCGAACTCACACTTGCGGCGAATTGCGCGCCAGCCACGCCGGTCAGACCGTCACGCTGGCGGGATGGGTACACCGTCGGCGCGACCACGGCGGCGTGGTCTTCATTGACCTGCGCGACCGCTATGGCTTGACGCAAGTCGTCTTCAATCCCGACCTGTCGCAGGAGGCGCTCGACCTCCTGTCGGACGTGCGCGCCGAGTGGGTGCTGCAAGTCACGGGACTGGCGCGCCCGCGTCCCGAGGGCATGACCAATCCCAACATGCCGACCGGGGAGATCGAGGTCGTCGCGCAGAAGGTGGAAGCGCTCAACGCGGCCAAGCCGACTCCCCTCCTCGTCAACCGCGACAGCGACGAAAACGAAGACCTGCGCCTGAAGTACCGTTACATTGACCTGCGCCGCGAACGCATGACCCGCAACCTGGTCCTGCGTCACCGCGTGGTGAAGTTCATGCGCGACTTCATGGATCAGCGCGGCTTCATCGAAGTCGAGACGCCGATCCTGTTCAAAGCCACGCCCGAGGGGGCGCGCGACTACCTCGTGCCGTCGCGCATCCACGCGGGGATGTTCTACGCCCTGCCCCAGTCGCCGCAACAGCTCAAGCAGTTGCTGATGATCGCGGGACAGGACCGCTACTTCCAGATCGCGCGTTGTTTCCGCGATGAAGACCTGCGCGGCGACCGCCAGCCCGAGTTCTCGCAACTCGACCTCGAGATGTCCTTCGTCCAACGCGACGACGTGCTGGCGCTGGTGGAGGAACTCTACACCGCGCTGATCCCCGCCGTCGCGCCGCACAAAAAGCTCCTGTCCACGCCCTGGCCGAAGTTTTCCTACCGCGAGGTCGTTGAGAAATACGGCACGGACAAGCCCGACCTGCGCTTCGGGATGGAACTGACCGACGTGAGCGACATCTTCGCAAAGAGCGAGTTCAAAGTGTTCCGCTCCGCGCTGGAGGCGGGAGGCGTCGTCAAGTGCATCGTCGCGCCGGGGCGCGCGGGACTGTCTCGCAAGGAAGTGGACGCGCTGACGGAGGCCGCGAAAACGCTCGGGGCGAAGGGACTCGCCACGTTGGCCGCGACCGCCGAAGGTCCGAAGGGAACCGCCGCGAAGTTCGTCACGCCCGAGGAGGCCGACGCGGTCGCGTCGCGCGTCGGCGCGAAAGTCGGGGACTTGATCCTGTTCGCGGCGGACGCGCGCGCGGTCGTCAACAAAGTTTTGGGCGGGCTGCGTCTCGTCCTGCGCGATCAGTTGGACCTCGCCGACAAAGACGTGATGGCTTTCGCCTGGGTGGTGGACTTCCCGATGTTCGCGTGGAACGAAGAGGAGCAGAAATGGGACACCGAACATCACCCGTTCACCATGCCGCAAGTGGAGGACCTGTCGAAGTTCGAGAGCGACCCCGCTTCGATTTTGTCGGACGCGTACGACATGGTGTGCAACGGCTATGAGATGGCGTCGGGTTCGATCCGCATCCATCGGCGCGACATTCAGTTCAAGGTCTTCCAACTTTTGGGCTTGAGCGACGAGCAGATCCAGAGTAAATTTGGACATATGCTCGAAGCCTTTGAGTACGGCGCGCCTCCGCACGGCGGGATGGCTCCCGGCATTGACCGTCTCATCATGCTGCTGGCGGACGAACCCAACATCCGCGAGGTGATCGCCTTCCCGAAGAACCAGAACGGCCGCGACGTGATGGCCGACGCGCCGTCGGAAGTCGAGCCGAAGCAGTTGAAGGAATTGCACATTGAGGTTAGAGAGTAGAGAGTAGAGGAGAAGAGAGCAGTTAGTGATTGGTAATTTATTGCTCTCCGCTCTCCGCTCTCTGTTCTCTGTTCTCCGTTCTCTACTCTCTCCCACTTGGAGGAACCATGTCAGTGATCCGCGTTGACCAAATTTCGCAATATGAAGGCCAGGAAGTAACCGTGCAGGGCTGGGTCTACAACCGCACCGACAAGGGCAAACTCGTCTTCTTGCTGGTACGCGACGGGACGGGCTTCGTCCAATGCGTGGCGTTCAAAGGCGACCTCGACGAGGCGGTCTTCGACCAGCTCGTGCGCCTGCCGCAGGAATCGTCGGTGATCGTCACTGGTCCCGTCCGCGCGGATAAGCGCGCGCCCGGCGTCCCCGGCGGCTACGAGATCGGCGTGAAGAAGATCGAGATCGTGCAGACCGCCGACGCGGATTACCCGATGTCGCTCAAGGATCACGGCGTGGATTTCGCGCTCGACAACCGTCACCTGTGGATTCGGATGCAGAGTCAATGGGCGATCCTGCGCGTCCGCGCCACGGTCATGGCGGCGACGCGCGAGTGGCTCGATACGAACGGCTACGTGGAAATGTCCACGCCGATCCTGACTCCCGCCGCGGCGGAGGGGACGACGACTCTCTTCGAGACCGAGTACTTTGACGAGGGTAAAGCCTATCTCGCGCAGACGGGTCAACTCTACAACGAAGCCAACATCTTCTCGTTCGGAAAAGTCTACTGCTTCGGTCCCACCTTCCGCGCGGAGAAGTCCAAGACGCGGCGTCACCTGACCGAGTTCTGGATGCTCGAACCGGAGATCGCCTTCTGCGACCTCGACGGATTGATGGAAATCGAAGAGCAGATGATCCAGCACATCGCCCGGCGCGTCCTGCGCGACCGCGCGGCCGAATTGAAATTCCTCGGCCGCGACGTTTCCAAGCTGGAGAGCATCCAGGCGCCGTTCCCGCGCATGTCCTACGACGACGCGGCGAAGTACCTGATCGAACTTTACGAGAAGGAGACTGATCCCGAAAGGAAGGAACTGCTCAAGTTCGAATGGGGCATGGACTTCGGCGCGCCGCACGAGGTCGAGATCACCAAACTGTACGACCAGCCCGTCTTCGTTTACGGCTATCCGAGCGCGGTCAAAGCATTTTACATGGAGCCGTGGCCGGGGCGTCCCGAAGTCTGCAAAAGCGTGGACCTGCTGGCGCCTGAGGGCTACGGCGAGATCTGCGGCGGTTCGGAGCGCATGTCCAGCCACGAAATGCTGCTGGCGCGCATCCACAAAGAGGGACTGCCCGAGGAAGCCTTCAAGTGGTATTTGGAATTGCGGAGGTTCGGTTCCGTCCCCCACTCCGGGTTTGGGATGGGCGTCGAGCGCGTCACGGCGTGGATGTGCGGGATCGAACACATCCGCGAGGCGATCCCCTTCCCGAGGACGATCAAGCGGGTGTACCCGTAGTCCATAAAATGCTGGCGCTCCATAAGTACTTGACGGCGATGGGACTGGCGGGGGCGGCGCTGCTCGCGGCCGCGTTCATCTTTTCGGACGGGCTGTGGGTCCGCCAGGGCGGCGGGGGGAACTGCGCGGCCGCCTGGTCGCCGTGCGCGTTCGCGGAAGGGGTGAGAAAAGCCCGGCCGGGCGACACGGTCCACGTCATGGGGACGATCCGCACGCCCGTTGTCATCGACGTCAGCGGGAAAGAGGGCGCGCCGGTCACCTTCACCGGCGGGACGGTGGATACACTGGGAAGCGTCGAGCAAAGCGCCGTCCTCGTCACCGGCGACTGGATCGTGATAGACCGTATGGAGATCGTCCACGGCTACGATTTCGGCATCCGCGTCAACGGCGACCACGTCACGATCAGGGCTTCCAGGATCCACGACAACGTGATGAATCCGCTTTACCGATTGAAGGACGGGAAATGCAACAGCGCGCAGCGGAGCGGCTGGGGAAGCGGACACCGTCACTATATCGGCGCAGACGACGGGCTGGTCATTGGCAACGAGGTCTACAACAACTGCGGGGAGGGGATCACGGCATTGCAGGCCAATTCGCTGCAAATCATCGGCAACACCGTCCACGACAACTTCAGCGTGGGGATCTATATCGACTCGTCGCAGCAGGTTTACGTCCGCAACAACACCACGCGGGCGGCCAACCCCGCTTATTTCCGCAACGGCAAACCCATGCGCGGCGTCTCGCTGGGACAGGAAGCCTACGACTGGGCCCCGTTCGTCCAGATCCGCGATATCGTCATTGACGGCAACCTGTTCGACCGCGTGGGAGGCATCGCATTCTATTACGAGATATCCGGGGCGCATCTCGAAAACGTCACCGTCGTCAACAACACGTTCCTGGGCGTTCCCGAACCGCAAATTGATTTCCCAAACCTGGCGGGGAACAAGGGAATCGTCATCACGAACAACGCGGCCAACGCCGGCAACTAGACCCCGGCCCGGTCCGCGCGGGACGGGACGCGGGACGCGGCTTCCCCGACGGGAACCTAGTGGGCGCCGCGCTGCTGGAGGACGGCAAAGACTGTCCAAAAGAGGATGTTCAGGTCGAACCAGAGGCTTCGCCGCTCGATGTAGGCGATGTCGAGGCGGAGACGGTCGTCGAATTCCATGGAGGCCCGTCCGACAATCTGCCAGAGACCGGTCAGGCCGGGCAGCACATCCAAACGCTCGGTGTGCCAAAGCTGGTAGGTGTCCGCGCCGAAGGAGGTGGGACGCGGCCCCACCAGGCTCATCTCCCCGCGCAGCACGTTGAAGAGTTGCGGAATCTCGTCGAGGCTGCTCTTACGCAGGAACTTCCCCAGCGGGGTGATGCGGGGATCGTTGGTGATCTTGAAATCAGGCCACTTCAATTCGTTCAGGTGGGCGTATTTCGCCTTGAGTTCCTCGGCGTTCGGCACCATGGAGCGGAACTTGTACATCGGAAAGCGCCGCCCGCTGCGGCCGGTCCGATATTGGACGAAAATGGCCGGCGCGCCCGGGGAGGTGATCTTGATCAGCAGCGCGATGACGGCGATCAGCGGCAGCCAAAACGGCATGGACAGGATCACGATCAACAGATCGAGAAACCGCTTGGAGACATAATACGCCCGCCCGGTCAACACCCGGCGTTTTGGGTCAAATTTTCTGATCCAAGCGTAGTCAAGTTTCATGGTCCGACAGGCGGGTAGCTTTCACTGGGAATCCGTCAACGGGCTGGCGGCGGTTCGGTCTTCGACGTCAGCCGGGAGCGCATCCCGAGACTCCAACGCCGGCGCCGGCTGAGACAGCCGCTGCTCGGCGCGTTCGATCAGTTCGTCGAAGGTCAAGGCTTCGTCGGGGAAGGAGGCCGACCCCCAGATCACGTCCGCTCCCGTGTGTTCCAAAACGGCGCGGCGGATCCTCT
>WBZY01000815.1_pt1 | contig 20184 bp, 12 predicted proteins | sample 5204191 | NCBI WGS metagenome assembly WBZY01 (sample SAMN12344363, study PRJNA552823) | activated sludge metagenome | biome: Activated sludge suspended growth; feature: Anammox Sidestream; material: Wastewater; isolation source: activated sludge from anammox sidestream of wastewater treatment...
TGCGCCAGACTCGCCGCTGGCGGTCAGCGTCACCCGTATATTTGCCGAGCCGATCATGAGCGAAAAGCCGTTCAACGTGATCGGCGCGGGGAAGCTCAACTCAATGACGAACGGGTTATCTTCCAGCGTTTTGATATAAGTGTATTCATCGCCATCGAAGATCAAGGGGATCGTTTCAGATTGGCTCACGGCATCCAAATACGAGAAGCGGATGCCCACCTCCTGCCCGTTGAGGTTCACCACCGATTCCTGCAACACGGCGCGCACCGCCCGCTCTGCCGCGAAGATCTCGTCGATGTTATCCACGTAGCGCAGGCGCACAAAGTAGAAGGCTGGCGAACCGTCGGGGTATGCGACGGTCTTTTCGAGGCGGATGTCGGTAAGTTTCTCGCTGTCGGTCGCGATCGAGTACTCCAACGGCACCATAATGAACACGGTATTCTCGTCTACGGGGAATTTGCGCTGAATGTAGCCTTCGATACTGCCGCCGTCGAGCCACGACTGGTCGCCGATGAAAAAGCGGTTCAAAATATCCGCGCCGTTCGCCCAACTGGAGGTGAAAATGATCCGATCCTGCGGGTGTTCCTGATGATACTTTTCGATGATGTCGTAGATCTGGAATGAGCCGTATTGGGTTTCGCCGTAGTCCTTCCACCAGAAGGGACCGTTCTTCAACGCGTCAGCAAGAACGTAGAGGTTCACGCCTGCCAAGATCGCAAATGCGAGAAGCGCGATCACCGTGGAGGGCAATCTCCAGGTTGGGAACCAGCCTCGCGCCCAGCGCTTGAGCGATGAAAACAATCCCAGAGCGCGCGCGCCGAACAGCCCAACCAATGCGACGACAAAGAGCCGGTCGATACTTTTCTCGAACATGCTAATGAGGAAGATGCAAGCGAGGAAAATGCCGAGGAAAAGGGCAAGCCGTTTCACTGTCGGGGGCGAGGCGGGTTCTGAATCCTGCAACGCTTCCGCAGGGTTTTCGATCCAGCGTAAAACGAGTTCAAGCCCGAGCGTGGTCAAGATCGCGGCAGGCACAACGAACACCAGACTGCGCGTGATGCCGATCTGCACCATGGCGCCGCCGATGGGCGACACCAGTATGATGAGCAGGAGCGCGCGGTTCGCCGAGTCGCGCAGGTTTCGCAGAATGTGCGCCAACCCCACAATGAAAAACGGAAGCGTGGCAAGCATGATGTGACCATAATCCTTCATGATATGACGGATCTGGTCGCGGTCGTTGGGAATGAACCAGTAGTACGCGCTCAACCCAAAGAAATATTCCGAAATGTACAACTTCACCTTATCGATCAGCGGCATATCGCTGACGAGATACGAACCCAGCAAGTGCAAAAGATCGCCCGGCGAATTGGGATGCCCGATGCGGTAACGAAGGTAGGGGATCGCCAGCAACGCCAGCAGGAGACCGCCCTTCCACACGGTGTTGCGCTGTTCCCAGTGATAGCGCCAATCTGAAACGAGCAGGAGCGCCGCCGTCACCGGCACCATCAACTGCGCGGGGTTATACGAGTAAAATGCCAACGCGCCGAATAGGGCGGTCCAATACAAATAATGCGGAGATCGATAGCGGTACAACAGGTAACAGCAAAACGCGGCGGCATAAAACGCCACGAACACGCCCGTTTCGAATGCCGTGCGCGAGTGCAAAAACCACGAGGGCGTGAACGAGAGGAAGATCACTCCCGCCCACCAATATTTGGCGCGCGCAACGTCGCGCAGGATGATCCCCACAGCCAGCGCCGCGATCACCGTCACCACCGTCGAGACGGCGCGCGTCAACACCGCCGACTTGCCAAAAAGCAACAGCGGAAGCCATTGTAAATACACGGTGAAGCCCATGCCGTTGCCGAAATAGGCTGGCAGGAAGGTCCCATCCACATCGCGGTAATTCATGCGGATGAGTTCATCCATGGCTTGGGTTTGAAACGCTTCGTCGGTGAAAAAATAGATGGGGTAGATACTTAGCCCAATGAGACGCGTGGCGAGATATAGCGCAATGGCGCCGGCGAACAACCATTGCGCAAGCGATTCTGTTTGGATATTCGCCAGGCGGCTGAGATTCTGCCTCCAGGCAGGCGCTTCTTTCCGCGCCTGAGCCTGCGTCGCCAGGCGGCGGGCTTTCCCTCCCTCCACGCGGATGCGCACCGGCACCGCTCCCGCCTTCTCTTTGCCCGCTTCAATGGTAAAGGTGGTTTTTGTGCCGGGCTTGATCGAAAACTCAAACTCGCCCGCGGTCCGCGCGCGGCGCTTGGAGGTTTTCTTGGGCTGTGGTTTGGGTTTGCGTTTTGTAGGTGGCATAGGTTGCCTTAGAATTCGATTGTATCACCCGCCGTTTTTTCGAGATGCCGGTTAACTAATCTGCAATGTAGCCCAAGCCATGGGCGAGAGCGGCTGGAGAAAACTATCCGCGCGGTAAGGTGAAATAAAAGGTGGAGCCATGCCCCGCTTTGCTCTCGATCCAAATCCTGCCGCCGTGCAATTCGATGATGCGTTTCACCAGGGCAAGCCCAATCCCCGTGCCCTCGCTGGTAGGGTCGAGTTTATTGAAAAGCCCAAAGATGCGCTCGTGATGCTCAGGCGGGATTCCCATGCCATTATCGCGCACAAAGAAAATAGGTTTATCGTCCTCCACGCCCTGATGCCCCACCTCGATACGAGGTTTTGCCTGGGCGCCCATATATTTGGCGGCGTTATCCAGCAGATTTTGCATAACTTCGATCAGGCGCGGCTTATCCACGCGGACGGAGGGAAGGTTTGGCTGAATGTACACAACGATCCCTCTTTCATCCACCCTGCCGCGCGCCAGTTCCAGCGCCTCCCGCGTCAAGTCGCCAAAAGGGATGCTGGCTGGTTCGTTCATAATGCGGCCCAGGCGCGAAAGTTCGAGCAGTTCGCCAAGCATGTCTTGCATGCGGCTGACGGCGTCTCGTATGCGCTTCTTATCTTTCTTGAACCGTGCCATATCTCCTGTTGCGGCAGATTGCTCCAGAAATTCAAGAAAGCCGCTGATCGTCACCAGCGGAGACTTGAGATCGTGCGACACTGTGTAGGTAAACCGTTCCAGTTCCGCGTTCTTATTCTCCAGTTCGTCGATCAACAGCCTGCGTTCGGCAAGTTCCCGTTGCAATTGTTCGAGCAAACGCGATTTCTCGATGGTGATGGAAACCTGCGTTGCGATGGTTTCCAACAGGCGGATCTGCTCTTGCGAATACGCCCCAGGTTGAAGCGATTGCACCGACATAATTCCGATCACGCGGTCATCCAACACAAGCGGGATGCCGAGATACGAACGGACCGGCGCTTCGACGATCACGAGCATATGATGGTCGCGCCGTACTTGGGGATCGTTAATATCTTCAAGATAGATCGTTTTCCTGCCGGAGATAACCTCCGCCGCCAGCCCCGGCTTCTCGCGCAATTTACGCGATGGCGGCTGGATATCTTCATCCAAATTGAGGAAGAGGGAATAAGAAAAAATATCGGTTTCCGAATCGTACAACCCGATGTGAAAGGCATCCGCGCTGATGACCTGCCTCAACTCATTCGCAAATGCGCGCAGGGCGTGATACAGATCATCCCCGCTGGCAAGCGCCAGCCCCAGGCGGTAGAGCAGGGTCACTTCACTGGTGCGTCGTTTGGCTTCCTGCTCCAACTGTTTGAGTTCGGTCAGTTCCACGATCGAAGCCAGAATGAGGGTATCCGCGCCCAACGTCAACGGCACCAACCCGATCTCGACCGGAAACAGCCCGCCATCTTTTCGCCGCGCCGTGAGTTCCCGCCCCATCATCGGGCGGGCGGAGGGTTTTTGGTTGAAAGCCGCGCGACTGCGCTCGTGCGCAACGCGGATATTCTCGGGCGCCAATTGCTCGATGCCTATTCCGATCAACTCGCCCGCCTCGTAACCAAGCAAGCGATGAGATTGCGCGTTCGCAAAAACAACCTGCCCCGCCGCGTTAGAAACAACAATAGCCACCGGGTTTTTGTCGAAGATCTCCAGAAAGGTGGTATCTGGAGACTGAGAGTTTTCCGTAGAGCGCATGGGTTATAGCCAAAAGTCCTTCGTTGCCGCCGAGTTGAGAAGCGCCGTGGTTTTATAATCGAGACAAATCATTTTGTTCCGGCATTATCTTACTGCACAGTTGACGCGGCTTCAAGCCCAAATTTAGTATTGCAACACTTCGCGCCTCATCATCCATCAGCAAAGCGAACTGTATCAATCGCCAGATTACCTTACACTATAAAAATTGGGACGCTGATCCACGCAGAAAACGCAGATTTTCTTTCTCAGGACTTACGCAGTTGGCGGGCAGTGGCGCAACAGGCTCAATTGAGTAAATCCTATTTCTTTTGAATCAGCGAAATCAGCGTTTACACTGCCCTTGCGGGCGGCGCAAGGGTCTGCGTCCAACAAAACGGTTTTGCCTACTACAGCGAAAACCCGCTATCTTTTCCCGCTCGAACAGATAATATAAGTAGAGAATTCTCCCGAAAGGTCCGTGCATGGAAGATCGAATCGCAATCGCGCTACTCAAACAAGGCAAACTCAACGGTCTCGAAACGCTGGTCAATCGCTATCAGGCAAAGGCGGTGCATACCGCATACTTAATCACGCAAGAGCGCGCCTCGGCGGAGGATGCGGCGCAGTCGGCGTTCGTCAAAATCGCCGAACGCATCCATCAATTCGACGAAACGCGCCCCTTTCCCCCGTGGTTTTTCCGCATCGTCGTCCACGACGCGCTCAAACTCGCCAAGCGGATGAAACGCCACGCCTCGCTGGATGAACTGGATGAAGACGCTTCGGCTCTTTCCGCGCTGTTGGTTGATTCGGCTCCCCAGCCTGAGCCAACGCTGGAAGCGAAGCAGGCGCGCGAAAATATTTTGCAAGCCATCCAACGCCTGCCGCCCGAACAACGCGCCGTCATCGCGATGCGCTACTACCTCGACATGAGCGAAGCGGACATGTCCGCAAAGATGGATCGCCCGCTCAGTTCCATCAAATGGTGGCTGAGAGACGCGCGCAAACGCCTGAGTGAATTGATCGCCGACGACAGGAGATAATCATGGATCAGAAAAGCCTCCAAACCCTTTTACAGGATGCGTTGGAAAACAAAATCCCAGCTTCCGAAATTCGCCTGTGGCAGACCGTGAAAGCCCGCCTGGTTGAGAGCCATATCCAACAAGGAGCAAAAATGAACGCAATCAAATCGCGCCTCGCCTACGCCACCCTGGCGGTCATCGCCATGCTGACGCTCGCCTTCATCACCCCGCAGGGACGCGCCTTCGCGCAAAACATTTTCCAATTCTTCGCGCGCGCCGATCAAGACAGCTATCCGCTTCAAGACTGGCAGAAGACTCCGCCCGCGCCAACCTCGCCCGAGTCGCCTTTCAAATATTCAGTGCAAGAAGCGGAAGCGCTGGCGGGCTACGACGTTCTCAGCCCGATAGACGCGCCCGCTGGAATGCTATTTGTCGGCGCATCCTACGACGAGAAATATCACATCGTGGCGCAGGCGTTTGGTCCAAGCGCGGAGTTTACCGAACTCTCGCTCTGGCAACAGCCGCTGGAATATTACGCGCCCTGCGGCGACATCAGCCAACCATGCGAAACCATGCTGGGCGGCAACCTGGCTGGCAACAGCGCCGATATTCAAACCGCGCAGATCGGCGACCTGACAGGCGAGTACGTGGAAGGCGTTTGGGAATTGACCGACAGCGGTCCAGTCTGGAACCCAATCCCCTTTGCCAAGACATTGCGCTGGAAGAATGATGTCGCCATCTTTGAACTGGTCTACAACGGCATGAACCTCACCCGCGACGATCTTATCAAACTGGCGGAAGGGATTCGCTAGGGATAATAAACCGCGCCCAATTGTGAAACAACCGCCCCGAAGGCTTTTTCGATGCCAACCTTCGGGGCGGTTTTCCATATTGCCAATACAGTCTAATCATCAAGCCAACCGCTTGGATTCTATTTCGCCAGCAGAGTGAAATAAAATGTGGAGCCTTTGCCCAACTCGCTCTCCACCCAAATTCGCCCGCCGTGAAATTCGACAATGCGCTTTACCAGCGCCAGTCCCACGCCCGTGCCTTCGCTGGCAGGGTCGAGTTTATTGAACAAGCCGAAGATGCGCTCGTGGTATTCAGGCGCAATGCCTATGCCGTTATCTTTAACGAAGAAGATCGGATTCCCTTCCTCCTCGCCGCGTTGACCGATCTCGATCTGCGGTTCGGGTTGCGCGCCCATGTATTTGGCGGCGTTATCCAGCAGGTTTTGTAGAACTTCGACCAGGCGCTGGCGATCTCCATGGATTGTGGGCAGGTCGGGTTGGATCCGAATCGTGACGCGTCTTGATTCCAATTGCCCGCGCGTGATCTCCAGCGCGTCTTTTACGATATCCGCAAAGGGAACATCTTCAGCTGCGTTCATCACTCGTCCGATGCGCGAAAGTTCGAGCAGTTCCGTGAGGAGCGCGTGCATTTTGTTGGTGGCGTCTTGAATGCGGCGGGTGTCCCGCATTAATCGCTTCAGGTTGCCGGAGCGCGCATCCTCTTCGATATAGCCGAGGTAGCCGTTGATCGTGACCAGCGGAGATTTGAGGTCGTGCGATACCGTATAGACGAAGCGCGTCAACTCCGCGTTTTTGCTTTCGAGTTCCGCGATCAAACGCGCCTGTTCGGCTTCTGCCTGCTTACGCTCGGTAATATCCATGGTCAACAACGTCAAGCCGACCACCTTCCCATCCGCAAAAATGGGGCTGACGTTGGTGGAGTACCACGTCTGAGGACCGTGCGCGCCGGGTCCCTGCAATTCATAAGCCTCAGCCTTTTTATTTTCGATCACATTCCTGAACTTCCGCTTCACCATGCTCTGGAATTCCGGCGATATGAAATCATGGATACTTGAGCCTAGCACTTGTTCCAGACTGTAGCCTTCCGCCGTGTGATTCATGAATTGCAGTTTCTCTTCGAGGTCGATCGTCATGATAATGATCTCGCGGTTTTCGACCAGCGAGCGGTATTTTTCTTCACTGGCAATGATGGCTTCCAGCGCTTGTTTGCGTTTGGTAATATCTTCCAGGGTGCCTTCGTAATACAGGATGTTTCCCCCGGCGTCGCGGACGGCTTGTATGTTCATGGAGATCCAGAACGTAGATCGATCTCTGCGATAATTGAGCATTTCAAAACCGGCGACCTGTTCGCCAGCCGCCAAGCGGCGAGCGAGTTCATCCCTCTGGCGCGGTTCCACAATCAATTGGGTTGCGATATCGGTGACCTCGCAGATCATCGCCTCCGGCGATTCGAACCCGTACATATTCGCCATTGCGGGGTTGATTTTGAGGAAGCGTTCCTCGGGCGAGCTTTGAAAAATACCGTCTATGGCATTCTCAAAAATGGCGCGGTACTTTTCTTCGCTTTCGCGCAAGGCAGATTCTGCTTGTCGGCGTTCTGTAACAATGCCCCCGGTCAACAACCCAGCCAGCGTGGAAGCAAGCAGGAAGAATTGCGCCTCCACAATGAGTTCTGGTTCGATCATCAAACCCGGCGCTAACACAAGAATGCCCGCGGTCATCACCAGAGACGCCCATGCCGCGCCAGTGATACCGCCGATCAGAGCCGCCCACAGAATGGGCAGGAGCGCCACGTACAAGCGCGATACTGATATGTCATCTTTTGTAGAGAAAGCGATCAGGATGGCGAACGGCATGCTTGCCAAAATCAACACTGCCTGGCTCTTGGTCCGGTAATCCGATAAGAACTCACGAGAAGTCCGTCCTTGCCGCCATAGGAGGATGACTATCGTCAGCGTAAGATAGGGAATGACATTGGAGATCCACCAGCCCGTTGCGATTGTGCCGAATGCTTCCCACGCGCTGAGCCCGGTCAGCACATAGACGGAGGCGGCGATCAGGCATTCGACCAGGACGGCAAAACACGAGACGAAGGAGAACCCCGCCACATCCCGCACGGTTTGCAGACGGATCGCGGCAGGGGAAAATTTTCTCAGCAGGGAAAGCGCAATGGCGGGCGAAACCATGGACGCAAGCCCGATGCCAATCACCGCGATGAGAGGAATGTCCGGGGAGTGAAGCGTAACCAGCACTGAAAAAACAGGGTTGATGAACGCCAACGGCAATGCCCGCCAGCCCAGTAAAAGGATTGCCGCCAGGTACAAACCAGCGGGAGGGTAACAGATGGCGAGTCCCGTTTGGAGGACAAATGCCCCGCTTGCCAAATCTAAAAATACGGCGAGCGCAGAGTACCCAATCACATACAGGATTTGTTTTCGATGCTTTTGGAGCCATTCCATTGCATATCTCGTGGGTCGGCAATGAGCGATCTTTTTCTGGGATACAATGCCGAGATGGACCAGCCGAGTTGTCCATTGATTTGATTAATGTATTGTACACGATACAGAGGCGCAGACCAGCCATTGTTAGACTTCGCCATTGCAAATATAATAGGCGTCTTGCAAAAGTCATTTTTGCCATAGAGAAAAGAGCGTTTCTACCTGCCTCGAAGGCGGCGCAGGTCAAGCGCCTTATGGACTCTGTGGTTGAGCAAGGGATCGAATAAGAAAATTCACCTTTGGAGTTGGTGTGATGAAACCGAATTTTGCGTGGTGGAAGCCGATTGCAGGCTACTTGTTGTTTGTCGTCTTCCATCAGATCTACGATATCTTGGGCGGCGGGACTCTCGCGGCGATCCTCGGCGAAGGCATCGAATCGGTCTACGCCCACATGAAGATGTATTTCTATGCCTATCTGGTTGTGAGCGTCATTGACTATTTCCTGCGCCGCAAGGATTTGAAACCCACTTTCTGGTATTCGCGCATGTTGATCGCCTCGTCTTTCCCGTGGATGTCCATTGTCATCTGGTTCATCCCCGAAGCCTTGGGGATCAGTCTCGGTAGTTTTGAACTTCCCTACTCGCTGGCGCTAACTCTCGTTGGCTTGTTTTTCGCTTTTAGCCTGGATGACAATTTAGAAAATGTCGAATTTCGCCCCACAGCCAAAGCATTCGTTTGGATCGCTTTCGCCGCCGCCTTGATCACCTATATCGGCTTCTCATTCCACGTGCCCAATAATTTCTTCATTGTGGTGAAGTAGAAATTAGACGCTCAGACTGATTACCTTACACTTTCAAAATCGGGACGCTGATTCACGCTGAAAACGCAGATTATTATTTTTGAATCAGCGAAAATCAGCGTTTTTCTGCGTCCCAAAAGCATTGTGTAAGGTAATCAAACGCTCAGAATAAAAGAGACAGTCACTTTCGAAAGTGACTGTCTCTTTTTGTAAGCGATCACTGAACCACGATGCTAAAGGTAACGGTTCGAGCAGGCTCAGTGACATTCGGGTCAGGCGGATAACTGCCGAGGGTGATCTGCGTCTGCCCTGCGGAAGCGGCTTTGAAGGTCCACACATCCACGCCGCCAGAGCCGGGCATGACCGGTTCGTCTGCCGTGTATTCGGTGGAGACAAATTCCACTCCGCTGAGTTCGCCGACAATGTCCCAGTGATAGCCCGTGGATGGGTTTGAGTCAACGACAATGTGGAATACATCACCCGCCCGCACTTCGATGGGTTGAGCAGGGTCTGTGAGCGCGGGTCTGGTGTTGCCTGCCGGGTTTGGAGTTGGTGTTGGAGTTAGTGTGGAGCAACCTATCAGCAAACTTGCGAGCAATATTATAGCGAAAGTTTTTTTCATAAAAGCCTCTGGGCAGGAGTATAACGGGAATTCAGCGCGAAGCAATTGGAAAACTGCGAACTACTTCGTCATGTCTGCAATAATAAATTCCACATCCTCTCTCACGCCCATCATGGTCACAGACTTGCGCGTGCTCAGCCAGTTCATGCCAATGAAGTACAGACCTGAGTATTGCGTCACGCCGCGCTGTGTAATGGGGAAGCCGTCTTCGTCAACGACGGGCAGTTTCACCAGACTGTAATCAGAGGTATAGCCCATCGCCCAGATGATCGAATGGACATTCACGGCTTTCAGATCGAGTTCAGTGACGATCTCTGCCGCATACCCATCCTGCAACTCAGGCAGGGATTCCTGCGGAGCGTCAATGCTGTTCGCTTCGATATATTTATCGATCATCGCGGCGATATTTTTCTCGCCCTGATCCGATTTGGCAAGGTTTTCTTTCAGGTCAGGTTTCACCATCACCTTGCCGCCCTGCGCGTCTGCGATGTGACCGAGCAGGGTCACGCCGTCGCGCGCAAATTGATGTAGATTCAGGCTGTGCCCGCCGTTCTTTCCAGTCACTTGTGGGTTTCCGCCCAGCCGCGCTTTGAGCGATGGAAGTTTGTCGGGGGTCTGATCGTTGAATTTGGTATCGCGCAGCCAGTGAAAAATCTCCTTACCGCGATACCGACGCGGCGCGCGCGGCGCGGAACCCGTGCAAAGAAACACCTTGCGTCCGCTTTGATACAGTTCCTCCGCGATCTGCATTCCCGATTGCGCCGAACCCACAACGAGAACCGCACCCTCGGGCAGTTGACTCGGATTCCGATACTTCCCCGAATGGATCTGCAAAATGTCTGCTGAGATGTTTTTACTGAACGCGGGAATCTTCGGCTTTTGGAAGGAACCTGTGGCGATGACCACATTTTTCGCTTGATAAACTTCCGCTTCAGTCCTGACCTGATACCCGCCTCCGTCCATTGGGGCGACTTCCAACACCGACGTTTTAAACCGCACAGGCAAATCGAACTTCTGGATGTATCGCTCAAAATAAGCGACGATCTCGTCCTTTGGCAGAAACCCATCTGGGTTATCGCCATCGTACTCCGCGCCAGGGAGTTGGATCGTCCAATTGGGGGTGACAAAGGTGAACGAGTCCCAACGGTCGTTGCGCCAGGCATTGCCCGCTTTTTCCGCCTGCTCGAAGACCACATGCTCGCGCCCTAGTCGCTTGAGGTGATAACTTGTGGCAAGCCCCGCCTGCCCGCCGCCGACAATGATCGTTTCGATGGTATCCATTTTGCCTCACTTCACTCGATGCGGAGTTAACTCTTTGCCAAACTCTTCTTTCATCGTTATTTCGCAATCGGACCAGTTGCCGATGTGCGTACCGCAAAATTTATTTTGCGATTTGCGCGGGCGCAAAGTGAACTTTGCGGCGCTAGCGTTTCAATGCGCACTACTTCACTCAATGCGGAGTTAAATCATTGCTGTTTCGCTTTTATCGAGATAGCATCGCAATTTGTTTCATCATCTATTTTACGGATGATAAAATCAGTCGCATTGTAAGCCCATCATATCATTTTACGAGGTTTAAATGGCGTCGTTTCCCGATCAAGTGAGTGTCGTGACAGGCGCCGCCAGCGGTATTGGACGGGCGCTCGCCATAGAACTGGCGCGATGCGGTTGTCACCTTGCCCTGGTGGATGTGAACGTGGACGGCTTGCGGCAGATTGCAGAGGAGTTAAGCGGTTTGGGTCGGCGTGTGTCGGCGCATGTTGTGGATGTTTCCAATCGCGAGCAGATGCAGAACTTGCCTGTAGAAGTCTTGCGTGAGCATGATCGAGTGGACATGTTGATTAACAATGCGGGCGTGTCGCTGGCTGGTCCATTCGAGAGCTTCTCGATGGCAGATCTGGATTGGATCATCAATATCAATCTCTGGGGCGTGATTCATGGTTGTAAGTTTTTCCTCCCGCTCTTTCGCCAACGTAGCGCGGGACATATCGTCAACATTGCCAGCGACTTTGGACTGTTGGGGCTTCCGACGAAAACAGCTTATTGCGCCACGAAATTCGCCATTCGCGGATTCAGCGAAGCCTTGCGGGCGGAGTTGTACGGATCAGGAATCCACCTGACCTGTGTGTATCCAGGCGCGGTGGATACGGAATTGATCCGCGCTTCGAGGACGCTCGAATCGCAAAAGCGCGATTTGGAAGCGGCGTTTGTCGCTCAACGGGGAACGCCAGCGGAAAAAGTGGCGCGGAAGATCATTCGCGGCATCCAGAAAAGGCGGGCGCGTGTGCTGATCGGGCGCGAGACATACGCCATAGATTTTATGATGCGCTTCTTCCCGAACCTGACGCAAACTTTAGTCGGGCGGTTTCATCGTCGCATTTCGTTTTTGTAAAAGAAAGGAGCGACTTGGCAAGTCGCTCCATAAAATTATTGTTTCGTAATCAGACCACTTTGCAGTACTATCGTTTCATCGTTCGATATTTGACGCGATGCGGAGTTAAGTTTTTGCCGAATTTTCCTTGCATCATCGTTTCGCAATCGGGTCAGTTGCCACCCATGTCGTTGCGAGCGATAGCGAAGCAATCGCCCGTTTCGGGGATGACCACCTCAAATGAGGAGATTGCTTCGTCGGGTTACGCTTCGTCTGCGCTCGCCTATCGGCTTGCTCCGCTCAGTGCGAGCCATCCTCCCCCGCTTGCCAGAGATCGCTTTAAACAACTCTCTTGGGCTGAAAATAGTTTATTGGACAAGCCTATATGGGTTTCTAAAAACCTGCCATGCAAAAAGCACAGGCAAAAGCGCAAAACCAGCTACCACCAGCCAGTAGCATAATATCCAAAAACTTGGAGCCCAAGGCATGAGTATCAACGATAAGGCAAGATAGTTATAATATCCATTAAGAAGTGGATAGGATTTTCGTATCTCAATAAACGATTCTCTTAGAAGCAAGTTCCGTAGGTGAAGTCCGGATAAGACCATGAATAAGATAGAAAGCAAAGACTGAAGCGGAGGAGTCTCGAAAATACTCAAAAGGGCGATTACACACGCGATGATTGCGAGTTGTATTGCGGCGAAATAGATCCATAAGGTTCTGGGGATAAAAATCTCGCCATCTTCATTAATCGTTACGCCCACGGACAGCGCAAAATTACTGTGCCCGGAACCATGATCAGCCAAAAGGTCCTTTAGGTGGTTGGGGACGCTATTCAGAAGCAATAGGATCAGTGTGAGCGCGAGCGTAATGAGACGAGCGCCCAATGAAAGCGGGCTGGACTGAGTTGAAGAGCCCAAAAGACATAGGCACCCTATGGACGCCGCAAGGGATATTTCAGCCAAGAGGCGTGGAAATCTGCCCCTTTTGCTGAATAAGTTGTAAAGAACGCTCAATGCCATGCTCATGCCGATCAATTGCAAAGAAATAACAGACGAGTCAAAGACGAACAGATAGACAAAAAAGGCGGCGGGAACTTGAAAGACCGTAAAAACAACCGCTGTCTCAATGGGGATTTGCCCCGTCACGAGCGGACTGAGTTGGCGGGAAGGATTCGCCCTATCCACCTTGGCGTCGATCAAGTCGTTCAATGAAAAACCAAAGGCATGGGCAAACAAACCTATCAGGCACAGGCCGATAATTGCCTCCGGGCTTATCTGCCTGTTTTCCGCAAATGCCCCCACGACCGGAACGCTCATCGTCAAGGGCGCCATGCCGATGCGGCTCAAATTTGCCAGACTGGCAAGAGTCGCAAGCTGTTTTTGAATGATTTTCATATGCGCGCTTACGTTTTTTTCTGAGCGGGCTGTTTCATTTGAGATGACGCTTCAAAAAATTCAGCCATTGCAATCAACCAGATTGTGGCACTCCCCGCAAAGGGACGCGCAAGATGAACAGGATGTGCAGAACGGGTCAGCGCAATTGAAACAGGAGAAAAGCCCTTCGCAAAAACTTGCAAGGGGCGTACAGACCTCGTCAGTTCCGCAGTTCGCCAAGCAATCGCACAAGGAAGTACAAAAAGCCATCTGCTGCAATCCAAGTTCAACAGCATTCCTGGAATGTGTCAACTGAAAGCTGTTGATATCGTCGATGAGCCTTGGCGCGATCATTATCATGGGGATGGGCGCGGTTAGCGCAAGCGCCTTTAAGGCGTCGACATTTCCAAGCTTCTTGAAAACGATCTCATCTCCCATGGTTTTTAGTCTTTCCGCGAGCGCCTTTATTGTGAGGGTTACAGGCTGAAGTAATAAACGGCAGAGTAGTTCTCCATCCTGAATGAAGCGCGTTTGCGCCAAATTCTCGCGCATAATTTTTTCGATCTGCTTCAGACGTTCGAAAAGCCAGGTTATCCCATTTCGTTCCAGCCTTAATTCATCCGCTGTTTCAGAGCTGAATTTTCTAAGGGGATTGAATTGACCGTGCAGACAATCGTTTAAAAAATCGTCCAGAGCGTCTTTGAGATATATGTATTCGCCATAGGCGGCGCCAACACGCGCCAAGCTGGGTTTGTTTTGAGGGTTTTTTGCCAGATCGCAACTCATCGCGAATAAAGCCGAGCTGACTTCGGCGGTAGGGAGCGCGGCATCTGCCCTATCCGCACATTCCGCCTGTAGTTGCGAGTCAGGTAAACTAGTTGTTTGAGATGAATCAAAACCGAGTGTCTCCAGCAATGCCTGTGCCTTTTTATGTTGGTTATCAGAAATTTTCAACAAGGCAAACGCCGCGATATTTTTTCCCTTTGAATCCAACCAGTGATCCACCTGGCTGGCGCGAAATAATTCAATTGCAGCAGCGGCAGCGAAGGCGCTCCCGCTATTTTTGTATGTGTTTACTTTTACGAACGGATTCAAAGGGCATCGTCGCGCGACGATTGTCTCGCTTTCTTGAGCCAGCGAAGCGACCAGCATGCTCAAGAGAAGCATATCGTGACTGGTCGCCAGACGATATGGAAGTCCGTATCCATCTCCCAGGGCGTGACACAAACCACACATGTGAAGCATATAAACATGGCGTTCATCATGGTTAATAATTCGCCGCGCAAGTTTATGTTGGTTCGTAAGCATACGCCTCCTTTTGACGAGGGTTTAGTATGGTAAACACAAATGTAAGAAGAAAGTAACGGTCTTTTTCAGGAATTTCTAGACGATTTCAAACTGACCAGTTGTCGATGATTTTGTCCTGCAAAATTTATTTTGCGATTTGCGCGGGCGCAAAGTGAACTTTGCGGTACTAGCGTTTCATCGTTCGATATTTGACTCGATGCGGGGTCAAATCTTTACCGAATTTTCAATCATCGTTCCTTTGTCTATTCATCGAGGACGGCAACCTTGGTTTGCGGGTCGAACTTTACCTTGACAGTTTTAACTGTGCGGAAGTAGGCGTAGCGTGCGCGGGGAAGGTGTTCTTTTATGCGGGTGGTAGCGGTTTCCCCCATATATGTTATTTCCAAATCGAAAGTGACATTTCTATAGGCTGTGTTATTCATGGTGTTGGGGGCGTCCACTTTGACGATGTTTGCCGTGACAGATTCGCCGCGTGATTTGGCGCGTTGCCGCATCCAGGCAGAGGATGCGCTGGCGGCGACCTGTAAGGCTATGGAGACGGCAAACAGTCCGATGGTCAACAAGCCAAAGCCGCTGAATAAGGCTCCGCTCGCAAAGAGGGAACGGATCATCGCTTCAGGGTCTTTGAAATCAATTTGACCCGCTGGCAGGCTGGCGAACATGAGGCAAAAAGGAATCCACATGACCAGCAGGGCAAGGAAGCCGAACGTTCTCAATATGTTTGGGAGCCTGTACATGGATACCTCCAGAGTGTAGGCAAGCGCAATTTTTGATTGGGACACACTGAAATCAAGAATTTCGTACTTTTTGCCGCAAAATTTATTTTGCGATTTGGGCGGGCGCAAAGTGAACTTTGCGGTACTAGCGTTTCAATGTTCGATATTTGACTCGATGCGGGGTTAGGTCTTTGCCGAATTTTTCCTGCATCATCGTTTCGTAGTCGGACCAGTTGCCGAGGTACATTTTGGCGACCGAATCACCTTCGAAGACGATGAGGTGGGTGCAGATGCGGTCGAGGAACCAGCGGTCGTGAGAGACGACTAGGGCGACGCCTGCGAATTCTTCGAGGGCTTCTTCTAGGGCGCGGAGGGTGTTGACATCCAAGTCGTTGGTGGGTTCATCTAGTAGCAAAACATTCGCGCCTTCGGTGAGGGTCTTGGCTAGGTGGACGCGGTTGCGTTCTCCGCCAGATAACACGCCGACTTTCTTTTGCTGGTCTGTGCCTTGGAAGTTGAAGGAGGCGCAATAGGCGCGGGCGTTGATCTTGCGCTTGCCGAGTTCGAGCGTGTCGGCGCCTTGCGAGATTTCTTCGTAGACGGTTTTATCGGCGTCGAGCGTGCGCGATTGATCGGCGTAGGCGAGTTTGACGGTCTCGCCGATTTTGATCGAGCCGCTGTCGGGAGTCTCTTTGCCTGTGATCATCTTCAGCAGAGTCGTTTTGCCCGCGCCGTTCGGACCCACTATCCCGACGATAGAACCTGGGGGAACTGTAGCAGAAAACCCGTCGAGAATGAGGCGGTCTTCAAAACTCTTACTGACGTTATCAAATTCAAAGACAACGTCACCGAGGCGCGGACCAGGCGGGATGTAAATCTCCAAATTTTCGCGGCGCGCTTCGGCTTCCTGATCCAATAATTTTTCGTAAGCGTTGACGCGGGCTTGTCCCTTCGATTGACGCGCTTTGGGCGACATGCGAATCCATTCGAGTTCGCGTTCGAGAGTCTTCTGGCGTTTCGATTCGGATTTTTCTTCCAACGCGAGGCGTTGCTGTTTTTGTTCGAGCCACGAGGAATAATTTCCTTTGTACGGAATTCCGTAGCCGCGATCGAGTTCGAGGATCCAGCCCGCGACGTTATCCAAAAAGTAGCGGTCGTGCGTGACGGCGATGACGGTGCCTTTGTAGTCGCGCAGGTGATGTTCGAGCCACGCCACCGATTCGGCGTCGAGGTGGTTGGTGGGTTCGTCCAGCAGGAGGATGTCGGGTTCGGTGAGCAGGAGTCGGGTGAGGGCGACGCGGCGCTTTTCTCCGCCCGATAAAATCTTGATGGGCGAGTCGCTCGGCGGACAGCGCAACGCGTCCATCGCAAGTTCGAGTCGGCTGTCGAGATTCCACGCGTCGTGTTTGTCGAGCGCGTCCTGCAATTTGGCTTGCTCCGCCACGAGCGCGTCGAAGTCGGCATCGGGTTCGGCAAACTTGGCGTTGACTTCGTCGAAGCGGGCGAGCATTTCGACGATGGGCGCGACCGCTTCTTTCACGACCTCGATGATTGTTTTCGTTTCATCGAGTTTGGGTTCCTGCTCGAGCAGTCCGACGGTGTAGCCTTTGGATTGCGAGATTTCGCCGATGTAGTCTTTATCCACGCCCGCCATGATGCGCAGTAACGTGGATTTGCCCGCGCCGTTGAGCCCCAGCACGCCGATCTTGGCGCCGTAGTAGAAGCCGAGCGAGATGTCGCGGAGGATTTGTTTGTTGGGGGGAACTATACGCCCCACTTTGTTCATGGAGTAGATTACGAGGGATTCGTTGGGCATGGTGGGGCGATTTTATCAGATGTATACCCTAGAGTTAACTCCCATCGAAAATTGGATAGATTGCGGAGAATTCTGAGACGAAATTCATATTGTTCTGGATTGTGCAGGTCGAGTAAATCGGGTATAAATATAGCAAGCGGTAGATTTAACAACGGTTGTATTCTAAATTTTGGGTTACCAATCTGTGATCGCGCAGATTAATTTATCTGATTGTGTAAGAAAAGACCATTATCTAGTTTAAATACATTTCATAACTTGTGAGGGATCTATGGCTAATGGACTTGAGCAAGCACAAGATTTCATTCAGAACGGACAGATTAAGGATGCTATGTCTGCCCTTAATCGCCTTGTTAGGAGCGATCCGAAGAATGTTGAAGCTTGGATTATGCTATCAACAATTGCAGAAACCCGCGATCAAAAGCGCGATTGCTTAAACTACGTGCTTTCAATTGATCCTAACCATGAAAATGCGCTTAAATTGTTAGAGGAGATTGATACCGAGGAAATACCTGCTTCTCAAAACAGTGCCAATGATTTGCTGTCACAAGATAATCCTTTGGATACTGATACAACGATAGATGAATTTATTATAGAGGAAGGAGATGTACAAATCTCGCCTGACAATCAGAATGTTGCGAGAATTGATGGCCCTTGGAATCAGAAAAAGTTGTATCACTGGGATCAGCCGTTTTCTGATGAAAACCAAGTTATCAGAAATTTTGAAGACATTATCAACCATGTTCTTAGATTAATAGAAATAACAGATGGGAATTTCAGAGACCAACGCAATAGTCTAGAATATTCTCTTAAGTGCTTAAAAACGTGGACTGAGCGTCCCGAGGGGAATTCTAATTTCTTCCTTTCACCCGCTTACACAGCTGGTTTGCCTATTTCACTAGAATTAAGAAAACTTCAACTATATAAGGAAACTGCTTGGTTGATTAACACATTCGCAGAAATGGGAAAAATATTAGTTTCCCGCAATAGAGACAGATACGCAGAGATACAAAGGGATTATTATCGTAACTATTGTTCTGTTATATGCAGGTCTTTCCAGCCTTCCAAATTAACAAATCAGGGCACTCAAAGCGAATTAGCAAGTCTCTCACGACGACTAACCGAAATAATGCGATTTGCCTTAATGACCCAATTTCGACGTGATAAGTTTGAAAGATCTTATCATACTGACAATGAGTGGATCGAGTCTTTAAGCAATGAGGCTCTTGCAGAGTACTTTGACGATCAACTCCGATATTTTCTAGATAATGATCGCCCGCATACGTGGGAATTTGTAACCCTAAATATGCCATACGTGTATCGTCTACGACTCTCCTCCAATTGGAATAACCGAATTGGGGAAAATAATGATTGGGAAAATTTATTGGCTAAGGCGGGGTTTGATGATTCGTTGCGAACTTTACGAAGCACAGGGGCTTTGATTATTCCAAACCGTATCGGCGAAATTGATGTGAACCGTTTGGCTCAGATTAGGACAGCCGCAGCGCAGGAAGATTTCTCTCGAGTACGCGATCTTCTGAGAGTAACTGCTGATGAAGTGAAATCATACTTAGCAATAATTGCCCGTGAACATCTAGATTACAGAGAGCCAATCACGCCACATTTCCCCAAAAAGCAATCAACTCTGGGGTCTTCCAAAAACAGATATATGGCTAATGCACCATTTAATTCTTTTAACAAGGCTAAATCTTTGTTGCAAAAGGGGCGTGCTGATGATGCGCTGCCATTAATTAAGGGGCTCTGGGAACAAGATCCTAGCAACTTGGAGATGCGCGAGTGGACTGCGTACGCACACCTAAAGTCTGGAAATCCTACGGCTGCTGAACCTTTACTAAAGTATCTGCAAACGCAGGCATCTCGAAGACCAGAGGAAAAACAGATAACTGATTGGAATATGGCGGTTATCCTCTTTGAAAGAAAAGATGAAGCTGGTGTATATAATTTATTGATGCCATGGGTCGAAAAAGGAGTTGTGGACGACGCGCTTTTAGAGGTGGTCCTTGCCCTAACTTTAATCTTACGAAGAGATACTCAGTTTTTGGATTTCATACCTCGAACACGACATCTGAGATTTCATCCCTTGGCTTTCGTACTTGCTTATGATCAACGCGATGAACGACGCCAGAGAGAGATTTTGGCACAACTTTTGCATCAAGGGGAGGATCGTTGGTCATTACCGCCTGTTGATAAGATTTTTAAGTTGGAAGAATTAAAAGCAGTAGTGAATCACGCTATTGTAGAGAACCAATTGGATCAACTGATTGAGTGGTTAACGGCCCGCATCAAACTTGTGCCATCGTACGTACCAAACTATCTAGAACTTGTACGAGTATACGAACTGAAACCCGATATTGATTCTGCTTTCAAAACTCTTTCCAACCGTTTAGATCAAGAAAGGCGCAAGAAGTCGAAGTCTAACAATCCTAGGGATATAAATCGATTTGATGATGCATGTCGAGAGCTACTAGATTTCTGCAAGCGGCACGGAAGACAAGATTTAGGAATTGTTGCATACAAAAAGGCTAAAGCGGCTGGGGCCAAGCCTGATATTCTAAATGCGTATCCTAAATTTATTGAAGAGGACGATCCATGGAAAACGTTCGAGGAGATGAGAAGGAAGATCGAATCTTATCGAAAGTCCCTGCCCGTAAACCAAAGTAATATTGATAAAATTTCACAGCAAATGCTGGAGCATGCTAAGAAATCTCAAGATAGTGAGATGGGGCGTACGGCGTATCGCCTCGCATATGAATCGAATGCTAATGAAAAGATCCTAAACACCTTCTCAGAATTCAGACCGAATGATTCAGTGCCACCGATAAAACCACCAGAGAAAATTCCTAGTCCACCTGA
>WBZY01000816.1_pt1 | contig 20184 bp, 17 predicted proteins | sample 5204191 | NCBI WGS metagenome assembly WBZY01 (sample SAMN12344363, study PRJNA552823) | activated sludge metagenome | biome: Activated sludge suspended growth; feature: Anammox Sidestream; material: Wastewater; isolation source: activated sludge from anammox sidestream of wastewater treatment...
GTCGGCGGGCCCGAGCGGCGCGAGCACGCCGGCGTGGGGATGGCGGCCGTTCGCGACCAGCGCCTCGACGCTGAGGCCCTCCGGCACGGCGGGATCCTGCGGCAGGCGGGCGACCCGGCGCGCGAGCCGGCGGCGCGGGAGCGTGTCGATCCGCCGGCCGGCGAAGCGCACCTCGCCGCTGCGCGGGACGAGCTCGCGCGCGAGGCCCGCGAGGAGCGTGCTCTTGCCCGAGCCGTTCGGCCCGACGAGCGCCACGATCTCGCCCGGGAAGACCGCGAGCGAGACGTCGCGCAGGGCGTCGCGCTCGGCCTGCGGGTGGCGCAGGAAGAGGCGCCGCCCCTCGAGCAGGGGCGCCGTCACGGAAGCCTCCGCCACAGGACGAAGAGGAAGTAGGGCCCCCCGAGGAGTGCCATCAGCGCGCCCACCGGGAGCTCGATCGGGGCGGTCGCGGTGCGGGCCGCGGCGTCGGCGAGCAGCACCAGCGCGGCGCCGCCGAGCGCGCTCGCCGGGAGCAGCGCCCGGTGCTGCGGGCCCACGAGCAGGCGCAGCCCGTTCGGCACGACGAGCCCGACGAAGCCGACGAGGCCCGCCACCGACACGGCCGCCGCCGCCAGCCAGGCCGCGAGCGCCGCGGCCAGGAAGCGCGCGCGCCGGACCGCCACGCCGAGGCCGCCGGCCGTGGCGTCGTCGAGCAGCAGCACGTCGAGCGGGCGGGTGGCCAGGGCTGCAGCGCCGAGCCCGAGGGCGGCCGGCAGCGCCACGAGCGCGGCCTCGTTCCAGCCGCGGCCGTTCAGCGAGCCCACCAGGAAGGCGGTGAAGGCGGGCGCGCGGTCGGCGTAGAGGAAGCTCAGGAGCGCGATCCCCGCGAAGCCGACCGCCTGCACCGCGACGCCCGAGAGCACGAGCCGCAGGGGCCCGCTGCGCAGGTCGCCGTGGCGGAAGCCGAGCGCCATCACGAGCGCCACCGCGGCGAGGCCGCCGGCAAAGGCGAGCGGCGGCACCAGGAGCGGCAGGTGCGGGAAGAAGAGGATCGCGACGAGGGCCGCGATGCCGGCCCCGGCCGTGACCCCCACGATGCTCGCGTCGGCCAGTGGGTTGCGGAGCGCCGTCTGGAGCACCGCGCCCGCTACCGCGAGCGCGGCGCCGACCGCCGTCCCGCAGGCGATGCGCGGCAGCCGCACGTCGCGCAGCGCCGGGGGCAGCTCGAGGTCGGGGCGCAGCGCGGCGCGCACGAGATCGAGGTAGGACACCTCGACCGCGCCGAGGCGCAGCGCGAGCGCCGCCGCGGCGACGAGCGCGAGGGCGAGGAGGGCCGTCCAGCCCCGGGCGCCAGCCGCTGCGATGCGCTGCACCCGCCTGCGCAGCGCGAGCGCGCTCACTCGCGCGCCCCCACGCCGTGCCCTCCGGTCATCGCGCTGTGCCCTCCGGTCGTCGCACCGTGCCCTCGGGCACCGTTCGCCAGCGCGACCAGCTCCTCGGCGGCACGCGTGAGGTCGAGCCCGGGGTTGGCGGCGAACAGGTCCGGATCGAGCGCATGGACGCCGCGCGCGGCGCGCTCGCGCAGGCCGCTCCAGGGCCCGCCCGCGGCGGTGCGGCGCACGAACGAAGCCTCGATCGCGCGCGGATCGCCGTGGGCGACGAGCAGCACCAGCTCCGGCCGCAGGCCGGCCAGCACCTCGTCCGAGAGCGACACCAGACCCGGGAAGCGCTCGTTGCCGCCCGGCACGTCGCCCACGTTCGCGAGCGCAAGGCGCGCGAGCAGGTCGCCGAGCCAGGTGCGCTCGGTGAAGACCAGGAACGAGCCCGGTGTGCCGAAGACCGCGAGCGTCGCGAGCGGCTCCGGAAGCGTGAGGGCGGCGAGGCGCGTGCGGACGGCGGCGGTCTCGCGCCGCATCGCCTCCGCCGCGCCCACCGCCGTGCCCACCTCTTCGAGCCCGGCGAGCGTCGCCTCGATCGAGCGCGTGTCGAGCAGCAGGACGCGCGCGCCACCGATCGCGAGCTGCGCGGCCCCGGGCGCATGCAGCATGTCGTCGCCGATCACGAGCGTCGGGCGCGCCTCGGCCAGGCGCTCGAAGCTCGGCGCGTGGGGGTTGCCGAGGTCGGCGACCGCGCCGGCGACGGGCGTGTCCAGCTCGCGCCGCACCGCCGCGACCACCTCGAAGGGGCCCTCGATCCGCCTGAGCGCCGCCTGCACGAAGGGGAGCAGGGTGGCGACGCGAGCCGGCGCTTCTGCGGCGCCGGCGGGGCGCGCAGCGGCGGCGAGGCCCAGGGCGATCGCGAGCAGGCCGAAGGTGCGCCGGGCGGTCCACGGGCTGCGAGGAGCCGGACGGGCGGTGGGGATGGGGCCAGCCATGCGAGCCTCGCTCCGGGACCCGCGGGTCCTCGAGCCGGTGGTCTGCTCGGGCTGGCTGGCGCGGGGCGCCTGCTGGCAGGCGGACCCTAGTCGAGAAGAAATTGAAAGTCAATTTCATTCCTGATATACAGCCCCTCGCGCTCGGTCCTCGCTCGCCGCCAGCCACCGGCCAGCCCACGGGTCCGGAACGACGCGCCAGCGCCCGTCCCCTGGCCGGGTGGAGAGCATGGTGGGCAGGTGGCTGGCCGGAGCGCTCGTGGTCGGGAGCTGCGTCCTCGCGGGCGCCGCGGCGAGGGCGCAGTCGAACTCCACACCGGCCGCTCGCGATGCCCTGACCGTGTACCGCGCCGACGAGATCCTGGTCGAGGAGGACCCGGACGTGCCGCCGCCCACCGAGGTCTTCACCGACACCCCGGTCGAGCGGGAGGTGCTCCCGCGCGCGGAGGTGGAGCGGCGCCCGGGCACCAGCGCGGCCGATCTCCTGCGAACACTTCCGGGCGTACGCCAGCAGCAGCGCATCCAGGGCGAGGAGGCGGCGGTCTCGATCGAGGGCCTGCCCCCCGAGTTCACGCGCGGGCTCGTGGACGGCGAGCGCTACACCGGCGAGATCGGCGCGGTCGACGACTTCCACACGCTCCCGCTCTTCGACGCCGAGCGGATGGAGGTGCTGCGGGGCGCCCAGTCGCTCCGCTACGGATCCGACGCCGCGGGTGGGGTGGTGCGTATCGACACCCCGGATCCGCCGCGCAACGGCCTGCACGGCCGCTTCGAAGGCGGCTACGGCGGCTCGAACTGGATCTACGGCGCGGGCTCGGCCGGCTGGGGCAACGAGCGGGCCGGCGCCTGGCTGCGCTTCGTGAACGACGAGATCGACGGCTTCGACACCCCGGGCGACCACGTGCCCGAGGCCGTCGGCAAGCAGGCGCAGCGGGTCTCGCGCGACGTCTACGGCAAGCTGCGCGTAGATCCGCTCGCGGGGCTCGGGCTCCTCACCCGCTTCGGCTGGCGCAGCGACGACGAGTCGGGCCTCTCGGGCGAATCGGGGGTCGGCGATCGCGAGGAGCGGCGCTGGTTCGTGGGGCAGCACGGCGAGTGGGCGATCGCCGAGACGACGCGTCTCGTCGCCAGCCTCACCTGGTACGACAACGAGCTGCGCAGCGACGTCGGCCGCAGCTTCGACCTGCGCGAGCGCGAGCCCTCGGGGCGCCTGGCGCTCGAGCATCTCTTCGAGACCGGCCCCGCGAGCCACGGCCTGACCGTCGGCTTCGACGCCTTCGCGCCCCGCCTCGACCTCCGCGACGAGCCCTTCGAGAGTGAGGTCGGGGACCCTCTCGTCGCGTCCGGCGACGTCGACGAGGGGCAGGCCTTCGGCGGCCTCTACGCGATCCTCGAGAGCGATCTCACGAGCTGGCTGCGGATCGAAGGCGGCGCCCGCGCGCAGCTCCACAGCGACTACGCGCCCGAGCTGCTCCCGCAGGTGGCCGTGCTCGTGACCCCCTGGCAGCCCGACGAGGAGCGCTTCCTGCGCCTGCGCGCCTCGTTCGGCATGGGCTATCGCACGCCGTCGCTGCGCGACCTCTACCAGCCGCCGGTCTTCCAGGACGCCGGCTACTTCCTCTCGGGCAGCCCCACGCTCGTGCCCGAGCACGTGCGTTCCGCGCGCGTGGGCTTCGAGGCCGTCCCGGTGGCGGCGCTCACCGTCTCCGCCACCGCCTTCTCCAACCACCTCGACGACCACATCCGCTCGGTGCTGTGCAGCGACCCCGGCCTGTGCGCCGGAGACGGCACGATCCTGACCGGCTACCGGGAGCGCCCGCCGCTCACGCCCGCGCAGGAGCTGCTCTGCCAGCGCAACCCGGGCCTCGGCATCTGCGACCGCTCGCCGATTCCCCAGCGCAGCCCCCTCTACGTCAAGACGAATCTCGACGAGGTGGAGACGCGGGGCGTCGAGAGCCGGGTGCGGCTGCGGCCCCTCCGCGAGGTCGAGCTCGGAGCGGCGTGGACCTATCTCCAGACCGAGGTGAGCGACACCACCTGCCCGCTCGAGGAGCTCCCGAACGAGCCGCACCACGTGGTCGACCTGCTGGCCGGCTTCGAGCTTCCGCGCGTGCGCACGCGCGTGACCGCCCTCGGGCGCTGGCGGGGCGAGGCGCTGACCGAGACCACCGGCACCGGCTCGTGCAGCTTCGCCTCGCTCGAGGAGTCGGACCCCTCCTTCACGCTCGACCTGCGCCTCGTCCAGCCGCTCGGCGAGACGCCCTTCGAGCTCTACGCGGACCTCTTCAACCTGACCGACGAGCGCATCGTCGATTCCTACGTGGTGCGCGGCCGCACCTGGTTCGTGGGCCTGCGAGGGAGGTTCTGATGCGCTTCGGAGCGCGTGCCGGGCGCGCCGTCGCGTTCGCCCTGCTCCTCACGGCGGGCCCGGCGGCCGCGCGGTTCGTCGAGCTCCCGGCCACCGCCGACGTCGCTGCCTACGAGGGCATGCCCGCCACGCTCCGCGGCGCGAACCCGCTGCTCTGGGCGGTGGGCGTCACCGACCCGAGCGGGCACGACTTCGAGACCTTCCTGCGCTTCGACCTGCCGCCGGACCTCGTCGGGCCGGGCGAGACGGTGGGCCTCGCGCTGCTCGCCCTCACCTACGCCCTCGACAGCGCGCCCCAGGGCTCGGGCTCCGACGTGCCCGGCACCCTCGAGTGCCGGGAGGTGCTCACGCCCTGGGCCGAGGACGCGGTGAGCTGGAATGCGAGGCCGAGCTACGGGCCGCCGCTCGCGGTGGTGGAGGGCATCACCGAGCTCGGGCCGGTGCTCTGCGACCTGAGCGCCCTCGTCGCCGACCAGGCCGCGGGTCTCCGGGAGAACCACGGCTTCGCGCTCACCAACCCGACGGCGCGGCTCATGGGCTTCTACGCGCGCGAAGCGCAGGTGGACCCGGGCTTGCAGCCCGCCCTGATCGTCGAGCTGGTGCCGGTCCCCGAGGCCGGCCGTGGCGCTGCGGGCGCGGCCGCCGTGCTCGGGCTGGCGGTGCGGGCGCGGCGGCGAAGGAGCGGAGGCCTCCGATGAACGCGAGGCCCCCGCGAGAGGACGACCGGAGGAACGACATGCAGGAGGACCCGTGCGGAGAGGAGCGCTCCGTCTCGTCGAGCGTGCAGACGATCCCGTCCCGTACGTTGCTCGGCGAGCGCGGCTTGCTGCGCATCGAGCACGACGGCGAGTTCTACACGCTGCGGCTGACGCGCAACAACCGCTTGATCCTGACCAAGTAGTCGCGCTCCTGCTGCCGCCGCGGGAGCCCCCGCGGCACGGGCGCTGGCTGCTCCTCGCGACCGCGGTGCACGCGGCGGTCCTGCTCGCCCTGGTGGCGGCCTCCGGGCCCGGGCGCGTCGAGCCGGAGCGGATCGTGCGCGTGCAGCTCCTGCCGGACGTCGCGGAGTCCGCTCCGGGGCCGAAGGCGCCCGAGGTCGCAGCCTCGCGGCCGGCGCCGCGCCCGCTTCCGCCCGCGCGCCCGAAGGCCGTGGCGAAGCCGCCGGCGCCGAAGCTCCCGGCCCGGAAGCCGGTCGCCCGTGCAGCCGTCGCGCCCGTGCCGACACCGGACCCGGTCGCGTCCGTCCCGGAAGAGGCGATGGACGCCGCGCCCGCGGAGGCGACGGACGCCGCGCCCGCGGAGGCGACGGCCGGCGCGCCTGCCGAGGCGCAGGCCGGCCGCGGCGTGGCCGCGGTCTCGAGCGCACCGCCGGGCGGAGCGGGCGGCCGCGGCCCGGGCGGTGGCAACGAGCTTGCCGCCTACGTCGCGCGCGTGCGTGCCCTGCTCGCGCGGGAGCAGCGCTACCCGGCGCTCGCCCGCCGGCGCGGGCTCGAGGGCGAGGTCCTGCTGCGGCTCCGGATCGGCGCCGACGGACGGGTCGAGGACGCGCATGCCGAGGGCGCCGCGCCGCAGCTCTTCGCGCGCAGCGCGATCGACGCGATCGAGCGGGTGGGGCGCCTCCCGGCCCCGCCGTCGGGCGCCCTCTCGATCGAGGTGCCGATGCGCTTCCGGCTCGAGGAGGACTGAAGCCGAGGAGGGCCCGAAGCGGGAGGGCCGGCGAGCGGTTCCCCTGGCTCCGCGGGAGCGGTCCTTGACGGGGCTCGCGCCGACTGGGTAGAGTGCGCGCGGAAATTGAAAATCGTTTTCAAGTCTTGCTTCGAGGCTTGGAGAGCCCGGGCCTGCTGCGCCCGGGCACCAGGGAGGGGCGGCTCCGGCGATGCGCGTCGATGCCGTGGACGGAACGCGAGCGGACGGGGGAGCCGAGCTCGGCTCCTGCCGCTGCCATTGCGGCAGTCAGCTCGCGCGCCTCGTCCCGGGCGGCGTCGAGATCAAGTGCCGGCGCTGCAAGCGGACCCAGGTGATCCCGCTCGTGGACGCCCGCGTCGCGGCTCCCTCCCCGGTCCGGCACCACAACCAGAGGCCAGAGGTCGCGAACCCCGAGCCCGCCACATCTCGACGAGGTCGAGGCGGAGGGGCGGCATGCGGGGATGGACGGGCGCGACCGGGGCCCTGGTGACGTCGCTGGCGCTGGCCGTGACGGCGGCGGCAGCGGGCGACGACGAGGCGCTGGCGCGCCAGGACCGGATCGACGAGCTCGAGCGGAAGGTCGAGGTGTTGACCGAAGAGCTGGCCAAGATGCGCAGCGAGCAGGCCGTGCCCGAGGAGCGCCCGCTCGAGGGCTACCAGGGCCTGGGCCCGGCCGCCTCGAAGGTGTACGGGATCGCGCGCGGCATCTCGCTCGGCGGCTACGCCGAGGGCTTCTATCGCCACTACGCGAAGGACGACTCCACGAGCGACGTCGACCGCGCCGACATGCTGCGCGCGGTGCTCTACGTCGGGTACAAGTTCACCGACAAGCTCGTCTTCAACTCCGAGATCGAGTTCGAGCACGCCAAGACCGACGAGAACCTGGACGGCCAGGCCGGCGAGGTGGCGGTCGAGTTCGCCGCGCTCGACTGGATGTTCCGGGACTGGGCGAACCTGCGCACGGGCCTCGTGCTGGTGCCGATGGGCTTCGTCAACGAGGTGCACGAGCCGCCCTTCTTCCACGGCGTGTCGCGGCCCGAGGTCGAGCAGCGCATCATCCCGACCACCTGGCGCGAGAACGGCATCGGTGTGTACGGCACGATCGGCGAGCAGCTCGAGTACCGCAGCTACGTGGTGACCGGCCTCGACGCGAAGGGGATCACGCCGAAGAACCTGCGCGACGCGCGCGCGAACGGCAACCGCGCGCGGGCCGAGGACCTGGCCGGCGTGCTGCGCGTGGACTGGACGCCTCCGTGGCTCGAGGGCGGCCTGCTGGGCGGCTCGGTCTACTACGGCGGGATCGACCAGCAGCGCGCCGGCTACCCCGACGCGGACCTCACCCTGTGGGAGGCGCACGCCGAGTACCGGCGCTGGGGCCTCGAGCTGCGCGCGCTCGTGGCCCAGGCCCTGATCGACGACGCCGGCGATCTCACGCTCGCGCTGCGCGACCAGGGCGAGCTCTCGGGCAGCCAGGCGATCGCCGAGGACTGGCTCGGCTTCTACGTCGAGGCGGCCTACGACGTGATGCCCTGGATCGCGCCGGACAGCGGCTTCTACCTGGCGCCCTTCCTCCGCTACGAGTGGTTCGACACGCAGTACGGGATGCCCTCGGGCTTCGAGCAGGACGGGACCAAGGACATCCGGCTGGTCACGCCGGGGATCGGCTTCAAGCCCCATCCCAACGTGATCTTCAAGCTCGACTACCGCGACTTCCACGCGGACCAGGGCGAGATCGCCGACGAGGTGCAGCTTGGCTTCGGTGTGGCGTTCTAGGGCGGCGGCGGCTGCGGCGGCGTGCGCGCTGGCGTGGACGAGCGCGGCGCCGGTGGCGGCCGAGGTGCTGATGAGCCAGCAAGAGGCCCTCGCCTGGGCCTTCCCCGACGCGGACGCCGTCGACGCCCAGAGCTTCGTGCTGACCGACGACCAGGTGCGCCGCGTCGAGGAGCTGGCGCGCGCGAAGCTCGATTCGAAGCTCGTGCGCCTGTTCACGGCGACCAAGGACGGTGCCGTCCAGGGCTACGCCTTCATCGACCAGCACACCGTGCGCACGCTGCCCGAGGCCTTCCTGGTCGTCCTCGCGCCCGACGGCAGCGTGCGGCGGCTGCGCGTGCTGGCCTTCTACGAGCCGCCCGAGTACCGGCCGCCGGAGCGCTGGCTCCACCAGTTCGAGGGCAAGACCGCCGAGGCCCCCCTGCGCCTGCAGCGCGACGTGCACGGCATCGCCGGCTCGACGCTCTCCTCGCAGGCCGTCACGGGCGGGGTGCGCCGCTCCCTCGGCCTCTACCAGGTCCTGGTCCGCCAGGGCGGCTGACGCGGAGCCTCCCGGGGCGCGTTGACCCGGTCGCGGCGAAGCGCGAGGCTGCGCCACGGCCTGCGCGGGCGGTCGCTGCCCGCGCAGCGAGCCGAAGGGCGGGTGGAGTCCATGCGATTCGTGATCACCGGCGAGTGGAGCCGCAACCGGCTGCTCCAGACCATCGTCGTGCTCTACTGCCTCTACGTGGCGCTGCTCTGGGTCACGAACGCGCTGCTCTACTTCCAGAAGATGTCGCTCACCCCGGCGTCGGTGGTGCACTACTACCTGGGCTCCGAGGAGGCCTTCCTCCAGCCGCGCTCCTTCCAGGGCCTGCTCGAGATCTCGCACTTCCACCTGTTCGCGATGGGCATGCTGCTGCTCGTGATGACGCACCTGATGCTCTTCGTGCCGCTCGCCGGCCGGGCGAAGGCGTGGCTGATCGCGCTCCCCTTCGCGGCGGCGCTCCTCGACGAGGGCGCCGGCTGGGGCGTGCGCTTCGTCGACCCCGCCTTCGCGTGGCTCAAGATCACGGGCTTCCTCGCGCTGCAGGCGAGCCTCGCGGCGCTGGTGGGGTGCTCCCTGTGGGCGGTGTTCCGCGGCAGCTCCGCCGCCACCCGCGACTGACCGGGCGCGCGGCGGCGCTCGCGCTGGCGGCGATCCTGGCCGGCTGCGCGTCGCGCACCGCTGCCCCACCGGCTCCCGCGCCGCCGGCCACCGCGCCCGCGGCCGATGCGCCCGCGGCCACCGGGGCCGCACCGGCGCTCGTCTCCGACGGCCGCTACGCGATGGGGACCGTGCTCGAGATCACGGTCGCCGCCGCCGACCCGGCGAGCGCGCGGGCGGCCATCGAGCGCGCCTTCGCCGAGGCCGCGCGCCTCGAGCCGCTGCTCAGCAACTGGGATCCCGAGGGCGCGCTCGCGCGCTTCGACGCGGCCGCCGGCCGCGGGCCACAGCGGGTGGACCCGGAGCTGGCACGGGTGCTCGCCGCGTCGCTCGCGCTCACGCGCCGGACGCAGGGCGCCTTCGACGTGACGGTCGGCCCGCTGGTGCGCCTGTGGCGCACGGCCGCCGAGCGCGGGCGCCTGCCGTCGCGCGCCGAGCGCGCGCGCGCCCGCGCGCGGGTGGGCGCGGAGGGCCTGCGCGTGGACGTCGAGGCCGGCACCGCCGAGCTCGTGCACGCGGGCGCCTCGGTCGAGCTCGGCGGGATCGCCAAGGGCTGGGCGCTCGACCGCATGGCCGGGATCCTCCGCGCGGCCGGCATCGGCGCTGCGCTCCTCTCCTTCGGGCAGAGCAGCCTGTGGGCGATCGGCGCGCCGCCCGCGGAGCCGGGCTGGCGGCTCCTGGTGCGCGATCCCGACGGCGGCTACGCGGGCACGATGACCCTGCGCGACCGCGCGGTCTCGGTGTCGGGCAGCCTCGGCCAGTCGGTCGAGATCGGCGGGCGCCGCTACGGGCACGTCCTCGACCCGCGCAGCGGCGAGCCGCTCGTGCGCGCCGCGCAGGCGGTCGTGCTCGCACCGGACGCCACCTCGGCGGAGGCCTTCTCGAAGGCGCTCCTGGTGCTGGAGCCCGCGGAGGGCATGCGGCTGCTCGAGGCCGAGCCCGGCTGCGAGGCGCTCCTGCTCCTCGGCGGCGGGCTCCGCCGGGAGACGAGCGGCTGGCAGGCGGCCTCGGGCTTCGCGCCCCTCTCACTCGACCGCGTCCGGTAGCCCGTTCCCGTTCGCGTCGGTGGCCGGCGCGGAGCGCACCGCCGCGACGGCGTCGAGGTCGAAGCCGGCGTTGGTGGGCCCGTAGGGGTCCCCGGTCGCGAAGGCGGGGTCGCGGATCCGCACGTAGCGTGCCCAGCCGAGTCCGACCGCGGTGAGGTCGAAGGAGTCGCCCCCGGAGCCGTCGAGCTCGGGCGGCGGCTCGCTCGGCAGACCGATCAGGGCGGCGAGCGGCACGGTGGTCGGGATCGAGGCGTGCGGCGTCTCGGGCTGGCTCGCGTTCGCGAGCACGGGCATGCGCCCCGCGCAGCCCGGGTAGATCAGGCCCGCACCGGGATCCACGACGAGCTGGCAGGGGAATTCGTGCCACACGACCCCGTCCTGGCTCAGGCCGACGATGCCGGGATCCGCGAACACGCGCTCGATCACGAGCGTGGCCGGGTTCTCGGCCAGGAACGCGTTCTCGAAGACCGTGAAATCGACGCCCGGCCCGTCGACGATCACGTTGTCGGTGAACTGCAGCACCATCGAGCCCCCGAAGCCGAGCGAGAACACGTCGGAGGTGGCGCCCTGGAGCAGGCCGGCTCCGTGCGGCGGCCCGAGCACGATGCCCGGCAGGAAGCTCGGGCTCGGGAAGCCGCCGTAGGTGCCGACCTGGTAGGAGACCAGCGCGTCGGCGTAGGGGTCTCCCACGGTCTCGAAGGGGACCATCAGGCTGGTGAATGCTCCGCCCGGGAGCTGCACGCGCAGCTCGAGCGTGTTGGCGCCGGGCAGGACGAGTCCGTCCCAGATCCGGCTCGCCTGCACCGTGCGCCAGCCGTCCACCGGCGGGCCGACGCTGAACAGCGACGTCACGTCGGTGCCACCGAGACGCACCTCGAGCGTCGAGACCAGCGCGTTCGCGTCGAGGCGCAGCTCGACGTCGAGGGGCATCCAGGTGACCTCCTCGTTGCGCTGGGGCGTCACGAGCTGGAAGTGCTGGACGGTCGGCTGGCAGGTCGCCCCGATCGCGAGGATCGGGACGAGCCGCGCCAGCCAGCGTCGCGCGCGCGCGCCCGGAACGAGTCCCCCGCGCATCACGAGGTCCTCCGCGCGCGCTGCACGAGCAGCACCAGACCTGCGCCGAGGAAGGGGAGCGCCGCCGGTGCCGGCACCGGCGTGAGCCGGTACACCGAGGCCGTCCCGGGGAAGCCGCCGTCGAGCACCCAGATCGAGCCGCCCGCGCTGAACAGGCCCGTCGCGAAGCCGAAGCCCGTCGCGACCGTCGTCGTCGCACCGGTCGTGGGGTCGATGCGCACGAGCGACCCGCCGGCCGTGGCGAGCAGGGTGCCGTCGCCCGCAAGCTCGAGGTCGTACTGGCCGGGCAGGCCGGAGGCCAGGAGCGAGGCCGCGCCGGTGCCGGGCAGGGCCACCGCCGAGACGCTGCCGTCCGGCTCGAACTGCGCGTCGTAGGCGACCGCGCCGAACCAGAGCGTCGCGCCGTCGGTGGCGAGGCCGGCGGCGTAGCCGGCGGTCGCCTGGAGCGCCGTCACGCTCCCGCTCGTGAGCGCGATGCGCTGCACCTGGTTCGCGACCGAGTCCGTGGCGAGGAGCGTCTGGCCGCTCGGGTCGGCCGGGTCGAGCTCGATGTCGCCGATCCCCGGCAGCGCGCCCGCCGGCAGGAGCTCGCTGCCGAGCGCGGCGACCGGCACCGGGAAGGCGCCGAGCGGCGCCGCGATCGCGTAGACCGTGTCGCCGGTCGTCGCGTAGGGGGCCTCGAGGGCGTTGTCGGTGACGAGCAGGCGGTCGTTGGCGGCGTCGTAGGCGATCCCGCCGAGGCCCTGGAAGCCCTGCGCGACGACCGTCGTGCCGCCCGCGTCGATGCGCACGATCGACTGCGCGCCGCCCACGAAGCCGGGCCCGGCCCCGACGAAGAGCGCGTCGCCCACCACCACGACGTCGCCCGCCGCGAAGTCGGGCAGCGCGATCTCGCTGACGGTGTAGCCGGGCGCGATCGGCACCGCGCGCGCTGCCGGTGCAGCCAGTGCGAGAGCGGCTGCCGCCGCCATCCCGGTCGTCCATCGGTTCCGCGTCATCGGGGATCCTCCTCCTGCTGCTGCGATCGGCGCTGCCGGCGCGGCTGCGCACGGTGCGCAGCGAGCATCGAGAGCGCGAGGGAAGCCGCCGCGCCGAGCGCGGTGGGGGCGGGCTCGGGCACGGGCACCTCGACCCGGCAGACCAGGCCCTCGGGCTGGCCGACCAGGACGGCAGCCTGGGTGCGGCTGCTCGGGTCGGTGAAGACGCGGAGCGCGCCGAGCGCCTGCGCCTGCCCGAGCGAGGCGGGGCCCACGGGCGCCGCGACCTCCGTCGTCTCCTCCACCGAGAAGCGCGCGCGCGCGAGCGGCGCGGGGCCGGCCGGCGTGGGGATCCGGATCCGCGTGATCGTTCCGTCACAGAAGTCGGTCGCGTAGGCGTCCCGGGCGCTGCCGAACTCGACGCCCACGACGAAGCCCGGGCAGGTCTCCGGCGGCGCGCCGTTCGCGATCCCGGGCAGGACGAGCGGGTGGCCGGCGTCGAAGATCGCCGCCGCGGGGCGGCCCTCCGCGCCGTCGAGGACGAGGTAGGGTGCGTCCGGCGCGAGCGCGTCGAGGGGGGCCAGGTCGGCCGCGTAGACGTGGCGGGCGAGGGCGGAGCCGATCAGCGCGACCCGGCCGCTCGGATCGATGCCGAGGCGCTCGAAGGCGAGCGCCGCGAGCCCGAGCGGGATCGTGGCGACGACCCGGAGCTGCGTGGCGTCGATCACGTCGATCGCGGCCTCGCTGAGGGCCACGCCCCCGGCCTCGCGGTAGGGGGTGCCGGGATCGTCGCTGACGAGGCCGAGGGCGCCGCTCGCGCCGACCAGCACCAGCTCGCGCCCGTGCGGCGTCGTGTAGGCCGTCGCGTGGGTGGGGTTGAAGGCGCTCGTGCGCAGGACGGGGGTCGTCGGGTGCGGCGCGGCGGCGAGCGGCGCGTCGCCGAGCTCGTAGACGAGCACGGTACCGGGCAGGAACTGGGGTGCGAGCGTGCCGGCGCCGGCGCCGAGGTTCGAGCTGGTGACGAAGAGCCGGTCCGCCGCGACCGCCGCGCCGGAGCTGAAGTTCGTGTAGAAGCTCGGTGCGCCGGCGCCGCAGTCGCTCGCGATCGGCACCCCCTTCGAGTCGAGCGTTCCGGGCGGGAGGGCGACGCACATGCGCGTCGAGAGCGCGGCGCGGGTGGCGCTCGTGCCGGGGGGCGGGAGGAGCGGGAAGACACCCGCCGCGAAGCCGGCCGGGGTCGAGACCGTCCCGCTGCGCAGGGTTCCCGCGAGCGGGTCCAGGAAGGCCACGCTCTCGCAGGTGCTCGTCGTGACCAGGGCCAGGCCCGGGCTCGCGACCGTGACGCCGTCGAGGATCGGGTAGCGGTTCGCGCTGCACCCGTTGGCCGACGCGATCGCGGGGCGCAGGTCGAAGAGGTTGCCCGGAGCGGTCGGGGTGGGCGGCGTGGTCCCGAGGTCGACCGGGCGCACGATCGCCATGTTCTCGGAGTTCGCGACGAGGCCGAGGGCGCTGGTCGCGTCGATCCAGTCGAGACCCGGCGGGAAGGGGCCCGGCAGCGAGATGCAGCGCGGGTCCGAGGAGCCGACGATGATCGCGGCGTGCGCCGGAAGCAGCCCGAGCAGCAGCGCCGCGCAGGCCGTGGCTGCGAGAAGTCTCCGCGCGGGTCCCCTCACCAGTGGCCCTCCAGGTGCACGAGCCAGGTCCGGCCCGGCTGCGGGAAGTACTCGGCGTCGCGCACGAGCTCGTCGCTCAGGTTCGCCACCTCGAAGCCGAGCCGGAGCGAGTCGAGCGGCAGGCGCTCGCGCAGGCGCGGCAGGTGCGCGAGGTCCACCCAGAGCGTGGCGTCCCAGGTGGTGCGCTCCGGGAGCAGGGTGCTCCCGGTCGGGGTCACCGGGATCTCGGACACCTCCTGCCGCTCGACGATCACGCGCGCCGCGCCCGAGGGCGGGCCGACCGCGAGCCGCAGGTTCGTCTCGCGCTCCGCCCGGCCGGGGAGCGGCGTGCCGGTCGCGTCGAGCTCGGTGTCGAGGCGGGTGTGGTTCGCCGAGAGCTCGACCCAGTCGAAGAGGCGCAGGGAGCCCGTGAGCTCCCAGCCCTTGGCGGAGGCCGGTCCCGTGTTGTGCGGCTCGACGAGCGAGGGGCTCACGAGCACCCACACGATCGAATCGTCGATGTCGCGGTGGAACCAGACGGCCTCGAGGCGCAGGGCGGAGAGGGGTCCGAGCCGGTCCCAGGCCAGCTCGACGCCGACGTCGCCGTCGGTGGACTCCTCGGGCGCGAGGCCCGGGTTGCCGCGCAGGAAGCCCTGGTCCGGGAAGTAGAGCTCGTCGAAGCTCGGTGCGCGGTAGGCGCGCTCCAGGTTCGCGCGCAGGCGCAGGCCCGGGAGCGGCTCGACGAGCAGGCCCGCGCGCGGGATCCAGCGCCCGCCGAAGCCCTCGGTGTCCTCCCAGCGCAGGGCCGGGGCGAGCCGCACGCGGCCCTCGAGCAGGGAGAGGTCGTCCTGCACGAGCCACGCGAAGGTCTCGCGGCTCGGATCGCCGAAGTCGGGCGCGTCGAGCGCGTCGCGGCGGTGCTCGAGCGAGGCCGACACGCGCTGGTGGAGCGGCCCGAGGTCGTGCTCGGCGTCGAGGCCGCCGCGCAGGGTGAGGGTCGCGTTGCGGTCGTCGACGTCGACCGCGCGGCCCAGGCGGGCCACGGGCTCGGGATCGCGGAAGCGCTGGCGTTCCCAGAGGTGCGCGAGCTCGAGCCGCGCGCCCACGGGCGTGCCGCCGATCTCGGCGGCGTCGAGGCGGGCGAGCGCGAGATGGCGGACGCTCCGCTCGTGCGCCTCGGCGCGCTGGCCGGCCTGGGCATTGCTGCCGTCGTCGAGGCCGGGGACGCCGCGCGACTGGTAGAAGAGGTGATCGCGCACGGTGAGTTGGGCGTGCTCGCCGAAGCTGCGCGCGAGGGTCGCGAGCGTGGCGTGGCGCTCGGCCTCGTTGTTGATGCGCTCGGCGCGCTCGGGCACCGGGAGGACCAGGCCGAAGCCGGTCAGGCGCGGCAGGCGGTCGAACTCCCAGTCGCCGTCGGTGCGGAAGCCGTCGTAGCCGAGCGCGTAGTCGAAGCCCGCCGCCGTCCCGGTGCGGGTGAGGGATCCCTGCCAGGTGTCGTAGGCGCCGCGGGTGCCCGTCGAGCGCGTGCGGCTCGGGCCTCCCGGGCGCAGCGGCACGAGATCGACGACGCCGCCGATCGCGTTGCTCCCGGCCTGCGCCGAGCCGCCGCCGCGCGCGACCTCGATGCGGTCGAGGAACGCGAGCGGCACGGTCGAGGGGTCGGCGTGGCCGGACTGGGCGGTGTCGAGGCGGATGCCGTCGAAGGCGACGACCACCTGGCTCGCGGTCGAGCCGCGGATCGAGACCTCCGTCGGCGCGCCGGGGCCGCCGAAGCGGCGCAGCTGCACGCCGGGCGCGCGGCCGAGGAGCTCGTCGGTGGTGGTGGCCTCGCCGTCGTAGTCGGCGGCGCGCAGGACGGTCGTGAAGGCGGTGGGGTCGTCGGGGAGCGGGCTCGGGCGCGCGCCGCCGCGGGCCACGATCTCGCGCAGGCGGCGCAGGACCGAAGCGGGCGGCGGGACGGCCGGAAGGGCGCGACCGTCGGGAGGCTGGGCGCCGGGCGTCTCCGCGCCGGGGTCCTGCGCGACGGCGTCCTGCGTCCCGCGCTCTTGCGCGGCGGCCGGCGCGACGAGCAGGAGGCCGCCCGCCGCGAGCGTCGCGAGTGTGCCCGCGCGCCATCCGTTCCGTGCCGGTCCGACCGCTGCGACCATCGCCTCCCCGCCGCGCCGACCTCGAGCGCCAGTGGGTCGTGCCGGCGGCGATGCGCCGGCCCGTCGGTGGTCGAGCCGTTCCGGTGCGAGGCGGGGAGCGCCGCAGGGGCTGCGGCGCCGCCGTCCCCTTCGGCACCGGAAGAGGATCGAGCCACGGTCGCGGAGGGCCGGTCTTCTGGCTTCCGGATCGTCCGTTCGCGGAGCCTTCCCGGCGCTCGCGCGCCAGTGGCGTCGTTCCGCGTCCGTCCCCGGTCACAGCGACGGGCTCGCGTCGGATTCGCACCGACTTCCCGCAGGCCCTGGCGGCGACTCCGTGCCGCCGCCCGGATCCTGCTCCCGGCTCCGGCCGCTGGGCGCGTGCCGGGAGTCACCATCCGCGTTCATTCGGTTGTCGTGGGCGTATACCACTGCCCGTCGCCGCACGTCAAGGCGCGGGGACAGACCCGGCGATCCGGCGATTCTCAAGGAGAATCGCCGGATCGCCGGGTCTGTCCCCCTGCCACCTCGATCAGGGCGGGGCCGGGCTCGGCGAGGGCGCGGGAGAGCTCCTTGGCGAAGGCGTCGGCGTCGGTGACGCGCGTCGCGGGGACGCCGAGGCCGCGGGCGAGCGCGGTCCAGTCGAGCTCGGGGTGGCCGAGGTCGGCGAGCGCGCGCGCGGCGGGCCCCGGGTCGGTGACGCCGGCGCGGGCGAGCTCGATCTGGAGGATCCGGTAGCTGCGGTTCGCGCACACGACGACGACGACGTCGAGTCCCTCGCGTGCCATCGTCCAGAGCGCCTGGAGCGTGTACATGCCCGAGCCGTCCGCCTGGAGCGCGATCACCTTGCGATCGGGGCACGCCACCGCCGCTCCCGCTGCGCACGGGAGCCCCTGGCCGATCGCGCCCCCGGTGAGACCGAGCACCGTGTGCGGGGGCGCGCCCGCCGCCGCCGCGAACCACGGGGCGCTCGAGGTGAGGCCCTCGTCGACGACGATCGCGCCCTCGGGCTGGAGGGCCGCGAGCACCTGCCCGAGCGTCGCGCCGTCGAGTGCGCCCGAGGGCAGGGCGGGGCGCGGGCGCGGCGGGTCGGCGGGCAGGCTCGCCGGCGCGCCGAGCGCATCGGCGAGCGCCTCGAGCGCGCCGACGCCGTCCTCCTCCGGCGCCGCGAGCGCGATCCGCTCGCAGCCCTCGGGCGCGAGCCGGCTCGGCTGGCCGGGGTAGCCGAAGAAGGCCACCGGCTCGCGCGCGCCGCAGAGCACGAGCGCACGCAGCCCGGCGAGCGCCGCCACCGCCTGCTCCGGGAAGTACGGAAGGCGCTCGGTCTCGGGCAGCCCGGCGCCGCGCTCGAGCCGGGCCACGAAGGTGTCGCTCAGGATGCGCGCCCCGCTCGCGGCGCGCACCCGCGCGGCCGCCCGCAGCCCGCGCGCGCCGAGGGCCGCACCGCCGACGAGCAGCGCCACGCGATCCGCGCCGGCACGCAGCAGGCGGGCGGTGGCCTCGACACGGTCCTGCGACACCGGCGCGGGCGCGCTCGTGCGCACCGCCACGGGCGCGCCCTCGACCTCCTCCCACTGGCAGTCGGCCGGAACGATCAGGGTGGCGACCCGCCCGGGAGGCGCGCACGCCGCCTCGAGCGCCGCGGCGGTGTCGGCCGCGACGTCGGCCGGCCGGCGCACCGCGCGCACCCAGCCCGACACCGGGTTGGCGAGCGACACGATGTCCGAGGCGAGCAGCGGATCCGCGCCCAGGTGCCAGCTCGCATGGTCGCCGACCACGACGAGGACCGGCGTCCCGGCGCGCCGCGCGTTGTGCAGGTTCGCAAGCCCGTTGGCGAGGCCCGGCCCGAGGTGCAGCAGCGCGAGGGCCGGGCGCCCGGCCATCCGCGCGTAGCCGTCGGCGGCGCCCGTGCAGACGCCCTCGAAGAGCCCGAGCACCGGACGCACGCCCGGCACGCGGTCGAGCGCCGCGACGAGCGGCATCTCGGTCGTGCCCGGGTTCGCGAAGCACACCTCGACGCCGGCAGCGCGCGCGGTCCGGATCAGGCTGTCGGCCCCGGTCATCGTGATCCCGCCTCCGCGGTGCCGCGGCGGCTGCGGCCCGCACGCAGAGCGAGGCCATGCTACCAGCGACGCTGCCGAGGACGCGAGCGCGTGCGACGTCCCGGCGAGCGAGGGGTTCGCGCCGCCCAGCGGCTGGTCCGCGACACTCCCGGATCCGAGGAGCGATCCGCCCGCGCCCTAGAGGACGGACTCTCCGTACGGCAGCAGCGCCAGGTGGCGCGCACGCTTCACGGCCTCGACCACCTCGCGCTGCTGGCGCGCGGTGTTGCCCGAGATCCGGCGCGGGAGGATCTTGCCCGTCTCCGTGAGGAACATGCGGAGCACGCGCGGATCCTTGTAGTCGATGACGAGGCCCTTGTCGGTCGTGAGGCGCGAGACCTTCGGGCCGCGGAAGGTCTTCTTGCGCAGCTTGCGGGCCTTCTTGCGCGCCTTCGCGCGCAGGCGCGCCTTCACGCTGCGCGTGTCGAGCCCGTCGCCGTCGCGATCCCGGTCGCGATCGAAGCGGCCGCCGCCGCGCGGGCCGCGGTCCCCGAAGCCGCCGCCACCGCCGCCGAAGCGATCGCCGCCCCCGCCACCGTAGCCGCCGCCACCACCGCCGCCGAAGCGATCCCCGCCGCCGCCGCCGTAGCCGCCGCCACCACCGCCGCCGAAGCGATCCCCGCCGCCGTAGCCGCCGCCTCCGCCATGGGGCCGGTCACCCCGGTCCCCGAACGGGGGGCGGTCGGAGGGCCCGCGGTCGCCGCGGTCGCCAAACGGAGGTCGCTCGGGATGGCTCATGAGGGCGCGGACCTTATCCGACGGCGGTTTGGCCTGCAAGGTCCCGACGGTGCAGGGGATCAGGCCGCGCGCAGGAGCGGGAGCACCGCCGCGCCGAAGCGCGCGAGCGCCTCGCGCAGCTCTGGCTCGGGAAGGCCTCCCCGATCGAAGCGCACGAGCTGCACCTCGAGCCCGAGCCGCTCGCGGGCCGCCAGGATCGCCGCCGCGGCCTCGGCCGGGCTCCCGCCCGGGGCGGGGCCGGCGGCGCCGACCCGCGCCCGGTGCCCCGCGCGCGCGGCCCGGTCGCGATAGCGGCCGGCGAGCGGCTCCCAGTCGTCGGAAGGCTCGTGCAGCAGCAGCGGAAGCCCGAGCTCGCCCGCCAGGTCGGCCGCCTCCGCCGCAGCCCCGCCCCCGATCCAGAGCGGCGGGTGCGGCTGCTGCACCGGCCGCGGCTCCACGGTCACCCCTGCGAGCGCTGCGCGGAAGCGCCCCGACCAGGTGACCTCCGTCTCGCTCCACAGGCGGCGCAGCAGCGCGACCGACTCGCGGAGGCGCTCGCCGCTCTCGCCGTCGCTGCGCCCCGTGGCGATCCCGAGCTCGACGCGTCCGGCCGAGATCCCGTCGAGCGTCGCGAAGTCCTCGGCGACGCGGAGCGGGTCGAGGCCCTCGCCGAGGCAGAGCTCGGCGCCGAGGCGCAGCCGCGTCGTGCGCGCCGCGATCGCGGCCAGCACCACGGCCGGCGCCGACGCCGGGCCGTGCGGGCCGGCGAGCCAGAGCGAGTCGAAGCCGAGCTGCTCCGCGAGCGCCGCGCACCCGACGATCGCGCGCTGCCGCTCGCCCGCGCCCACGCGACCGCTGCCGCCAGGACCCGCAAGCGGATCGGCGGCCACGAGCATGCCGACCTCGAAGCCCACGACGGCTACGAGGCCGGCCCGCGAGGCGGCCGGCGCGCAGCGCGGCGGAGCCGAGCGGAGGTCATCGGCTAGTCGCGCTTCGGCCGGATCGCCTTCACGGTGTACATCCCGCCCCGGTACTCGAGGTCGAACTCGACGGTCTGCCCGGGCTCGATGCCCTCGAGGAGCTTCGGGTCGGCGACCGGGAAGCTCATCTTCATGGCCCCCATCAGGCCCGGG
>WBZY01000821.1_pt1 | contig 20080 bp, 17 predicted proteins | sample 5204191 | NCBI WGS metagenome assembly WBZY01 (sample SAMN12344363, study PRJNA552823) | activated sludge metagenome | biome: Activated sludge suspended growth; feature: Anammox Sidestream; material: Wastewater; isolation source: activated sludge from anammox sidestream of wastewater treatment...
GTTCGATGAACTCGCGCGCGCCCACCGCCTCCGCCGCGGCCGCGATCTCCTCGTCGGTGGCTTCGAGACGGCCGAATAGAATATTCTCCCGAACGCTGCCGTCGAACAGGAAGGGGTCCTGCAACACGATCCCCATCTGGCTGCGGAGGGATTGCTGAGTCGCCGTCCGCAGGTCAAAACCGTCCACGAGGACGCGGCCCGAGGTCGGGTCGTGGAAGCGGGAGAGGAGTTTGACGAGGGTGGTCTTGCCCGCGCCCGTCTCGCCGACGAGGGCCACCGTCTCGCCCGCGCGGATGTCGAGGTTGACGGAGTCCAGCACGAGGGTGGGGTCGTCCGAATAGTGGAAGGAAACGTCCTCGAAGCGGACGTCCCCGCGCAGGGTCGGGAGGGAGGCGGCGTCGGGCGCGTCCTGCACTTCCACGGGCGCGTCCAACAAAGCGAGGATGCGTTCCCCGCCCGCCATCGTGGATTGGAGGTCGTTGAAGCGGCGGCTGAGGTCGCGGATCGGCTCGAAGAAGCGGTCAATGTAGAGGATGAAGGCGACGAGGACGCCCGCGGTGATCTGCTCGCCGAGGACGGCCGCGCCGCCCAGCCAGACGACGAGCATCGTGGCGATGGCGCCCAGCATGTCCACGGTGGGACTGAAGAACGAGGCGATGCGCGCCGCGTGGACCGAACGTTCGAGGTGATAGCGGTTGACGTAATCGGCAAACTGGCTGTAGTTATATTTCTGGCGCGAGAAAGCCTGCACCACGCGCACGCCGTTCACGTTTTCCGCCAGCACCGAGTTGACCCACGAAATGGCGGCGCGCACTTTGCGATAGGCGGAACGCGAGACGCGTCGGAAATAGACGGTCGCCAGCGCCATGAAGGGCAGGACGCTAAAGGTGATGAGCGCCAGCCGCAGGTTCATGTCGAGCATGACGAGGATGATGAGGAGCAGGGTGAAGATGTCGCGGGTGATGGCGAGCAGCGCCCAGGTCAGGAAGTCGCGCAGGGTCTCCACGTCGTTGATCACGCGCGTGATGACGCGTCCCACCGAGTAGGTACTGTAGAAGCCGAGCGAGAGTTCCTGCAAACGCTCGAACAACTGCTTGCGCACGTCGTAGATGACGGCCTGCCCCACCCAGGCCATGATGTTGACGCGGAAATAGATGAAGACCCATTGCAGCACCGCCGCAGCCAGATACGCGAGGACGATCCAGCGCAGGGCGTCGTAGTTGTGGGCGGTCAGGCCGTTGTCAATGGCGAGTTTGACGAAGTACGGTCCCGCCACAGCCGCGGCGGACGCGCCGAGCATGAGAAGCATGGACAGCGCCAGCCGTCCAGTATAGGGTTTGGCGAAAGCGAACAGGCGGCGCGCGACATGCGGGTCATACGACTTGTCGTATTGCCCTTCGGATTGGATGACGTAGGCGGGAGGGGTGATGGGGGGCATGGGAGTCAGGTTTCAGGTGTCAGGTGTCAGGCGTCGGGGGCCAGGTTTTCGGCGCGGACGCGTTGGAAGGCTTGCGGCTCGGCCTCCTCCGTCTCTTCCGCTGGTTGGTACTGCATCAATTGCAGGTCGTGGATTTCCTTGTACAGCCCGCCCTGCGCGAGCAGTTCGTCGTGGCGGCCGCGTTGGACGATTCGCCCGTCGGCCATGACCAGGATCAGGTCGGCGCGGCGGACGGTGGCGAGTCGGTGCGCGATCACAAACGTGGTGCGTCCCTCCATCAGGCGGTCGAGCGCCTCCTGGATGAGCAGTTCGGTCTGCGTGTCCACGCTGGAGGTGGAGTCGTCCAGGATCAAAATGCGCGGGGCCATCAACAGGGCGCGGGCGATGGCGACGCGCTGGCGCTGTCCGCCCGAAAGCGTCACGCCGCGCTCGCCCACCATCGTCTCGTAGCCGTTCGGGAAATGCGTGATGAAGTCGTGCGCCTGCGCGGCCCGCGCGGCGGCGACAATCTCCGCCTCGCCCGCGTCGGGGCGGCCGTAGGCGATGTTGGCGCGGATCGTGTCCGAGAACAGCAGCGAGGTCTGAAGCACGATCCCGATCTGCCTGCGGAACGAAGCCAGGTCGAGGGCGCGCACGTCGCGGCCGTCAACCAGCAGCGCGCCCTCGGTCACGTCGTAGAAGCGGGGGATGAGATTCACGAGCGAGGTCTTGCCCGAGCCAGTCTGCCCGATCAGCGCGACGAGTTGATTCGGCTCCACGGTCAATTCGATATTCGACAGCGCGACGGATTTTTCGTTTTGATATTTGAGCGAGACGTTGCGGAACTCGACGCGGCCGCGCAAAGCGGGGACGACCGCCGCGTCTTTCGGCGACTGGATGGCGGGTTCCGTTTCGAGGATCTCCAGCGCCCTTTGGGCGCCCGCGCCCGCCTCCCCCGCCGCGTTGACCAGCCACGCCAGCTGCTGGACGGGAGCGGACAGCATCAGCCAGAAGGAGTTGAAGGCCACGACCTCGCCGATGGTCATTTTGCCCGCCAGCACATCCTGCCCGCCGAAGATGAGGATGAGAATCGTCCCCAGCGCGATCAACAGGTTGGTGGTGGGCATCACCTTCGACCACTCGCCGATCAGCACGACGCGCGATTTGAAGTACGCCTGGTTGACTTCCTCGAAGCGGCGGGTCTCGTAGGCTTCGCGCGCGAAAGCGCGCACCACCTGCACGCCGCTGACGTTTTCCTGCAAGCGCGTGGAGATGTCGCCGAGGGCCAGGTCCACTTTGTAGAATAGTTTCGTCACGCGGTCGCCGAAGTCAACCGCCATCATCAGCATGGGAATCAGCGGCAGGATGGCGATGACCGCCAGTTTCACGTCGGCGGTAAAGAGGGCGACCATCACGCCGACGGTCACGAAGACGAGCTGGATGATCTCGATGATGGAGCCGCCCGCGAAGTTCTGAATGGCGCGCACGTCTTCGATGCAGCGGGTGATCAACTGTCCCGTCTGCGCGTGGTCGTGATAGGAAAACGATAGATACTGGATGCGGTCATACATCGCGTTGCGCAGATCGTAGCCGATGTGCGCGGCCACCCACTCGGACAAGTAACGCTGAAAGAAATTGAGGACCGCGGTCGTCAGGCCGAGACCGAGCAGGAGCAGCGCGGCGTTGACGAGGTAGCGCGTCTCGCCTTTGAGCAGGCCCTCGTCCACGACGCCTTTCAGGATGTACGGGACGACGAGCGCCAGTCCCGTGATTACCAGAAGGATGAACAGGTTGAGCAGGATCTTCCAGAAATAGGGTTTGAGGTAGGAGCGGAGTTTGAAGAGGGATTTCATGGATTTGTGTGGGGGTTGGACTCTATCGAAAACAATCCGCAGATTTCGCTGATTACGCAGATTATACGGATTTCGTTTTTTAGGGAAATCGGCGTCATCCGCGGATGGATTTTAATTCCTCGTTATTACCGATAGAGTCGGCTAATTAAAGGCAATCCGCAAGCGGGACAGCGCCTCGATCACCTGGGCGGTTTGTTCAGGCGTGAGGGATTGGAAGCGCGCCGCCAGCCAGGACTCCGTCTCGGCGTAGATCTCGGAGAGCGCTCGCCCGCCATCGTCCGTCAACGAGAGGCGGATGTGACGGCGGTCTTCGGCGTCGGTGAGACGTTTGACCAGATTCCTGTTGACCAGCGCGTCCACCGCGCGGCTGGCCTGCGAGCGGCTGAGACGTCCCTCCTCGGCCAGCGCGCTGACGGTGTCGAATCCCCTGCGGATGCGTCGCAGAGCCTGGAACTGCTCCACCGTCAGGCCGAAGCGTTCAGCCGCCACGCCGCGGATCTGTCCGCGCGTCTGCCGCCAGACGGGAGGGATCGTCTCCCAGAAGGTCTCGATCAAATCGGTAGCGGACATGATATTAGTTGCTTTCCATAATGATTGCGATACGCAACTATTATAGCACAGGCGATCTGTTGTGGAAACGAGCGCCGCGCTATTCCCTTTTGGGGGAAGTATGTATAATGAGCGGAAAGTTAAAATTGGCAGATTGTGCGGAGCGCGCGTTCGGTATAACGAGATTGTCAGGCTGTTAATGTGTTCCATCTAATTAATAGTTGGGTGCTTTCCTGCAAAACCGAAAAGGGAATAAAATAATGCGGTATCTGTATTTCGATACATCACGAAACATATACGAGCAACTAACAGAGATTTTTGATTTTGTGTGGCCAACAGCCACAGGAATGTGGAATTTACGTTGGCAAGTTCAAGGTTATGTATTGGCTAATCCTGGAGCAACCGTAAAAGAACTCGAAGGACGTTTTGTTGCAGGAAGCAAAATACATGGTGCCAATTTGCAACGTGCTTGTATAGAGCATGACTGGGAAAAACAACAAGAACAATTTGCCAAATTTTTAGTAACTAATTTGTGCGCCTTATATGAAGCATGGATAAAGCAAGTTATGGAAAGTCTTTCCGTTAGCGATGAAAACATAGGTAAACAACTGCAATTCCCAACTATAATAAACGCTAATGGCGTGCGCAAAGGTGTATGGAGCACAATTGATGGACTAACATCCACTAAATCTACTTTTCTTACAGGTTTTTATTCTGCCCTATCATCCCATCCCAAAAATTCAAAAGATAAGATTGACAACATTCTTAAATGCTATCGATTTTTCAAAGAATCTAGAAACTGTTTAGTTCATCATGGTGGAATTGCCAGCGACCATTTAGTAAGTGTATACGCTGAATTTTTAAGCGTAGCAACACCAGAACAATTAGGGGTAAAAGAAGTGCCTGCCTATTACCCCGTAATAACAGGTCAGCCCATCAAACTAAGTTTACGGGGCGTTGTCGGGTTAGGAGATATTATATTAAAAATAATCGCCACTCTTGACGCCGAATTATCCCAATCAGTTTATGCTGAATTAGAATTTGAAAAACAATGGCGCAACAAATACGCAAACAAATACACACTCAAGGCAGATGGCACTCCAGAAAAGTTGGCGGCAAAAGAAAGACAACTACGGAGATTGGTTAGTGGGCTTGGCTTTCCAAGTCCAGCAGAAACCTCGGAAATAGAAAGTTTCTTAAGAAACAAAGGTCTTATACAATAGAACGCACCCAACAAAGCGTGCAGTGGATTTGCGGGAGTCTGTGGCTTCGAGTTGCATTTTTCTGGCTTCAAGTTTTTTCTGCTCTCGGCTTTTTCCTAGCCCGCCCGCAATCCACTAACGCATACCGTTGGGTGCTAAACCATAGAATAGAGAGAAAAAAATGGAATTAGGCAAGTTTATTGACGCAATCAAGCTATCACCCAAATACCTTGTTCCTGTTTTCCTTGCATCTGGGTTTCTTCTTTTCAGCCCGACAATATACATAGATTATCTTGGACTCAACAATTTTGTTACTTCTTATAAATCGTGGATAGGTCTAGTCTTTCTTTCATCATCTGCCCTCCTTTTGTCTCACAGTTCTATAAGTAGCTGGGCTTGGACAAAAAGAAGGTTCGCAGTAGGGAAAGCAAAAAATCATCTCAAGAATTTAACCCCTAGTGAAAAGGCTATTCTTCGAGGCTATATTTTCAATCACACAAAAACGCAGAAATTAGACATGATGGATGGCGTAGTTAACGGTTTAGCCCATTTAGGAATAATTTACCAAGCATCCTACATAAATAATCTTCTCGTAGGTGCGGCTTATAATATCCAGCCATGGGCTTGGAATTTTCTAAACGAAAACAAGCACTTATTAGAGATTACTGAAGAAGAAAAAGATTTTGTTCATGGTTCTTCCAGTCGCAGGTCAGGACGTGCTAGATAAATATGTGTTTACCAAACCGCGCACAACAAATCGTCCCGTAAGATCATTGGAATGATATGCATCTGGCACGTGGGGCAGTCGTCTTCGGCGGCGTACAGCACGCTTCGAGTTTTCCCTGCTGTCATCTGCGCATGGATAGGCGGAGTTCACGCCTATCCATGCGCAAGGAAGGCGAGCCGTTGGGCGTTTAGAAAATAACATATTTTCAACATGATTAAGCACTCGGATATCATATCAGTCCCCCAAAATATAGAAGCTCCCTTATGGAGATATATGAGCATGGAGAAACTAGCATCTTTGCTCAAAGAGAAAGCGCTTTATTTTTGTAGGGCGGATTTATTTGAAGATCCTTTAGAAGGGACTCAAAGTAAAGCCACACTTGATTATCGCCCCAAGCTTTTTGAAGGCGCTACAGATTCTTGGATTCATAAGACTATGCCAATGCTTGACGCCAGGATTAGAAAATGTGTTTATGTAAACTGTTGGCACAACAATAAATCAGAATCGGGTTATATGTGGGATATTTACGCAAAAGATAATAAAGGGATAGCAATTAAAAGTTCATTAAACAGAATACGTAATGCAATCCTCGATAAAGAAAGAGAATTTTTACTTAGTCCCGTGAATTATATAGATTTTGAAAAAGACCACACATCGGACGCGAATTCATTTTATGCTTTTTTTTATAAAGATAAATCATTTTTCAACGAAAGAGAGTTTCGATTTGCATTCATACAGAATTGGGAACATATTTCTACAAGCAACGAGTTCGACTTGCTCCAGTTTGAGGAAGGTGTATTCATTCCAGTGGATGTTAACTTGCTAATAGAGAAAGTTGTTGTTAGCCCCCACACAAAAGAAAGAGAGATACGGGCAATAAAGAAATTACTAAAAAGCAATAAATTGAGTAGCAGAATAGAGTTATCTTCAAAATAGCTAATCCATGATTTCAAAAAACGCCCAACAAAGTGTCCCATAAGATCATCGGGATGATAGCCCTGGCGCGTGGGACTGTTGCCTTCGGCGGCGTTCGGCACGCTTCGAGTTTTCCCTGCTATTATCTGCGCGCGGGCAGGCGATCAGTTTCAGCCCTAAAACCGAGTTCGCTCTTCCGTTTTCTTCCTGCCAAATCCCATGAGCGGAAAGGTTAACCATGCGAGTTTGTCTCATCCCTTTGCGAATCGAAGTCAGGAACCCGTCGGCGAATCTGCGGCATTTCCAGCAAAGGCTGAGGGAAGCCTCGCCGCGTCAACCCGACCTTGTCTGCCTGCCCGAATGCGCGTTCACAGGCTATCTCTACGACGAAAAGGACTTTCAACGGTTCGCGGAACCGATCCCAGGTCAAACTACTTCGGCGGTCTCCGCGCTGGCGAAAGAACACCAATGTTACATCTGCTTCGGCATGTTGGAAAAAACGCCTGAGGGCGTGTATAGCTCCGCTGTTTTGATCGCCAAAACGGGCGAAATTGTATCCATCCACAGAAAAATCTACGAACAGCCTCCTTTCGTCAACGGCGGCGAAGTAAAAACAGTCGAGACGGAGTTGGGGCGTTTGTCAATTCTTCTGTGCGGCGACTTGTTCGAAGATGAAGTACGGGACAAACTCGACAAACGGTTAGACGCCTTAATCCTTCCGCTGGCGCGAAGTTTCGACGGCAGATCGCCCGATTTGGAAAGATGGTTGAGGGAAGAACGGCAAGCCTATGCCGATGAAGTCAAAAAAACTGGCGCGACTGGATTGATCGTCAACCTGCTCGAAAACCCGTCTGAACCTGAAGCGTCGTTCGGCGGCGCGATGATCGTGGATCCAAACGGCGAAATCCTGGCGGAGTCCACGCACGGCACGGACGAGATGCTGATATACGACCTGGTCCCGATTGCGCCCGATACGGCGTCCTGAAACAACGCCTCCCCAAAGACGCCTCATTGAGATAGACTCCAGGTCAATGAAACCCATCAAACGCGCCGACCTGCTCATCTCCCTCGCCATCGGGATTCTGGCGCTGGCGTTATACGTCCGCACGCTGGCGCCCTCGCTTCTATGGGGCGATTCCGCCGAGTTCCAAACCCTGTGCGCCACGCTGGGGATGACGCATCCCAGCGGGTACACGTCCCATCTCTTCATCTGCAAACTCTTCACGCTCATCCCGCTGAAAAACATCGCCTGGCGCGCCAATTTGATGTCCGCATTTTTCGAGTGAAGGCGCGCTATTCCAGGTACGACAGCAAAATCTCCCCCACCTCGCGCGCCCGCGACTGCGGCATGGCATGGGTGGCGGGGATGACGACGTCGCGCGCGGACGGGCGGCGCGGCGTTTTCGTGATCAAGTCTTCGCTGCCCCAGACAAAGAGCGCGGGGACATTGGCGGGGACCGCGAACGGACGCGCCCCAAACCCCGGCAGGGAACGCAGCGTCGCTTTGAGAATCTCGCGGGGCTGGGAGGAGATCTCCGAGAACCACGCGTCCACAGAAGGGTCGGCGCGCAGGTTGAATCCCAGCAGGCGAATCAAGAAGCGAAGACGCGCGCCCGAAAGCGTCCAATCTCCCAGCGCGGGAAAGCGCGCATCAGTTGTACTGGCTACGCGCAGACCGAATGCCTTGCCTTTGGTCGTATAAGCCGGAGCGAGGAAGACGGCGCGCTTGACGCGGTCCGCGTGCGTTTGCAGATAGGCTTCGGCGACGCGCGTCCCCGAGGAGTAGGAGAGGACGTCCCAGCGCGGGATGGCGAGAGAGACTCGCAGGGAGTCCAACGCGTCTACGGCCGCGGCCAGATAGGGGTAGGAAAGAGGCGGGAGGGGGGAGAGTCCGATGCCCGGCAGTTCGACCGTCACGAGCGAGAAACGTCCGCGCAGAAGGGGAATCAGTTCAGTCCAAATGTTGAAGGAAATTCCAAAACCATGTAGAAGCAAGATTGGCGGGCCGCCGCCTTCGGCGCGATAATTGAGCATGTCCCGATTATACAGGGAGCGCGCTTTTTGCCCGGCGCGCAGACCAACTTTGACGGAGGCAGAATGCTGCACGCGATTTCGAACCGATTTTATTCGTGGGCCAAAGGCTGGCTGGCGTTGACGCTGGCGGCGCTGGATTTGGCCTTCATGGGATTCGTCATGCCGCTCGCTGGAAAACTGGCGGGCGGCGCCGCGTCTCCCGAACCGCCGCTGGACCTCCTGTTTTTTTCCGCGCCCAGCGAGACGTTCGCGCGGCTCGAACGTTACGACGAACGCGCGCGCCTGTTTTATCTCGGTTCGGAATTGACGCTGGATCTCCTGCACCCGATTTTATACACGCTGGCGCTCGGGCTGCTGATCTCGTGGCTGTTCCAGCGCGGGTTTGCGCGCGGCGACAAGATGCGAATTTTAAATGTGACGCCCCTCGGCGCGTGGTCGCTCGACCTGCTGGAGAATTTGTGCATCGTCGCCATGCTCGCTTTGTGGCCCGAACGATCCGTCCCGCTGGCGTGGATGTTGACGGTCTTCCGAATGGGCAAGTGGATCTTCGTGGGCGCCAGCGCGGCGCTGGCCGCGATGGGATGCGCGCTGGCGGCAAGGAATGGATTTAAACCGCGCTGACCGCGGAGGTTCGCGTCACAGCAATGTGCCGCGCAGGATCACCGAGGCCACCGAGAAGTAAATGACCAGCCCGGAGACGTCCACCAGCGTGGCGACGAACGGCGCGGACGAGGTCGCGGGGTCGAGTCCGACGCGGCGGAGCAGGATGGGGAGCATCGAACCCGCCAGCGTTCCCCACAGCACGATCCCCACCAGCGCGACGCCGACCGTCAGGGCCAGCATCAGCCAATGTTCCCCGTAAGCGCCGAACAGCGTTGCCCAGGCAGAAATGCGGATGAAGCCGATTACTCCCAGGATCGCGCCGAGCGACAAGCCCGAAAGGATCTCGCGCCGCATCACCCGCCACCAATCGCGTAAATGGACTTCTCCCAAAGCCATAGCCCGGATGATGAGGGTGGAGGCTTGCGAGCCGGAGTTCCCGCCGCTGGAGATCACCAGGGGGACAAAAATGGACAGCACCACCGCCTTGGCGATTTCGTTTTCGTATTTGCCCATGGCGGTCGCCGTCAACATTTCGCTTAAGAAGAGGATAATGAGCCAGGTGGCGCGTTTTCGGACCATGCGCGGCAGGGTGATCTTCATGTATGGCTCGTCCAGCGCTTCGGAGCCGCCGATCTTCTGAATATCCTCGGTGGCTTCCTCTTCCACCACGTCGAGGATGTCGTCCACGGTGACGATTCCGATCAGGATGCCCTGCGTATCGGTCACCGGCAGGGCGATCAAGTCTGTGTCTTTGAAGAGCTCCACCGCCGCCTCGCGGTTATCGGTGGCCTTCAAGGAGACGAAACGCCTGTCCATTAGATCGGAGATGAGGGTTTCGGGCGCCGCGAGCAGGATCTGGCGGATGCGGAGGTCGTCCACCAGGCGGTTCTCCTCGTCGATCACGTAGGTCATGCTCATGGTCTCGCTGTCCCGGCCGTAGCGGCGGATGTGGTCGAGGGCGCGCTCCACCGTCCATTGCTGGCGGAGGCGGACGAAGTCGGGCGTCATCATGCGCCCCACGCTGTCTTCCTTGTAGCCGAGCAGGGTGGAGGCGATGGCGCGCTCCTCCGGCGACAACAAATTGAGCAAATGCTGAATGACGTTGGCCGGCATCTCCTCCAAAATGGAGGTGCGGTCGTCCGGCGACATGGCATTGAACAGGCTGGCTACTTCCCCCGTCGCCATCGCTTTGAGCAGTTCCTCCTGGCGCTCGCCGGGCAGGTACGAAAAAACTTTGGCGGCCAGTTCGCGCGGCAGCAGGCGGAAAAGCACCGCCTGCTTTTCCGCCGATAACGGCTCCATTAGATCCGCGATGTCGGTTGCGGACCAGTTTTTGATCTGCCCCTGCAAGCCGTTGAAATTGTGCGACTTGATCATCTCCGTCAGGTCGTTGACGGTTTTTTCGAGAATATCGTTTGGTAAAGCCATGCCGGCCTCCTGTCGAGAACTATTCTGGAACGAGTCCGAAGGAACAGTCCGCTGGGAGGTCGAGGCGCAATTACAAAGTCCCGCCTTGAATCGAAATTCGAGGAGGCGCGCTCACAGACGCTCCCGCGAAAACTGTGTTTCGGAGAATCTGTCTATCCGGGTTATCGCTGTCAGCGTCCATGAAACATCACCTTCTTTCCGCCATGCAATTTTGTCCATCCATGGCTGAACAAAACGCCTCCCGGTCCAACCAGGAGGCGTCACGCGTCGTTCCTCCGCGCAGGGAAGCGCGGCTCCTCACTGGTTGAGCTTCAGCACTGCGCGTCGTAGGGAAATCCTGCCTCCCAGCCACTTCGGGCAAAGCCTTAAGCCGACTTTGCCTGGTCTACCCCTTGGCGTCTCTCGACGTTTCGGGACAATGGCTTATGTGCCACGCAGACGCCTCGCCTAACGAGGGCTATTTGTCTGTCCAAATTTATACTACCAATATGCGGAAAGTGTCAATCATTTTGGTCAGCTTCTTCCCGCCTCGCGCCGATCGAGAGGGAGCGTCACAACGTCAACCGCCACACGCCCGTACATTCGGGCAGGACGACCCAGTTATTTTTTCGGACCTGGTCGCCCATCTCGTCGCCGAAGAAAAAGCGCGCGAGACTTTCCGCCTCGTCGAACGACTCGAACTTGTAATCGGTGCGGATCCACTCGAACTGGAATCCGACTTCGTCCAGCCAGGGATAGAAGTTCGCGAGATGCGGGAGGCGGAAGGGCGACTCGTGTCCCGTGCCGAGCGATTCAAACAGGACCACAGGCCGGCCGCGTCGTAAGACGCGTTTCATCTCCCCCAGCCACTCGGACAGGTTCGCGCGCCACTGTTCGTCTCCCCACACGGCGAGGTAACTGACGCTCCAGCCCGAGACGACGAGGTCGGCGGAGGCGTCGTCCACGGGCAGGCGGCGGTGGTCGGCCGCGTCCACAGTCCAGTTGACGCGTCCCGTCGCGGACAGTTTGGCGCGGCAGACGCGCAACATCTCGGCGGATTCGTCGAAGGCGCGGACGAATTTCGCGCGCGAGACGAGCAGCTGCGCCAGGCGTCCCGTCCCCGCGCCGAGGTCCAGGACGACGCGCCCGTCGAGGTCGGGGACGATCCGTTCGAGCGTCCGCAGGATGTTGCCCTGATAGTCCTCGCGCGCGATGAGGGCCTCGTAGCGGTCGGCTTCGGTCTGATAGATGATTCGCTGGGGATCGGTCATGCGGCAAGTATAACAAACCTGTGCTAAACTTGGGCGCATGACTCAACTTTCCGCTTCCGCTCAAAAAATCCAAGACCTGCTGAGGGAACTCGGCTACGATTACGTCGTCCTCGAGCGCGCCGAGTCGACGCGCACCGCGCAGGAGGCCGCCGACCGCGCCGGCTGCGAACTGGGGCAGATCGTCAAGTCGCTGATCTTCCGCGGCAAGGGATCGGGCAAGCCGATCCTGGTTCTCACCAGCGGCGCGAACCGCGTGGACGAGAAGCGCATCGCCGAATACGCGGGCGAAGCCATCGGCAAGGCCGACGCGGACTTCGCGCGCGCCGTCACCGGGTTCGCGATCGGCGGCGTGCCGCCCATCGGCCATCCCGAAAAAATCGAAACCTACCTCGACGAAGATTTTCTGCAATACGAAACCGTCTGGGCTGCGGCGGGAACTCCCAATGCGATCTTCGAGTTAAAGACTGTAGATTTGCAGAAAATGACAGGCGGCAAAACGGTACGCGTGAAATAGAACGCCGCCGCGAAAACGAGGATGCATGAAAAAGAAATTTCTGATCGTGGGATTGCTTCTGGCGATGACGCTGGCCTGCGCGACGGCGCAGCCGCCCGCGCCCGCCACGTCCGCGCCCAGCGTGGAAACGCTCGTAGCCGGGACGATGCAGGCCATGACCGCAGCCGCGCCGACCGCCACGTCCGCGCCGACGGTCAACGGGACGGCAGTCTCGTTTGAAAATATCAGTTTCACCCTGCCCACTGACGCGGCCTTCAGCGCGCTGGCGGGAAACGTCCCCGCGGTCATGGACGAGATGAGCGGGTCGGAGATCCCCCAACACGTCAAATTCGAACTGGACGGGTACGCGTTATACGACACCTTCTTCGACGCGCAGATCCTAGTCTACCCCGCGCCGGCATACGCGGCCATGAACGACGCCGCGGCCCAAAGCGTCGCCGCGTTGCAGGCCATCGTCAATGGGACGACGGCCGCAAACAAAGACAACCTGCCGCGCATCGTCACGTTCAACGCGGGACAGTTGTTCGCCGCGCAGATCCAGGTCGTCCGCTTCGCGAACGGGGCGGGCGTCCGCTCCCTGGTCGAGTACGGTCAATATTACGCCACCGTCAACAACCGCGACCTGTTCTATCAATTTCAGGGGTTGACGAGCGACGGGAAATATTTCATCCTCGCCATCCTGCCTATCTCCCATCCCCTGCTGGCGATTAACGAAAAGCCCGAAACCGTCCCGCCTACGGGCGGCCTCCCCTTCCCCGGCTACGACGATCCCGACGCCATCGCGGCCTATTACAACGACGCGACGTCCCTGCTCAACTCCGCCGCGCCCAACAGTTTCCAACCCGCCCTGACGAGTCTGGACAGATTGATCGAATCGTTGAACATCCAATAGCCCGGCTTCGTTTACATTAATGGAACGCTCCAAATCGCTATAAAAGGGATGACCCTGCCATGAAAAAACTTATCGTCCGGCTGAGCCTGATGGCTTTACTGCTTTCAGCCTGCAATCTCCCCAAGCCGCAGGAGACGATCTCGGTCAACGACCAGGCCGCCACCATGGTGGCAAAGACGCTGACCGCGGCGGCTCCGCAAGCGCCGCTGGCCTCGCCCACAGCGGAGAGTCCCACCGAGGAGAATCTCCTCCCGCTCGCCACGCCCACGCTGGAAAACGCCCCCACCATCCAGCCCGCCTTCACGCCCACCGCGACGGCCGGCACGCCGACCGCCACCGTCCTGACGGTGGACTCGAACACCAACTGCCGCGAGGGACCCGGCGCCAGTTACACAATCGTCATCCAGCTCGTGCCTGGGACGACCTACCAGATGATCGCGCGTTCCGCCGATAACAAATATTGGATCGTGACGGAGATCGGAAAATCCGCGCCGTGCTGGGTGCCGGCCGAGATGTCGAACGCCTTCGGGAACGTGAACCTGCTGCCAGCGACGACTCCCGCCGCCCCGACCTCGGCCGCGGCGGGCGAGCTCCAGGCGCCTTCGGGCTTGTACTATCAGTATTCGTGCAGTTTCAACGGCGTCAACACCGACATCACCGTGACGCTGACCTGGACGGACCGCTCCAAAAACGAGACCGGCTTCCGGGTCTATCGCGACGGGATAATGGTCGAGGAACTGCCCGCCAACACCGCTACTTATAAAGAGACGTTCGCCGGGAGCGCCGCAGCGACCTACTCATACCGCGTCTCCGCGTTCAACGCGGCGGGCGAGGCGCTGGGAAACCCGGTCTCGTTCTCCTGCTCGGGATAAAAATAAAAGCCAGGTTTCTTTGAGAAACCTGGCTTTTTTGATTCATTCTTCCAGCAATTCTTTCGCCTTCTTCGTCTGCTTGCCGCGGGCCTCGGTATCGAGGATGCGCTTGCGGATGCGGAAATTTTCGGGCGTGACCTCGAGCAGTTCGTCGTCCGCGAGGTATTCCACCGCCTCGTCCAGCGACATCGAACGCGGGGGCGTGAGTCGGATCTCCATATCGCCGCGCGAGGAACGCGTGTTGGTGAGATGCTTCTTCTTGCAGACGTTGATCGGCAGGTCGGCGCCGCGCGAACTCTCGCCGACGACCATGCCCTCGTACACGTCCACGCCCGGGCCGACGAAGAGCGTACCGCGCTGCTCGGCGTTTTCCAAGGCGTAGGCGGTGGTCGTCCCGGCCTCCATCGCGACGATGGAGCCGGTGTTGCGCGTGTTCATCGGCCCGGCCATTTCGTCGTAGCCGCGGAAGATGGTGTGCATCACGCCCATCCCGCGCGTGGAGGTGAGGAACTGATAGCGGAATCCCAGCAGGCCGCGCGTCGGGGCGACGAAGACCATACGCGTCGTTCCCTGACCCGTGTCGTGCATCTCCATCATTTTGCCGCGCCGACTCCCGAGCATCTCCACGACCACGCCGACCGTGTCGCTGCTGGTCTCCACGTGGACTTCCTCGTACGGCTCGAGGGTGACGCCGTCCTCCGCCTTGTGGTAGATGACCTCCGGCCGCGAGACCTGGAACTCGTAACCCTCGCGGCGCATGGTTTCGATCAGGATTCCCAAATGCAGTTCGCCGCGCCCGCTGACGAGGAAATTCTCAGCCGAGTCGGTCTTGTCGACGCGCAGGGCGACGTTCGTGCGGAGTTCGTCAAAGAGACGCTCCCTTAATTTCCGCGACGTGCCCCACTTGCCCTCGCGTCCCGCGAACGGCGAGGTGTTGACGCCAAACGTCATGCGGACGGTCGGCTCTTCGACTTTGATGGTGGGAAGCGCGACGGGTTCCAGCGGGTCGGCCAAAGTCTCGCCGATGGCGATTCCCTCCAGACCCGCGAGCGAGACGATATCGCCCGCGCTGACTTCGTCCACTTCCACTTTTTTCAAGCCCTGGAACGTGTAGAGGTAGCGCGCCGCTTCGGGCAGGATGGAACCGTCCGCCTGGATGCGCGCCAGCTTTTGTCCCGCGTGGATGCGTCCCGCGTGGACGCGCCCGACCGCGGTGACGCCGCGATAGTCGTCATAGCCCAGCGCGGTGACGAGCAGTTGGAGCGGCGCGTCGAGGTCCACTTTGGGCGCGGGGATGTGGCGCAGGATCACGTCGAAGAGCGGACTCAGGTCGGGGCCGAGATCCGGCGTCAGTCCCGCGCGCTGCGTGGTGGCGACGGCGTAGACGATGGGGAAGTCGGCTTGCTGCTCGGTCGCGCCCAGTTCGATGAAGAGGTCGAACGTGTCGTTGAGGACGCGGGCGGGCTCGGCGTCTTTGCGATCCACTTTGTTGATGACCACGACGGCTTTGTGTCCCATTTCGAGGGCCTTCTTGAGGACGAAGCGGGTCTGCGGCATGGGGCCTTCGGCCGCGTCGACGAGGAGGAGGACGCCGTCCACCATGTTCATGACGCGCTCGACTTCGCCGCCAAAATCGGCGTGACCGGGCGTGTCCACAATGTTGATCTTGACCTGTCCGCCCGTCTGCGGGTCGGGAATGGTGATGGCGGTGTTTTTGGCGAGGATGGTGATGCCGCGTTCGCGTTCGAGGTCGTTGGAATCCATGACGCGCTCGGCGACCTGCTGGTTATCGCGGAAGGTGTGCGATTGACGCAGGAGTCCGTCCACGAGGGTGGTCTTGCCGTGGTCCACGTGGGCGATGATGGCGATGTTGCGGAGGTCGGTTCGTTCGATGGTCATGGTTTCATAATTTTCTGGCCGAAGAGTCTGGGAAAGCATTTTGTAGCTCCAAAATTTAACCGAGGATGAATAAAAGCAAACGTCAGGTCGGAATAGCGGATTGACGGTCGAACGATTAAAGACCAACCATACAAAAAACCCCCGACTGGGAGGCCGAGGGTTTCGTTTAGAAGTCGTTCGGCGTGCGGGCGATATTCTATCAGAATGATGAAAATTCTGGAAGAGGTCAAACGGTGTTTTCTCAAACTTCTCGAAAACAGGCTTATACTCGGAGTCTCGCGGAAACCCGCGCGCAGCGCGCAAGCCTGGCGGCAGCAAGCGCCGATCACGCCTTTCGCAAGCTGCAAATTTATCTCGAAAACGCCCTGGAGAGTGTTTCTTAACTCCTTTTTGCACACAGAATTGACGGATTGCACGAACAAACAGGATTTTTCTTAAGTGATTCTATCCGCGAGAATCCGTGCAATCCGCGTCATCCGTGTACTGAAGAAACTGTCTCTTACGCGGAGGAGCGACCATGGACCATAACAGAGTAGTTCGGAAAGAATTTTCAGAACAAGCCGCGAGGTTTGGAGATCAGGGACTGACGCTCTCCAGCCAGGACCTTCTGGATTGGATCGTGGATTCCCTGCCCCTGAAGAAGGAGTTCCGAGTTTTGGACGTCGCGGCAGGGACGGGACATCTCAGCCGGGCAATCGCTCCCCGCGTCAACGTGGTCGCGGCCATTGACCTTACCCCAGCCATGTTAGCCCAGGCCCGCGAGGAAGCGGCCAGGCAAAATCTGACAAATATCGTTTTTGAAGAGGGCAACGCCGAACGATTACCCTATGAGACGGGACGCTTTGACCTCGTGGCATCACGGCTGGCGCTCCATCATTTCGAGAAGCCCATAATCCCGCTTCGGGAAATGGCCCGGGTGTGCAAGCCAGACGGCAGACTGGCGGCCATTGACCTAATGGCTCCCGAAGATCCAAAAATCGCAGAAACCTACAACAGTCTGGAAAGATCGCGAGACCCATCCCATACAGCCGCATTGTCAATAACCCAAATGAAAGCGCTATTTGCGGACGCTGGTCTGGCGATAGAGACGCTGGAAACCAGGAACGTGGAGGTCGATTTTCAGCGATGGACACAGATGACAGGAACCGCCCCCGGCGTTACGGAAGCGCTCAAAGAAAGGCTGCTGAAAGACCTCGGCGCCGATTCCAAAACAGGCATGAGACCCTTTATAAGGAACGGCGCGCTCAAATTCCTGCAAGTCTGGGCGATCGCCGTTGGAAAAAAGGCCTCTGTCGCAAAACGAGCCTGACCGAGGCAGCCTGCGCTTCACGGACGTTCCCCCATATGGCCTTCTCAAAGTCGCTTGACAAGTTGGCGATATGGAACGCGCATAGCGCGAACACCAGCGCTTGCGCCAGGCGCAAGTGTGGGCGAATTTCGCGAACTTTCCTGCTTTGCTACAGCCATGCGTTCCCCCATAACGCCTATTGCCCTGGACCGAAACCTGGTCTATACTTGAAGAAATCCCCGTAAAGGACCGCCTCATGCGCGAACGAAGGCACACGCAGCGAAAAAAATTTGGCTTCTACATGCGCGTCCTCAACGACGAAAACGAGGAGACCGTCGGCCATCTCGTAGACATCAGCGCGGACGGCCTGCAACTCGAAACGACCGCCTCCCTTCCGATGGGACAGGTCTTTCACCTGCACATGGAACTCACTCCCGACGTCTCGGACAAACTGTTCATGTTCTTCTCCGCACGCCCCAGATGGATCAAGCCGGACGAGATCATGCCCAACCTGTTCAAAGTCGGCTTCGAGATCACCCACATCGAACCGCACGACCGGGAAATCTATCAGCGCCTGATGGAAATATACGGCGAATAAATCAGAAACCCGTTTTCTTGAAGAAAACGGGTTTCTCGTTTTTAGGCCTTCACCAACCCCACCGTCAGCGTCTCGCCGTCGAAACTGTCGCTGGCGGTAAACGCGTCGGCGGGCGGGGGCATGAACTGCAAATCCACCGTCAGCGTTTCGGACGTCACATAATCGCGATGCTCCTCGACCGCCGCCTTCAATCCCTCGCTGGCGACGACGAACATCCTGATCCGATCCGCCACATCAAGCTCCGCAGACTTGCGGAGGTCCTGCGCGCGGCGGACAAACTCGCGGGCGAGTCCCTCGCGGACGAGTTCGGGCGTCAACTCGGTGACGAGGGCCGCGACGTACGCGCCCTCCTCGGCGACGGCGAATCCCTCTTTCGCGACCGCCTTGACCTCCACCTCGTCGTCCAACACGTCGAACGTTTCGCCTCCCGCCTCGACTTTGAGCGGACTGCCGTCCATCAGCGTTCGCGCCGCCGATTCCGCGTCCATCGCCAGGATCGCCTTCTGGATGGCGGGGAACTTGTTGCCGTATTTCTGTCCGAGCTGCTTCGGCAGCGGCTTGATCGTGTGCGCCACCGCCTCGGTGGACGAATCCAGCAGGCGGACCCGCTTCACGTTCAACTCGTCCGCGATCAACTCGGCGAAGGCCTCCACCGCCTTCCGTTCGGAGACGTTGCCCACCGAAAACGCCGCCTCGGACAGCGGCTGGCGGACTTTGCGATTCGCCTTCTGCCGCGCCGAATGTCCGAGCGAGACAAGCTTCATCACCGTCGCCATGTCGCGGTTGAGCGTCTCGTCAATGCGCGAGACGTCCGTTTCGGGCCACCGCGCCAGGTGGATGGATTCGGGCGCGTCCGCGTCCGCCGAGCGGACGAGGTTCTGGTAGAGTTCATCCGCAAGGAAGGGCATGGCGGGCGCGAGCAGTTTGGCGACCGTCACCAGCGCGGCGTAGAGGGTGGAGTACGCGGCCTGCTTGTCCGAGTCCGACTCAGATTTCCAGAAGCGGCGGCGCGAGCGGCGCAGGTACCAGGTCGAGAGTTTCTCCACAAATTCCTGGATCGGACGCGTAGCGCGCGTCACTTCGTATTCCTCGTAGCCCGCCGTCACCTCGCGGACGAGGACGTTGAGTTCCGATAGCAGCCATTGGTCGAGGCTGGAGTAACGCAGGTTGGCTTGCGCTTCAGGTTTCCATTTGTCGAGGTTAGCGTAGGTCACAAAGAACGAGTAGACGTTCCACAGCAGCAGCGTGAAGTCGCGCACCACCGAGCCAACCAGTTCAGGAGAGAAGCGGCGCTCCTGTCCTGGCGGCGTGGCGGCGTAGAGGTACCAGCGGAAGGCGTCCGCGCCGTGGACTTTGAGCACGTCCCATGGATCTACGATGTTGCCGAGGCTCTTCGACATTTTGCGGCCCTCGCCGTCGAGGATCAGCCCGAGGCAGATCACGTTCTTGAACGAGACGGAATCCATCAACAGCGAACTGATGGCATGGAGCGAATAGAACCAGCCGCGCGTCTGGTCCACGGCCTCGCAGATGAAGTCGGCGGGGAATTGCTGTTTGAATTTTTCCTGATTCCCGAAGGGATAATGCCACTGCGCGTACGGCATCGAACCCGAGTCGAACCACACGTCAATCAAATCGGGGACGCGCTGCATCCTGCCGCCGCACTTTTTACAATCCCAGGCGATCTCGTCCACATAGGGACGGTGGAGGTCGAGTTCGCTCAGGTCGCGGCCCGCGAATTTGGAGAGTTCGTCCACCGAGCCGACGCACTCGCGGTCTTTACAGTCCTCGCACTCCCACACGGGAAGCGGCGTGCCCCAGTAGCGTTCGCGCGAGAGCGCCCAGTCAATGTTGTTTTCGAGCCAGTTCCCGAAGCGTCCGTCCCGGATGTGGTCGGGAGTCCAGTGGATGGTCTTGTTGAGTTCCACCATCCGCTCTTTGAAGCGGCTCGTGCGGATGTACCACGCGTCGCGGGCGTAGTAAAGCAGCGGGGTTTTGCACCGCCAGCAGAACGGATAGGTATGCGTGTACGATTCCGC